>OBEQ010386059.1_pt1 | contig 19240 bp, 17 predicted proteins | sample 1670901 | NCBI WGS metagenome assembly OBEQ01 (sample SAMEA104232315, study PRJEB22302) | groundwater metagenome | biome: forest; feature: aquifer; material: groundwater | place: USA | collected 2011-08-07 | depth 5.4 m
ACTTTTTCTAGTGATATAAAGGAAACATCGATGACGGCAATGCTTGCTTTGGGGTTGAAAGTCTCGGGATTCAAATAACGGGCGTTGGTTTTTTCTAAATTGCGAACCCGCGGATCCGCTCGGAGTTTTTCATGGATCTGGCCGTAACCAACATCAATGGCATAAACGAATTTTGCCCCAAATTGAAGCATGCAATCGGTAAATCCGCCTGTTGACGCGCCAATGTCAAGACAGATTCGGTCTTGAGTGTTAATTTTGAAATGCATTAAAGCCTCTTCGAGCTTAAGTCCCCCTCGAGAGACGTATTTTAAAGGCTTCAGATCCCGAATTTGGATGTCTGAGTCGGGGCTGACGGCGACGCCGGCTTTGGTCATGATTTGCCCATTGATGGATACTTGGCCGCTCAAAATTAAAGCCTGCGCTTTAGAGAGTATCGGGGCGAGAGCTTTTTGGACCAAAAGCTCATCGAGCCTAATTTTTGGTCGCACTAGAAAAACCGGGAATTACTTGGAGTAGTCTTAATATATTATGGCGGTGCGTTTTGGTAAATGGCAATGCGTCTAAATTGTTTCGCATCAGTAGCAGTTGGGTGTTGAGTAGTTTCTCTGTTTTCTTTAAGCCCAAAACCGTTGCCAACGTCGGGGTTTGTTTTCTGTGTTCCTCGTAGGCATCTTGAAGGTCATCGGCAACTTGGAAACAGAGTCCGAAAGTCATGGCGAAGTCGGAGAGTTTAATTTTTAGAGAATTATCTGGACCCCGGCTTCCGCCGGGGTGACGGATCGGGGGAAAACTTCCCAACCCGTCAGTTAAATAAGCGGGGCCAAGAATTGCCGCTTCAAAAAGCTTGGCGGTTTTAAGTCTGTAGATGTTTTTAAAGTGATTCGAATCTTTTTTGCCGGCATTGCTGGCGAGATCGATATCTAAGACCTGGCCGTAAATTACGCCTTGAGCGCCCACCGCCCGGGCCACCAGCGCCACAAGTTCGGGTGATCTAAGAGACGCCAAAACCTCAAAAGCTTGCGTGAGCAAGGCGTCGCCGAGCAAAATCGCGGTTGCTTCGTTAAATTTTTTGTGAACGGTTAATTTCCCGCGGCGATAGTCATCGTCGTCCATGGCGGGCAGATCATCGTGTATGAGTGTGTAGCTGTGAATCATTTCGATGGCGCATGCCAATGGAGTTAGTTCGCGCGCGGGCACTCCCAAGGCCTTTCCAAAAAGATAAACCAATTTTGGTCTTAGTCTTTTCCCTCCCGGAAACAGCGAGTACAGCGCCGCGTCCTTGAGTTTCCCTGATGGAAAAAGTCTGTTGATGTATTTTTCTAATTCCTTTTCAAACTTCTTACTTCTCATTTGCCCTCCGTCATTGCGAGGAGCGAAGCGACGCGGCAATCTCATTAGAGGAGTCCTTTATGAGATCCCCACGGACCCTTCGGGTCCTCGGGATGACTCTTCGAGTCACTTTTCACTTTTTACGTACCTGCCTCTCCAGAGTTTTTCTAATCTTTCTTTAATTTTGGCTTCGTAACCTTCCAATGTCGGACGATAAAAGACCTCGGGGTTTGGCATGTAAGCTTGATCCGCGAAATGTTCCGGATAATCATGGCTATATTTGTAGCCCTCACCATGGCCCAAGCTGCTATCCAGATTGGAATCTTTAAGATGCGGGGGCACTTCGCGTGGAGCGCCATTTTTGACTTCTTCTTGAGCGGCATGCAGGGCCAGGTAGCTTGCGTTGGATTTGGGCGCGCCGGCGACATAAAGCGTTGCCTGGGCTAAGGGGATCGCGCCTTCGGGTAAACCCAACATTTCGATGGCGGCAAAAGTGCTTTGGGCTAAAATCAGCGCTCGCGGGTCGGCGTTGCCCACATCTTCGCTCGCGCAAATTAAAATTCGGCGAGCGATAAAACGGGGATCCTCCCCCGCTTCCAGCATGCGAGTCATCCAGTAGATGGCGGCATCAGGGTCACTGCCTCGCATTGATTTAATGAAGGCGCTTGCCATGTCGTAATGGAAGTCTTCTTTCTTGTCGTAAAGCAGTTGTTTTTTGCCCAGGAGTGATTTCAGGTCTTCGGCTTTGATGGTTTGTCTGGTGGGTTTTAGGTTAGCCAAAAATTCTAGAGCATTAAGCAATTTTCGCGCGTCCCCGGCGGCGAAGGCGATGATGAAATTTTCAGCTTCCGGCTCTAGATGGATTTGTTTTTTATCTTTTTTGAGCGCATCCAAGGAACGATCGAGGATGATTGCCAATTCCTCGCTCGGCAGTGACTTGAACTCAAAAACTAAAGCGCGAGAAATAATGGCTTTATGAATGTAGAAAAACGGGTTTTCCGTGGTAAGTCCGATGAGCACGATATCCCCATTTTCCATGTAGGGCAAAAGAATGTCCTGCTGGGTGCGGTTTAAATGGTGGATTTCATCGAGTACAAGCAGGGTGGGTTTGCCCTGAATTTGTTTGTTAAGTGTCGCTTGATTTAAAGCCTCGCGAATTTTGCTGATCCCATGCACAACACAGCTAATTGCCTGGAATGATAATTTTTGTTCATTCGCGATTACGCGGGCCATGGCCGTTTTGCCGCAACCGGGAGGCCCGAAAAATATAGAGCTAATAAACGCTTCGCTTTGCAAGGCTAGGCGAAGAGGCATCCCTTCGCCTAAGAGATGGGATTGCCCGACAAATTCGTTGATTGATTTGGGCGCCGATAGCAGGCTTAAAGGTTTGTACGCGGGCTTTGAGCTTTCAAAAAGGTTGTTCATGGTTTTTTAAAAGAGCTTTCGGCCACCGCTCTTTTGCACTGTTAGGTTTTTAAGGTTTCTTCGAGAAAACGGATCATGTCGCTGAATCTGCGCTCGAGTTGCTGCGAGGTGTGATCCGATTTTCTTTTCAGGCGCCACAGCTCATCGGCAAGGTTCAGGGCCGCCAAAACCGCTAGTTTTGAGCTGTCCACAATACCGCTTTCTTTTTGGATTTCTTGCATGCGATCAGAAACAAATTGGGCCAGAAAGCTCGCTTCAATGGGTGTTAGGCCTTCGGCGTCAATTTCGTATTGCCGGCCTAGAATTTCGACGGTAAGTTTTTCTCCAAGCATATTTATTTACACTCTCAGTTTTTCAAATTTTTCAAGGAGTTCCGTAATTTTTGTTTTAAGATGCTGCCGGTCCTTGAGAATTCTCTCGTGTTCACCCAAAAGCTTGTTGGCCTTTTTATGGTCGCCTTCCATGGCGGTAACCATGGAGTGCAGCTGGCTGTTTTCTGAATCTGCCGCCCTATGGCGCTTGATCAGTTCTGCCAACAAGTTTTCGATGCGGCTTAAGTCGTCTAAAAGTCCTTCATCCATGTTTGCTCTTATTTTCTCAATTTAGCGTCCAGTTTTTTCTCCAAGGCTTGAATGATTGCTTGGAGAATGGCCTGGATTTGATCTTGGGTAAAACTTTTTTCCTCCGGCCTTAATACCACCCGAAAAGCCACGCTTTTGTTATTTTCCCCCACATTTGCTCCGTGGTAAATATCAAAGGGAAACGTTTGGCTAAAATAATCCCCGGCCGCTTCTTGGGCAACCCGTTTAATTTGATCCCAGTTGATTTTTTTATCAACAACAACGGCCAAATCCCGGTTTACCGGAGGTAGAGATTCTAATGGACGATACTGAATGGGGCCCAATTTTATTTTTTGAGACAAGGCTTCTAAGTTGAGTTCCATGTAAATCATGGGGTATTCTTCCGATATTTCTTTGGTTTCCGAAGTTTTAATTTCGGCCAAGTGTCCCAGATGAATCCCGTCTATTTTGAGGTCCATGGCCAGATCCGAGTGAAAAGCAAAATAGTTATGCGCGCAATTTTCTTTTTGGATTTCGATTTGGTATTTGCGAGCCAGCGCCTCAAGAGTTCCTAGAAAATCCCAGAAACTAAATGGCTGCGATTTTGGATTTTGCCAATGGTCATGGGCGCTTCTTTTGCTAAAGGATAGTCCGGCCCAGTTTAGCGCGGAATTGGCGTAGCCTACTTCTTGCAGGCGAATGTGTCGTTTACCGCGATTAAAATTGTGTTTCCAGTTTGTGAATAAACCCGGGAGTAAACTTAGCCGCACGTATTGCAGTTCAGCTGAAACCGGATGAATAACCTCCGGACACGCGTCCAACACCGCAGGGCTAAAGAAATGGTTGATTTCACGGGCGCTGGTTAAGGGAAAGTTTACGACTTCCTGGAAACCTAAGCCCATGTAGGCGGTTAATAAATCGTTTATTAATTTTTGGACGTGATTAAAGTTTTCACAGAATTTTGGCGTGTTCGTTACGACCGGAATTCTCGCGTCCCAGGTCTTAGACGCATCGAGCGCCCTAAATCCTTGAAACCTTAAAACTTCCTCCGCCAGATCCTCCTTGAGTTTTAGATCGGATCTCCAGCTTTTAGGCTCAACTACCCAATCATTGGTTGCGGTCTTTTTTGCGGACTCTGACAGCGCGGTCAAAATGGCGTTCAAATCCTCCGCCTTAGGCTCAAATCCCAAAATAGCTTCTATGTCGGAGGTGTTAAATTCAATACGCGCATTCACTTTTTTCGATGCGCCAACATCTATTTTGCCTTCGCAGACACTTTGGGGGCAGGATTGGGTGATGAGAGAGATTGTTCTTTCTAAAACATTGTCCATTAACCGTATATCCGTTTCCCTTTCGAAGCGGTAAGAAGATTCGGTTTTGATGCCCAGGCGTCTTGATGTTTTGCGAACGCAGCCTTTCTCAAACCAGGCGCACTCTAAGAAGACGCGCTTGGTGCTTTCGGTAACTTTGGATAATTCTCCTCCGATAATTCCGGCTAAGGCTAGAGGCTTTTCGCGATCCGCGATAACCAAATCGTGGTCTGAGGAAAGTTCGTAATTTTTGCCGTCCAAGGCTAAGAGCGCTTCTTTATTTTTTGCCCGGCGAATTTGAATTTCTTCTCCCGCTATCTTGTCGAGATCAAAGGCGTGCAGAGGTTGACCGGTTTCAAGCAATACGTAATTGGTGATATCAACGATATTGTTAATAGTTTTGATCCCGAGATTCTTTAGCCTCCAGAGGATATGCGCGGGACTAGGGGCAATGCTGACGCTCGTGATTACAGTGCCCATATACCTTTTGCAAGCTTCTTTGGCGTCTACTTCGATTGTTACTTTGGGCTTGCTCGAACTTTTAAATTCTTGCGGGGCAGTGTTGCGGGATAGCTCTTTGGCTTCTTTTCTCCAAAAATAAATAGATAATTCGCGGGCCAAGCCTTGGTGGCTGAGTAGGTCCCACCGGTGAGAAGGCATTTCTAAATCAAGAATGATTTCCGGCTTTATATATTGGGTTAGAGTCTGCCCGGTTTGCCAGGATTGCGGCAAGACCAAAATTCCGTCGTGATTATCAGCGATTCCAAGCTCGAAGGCGGAGCAAATCATACCGAAGCTTTCTTGATTTCTGATGCTTGCCTTTTCAATCACCAGGGCGCCTTTGCCCGGAACTTGAAGCTTGGCCCCGATAGGGGCAAAGGCCACTTTCTGCCCAGCCGCTAAATTAGGAGCTCCACAGACCACCTGAAAAGTTTCTTTACCGCTGGTAACTTTTGCCATGCGCAGACGATCGGCGCTCGGATGCTTCCAAACTTCCAGGACATCGGCGATGGTAATTCCGCTAAAGGTTGGTTTTTGTTCCTCGACATTGGCGACACTGAGCCCCAAAGAGTCCAAAGCCTCGACAATGCGACCGGTTTCGGGGGCTTCTCCCGGAAAAAATTCAGAAAGCCAGCTGAGGAGATAGCGCACTATTTAAGTCCTTCGCTCGAGAACTGAGCAAGAAAATCAATATCGTTTTCATAAAGCAATCGGATGTCCGGTATTCCCCAAAGCACCATGGCAACGCGTTCAAGCCCTAGGCCGAAAGCAAAGCCCCTCCAGCGCTTGGGATCGTGCCCTTGCGTGGCAAGAACCGAGGGATGCATCATACCGGCTCCAAGCATCTCAATGTAGCCATTTTTGCAGGTGGAGCAGCTTTTGCCGTTGCAAAGAAAACATTTAATTTCAACTTCGCAGGAGGGCTCGGTAAAGGGAAAATAGCTGGGCCTAAAACGAATGTCGGCGCCGCTGCCAAAGAGATTGACCGCCCAGGCCTCTAACGTGGCCTTTAAATCTACCATGGAGACCTTGGTATCCACATAGAAAGCGTCAACTTGGTTGAAAACCGGTAGATGCGTGGCGTCAACAGCTTCCCGCCTGAAAACTTTGCCCACCGTGACAACACGGCAAGGGGGTTTCACTGCTCGCATGACATGAACTTGGGTCGGGGTGGTATGCGTGCGAAGCAGCCATTTCTCCTGAGGATTTGAGATTTGAGATTTGAGATTTGAGATTTTTAGGTACAGCGTGTCCCACATATCGCGCGCGGGATGATCCTCGGGAATGTTAAGGTATTCGAAATTGTTGGTATCCGTTTCAATTTCGGGAGATTCAACGTAGTTAAATCCAAGTTTCTTAAAAACATCCAAAATTTTATTGGCGACAATGCGCAATGGATGCGCGTTAGCGAAGTGACAGGGATAGCCGGGAAGACTCAGATCGAGATTGGGATCTTTCTTGGTTTTTGTTTCGGCGAGGTAGAGTTCGTCCTGGCGCAACGCTAAAGAGCGGGTCAGTTCTTCTTTGACATTATTCGCGAGCGCGCCAAGCTGTTTACGCTCCTCTAGGGGAACATCCGCGACCTGCCGCATGAGGCCGCTTAAGGCGCTTTTGCGGCCAAGATGAGTGACTTTAAGAGATTCTAATTCCGGGGTGCTTTTAGCGGCTGCAATTTCGCTCTTTGCTTTGCGCAACAACTCGTTGATTGCTTCAACGGAAAGCACATTAGTTCTTTTGGCTTGCGCTTTTGCGAGCCGGAGCCGCTTTGGCGGGGGATTTTCCGCTTTCGGCGGGCGCCGCGTCGTTTTGCTTTGCGGGAACCCCAGCGAGCTCAGCGTCAGCTTTTAGCGTTTCTACTAGCGCGTTAAAGCTTGCCGGATCTTCGCTGGCTAGATAGGCCAATGCCTTTCTGTTGAGATTGATGTCATTTTTCTTAAGAGCGTGAATGAAGCTTGAGTAGCTTAGGCCTACCGTTCGTACCGCGGCGTTGATTCTGGTGATCCATAATTTTCGGAAAACGCGTTTTCTCTCTTTGCGATGCCTATAAGCGAAACGAAGGGAACGCTCAACTTGTTGCTTAACCAGTCTCCACCTGCGGCCACGGTCGGAGTAGTAACTTTTGGCAATTTTAAAATATTTTTTCTTTCTGGCTCTCGAATGCATCGCGCCTTTAATTCTCATAGGTTTACCTCGTTTCTAATTTTAAGCGTAGGGCATTAAGGCCCTGATAACTTTGGCGTCGCCCGAGGGCAGTATATTTTTCTTGCCCAAAGCTCTGCCGCGATTGGAACTCATGCCGGTCAAAAGATGGCGTAATCCCGCTTTCTTGTGGAGTACTTTGCCATTTTTGGTTATTTTAAAACGTTTCTTCGCTCCACTATGGGTTTTTAATTTTGGCATTTCATGCTCCTTTAACTTTAAAAATATTTAGTGCGCAGGTGACAAAACCATGATCAAGCGTTTGTGCTCGAACAATGGCTCTCTGTCTATTTTAGCTTTCTCTTTGACTCGTTCTTTAACCATGTTCATAATTTTATATCCAAATTCTTTGTGAGCGATCTCTCTTCCGCTAAAAAAAACCGTGATACGTACCTTATTGTTTTCAGCTAAAAATTCCTCAATTTTTTTGACCTTGGTTTCCAAGTCATGAGTGCCAACTGTTGGCGTGAACCGAACTTCCCTGAGTTCCCCGCCCTTCTGCTTTTTTTGTGTTTCCTTGAGCTTGCGAAGCTGTTCGTATTTAAACTTCGCAAAGTCAATGACTTTGCATACCGGCGGGTTGGCTTGCGGCGCTATCTCGACAAGATCCAAGCCATGTTCTTGCGCCATCTTAAACGCCTCTTGAATGGGCCTGATTCCGAGCTGTACGCCCATGGGATCAATTAGGCGCACTTGTTGAGCGCGAATCCAGTTATTAATCCTCCAACGAGGGAGATTAAACTTCACTGAGGGTTAAAACTCACCGTTTTGCGATGTCCAAGTCATGCACTGGATCTATTCTATTAAAATCGGAAGGCAAAATTACCTGTGGCGTAAGCGCTTTCCGGAATTTTATTGCCGGTTTCAGTCAGTACCGTCTTTGTGCTAATGCCGCCCGCTACCTCAAAAGATAAGTGGAGAAAGTTTAGGCCAACGCCGCCGGTGATAACGGGTTTAAGTTTTTCGGCGAGATTCTTAAGCGCCCCGGCTCGTAAAGCAAGGCCGAATCCCTTGCCTCCAATCATGAGCTCGGTTCCGATGGAGCCGTAACGCGACTTAAATCCTGGTACCAGGGTTGAGTTGTTGGTCAGATCGATGTCGGACATAATTGTCCAATGTTTTCCGAGAGGCCAAAACGCTACTCCTGCGCGCACTTGGGGATCTGTTTTGAAAGAACCCCCCTCGCCTTCTTTGATCGCGGTTAATGGGTTGTCTTTTGGCTTATCAAAGGAAGGTCGGTTAATGTTACGAGCAACTGCCCCAAAACGTAGCGGCAAAATGTTTTGCAAATCCCAGCTCATGCCAAGGTCAATAGCCGGTTTGTAGGAAGTGACCGTGTTTTGCGTGCCGTTGGTTAAAATATTTCCAATGCTTTGATTTTGGCTGAGCACATTGACTTGCGTGTAGGCCATGTCGCCCCTAATTATCTTGAGATTGGTTCCAAAACTTAAACCAAAAACGTGCGGAATAGGTAAGGGAATAGTTAGCGCGAGTTCGGTCAAACCCGCGCCGCGAACGGTCAAGTTGGTTGTGTTGTTGGCGAAGGTACTGCTTGAACCACTGACAGCGTTGTTGCCTGCCACTTGGGTCAAAGTTTGCGCGACATTGGCTATATCGCTTTGACTTAAGCCCGCGCTGTTAGCCTGGTTTACCAATTCATTGGCAAGCCTCTGCGCGTCCGCGCTACATGCGGCGGCGCCCGGTGTCGCGGCATCTCCGTTAAAATCCGGCATAACCGAAGCGAAATTGTTGCAAAGATAAGTTGCTAAATCGTCTCTCGTGGCGGTTAAACTGGTGGGCGGCGCGGTTGTGCCGACATCAGTTAAAACTCCGCCATTAAAATTGCCAACGGCGGACAAAGCGCTTTGTCCGCCAATGCCGCCCAAACTTACAAAACTAGTGTCAACAAAAGGAGAACCGCCGATTTCGGTGGTATTTAAAACGGAAAGACCGAACTTTGAAATCTTTATGCTTCCTTGCACATTGCCGCCAACCAAGACACCTGTTCCGGAACCGTTTAAGTCAGAAATTTCCTTAACTGCTTTAATAAATGTTTGCATTTCTGTCGCTGTCAGTGTACTGATCGCGGTTCCCGCGGTTTGCAATGTTTGAACTCGGCTGATCGAGCTGGCCAAACCCGCGATATCATTTACTTCCTTTAATAGGTTGCCGGTTGCCTGAACTTCGCCGCCACCGGTAATGTTTAGCTCAAAAGCGCCCGGGCTGAAGTTGGCCGGGTTCCAGTACTGGGCCAGGGAACCTTCACACGCGGCAACGCAAGCTCCGCCAACCGCCATAGCGCGAGAACCGATCACTTTAAAAGATTCAGCGTGGAGAAAAGAGAGGCAGAGAAGCAAAGAAGCAAAGAGACGAAGAGACGAAGAAAGAAGAACCGCTTTAAATTTACGCATTTTGACTTTTTACCTCCAAATCCTTGATAAATTGGGGTAGGGACTCAAGCGGTATCGTGCCCAGATTGGTTCCCTCCCTTGCCCGCAGGCTAACGCTTTTGCTCTCTTTCTCTTTGAGACCCACGATTGCCATGACCGGTATTTTTTCAAGCGTTGCCCCTCTGATCTTAGCAGAAATGGAAGAATTCTCCAGGTGAGCTTGCGCACGTAGGCCGCCATCCCTCAACAATTTTTCCACTTCTTGCGCGTAAGTATTGGCGTCCTCATTGACGCTTAAAACTTTGACCTGAATGGGAGCCAGCCACATAGGAAATATCCCGCCGTGGTGCTCAATTAAAACTCCGATAAAGCGTTCGAGGGAGCCCAACAAAGCGCGATGAACGATAACGACGTTGTGGTCCTTGCCGTCCTTGGCGCGGTAGGTGATATTGAAGCGTTCCGGCAAATTAAAATCCAATTGCGCTGTCGCGCATTGCCAAAGGCGTCCAATAGCGTCTTTAATTTTGATATCTATTTTGGGGCCATAGAAAGCGCCGCCACCTTCATCGATTTCGTACTCCAAGCCTTGATTTTGGAGGCCGTTTTTTAAGGCAGTGGTTGCTTTTTCCCAATTTTCCTCGGATCCCACGAATTTTTCGGGGCGCGTGGAAAGCATAATTTTAAGATCCTTGAAACCGAATTTGCCAAGAAAATTTTTAGTCAAAGTTAGAACCCTGCTCAGCTCTTCCTCTAATTGTTCAATGGGTAAAAAAATGTGCGCGTCATCAATAGTGAAACCCCGCACTCGAAGCAAGCCGTGCAAAACGCCGGATTTTTCAAATCGATATACAGTGCCTAATTCAGCAAAGCGCAAAGGTAGTTCTCGGTAGGAATGGAGCTCGGTTTTGTAAATCATGATGTGTCCCGGGCAGTTCATGGGTTTGACGCGAAAAGGTCTGCCGTCTACGTCTAGGGCGCCATACATCAGTTCGGAATAGGCTTCTAAGTGGCCGCTGATTTTGTAGATTTCTTCACTCGCGATATGCGGGGTGCAAACGTAAGAATAACCGTTGGCCAGATGCTCTTTTTTCCATAAGTCTTCAATGATCATACGCAGAGTGGCGCCTTTGGGGTGCCAGTGAACTAAGCCGCCGCCAATTTCTTCGTGGATAGAGAATAATCCCAGCTCCGTGCCTATTTTACGATGGTCTCTTTTTTTCGCTTCCTCTATCTGATTGAGATGGCGATCCAAATCTTCCTTGGTTAGCCACGCGGTTCCGTAAATGCGCTGAAGCATGGGATTTTTTTCACTGCCTCGCCAGTATGCGCCGCTGGTATGTTGAAGCTTGAAATATTTAATTTGCGATGTGCGTTCCAGGTGAGGGCCGCGGCATAGATCGATAAAGCTGTCGTGTTGATAAAAAGTGATGGTTTCCCCCGGCGGAAGATCTTCAATAATTTCTTTTTTAAATTTTTCTTGTCTTTTATCAAAAAAGCGCAATGCTTCGTCTTTTGATTTTTCAACGCGGAGGAACGCGTGGTCGCCTCGGGCGATAGAGCGCATTTTTTCTTCGATCTTTGCCAAATCCTCCGGCGCGAAGCGATGGCTGGTGTCGAAGTCGTAGTAGAAGCCATTTTCGATAGTGGGCCCGATGGCGATTTTAGTTCCGGGGAATAGTTCGGTCACCGCCTGCGCCATAACGTGGGCGCAAGAATGCCTTAGGCGATGCAGCGGGTCGTCGTCTTTATGTTGCATTGTTATATTGTCTATTAAGTTTATAAAATCATGTGGAGCTAATATGTACAGTTTTATATTGACCATTCATATCATCGTCTGCTTCTTGATGGTTATCACCATTTTGTTTCAGGCCGGGCGCAGTGGCGGGTTTCAGGGAATCTTCGGTTCTAGCGGTGAGGTAATTTTTTCAACGCCGTCAGGCTCTTCCTTTTTAAGAAAGCTGACCATTGGGTGCGGGGTCGCTTTCGGGGTCACATCTTTAGTGTTAACCGTTATGACGAGAGCCAGAATTTCGCAGTCCGTCACGCTGGAATATCCCATTCAGACATCACCGCCACCTCAGCCAACTCAAAACGCGCCCGCCAAACCGGCGCAAAAGTAGTTTCTTGTCAGGAGTTTTCTACTTTTTGTCATTGCGAGCCCAGCGAAGCAATCTCATTAAGAAATCCTTTTCTTTGTTATTAGTTAAAATCCACTGGACGGTTTTTAAGTAGAATTACTTCTGCCATTAAAAGTGGGGGGGCGCGGGTGGTGGAATGGTAGACACGTACGTTTGAGGGGCGTATGCCGAAAGGCGTGGGGGTTCAACTCCCCCCCCGCGCAGTTTTGAGTTTCCTCTAAAGTGAGGATTTGGTTTAATAAGGAATATTCCTTTGCGGGGAGTTCAGGAATAAATTCCGGACCAACGAAGTGGCTGGAATTTATCACGACGATGAAATGAGGGGCAGAGCCCCTCTTGTAAAGCGCTGAGGCAGTTCCTTCGTAGCTGCCGAGGCTTGGCCCGACAGGGCCGCGGATAAAGGCGGGTGTGGTTCAGTGGTAGAATGCGTCCTTGCCAAGGACGAGATGAGGGTTCGATTCCCTTCACCCGCTAGTTTTTTTGCCATCGAAATTTAATTCAATGAGACCGCGGATAAAGGGGCAGTTAGCTCAGTTGGTTAGAGTACCTCGTTGACATCGAGGGGGTCACAGGTTCGAGTCCTGTACTGCCCACCATGGTGCGGTAGCCAAGTGGTCCAAGGCGGCGGTCTGCAAAACCGCTATTCGTGGGTTCGACTCCCACCCGCACCTTAGAGTTGGTTTTTTGAAAAACCTAAAAATTGCGGGTGTCGCGCTTAGCCCGATTCTCCGCAAATATGAACTCTTCCGGAAGAGTTCATATTTGCGGGTGTGGTCCAACGGTAGAATGCTGGCCTTCCAAGCCGGAGACGTGGGTTCGACTCCCATCACCCGCTCATTGGATTTACGATTGGCGATTTTCGAATTACGATTGGAAACAGGAAGATAGAGTTTTTAAAAAACTAAAACCTTAACGCGACTTCTCGTAATAGATTCGGTAGTGCGCGAACTATCGGTCGTAGGTATGTTCGTAGAGAATATCGTATGGGCCATTCGTCCATGGGCCGGTTCCATAATTTTAAATCCCTGAGTTGAGCGGCAGTTTCACCAAGAAAACTTTTCCTGGCTTCCAAGGTTTGCGTATCCAAAAAATCTCCTTGATGAGTAACAATCCCTGAGGCGGTTTTTAATTCTGTGGTGAATGTTGACGCGCTTCTTCGTCCCACGGGCTTTTCGGCAAGTATTTTCAGCTTCGCTCTTTCCATGTACAGTGTACGCCTTATGCCGTCGGCCTCCATCGTCGCGCTCCACCTGGTAAAAAGATAACGCCCCGGTACAATGGCTTTGCCGGCATCCGCGCCTTGAAGTTCTCTGGGATATTCAAAAACAACGATGTCTAAACGCCCATCTTTCCCTCGCGACCGAACATAGACTTCCTTGACCCACCTTCCTTCGTCGTTTGGTTCCCTGGCGTAGCGGGTTATGCCTTCGTAGTCCTTGTAAGCGATATCTGATGGGCGCAGGCGCTCCAGCTTTCGGTAGGATTTATCATTACGAGGATGGTGCCGCTCGAAAACGGCCCTTAAATCTTGTTCACTCTGATCGGTTCGGGATTCATTTAGAGCGTAGGAACTAGTGGTTACGAAGCTTAGAAGTACTGCCGTTAAAACTTTCCGCTTGGTCATAACCAGTTTGTATCTCCTACGCGTTTTTTTGACTAGGGCCTTAAGGCCTGTTAGAAATTGTGACTTAAGTCTAAGTCTTAAGTTGATGTTCAATGAGAGATCCTCCCTCAAAGGCAGCAGTCTTATTCATGGCGAACAATTCCCAAATGGTGGGCGCTATATCGCGCAGTGATAGCTCGGGATTTTGTTTAAGCTTGAGCGGCGGTTTGTTTTTGTTGTAGAGGATAAATGGGACCGGGTTTGTGGTGTGCGCGGTGTTGGGCTCGCCGTTATCGGCGCACATTTTCTCTGAATTACCGTGATCGGCGGTCACAATGACATAAAAACCGAGTTTGGCGGCGTGTTCCAAAACTCTGCCTAGGCACTCATCGACAAACTCGCAGGCTTTTTTAGCGGCTTCAAATATACCCGTGTGTCCGACCATGTCCGCGTTAGAATAATTACAAACCACGAATGGGAAATCGGCTAGATGTTCAAGGAGCGCCTCAGTTATTAATTTTGCCGACATTTCCGGTGTTTGATCATAGGTTGACACTTTAGGCGAAGGAACCACGACTCTTTCTTCGCCAGGAAACGGTTTTTCCTGTCCCCCATTAAAAAAATAAGTAACGTGAGCGTATTTTTCGGTCTCCGCTATTCTAAATTGCGGAATGTTTAAATCGCTCAGCAAACGCGGGAGACTAGGGAGGCGCTCTTTTTGGTTTGAATCCGGCGCGAAGGCAACCGGCAGATTAAGCGTGGCGTCGTAGTTGGTCATGCAAACCAAGTGAACGTTCGGGAATTTTTTGCGCTCAAAGTCTTGGAAGTTTTTATCACTTAACGCGCGGGCCAATTGGCGCGCGCGATCCGCTCTAAAATTAAAGAATACCACGGAATCCCCATCCTCAATTAAGCCTACCGGCTTCTCCGGCGTGTCGTAGATAAGTGTGGGCTCGATAAATTCATCGGTTTTGCCGGCGAAATAATTGTCTCCAATGGCAGCTTCGGGGTCACGAGCTTTGGCGCCTTCGCCTAAAACATAGGCGTGGTACGCTTTGGCTGTTCTATCCCACCTTTTGTCACGATCCATAGCCCAGTAGCGTCCGCAAATAGAGGCGATTCGGCCGACTCCTATTTCCGATAAATCAGATTTCAATTTATTGAGGTATGTTTTGGCGGATTTGGGCCCTACGTCGCGGCCATCTAAAATAGCGTGGAAACAAAGCTGGTTAGATTTTAAGCCGACATCTTTAGCCATAAGTATCAGGGAACGAAAATGTTCCCAATGACTGTGCACCCCACCATCGGAAGTCAGTCCCATAAGATGTAATTTTGATTTTTTATTTTTGACGCGTTCAAAGGCGTCTAGTAGCGGCTGATTCTTAAAAAAATTACCGTGGCGTATGGCCTCGGTTATTGTTGTCGAGAGTTGGGGAACATTGCGGCCGGCTCCAATGATAGTGTGGCCGACTTCCGAGCTTCCGATTTGGCCTTCCGGCAAACCTACCCAGGTTCCTGAAGCCTGCAAGATAGTGTGGGGATAATTGTTCCACAGATCGTCAAAGTTTGGTTTGCGGGCGTGAGCGATAGCGTTGTCTTTCGCTAAATCAGCAACGCCCCAGCCATCGAGGATGATTAGTAATACTTTATTCATAACGAAAATGTTTTTTGGGAAGATCCTTCACTGCGCTCAGGATGACAGAGGCGCCATAGTTTTGGAGCGTTGGTTTTGTTTGGGCGCGGTAAATAAATATTTATCCGCGTAGCCCATTAGGCGGTAGGCAAGTTTGGCCGCGGTGAACTCGGACACGACCTCGCCTTTAATGGGAGCGAGTTCCAGAACGTCAAAACCTAATACTTTTCTCTGTTTGAAAACTTCGTGAAATAATTTCAGACCGCCATACCAGCTGATTCCTCCCGGTTGGGGGGTGCCCACTCCGGGCATAGGGCCAAGATCAAAACCGTCAACATCAACGGTGATATAGACCTCAGGACCCAGGCGCTCAATAATAGAAGGCAGAATTTTGTCCATGTTTTGACAGTCCTGCGCCAAAAATACCGTAACTCGGTTTTTGTTTGCTTCGATCCAATCGACTTCGGTTCGATCCAAAGAGCGAACACCGACTAAAACAGCCTTTTTCGCCACATCCATCGAGCGACGCAGGGCGCAGGCATGGGACCAAACCGTATCTTCATAGCTTTGGCGCAAATCCGCGTGCGCGTCAAAGTGCAAAATGGTGAGATTGGGATAACGCTTGACGTAGGACGCTACGGGGGCAAAAGTCAAAGTGTGCTCTCCCCCCACCGTGATTACAAACTTGCCCATAGCTAAAAGTTCGTCAATGGTCGCGGTAATTTTTTTAAAGAAAGCTTCAGTGGATTCTTTGGGATTTGGCACCAGAATGGGCAGGGTCGCCACACCGGCCGTAAAGACAGTTTCTTGATTTAGCTCTTCATCATAAAACTCGAGCTGTTTGCTCGCTTCTAAAAATTTCTTTGGTCCCCAATAGGTACCTTTGCGATAAGACGTAGTTTTTTCAAAAGCAACGGGAACGACAACGAATTTTGATTTTTCTAGCGAAGAAAATTCCGGTTCCAACGCCAAGAAGTTTCCTTTGGAAGTTAAGGCGCGAATTTTGGAACGAGTTTTATCCGACAAGTACTTTTTGCTTGTGAATATGGGGTTCTAATTTTGGACCCATTTTGAATGTTGGAATCTGTGGTCTTAGTTTCCAGGCCTGTTCTTCCGCCAGCGCTTGCGCTAAAAGAGGAAGGCCGATGCTCGCGTCGCAATACACGGCGACTTTTTCGGCCTCAAAATGTATTTTTCCCCACGAGGTTGACTCCTCAAAGGTGCATCCGGAAAGTCCTCCCCAATGTGGCGCGTCGGTTGTCACTTGCACGCAGTATTTGTAGGTTCGGCTTTTTCTGCCGGTTAAATCAAAGACGACAGCGGCTTGCTGAATAAAATTCTTTGGCGTGCCGCCACCCATAATAATTTCGGCCGCGCCGGGCGAGATGTCTAGAATGCTGACCATCTCCACAATGTCGCCCACAACATCAAAGTTAAATTGAACGTTTTCCTTGATATTAGCGATAGCCAGGGCTAGGCCAAAGGAGGAATCCGCGATCGCGGGGCAGAAGATGGGGACGTTGTTTTTGTATGCCGTTGTGACAATACCGTCTTCTTCGACTTCTTCCGTGATAGCTTTACCAAGAAGATTAAAAAATTCTCGGGTTGTATGTGGACGGCGCTCGAGTGTTTTAGCGAAAGTGGCGATGTTGGCGTCGATCTCTTCAAATTCACGATCGCTCGCCGCGACATCATACATACGGTCCATACGATGTTCGCGCAAAACTTTGTCATCGGCATTTGGGGAGCAAAGATAATAAGCCCCCCCGTAACTTTGGTGGACATCGTGAAACATATTAGCGCCTGTTGTCACCAAGACATCAATTAAGTGATTCTCAATGAGATAGGCGACAGTTTTACGAAACCCGGCCGGCACCAGCGCTCCCGAGAGGCCAAAAAATATCGTCGCGCCGGAACTCAAAGCTTGACGCCAAATGGATAATGCTTGGCCGAGCGATCTTCCCTGAAAGGACGTTAAGCTTAAATCCTCTAAAACCTGAGAAGTGTTTTTGCCGGGAGTCGGGACAAAGGAAACGGTAGCCTTGTGAAAATCTTTCGGTTGATTTTTTTTCAAAATTAAGGAACCAGGATCGCCGCGGCAATCACGGACGTCCACTTGCCTTCATCGCCTAGGGCCGATTGCGTTACGTTGGTTGTTCTGACAATCTTGCCTGAGATTTTCCAAATTTCTCGTTGCTTGTCCCAAGACGAGTCGCGATCAAAATCAATGCCGAGCGTGGTAGCTAACATGGAAGCCGCGAGATCTTCGGCGTACTCGCTAGCCTGCTCATCGGATTCCCCGTAGCTGTGATGCTCGGAAAGGTATCCGTGCTGGTTTCTATTTTTAGGTATCGCCAGTCCAATAGAGGCCGCGACCAAGCGATGGTTTTCGTTGGTTTCGTTGCGTGCCATAACGCAGTGAATGACTTGACCGGCTTTTAATCTTTCCACTCCTTTACTCAGCGGGAGCACTTTGCAGTTTGGTGGAAATATGCTCGAGACGTGCACTAAGTTGAAGTGCGCTATTTTGGCGTCTCGGAGCGCTTCTTCAAAAGAAGCGAGGCGTTCGCGATGCCGGCCAACGCCTTTAGTCAGAAACATATAACGTGCTAATTCTCTTGCCATTAGGTTAATATTAGAAAAATATTACGATATTTACAATTTTTTTCTAGAAAATGTTTCAATACATTCCAGAAAACGCTTGCCAAAGCTTTGGCATTTTTTTTCGCCAACTCCCCAGACCTCTTGCAAATCATTTTCCGTTTGGGGTTTCAGGCGCGCGATTTCTCCTAAGGTTTTATCTCCAAAAACAATATAGGCCGGCATCCCGATCTCGTCGGCAATTTGACGCCGTAATAGCCGTAAAGTCTCGAAAAGCTCTTTATCACCCTCGCCAAACGCTTGAGCTGTTTTGCTCTTTGATTTTTTCTCACGTTTTAATTCCGTGATCGTGGAAAGAGCCGTTTCGCGTTTTCCATTGATTAGTTCTATTCCCGCCGGAGTAATTTTTACGGTGGGATAAAGATCGTTGCTCTTTTCAAGCAACCCCTGAGTTAAAAGTTGGCCAATCCAAATTCTAATAGCACGCCCGGAGTGCTCGCTTAATTGACCGTACGAGGCAAGCCGGTCGTGGCCATAGTTTTGAATTTTGTCATTGGCGGCGCTTCGCAATAGATCGGCTATATATCCGCCTCCGAAATTGCCGCTAAGTTCATTGGCGCATGTCAAAATAGTTTTGGCAATTTGAGTTGAGTTTGACATGATTTGAATTTCACCAAGACAGAAATCGCAAGCTTGACATTTTTCCGGGCCATGGTATTTTTGCCCGAAATAATTTACCAGGGCGCGGTGGCGGCAGAAACCCCCCTGCGCGAAGGCCGCCATTTGGCTTAATTTTTGGAGATTCGTCGTAAAATTCGAGGAACCTTCCTGATCCATAATAAATTTCCAGGTCATAAAGTCAGAAGCCGAGTGAAAAAGAAAGCATTCGGCACCAAGGCCATCGCGTCCGGCGCGTCCCGTTTCTTGTTGATAGTGTTCAATGGATTTGGGTAGACCGGCATGAATGACATAGCGTAGATTGGATCTGTTAATTCCCATGCCAAAGGCTACGGTTGCCACCATGACATCGATTGCTTCTTTGGAAAACTGATCTTGATTACGTTTTCTTTCTTCTTGGGATAAACCCGCGTGATAGGGCAAGGCTTTAATGCCGCGGGCTTGAAGAGCCGCGCAAAAACTCTCAACATCCGCGCGGCGAATGGCGTAAACAATTCCCGATTCATTTGGGTGACGACTAATTACGTGAGCGATTTGCTCGATTGCGCCTTGGCGCGGCAGGGCTCGATAAATAAGATTGGGCCGGTCAAAATTGCCAACTAAAATTTCAGGGTTAAGCAGGGCCAGTTCCTTGACAATATCGGCACGGACCTCGGGGGTGGCTGTAGCTGTGAAGGCATGGATCGCGATCGATGGAAAACGTTGATGAATGAGCCGGAGCTCTCGATATTCAGGTCTAAAGTCGTGGCCCCAATGACTAATACAATGCGCTTCATCCACCACAAAGAAAGAAACGTGTGTCCGCGCCAACAATTTTAAAAAATCTTCTTGCGCGAGACGCTCGGGCGCTATATAGAGAAATTTTAATTCCCC
>OBEQ011562896.1_pt1 | contig 19239 bp, 22 predicted proteins | sample 1670901 | NCBI WGS metagenome assembly OBEQ01 (sample SAMEA104232315, study PRJEB22302) | groundwater metagenome | biome: forest; feature: aquifer; material: groundwater | place: USA | collected 2011-08-07 | depth 5.4 m
AACAACCGATGCGGGATGGATAAAGCGGCGTTTGCCAATGAGTTTTTCTAAACGTGTATCAAAACTGCATAAAGAATAATGCTCGGGAATTTGAGTGACAATAAGGCAATCAGAAATTTTCTTATTTGATTTTTTATATAACTGATAGGCAGGAAGAAAATTTGTTTTTTCGATGAGGATAAAATTTCTTATATCAAGAATTCCATTAAGGTGTCTAACTATTTCTTCATGAGTACGCTTATAGAAACTTTTTAAGGTAAATATAATTTCAGTAAGGACGATGGTTGATGTAGCAAGTTGAAGTTTACTTTCTCCCACTCTTAAAAAGAGCATCTCTGATTGCCGATACATTTCTTCATTATCTTTAGAAAAATAACGCAGAAATATATTGGTATCAAGAAAAAGGTTCATAGATTACCATTTGGAGTAATCGATGTAATCGCGAATTCGGGTCAAATTAATCCGCTTGGCAGGTTTTATACCGGCAAGTGATCCTCCTAGCTCCAGAATCTTTGATTTTTTCGGCCTCACCAAGAAAGCATCCCCTTGCAAGGAAATATCAGCCAGTTCTGGTTTATCCAGCTTCAGCGCCTGCCGTATGGCTACGGGGATATGAATTTGCCATTTGGGAGTAATACTTACTGTTTGTTTCATATTGCTAAGTATAAAGCAATAAGACTAAATTTGCAAGTCAGCTAAGAGGTGTCTCAATTGGCTCGTGCTTTTTTGAGCGGATAAATTTTTACCTCTGACATAGGAAAATCTTTGCGATTCCCCGTTACCAGATCACATTCTTCAACAATGGCCGTTGCAGCAATGAGGGTATCAACTGTTGACAAAAGTCTGCCTAAAGTTTGATAACGGTATCTAAGTTCTCCTGCCAATTCTGCACTGCGTATCGTAATGGGAGAAATATGGACGATGCGGTAAAGACGGGGGATGAAAAATTGCGCCTGTTTTGGTGTAAATCCTGTCCTTAATTCTGTAATTGAGAGAATGGAAACGAATATTTCACCCCTTTTTCTCAACGCACTAAGAAGTTCTTTCGCATACGCACGGTCATGAAAAAAATCCGCTAAGATATCTGTATCAACGAGAAACTTCCTCATGAATTCTTTGATGAAGTAGATCCAATCAAGCGTCGCAAGCGTCGCTCATCCGTACGTCGCATTTTCCTCACCCACTTGGTTGCGGCATCTTTACCTTTGAGAAAGGCAAAGGCCGGTGGTGCAACCAGGAGTTCTGCAAAAGCTTTTTCCGACTCCACTTTCTTTACCTTCTCCTGTGCCGCATCGGCCAGGAATTTGCTTAGTCCCCGGCTGGGCACGGTTGCTTTTAGCTTATCGACTAAATCAATCGGAAGAGACACATTCATGCGTACAGTGTTAGCCATAATTCAATACACACTCCTTATACACAATTAAAATACACAATTTATATCACTCTGTCAAGTATACTTTCACTAATTTTATCGGTTAATCGACCCTCATTCGTGTCGTTAGCATAATCTCTTCCTTCCACTCCCCTGGAGTCAATTGGCCTGTTAGCTTTCCATCCGCCTGCTGCCACCAACGGCGTTTAACTATAATGTTATACGGATCAGGCGTCAGAGAACCAAGATCAATTATTTCTGAGACTTGAAGTACATAAAGTTTGGAAGAAACATATCTGCGATCGTCAATCTCTTCTAAAAGGGTGATTGTATTCCCTTGTCTTAGAGCATAAGCAGTAATTGTGTCACCGCTAAGACCTGTAGTAATTACCTTGTGTGGACTAACTGTTAAATAATTTTGATTAAGAGAAAAAGTGTAATTCTCCGCAAGACTACTCCAATCATCTATTTTCTCTTTTATGACCTGCACCGGCAAAGTTTGCGCCTGCTCATTCGGAAAAATTATTTCCAGGGGAGGCTCAGTGATTTTTGGGACAAAAGCCACACAAAGATCCTATCATAAAGTGACCAACCCTGATGCCAGCCTCGCCTTTGGCACATAATAGGATCAACTCCGCAACCAATATCTTCTCTTTGATAGTAAGGAATAGGAATAGAAAAAGCCACTATAACCAATATGGCAATAGCGGCAAAGACATGTGATTTTCTCTTTAGCATTGAGATATGACTTATTCGTACTTATTTAGTACAATCGACTTCACCCGGCTCATGGCCTCTAAGCTATAGCGGACGCCTTGGACACCGAGTCCTGACTTTTTAACACCAAGGAAAGGGAAGTGATCGGGGCCGCGTTGAGGGGAAAAGTTCACCTGTACTGTGCCTACGTTTATTTTTTGCCCGAGCTTAATCCCTGTCCCCTCATCTTTGGTAAAGATGGATGCCTGGAGCCCATACATTGAGGAGTTTACAATGCGTAAAGCTTCCTCAACTGATTGAATCGAAATGAAGGAAACTACCGGACCAAATGTTTCTGTTCTGACTACATCCATTTCCGGGCGAGCATGAGAAAGAAGCGTTGGCTCAATGTATGTCCCCATTCGCTTTCCGCCGATAACGAGGGTTGCGCCTGCCTCCACCGCATCTTTTACTCTCTGTTCAATCGTTTTGGCCGCGCTTTCCGTAATGATCGGACCCACCAGTTTTGTCTCCGAACTTCTGGGATCCCCCATCTTTACATCTGTTCTCACCAGTTCAAGTACCATAGGAATGAGTTTATCGAGAATATGCTCATAGGAAAGGACGTATTTGACACCCGTACAGCGCTGTCCGGCATAGGAGAACCCGCCTTTGATAATTTGAGCAGCAGTCAGGACAAGATCAGCGTCTTCCAAAACAATAACCGGGTTGTTCCCTCCACATTCAAACAGAAGTGGCATCATCCCTGATGTTGTACAGAGTTTTGCTCCTGTTTCACTTGAGCCAGTGAATGCGACCATGTTTATGCCTGCATGTTGCGTAAGGTACTCTCCTATCTCGCTTCCCCCTCCTGTTACACAGGAGATAACCCCTTCGGGCACACCTGCTTTCACGAATGCTTGGGTAAGGTGAAGTCCGGCAATTGATCCATGGGTGGGTGGCTTAAGTACGCATGCATTTCCCATGAGGAGTGCGGGAGCAATTTTTGAAGCGGAGAGGTTTATAGGATAGTTAAACGGTGCAATAGCCAACACCACCCCCCAAGGAACCCGATTAACGATAGCAATTTTTCCTTTTTCAAATCCCGGAAAGGCATCTGAATCAATTTCTTCTCCCCGCAGACTTCGCGCTTCATCCGTGTAGTAGTCAATTAGGTCCGCGGTCCGCTTCACTTCCCCTTTTGCCTCATCCACAGTTTTGCCAATTTCCATGATGAGAAGTCTTGTGAGGTACTCTTCGTGGTGCCGGAGCCAATCCGCAGCCAAGTGCATGATCGTCGCCCGTTTATCCAAGGAGACTTCATTCCATGCCTTCTGCGCTTGTATGGCGCGAGCAATCACCCCATCTATCTCCTCTTGGGTAACGACAGGAACACATCCCACTAAACTGCCATCGACAGGTGAATTTATCTCCATCTCTTTTCCACTTTGAGACTTCGTCCAACCCGCACCGTTGTAGAATTTGTACGTAGGTGGAGACGTTGAGGAAAGAAGTTCTTCAAAAAACTCGGGCATGAGATTATGGTAACAAGATTATTAGAAGGATGTCAAAGGTTAATAAAATTGTAAAAGACAAAAATTTGAAGCTGAATACTTTAATTAAAGTGTTTGTCTATTATGTTTTACTAACTACTAAAATAGTACATCGCCGTTTGGATTAAAATGCACGAGTTGGAAGTGAACATAAAGACTGATAAAAAAGATTATAAACCAAGCCAACCATTTAATTTTATGTGGGTATTTTTTGGAAGTTGTCTTTTCAAGTATAAAAAAGGGTACAAAAACCACCAAACTTGCAATAGCAAGCGGAACCGCTGCTCTCCGAATCAATAAGACTAAAAGAAGAAAGAACCAAAATGACATATCGATTTAGTGATATTCTTTGCTATCTAAAATTATTGTCACCGGCCTGTCATTATGAATTTCGCCAAGGAAAATTTTTAGGATTGTTTTCTCATTCTGACCATGACATAGGCACCTATTGGGAGAAATGCTATCCAAAGGAATATTGATGCAAACTGTCCGCTAGGATCGAAAAGATTTGCATTATAAATGGTTGAAGATGCATCAATCCCTTGTATAAAAAATAGAAGAATGAAAAAAGGGATAAACAAGACACTTGTTATTGCCGCACTGATTACTCCTTTTTCTCTCCCTATTACCCCTGCCACTAACCCTCCTATAAAAGGAGGCAAAATACCGATCCAGAGAGCCTTAAACAGAGTAAATAAGAAGGACTGATTAGAATGATTAAGAGGGGTAATAATGATAAAGAAAAAAATAATAAGGAGGGTAAGGGAGGTTAAACCTCCTAAAATGATGGCTAGAATTTGTCGGCCAATGGTAATCATACTATTTTTCATTGTATAAGTTTCTAGTTCCTTTGAGTTATTTGAACTTTGACATTTAGATTTACTCTTTCGAATCTATGATAATCGTCACCGGTCCGTCGTTGTGAATCTCCACATCCATGTAGGCACCGAACTGGCCTGTGGCTACTTTTTTGACTCCTAATCGTTTTAATTCATTGATAAACAATTCATACAGAGGTTTGCTTATCTCGGGTTTTGCAGCTTTGATAAATGACGGCCGCCGTCCCCCACTCGTGTCAGCGTAGAGAGAAAATTGGGAAACGACTAAAATTTCCCCATTTGCTTCTACAATCGATCGGTTCATCTTCCTTGTCCTGAGCTTGTCGAAGGATTTTTGATCATCATTCATCATGCGAAGCTTGACAACTTTGTCCGCTAAGAACGTCGCTTCCTTCTCCTTATCCCCTTCCCCTACACCCAAAAGGATCATATACCCTGGGCCAATTTCACCCAGCATCGCTCCCTCGGAACTTACTTTTGCATGCGTGACGCGTTGAATGACGAGTTTCATAGTCGTTATTTTTTCTTTTTGTTACCAAAGACAAAGCGCAATTGACCTGATGATTCCATATGGATAAATGTTAGCACTGCTGAAGAGACGTTGACTGCAATAAGAATAGTGAATATCGTGTTTTCGATGGGAAAACCGAATATCCAAAGTCCCAGTGTTGTTTCCCTGGGAAAATACCAGGCGTTCCAACGTTCTGCAAATGGGTCGGCGATGACTTGGGAGACAAGACCAGCGAGAATAACACAAAGGATGATGTTTTTATTTTTCCATAAAAGCACCGGGAATCTAGCCCACAGAATGACAATCGGCGGGAGTGTGAAAATAAGCATGTATATAAGGAATGAATAGGGTCCAAACATCTATATCTTCCTCCCCATTTTTTCCCAGAGAAGTATGGTTATCGTGGCAAAACTCAAAGTAGCTAACGCAATGAATAGCCACTCTTCCAGAGGTAACCCTAAAAACCAAAGGCCGACAATCTGGGGCTTTGTGAAATACCAAATGTTCTGATCGATAGCGATAATATCCCAACCAAGAGCGCAGACAATAGCACCAACAACAGTAATAAGGATAATTTTTTTATAGGTAATAAGCGTTTTATAGCGCCAAACCCAGAGAAGAACTGTGGGGAGAATAACAAAAATAAAAAGCCATTTCAGATATGCATACGGCATGTGACAAATTCTATCACAAACACCCCTAGAGTTCCCCTCCTTATTTCGCCTGCATGCACCTCTTTGCTACTTCTTCCCAATTGACCACATTCCACCAAGCTTTTACGTACTCGGGTCTGCGGTTTTGGTACTTAAGGTAATAGGCATGTTCCCACACATCAAGACCAAGCACGGGAGTCTTATTTTCCATCCAAGGATTGTCTTGATTGGGTGTGTCCATAATAGAGAGTTTACCTCCGTCATTGATAAGCCAAACCCAACCACTACCGAATCGTCCCACAGCTGCTTTTTCAAATGCCTCTTGGAAGGATTCGAAACTGCCGAAATCTTTTTTTATATGGTTGGCCAAATCGCCTTTTGGCATACCTCCGGCATTGGGTCCCATAATCTCCCAAAAAAGAGAATGGTTGGCATGACCACCACCGTTGTTGCGGACTTTCATCCGAATATTTTCAGGTACGCGGTCGAGGTTTTTCATGAGTTCAATGATATCCATCGACAAAAACTCATCTTGTCCAGCCAGCGCATCATTAAGATTCTTGATATAAGCCGCGTGATGTTTGTCATGATGAATCTCCATTGTGGTCTTATCAATCGTTGGCTCAAGCGCGTCATAAGCATAAGAAAGTTTTGGTAAGCTAAACATAGGTTGACTCCTTTTATTAAAAATTAATAATGTTGTTTTTAATCGTTCACTCATAATTGTATCATCTGGGAAACAGCTTTGGTAAATGATCAATTTTTCCTCACCCTTCTCCCTCCTCAAGAGGAATCTCTTGACAACATTTTGGCAATAGTGCTACTCTTTCTTTTAATATGAAAGACGGGGGGGAAACAGTGGACGAAGAAAAGGCGCATAAAGAGGATGAACTGGAAGATGCGCCTGACTTTGGCAAAATTCTTTTGGCTACTGTCGTGGGCATTCTCATCCTCGGAGGCATCACCTACCTCGGATACAGATACTCCCAAAAAAAGACCTCAAACCTCACCCCGCAAACCAATACCCAAGCCGGTTGTGAACAGTGTGTGGCGGGAACACAAATTCGCTTTGAAGGATGGGATCAAAACAACAACGGGGCCATTGATAGCTGTTCGGAAGCATGCAAAGCATACTGGGGACCAAGTTGTTCAGGGAGTTCCTATTGTAGTAATCCTGGCAGCACCAATCCTTCCTCTTGCTGCGCCTGCATCACTTCCTCCGGAGATTTCTGCCAGTAACTAATCTGTAAATTCTTGGACAAACATCATGCCGTAGACGCCGCCGTCTACAGCCCCTATCCCTACTTTTCCAAAGTCAGGAGAGAGAATATTTTTTCTGTGTCCCTCACTATTGACGAGTCCCTCGTGAGCTAAATTCACCGACGGAGCAAGTGCCAAATTTTCTCCTGCAGCCTGATATTGGATGCCTGCTTTATCCATGCGCATAAATGGAGACGTACCCTCCGGGCTATAGTGAGAAAAGTACCCTCGCACAAACATATCTCTCGCATGCGCCCGGGCAAGCATAATAAGGGCCTCATCGCGGATAAGCGGCTTCAAGCCAACTTTTACTCGCTCTTGGTTGACCAAAGCAAGCATCTCTTTCTCTTTCTCTGGCGAAACTACTACGTCTTTCTGCGTAAAATTGAGATCAACCCGTTCCTCGCTTTGCGGAGCAATAGTAAAAAAGGTCAATGACTCATTCACTGCTTCTCCAAAAATCGACTTGAGATCTTTCTCAATTCCTTGAGTCTGTTGAATCATGGGGCCGGAAATTCGCCCTGCGAGAATGGTAGATTTTATACTCCCTTTGACAGGTAAACTCATGAGCAGTGTGAGAAGAAAAAGAGTCATAATGATACCGCTGCCAAAATTGGGGACAAACCCTAACCACCGGTTCCATGGAGCCCTGATTATCGTTTTAGGAATTTTTTGGTAGAGGTAGCTTGCGATGAGGGAATACACCATCTGCGTAAACAGGCCGACGAGGAGAAAACTTGCTGCGTTTGCCATGCCCCGACTTAAAGAAATGTAGGCAATAAGAAGTTGGGCGATAAAAGAGTAGAGCTTGATACTGGCTAAAAAAGAGAGGAAAAACCCCAAGAGATCAATGGTAGCGAGCAGTAGACCACGCCCTACCCCCTCCCATATATAATAAAGAAGGAGAATGAGTATGAGAATATCGATCCAGTTTCCGTCGAGGATGCCGAGATTAAGCATACCAATTTATTCTACCATGAGGCTCGTAGGGACACCCTTTGTCCTCCCTGCATGCTATAATTCGCTCCCATACTATGACGCATTCTTCCCTAAAGCCGACAAAAGAGTCAGAGGCGCATCCCGCCCACAAATCTGTTGCTCTATTTATACAGAGAGTGAAACGCCTATTTTTTCGAAAACGCTACGCTGTTTTTATTCTCGTGGTGCTTTTTGGGGTAGCCTTTTACTTTTCCATACTCAAAGACCTCCCTACTCCTACCCGACTTTCCACCTACGATATTCCGCAAACGACCAAAATGTACGATCGCCATGGCAAATTGCTCTTCAATATCTTTTCTGCCGAAAACCGCACGGTTGTTTCTCTCGCTGACGTTCCTCTTCATCTACGACAAGCAACAATCGCGATTGAGGATAAGGACTTTTATAAACATGGAGGAGTAAATCCCATTGGGGGTATCCTTCGGGCCGCGCGGGAAATTATACTCAATCGAAAACTGCAGGGAGGATCCACCATCACCCAGCAATTAGTCAAAAGCGCACTCTTGAGCCCCGAGCGGACTATTCAGAGAAAGATTAAAGAAATTATCCTCGCCTCATGGGTGGAGCTTTTGTACAGTAAGGATCAGATTTTGGAAATGTACTTAAACCAAGTTCCCTATGGGGGCACATACTATGGCATTTCGGAAGCAGCACAGGGATACTTTGGTAAAGACGTAAAAGATATTACACTCGCCCAAAGCGTACTGCTTGCCGGCCTTCCTGCCGCTCCCACTCTCTACTCCCCTTTTGGGGCACGACCCGAGCTTGCCAAAAGCCGTCAGGCTGATGTACTTCGGCGGATGGTCGAGGACGGGTATATAAGTCAAGATCAGGCAGACGAGGCGCTTAAAGAAACGCTTAACTATAAAATCCAGCGTACCGATATAAAGGCTCCTCACTTTGTCATGTATGTAAAAGAAGAATTAGTGAAACGCTATGGCGAGCAAGTAGTTGAAAGAGGAGGCTTGAAAGTAACGACCAGTCTTGACTTGGATATTCAAGATTTTGCTCAACAAACTGTCGCCTCCGAAGTGGCAAAATTACAAAACCTCCGGGTCGGCAATGGAGCGGCACTCGTTACACGACCGCCAACCGGAGAAATTCTGGCTATGGTAGGAAGCAAAGATTACTTTGCTTCAGAAAGCGGCAATGTAAATGTCACTATTAGCCTGCGCCAACCGGGATCTTCTATAAAACCCATCAACTATGCCACCGGTATGGAATTGAAAAAAGTGAACCCGGCAACCATGTTTTTGGATGTTCCAACCTGCTTTACCGTTGCCGGCCAACCACCGTATTGTCCGAGAAACTATGACGGCAAATTTCATGGTCCTACCCAGCTTCGCTTTGCGCTCGGCAATTCCTACAATATTCCTGCGGTTAAGATGATTGCGCTCAATGGCGTCACGACGATGATCGCCACAGCATCCGCGATGGGCATAACCACATTTGATGATCCGTCACGCTTTGGCCTCTCACTGACACTTGGCGGAGGAGAAGTGCGCATGATTGATATGGCCACGGCATTTGGTGTTTTTGCCAATAGCGGCATCAAGAAGGATATCGTAGCCATTCTCAAGGTGGAAGATCGCCATGGGAAGGTGCTGGAAGCGTATAAAGATCCCAATTTTTCCCCTGATTTTAAAGGTTTGAAAGCTCCATCTTCACTACTCATCCAAGGGGCGAGAGTTCTTTCCCCTCAAGTGGCCTACTTAATATCTCACATTCTTTTAGACAACAATGCGCGAAGTGCCGCCTTTGGCCCCTCAAGCTTTCTAAACATTCGCAGTCACCAGGGAGTTTCTGTTAAAACGGGCACGACGGATGATAAAAAAGACAACTGGACGATTGGATACACCCCAAATTTTCTTGTAGCTGTATGGGTAGGTAATAACGACGGATCAGCGATGAATCCGGCGCTTACCTCCGGGCTCACGGGAGCTGCACCCATATGGAATCAGATTATGACCTATGTAGTTGCCAATCAACCGGATCTCTGGCCCAAACAACCGTCAGGCATAGTAGGAAAACAGGTATGCAACATTACCGGCCTCCTTCCGGGCGCACAACCTGACGGCTCCCCCCTCCCCGCCGATGGGGGAGGCTGTGAGACGCGGTATGAGTACTTTGCAGACGACAATCTCCCTCACAGAGGTGGAGGCATACCTAAACAGAGCATACTTATTGATAAATCAACCAATCGACCCGCCCGCCCCGGCCAGACAGACAATGTAGAACAGCAGGAAAAAAGTGTCCTTTCCGACCCTATTACCCCCCTCTATTGCCTTGATTGCCCGCAGGATACCGCTGAACCAATTCCCGTGGCACATTAAGAGGTTTCCCCTTTAAAAAACCTATAAGATATGGTATAACCTCTAGGATATGGTGGCGAAGTTCCCAAAGAATATCAGAAATATACCTAATGTCATGGCCTTTTTCCTTTTTTGTGTCCCGTTTACGCTGATTACCATCGGCGATTTTACTTTATGGCTTATAGTAAAGTTTGGCCAGTTTATCCGCTTCCTGGTAAAAATGCTCAAGACACTACTACTGCTACCCTTGCGCATAGTCGCTCAAATTTTTAAAACAACAGGTAAGATGCTGCATCTTCTATTAAACCGAAGAAGACGGGAAATCACCTCCGTATCGCCCGTTGTCATGGCAGAAAAGATAGTACCTCCCCCACAAAAACCAAGGAAAAAATATACCTTTCTACTTACAAACACCGCTCATAAACGAGGCATCTCTCGTGCTCCGTTGCCTAGTATGAGTGTACTGCAACGAATTGCCTGGTTCACTCTGGGGATCATAGCAGCCTGTCTTTTCATCTTTCTCCCTTATGAGATCTATCAATTTTTACATGATCTCCCGCATCCTTCACTCCTTACCAACCGTCCAATTCCGGTGACTACCAAAATATTTGATCGGAGCGGAACACTGCTTTTTGAGTTCTACGGAGATCAGAATCGCAAACCAGTCACACTTGATCAAATTCCACTTACGGTCAAACAAGCAACCATCGCAATCGAAGATAGGGAATTTTACAACCATTTGGGTTTTTCTCCCCGAGGAATTATCAGAGCAGCTCGAGAAACGTTTATTAATAAACAACTACAGGGAGGGTCCACGCTGACACAGCAACTGATAAAAAATGCCCTTCTCACGCCCCAACCTACATTGACTCGAAAAATAAAAGAGCTTATCCTCTCGTTTTGGACAGAACGCCTCTATACCAAAAATCAAATATTAGAAATGTATTTCAACCAAGTTCCCTATGGAGGCACGTACTGGGGTATAGAAGCAGCTTCACAAGGGTATTTTGGAAAATCCGTCACCAATCTCACTTTGGGAGAGGCTGCGTTTCTTGCCGGCCTTCCGGCTGCACCCACTCTCTACTCTCCCTTTGGCTCTCGCCCTGACCAGGCAATAGAGAGACAAAGAGAAGTGCTGGGTCACATGGTGGAAGAGGGATACATCAGCCAAAAAGATGCAGCAGAAGCGCGCGATCAAAAATTAGTTTTTGTACCGCAAATCCTGCCTATCAAAGCGCCCCATTTTGTCATGTATGTCAAAGAACTACTTAATCGCCGGTATGGTCTGCGTGCCGTGGAACAAGGAGGATTGCGCGTAAAAACAAGTCTCGATCTCCCGACCCAGGGGATGGCCGAAGAAGTACTTTCTACGGAGCTGGATAAACTTACCGCGCTGCAAGTCACCAACGGGGGTGTGCTCATTACCGATCCAAGGAATGGGGATATTCTAGCGATGGTAGGGTCTAAAAACTACTTTGATATACAAGCGCAGGGGAATGTAAACACAACCCTGGCTCTTCGCCAACCAGGATCATCGATTAAAGTCGTCACCTATGCAGCAGCACTGGAGGGTAAGTTTACCGCCGCATCGATTTTAGATGATTCTCCAATCACCTACATTGTTCCCGGTCAAGCACCCTACACTCCGGTCAACTACGATGGGCGCTTCCACGGCAAGGTACCCCTGCGCTATGCCCTGGCTAATTCGTATAACATCCCGGCGGTGAAAGTGGCAGCAAGCATCGGTATGGACGCACTTATTGCGCAAGGGAGAAAAATGGGTATTGGAAATTGGCAAGATACTTCTCGCTTTGGCCTCTCTCTCACTCTGGGCGCAGGCGAAGTGACCATGACAGATTTAGCTACCGTCTATGGCGTGCTTGCCAACGGTGGTAAACGCGTCGATGTAAACCCAATTCTTGAAGTTACCACCTATAAAGGAGATGTGCTGGAACAAAAAGACCCATCAACGGGCACCCAAGTCGTTTCATCGGCAGTGGCTTTTATTCTTTCTGATATTTTATCAGACAATCTTGCCCGTTCTCAAGCATTTGGTCCAAATTCTTCTCTCGTTATTCCCAACCGACAAGTAGCAGTAAAAACAGGAACAAGCAACGATAAACGTGATAACTGGACCATTGGGTATACGCCTTGGGTGCTTACAGCGGTGTGGGTGGGTAACAATGACGGGTCGCCGATGAATCCGGTTCTTACTTCCGGAGTCACCGGTGCTGCTCCCATCTGGCAACAGGTCATGATACGCCTGGTAAAGGATCGATCCAATGAGACGTTTACCAAACCAGAAAATGTCGTTGCTATGCCATGTTTCTTTGGAAGACTCGAGTACTTTATATCAGGAACCCAACCCAAGGGAGGTTGTCCTCTCTTGAGTCCTCCAAGCATGCCCCCGCCTTCGCCGACACCCTAGAGCGGGACCTTACTCCACCACAACTATTCCTTTGTGAGTAGGATTTATATGGTTGTGATATTTCCACGTTCCCGCTTTGGTAAACGTAAATGCATACGTTTGTCCCTGGCCCACAGCAATACGCTGATCAAAACCCGGGAGATCCGTATGCGTCGGGTGGGGGGTTGAAGCCACCCACATGAGCATATTGCCTTCATTGATCCACTCAACGGTTCCCCCGGATTTCACCGTTACCTGACTAGGCATAAAACCGCCATCTATGTACCGAACAGTCGCTTGCGCCATTACTCCACTGGCACCTTCCGTGGTCTTAGCCGATTGTGTACCTTGCGAAACCGCGATATTTACGGTTTGGGCGCTCGTAGGAGTTTGTCTGGTGTTCGCCGGAGATGAAGGTGATGAGATATTCTTTCGACCGAAGAAAAGGGATCCAAAAAGAATAAGAAATCCCACCATGATTGCCGAAATAATATAGGCGTTTTTGTTCATAATATATTCACCACCTCTAGAACCTCTTGACGAGTTTTTCGAGTTTAGAGGCTCTTTCAGACCTTCTACAGAGGGCTTTCGACCGCGAGGCTTCCAAAGCATCGTAGGTCGGACTGAAAAATTCATCTATTCCTGCCATATAAACAAGATATTTATTCTATCACGATGTCCTATCAATATGGAAAAATAGTCTAACTGCACAAATTCCCCTCCCTTGTCCAAAGCTAGACAGAATGGTATTTTAGCAGCATGAAAAGAAGAATTATCGTCCGGTTGAAAAAGCGCGTGCCGCAATCTCTGGGACTGGCCTTTTTTTTAGTCTTTATTGCATCCTTTTTTTCCTTTACCCAAGGAGCAGCGCCCCTTGATCCAACAACTATAGGTAAACGCGTTTTCCATGCGGCACCCAAACTCCTCGTTGTTCTCCCGGAGCCCAATGCAACCATTTTTGGTCGTGAGGTCACTGTACGGCTGGTGATTGAAAATCTCATACTTACCGACCCCGAGAGAAAGTCAAAAGCGCAGCAAGGAGAAGGGCATATTCACATATGGCTTGATGATAAGGAGCCAACGACCAACCCAGCTCTTGAGTCTTACAACGTGGATGACTCTTTGTTCACCAATGTTCCTCCCCGAGAACATGAGCTCCGGGTCGAATTGGTGAACAACGACCATAGTTCTTTCACCCCACCTGTTGTGCAAACCGTCCGGTTTACAACCGTTGTAAAAGAGAGAGAAACAAGCAGTCACTCACCCACTAGTACACCAACAATACCGCCTTCCTTTTCTCAACAATCAGCCTATATCATGCCGGCAATTCTTGGTGCAGTTTTTTTAATCGTAGTTGGTCTACTCCTTCGCAAAGTGAGCTAACAATCTTTTTAGCCACATTTAATCCCCTTGCCATTATTTTCTTCTCTATGTTAGTATGAGAAAAGACAACTGACTATGACTGACACAACACCAGAGTCATCCACCACATCACCCGCATCTCCTTCTCCTGTAGAAACATCACCTATGCCGCAGGTGCCTCCGACGCCACCACAATTTCCCAATGAATCCCAATCTTTACCTCCTTTACCTCCTTTACCTCCCATTGAACCTTCCCAACCATCACCACCACTTGCATCAACTCCTCCTTCGGGAAGTAGCACAGCACTTCTTTGGATTGCACTGGCAGTCGTTGTTGTTATATTTATTGCCACAGCGGGCTTCTTTTACCTCTCAAAAACGAGTCAACCATCGATTGGTACACCTACGCCAACACCCAAAGTCATCATATCCCCCACCACACTTCCTTCTCCCTCTCCCACAAAGGAAGCAACTACTTCGTCTTCTTTAAGAGACACCGAGTCGGGATTATTTGGTATTGAAGTTACATCCCCCAAACGAGAAGCGACGATTAGTTCACCTCTTACCGTTTCCGGTCGTGCCAACGTCTTTGAAGGACACGTAAATATTCGAGTCAAAGATAGCACTGGTAAAGTAGTAGGATCAGGCTTTGGAACTGCCTGCATGGGCGAAAAACCCTGTCCCTTTAGCGCAAAGATAACGTTTACCTCCCCCACTGCTAGCCAAGGCGCTGTTGAAGCGTACACCGAAGATGCCGCAAATGGTTCTGAAAAAGACCTCGTCCGCGTACCAGTACGCTTCGGAAGTAAAAAATGAGTAGCCTGCTTTCGGCCGCCATCTTGGGAATTATCCAAGGTGTGACGGAATTTCTCCCCGTTTCCTCAACCGGCCACCTGATCATCGCAGAGCATCTTCTTGGCGTTTCTAGTAATACGCTTGGTTTATCCTTTGACATCGCTCTCCATGTAGGATCAGCACTTGCCCTTATTCTCCTTTTCTGGAAAGATATTGTGAAAATTATTGGAGATAGTGTTGCAAAAAAAACTCCCAGTCGGCTCCTTGTTGCACTTATTATTGCAACCATTCCAGCAGGGATTGCAGGAGTGCTTTTTGAGCATGCAATTGAAAAAATGTTCCGTTCTCCGACAACGGTTGCAGTAAGTCTTCTGATTTTTAGTGCCCCCCTACTCCTTGCTGACTACCTGACAAAAAAAAGTAGGGAGAATGCGCAACAAACGGTTACTCCAATTCACGCCGCCATTATTGGTATCTGTCAGGCGATCGCGGTGATCCCCGGCGTTTCCAGATCTGGGTCCACCATCACCGGAGCTCTTTTGACCGGCTACAATCGCACCACAGCAGCTCGTTTTGCCTTTCTTCTCTCCATACCAATCATTCTTCTTGCAGGAGTGAAACAAACTATTGATATCGTTAAGGAGGGAACTGTTCTATCATCCGATCAGCTTCTCTTTTTCGCAGTAGGATTTATTTCTTCTTTTATTGTGGCGTACCTGGTTGTACGATGGTTTCTCTCCTTCTTTCAAAAATTTGGTTTCTTCCCCTTTGTGATATATCGAGTACTTCTTGCCATGGGAATTTTTCTCTTTCTAAAGTAACGGAACAATTTCAAAACCATTCGTACGTGTGTCGTATACCCCAAATGATCTTTTCCCTGTAATATGCCCGGAAATTTCACCCGGATTTCCGAGAAGGACACGCCCTTGATACTCAATTCGCGGCCGGTGCGTATGACCATGAAAGACTGCATCATATTTTTTTTCCTTCGCTAGTGTCTGGGCTGCTCCTGGGTAATGCGTGATGGCAATATGTCTATTGTCCAATGTGAGAGTTAATACGTTTGGATCGAGTAAACAGTGATCCGATTCCTTCGCTATTCTTTTCGTTTCTTCAATATCATGCTCGATATTTCCCAGTACTGCGTAGAGTGGTCTTTTATCATCGATAAGGAGTGAGAACGTTTTTGGGGAACTCGTATCACCACAAAAAATGACCGCTTCACAACCTTTTTCTCTCCCTTGCGCTAGCGCAGTTGTGAGCATGCCGCGCCGGTCATGAACGTCTGAAATCACAAGAACAATCATAGACAAAATACCCTTCTTGCTCCTTGGGAGCTATTTTAATCGGAGGAAAAAGCAGCAAGTTCTTTATCAAATAGTTGAGTTACGTGATCCCAATCAAACTTCATCGCCTGCTTGCGGGGAATATCGTTCCACTTTCTCGACAATGCATCTCCCAGAGCCTTTGCATAGTCATCAATACGTGCGCAGTCAACGAGTATTCCGGCATCCCCGATAATTTCCCTTCGCAGATCATCATCGGGCCCCACTACAGGAAGACCCGAAGCCATCGCTTCAACATATACAATGCCAAATGCTTCAAATGATGATTGTTTCGTCAGAGAGGAGAACAGAGAAGATCGCTGTGCTTGGGAAGGAAGGGTAAAAACATCCGCTGCAGTATAGAGTTGGGGAAGTGCTTCATGATTCACATCGATACGGAGAAATCGCTCACCAAGCAGAGATTTTCCCTGCGATTCTATTTTTTCCCTTAACGGCCCGTTTCCAGCTACCACAAGACTCACCTCTTTGAGACGACTAACAGCGGCAATGGTCAAATCAACCCTCTTATACGGTACAAGTGCCGCAACAGTGAGTATAATTGGCCGCTTAAGGGGCAATTGCCTGGGATATACAGTCGGGCGAAAAACAGAAGTATCCACTCCCCCTGGAATTACTCCTATGTGAACATGTTGACTGGCAACTTTTTTTGCCCAGAGGGAAGCAGTAGTTGTCATGGCAAAGAAGGCATCTGGAGAAAGCTTGAGATTAACGTAATCATCGCCTCCAATCCCTGCATACCCCATGACGACAATTTTTCCTCCTTTGAATACTTGCACAAGTTTACAAATGATAATTTGCCAAAAGCCGTTTATCGGAATAAGGATATCGTAGGGTGAAGCAAGCAATTGTGGTAGTAAGCGAAGAGAAAAAAATAATACCATCAGACTATACGGATCGAGATACAGTTTTTTCAGCAGTTTTAAAATGACGCTTTGACTTACATCAGTAGATACGACAGGAATGGTAGATATAGTAACTACAGGATAACCTTCTTCCTTTTTTTTACCCGATTGGTAGACGGTTACACTATGTACTCGACTTAACCGTTTTGCAATTTCAGCAACGGCTGTTTCTGCTCCCCTATTTACACGGCCACCATAGATATTGAGAAATGCTATATGCATAATAAATCAGTATATCTTTTACTCCCGTTTTTGTCTGATTTCTTGTATAGTATACTATGAATAGTATGAATGTAATTGATTCAGTAGTTTTTTTTGGTTGCGCCTGCGGCGAACCGGGAGATGAAAATTTTGACTCTGCCCGAGCTACAGCAAAAGCCGTCGCCCAAACGGGCAGAAGGGTAGTCAATGGCGGGGGGCCCGGCATCATGCTCGCTGCAACCTTGGGTGCCAAAGATGGCGGTGGAAAAACCACGGCAGTGTATTATCGACCGGAACTTGCCACTACTTTTGAGGGTAAATCCGCAGTTAATTTTGCTGATGAAAAATTTGAAGAGGCCAATTATATTCTGCGAACCAAACGGCTGCTGGAGTTGGGTGACACCTATATTGTTTTTAATGGCGGCACAGGTACGTTATCCGAATTTGCTATGGCATGGGGCCTTGCCAGGCTTTACTTTGGTCATCATAAACCACTTATCCTCTATGGAGAATTTTGGCATCACCTTATCGGAGCCTTTCGCAAGCATCTCATTGGCAGACCCGAAGAGTACCGGGTATTTACCATCGTCACATCTCCCGATGAAGTATTGGCAGCACTGGAAAAATATGAAGTGATCATTCAGGCAAATAGGCATAATCACCCCGTTTGCCATGCAAAAGACACTGAATCTGAATGTTCGTTCCTGCTTCTCTAAGCTTTTCGTTGTTTTTTTAAATAGAGAAAGGATTGCTTATAACTATTTTCTCGCTCTTTAATCTTTCCATCGCGCGCCTAAATACTTCTTTCACCCCTTCCATCTCTTTCCTCGTCTCTGTCCCGACGGATACACGAATAAACGGTTCCGTCTCTTTAGCACGCAAAGCAGTGAGATAAATTCTGGTCTTATTTAGACCAAAACTCGTACCCGCTACGAGGTCAACTTTTTTCTTTTTAGCCTCAAAAATAACAAGATGCACCAATCGTTTGTAATACGCGCTTTTTCTGTATCTTGGTTTAAAATCAATTGTAAAAAAGCCTCCATGAAATGGTAATGATTTCGTTCGCGCATATGCGGGATAATGAGAAAGTCCGGGATAAATGATTTGTTCAAAAATTCCCTCATTTCCTTCTATGTATGTTTGTAAGTATGACGAGAGGAGTAATGCATTTCGCTCAATACGCGCTAGCCGTTTGTCCAAAAGTTTTCGTTTTGGCGGGGGCAAGACCCAACAGGAACTATCTAAAATATTTGTTCCCAAATGATTACGATAATTAAATAGCTTCCATGTGTCGCCACCTAGTGCCCAGATAATGCCCCCCGTCACCCTGTCTAAGCCAAACTGGTAGTATTTATTCAGACTCTCATAAACGATGAGACGGACGTGCTTCGATTTACCCAGTACAAGATTGAGTGGTCCAAAACCAGTAGCCAGACCACTATTATCTATGACAATATGCGTCTCTTTTTTAGCTTTTGAAACAATGTGTTTAATAATGGTGCCAAGGTCAGGAACAGCGATTTCGCGTACATTACAAAGCGAGTCAAAGAAGACTACTGTCGGCTCATACTTGGTAAATGCGGCTAGAATTTCATTAGTATCAAATTCATTAACGAGTACGAGCCGTTTTTTAAAACATCGTTCGATAAGTTCTTTACTTTCAAAATACACAGATCGGCCGCAAAGCACCGAGTCGTTTGCTTTTCCCTCCATCAGAAGGAAGTTTAAAATTGTGGTGAACGCAGCCATACCGCTATTGGTTAAATAAACGTTAAGTGGAAATCTCACCCATCCGTCCACATACTCTTTGATAAAACGCTTTTCAAACTCTTTTTCATCAAGGTGCTGATCTCTTTTGTAGTCATTTATGGTGCCAAGTATTTTCCCCGTTTGCTTTCCCGCTTGGGAGAACATTGAATGAAGAAACGAAGGTGATTGATAGTCAAGAGATACGCTAAGCGCCCCAATGAGTCCACTATATATACGTACATACGCGGTATGTACATCTTTTGCCTTGGCTACTTCTTGCAA
>OBEQ012689565.1_pt1 | contig 19238 bp, 23 predicted proteins | sample 1670901 | NCBI WGS metagenome assembly OBEQ01 (sample SAMEA104232315, study PRJEB22302) | groundwater metagenome | biome: forest; feature: aquifer; material: groundwater | place: USA | collected 2011-08-07 | depth 5.4 m
CTCATGGTTCCCACGCTTCTTGCTGGAATTTACGGGATGAACGTGCAGAACATTCCCCTCGCCCAGCAGGGGGCCGGCTTTTGGGAAGTAATCGGCATAATGGTTTTGCTCAGCATAATATCCCTCTATTACTTCAAGCAAAAAGAATGGATGTAAAAGTTCATTGCGGGAAAAGTGGTTTAAACCCTTACGCCGAAAACAATTTGGTGGGTTTAATTGAAGGTTTTCCTAGCTTCAGATCATGCCGGTTTTAAGTTGAAAGAATTCATCAAGACCGTCTTGAAAGAGAAAGGCTTTGAAATTGTGGATTTCGGGACGAAAGACGAGCAGTCTTGCGATTATCCCGATTTCATAATCCCCTGCAGCGAGGCTGTTGCGAAAAGCAACGGTCAAGCGATGGGCATAGTTTTTGGCGGAACGGGAATAGGCGAGACCGTTGCTGCAAACAAAATCAAAGGAATACGCTGTGCGATGGCGTACGACTTGTTTACGGCGAAAACAACTCGCGAGCACAACGATTCGAACATGCTTGCATTGGGCGGGAGGACAGTGACTGCAAACGCAGAACTGGCGAAAGAAATAGTTTTAACGTGGCTTTCCACCCCGTTTTCGAACGACGAAAGGCACATCCGCCGCATAAAGAAAATTTCCGATTATGAAGACAAACACTGAGAGGTAAAAACCATGGCGGAAATTTCCCCTTCAATAATTTCTGCAGACTACCAGAGAATATTCGAAATTGTCAAAAAACTCGAAGGAAAAGCGAAAAGCATTCACGTTGACGTGATGGACAGCAAGTTCGTGCCGAATTTCACTCTCGACCGTTTCAACCCCGATTTTGTGAAGAAGCTTGATGGCACAAGCGTGACGAAGAACGTTCATTTGATGGTTGAAAACAATTTGCATTGGTGCAAGCAGTTTTGTGAAGCCGGGAGCGACGAAGTTTCTTTTCACATTGAAGCAGGCGAAGCGAGCGAGTGCATCGAACTCATTCGGGATTACGGAATCAAAGCCGGTCTTGCAATCAAACCCGCAACCCCGCCGGAAAAAATAGAACATTTCTTTTCCAGGGTGGATTTCGTAATAGTGATGAGCGTAGAACCGGGTTTTGCAGGCCAGTCTTTCATGGCAAACGCTTTGCCGAAATTGGAGTGGCTTCACGAACATTACGCAAAGCCTTTCGGAGGCAAGGTTTGGGTGGACGGCGGGGTGACTATTGAGAATGCAAAACAATGCGCCCAATCAGGCGCGGATGTTTTGGTTGCTGCGAAAGCGGTTTTCGGCTCAAGCGGGAATTTTCTCGAAAACCTTTCCGAACTGCAAGGTGAGGTAGGCGAAAAACCGCTTTGAAAGCCTTTACAACAAGCTTTTTATAGGCGTTGAAAGTAATCGCTCTAGTTCTCTTTATTGGAGGGGGATGTTTGAGTGAAGAAAGGACAAGGAATGTTTGAATATATTCTTCTTTTGGCAGGAGTTTTGCTGGTTGTAGTTTTGGCTATTGCACTCCTTAGGGGAGGACTTTTCCAGTCGTCAAGTGCAAACATCGACAAGGCTGCATGTGTAAATAATCTGGTTACTTCTAACGTTTGCTATAATTCTCAAGGGGTATGGCAATGGAATGCAATAGTTAGTTTCAGCACAAACGCTTGCCCAAAAACTTTGGGGAGTGGAGCACCATACGCCTGCTGTATTGATGGAATAGGTGGAAATGGCACCAACGTCTGCTCGCCTTCTAACCTGAACTCTTGCCTTTGCGGACCAAACCCGCGTCCTTAAAGCCCTTCAAAAAAGGCTTTCTTTTTTCTTTTTAACTACTTCTAGCGTCAGCTTTGACGGCAAAAGCAATTAAAGCTTTTGCAAGCTAATTGTTTTCAATTCGATTTTTTGTTTTCCGGTGGGTTGCGCAGACATGCAAAAGCTTAGCGTTGTGGAGTTGAAAGAAAAAGCACGCCAGCTGCGCATTAGCGTAATCAAAATGCTTTCCGAAGCGGGGTCAGGGCACAGCGGAGGTTCGCTGGGAATGGCCGACGTCTTCGCCTGCGTATACTTCGGCGGGGTGATGCAATACGACCCGAAAAACCCCGACTGGAGCGAAAGAGACCGTTTTATCCTAAGCAACGGCCATATTTGCCCCATCCGCTATGCTGCAATGGCAGAAGCCGGCTTTTTCCCGAAGGAAGAGCTTTTGACTTTAAGGAAAATCAACTCACGGCTGCAAGGCCACCCTTCCATTACGAACCTCCCGGGCCTAGAGTCTTCAAACGCTTCGCTAGGGCAAGGGTTGGGAATAGCTTGCGGGAAAGCGTTGGCCGCACGCTTGGATGAAAAGAAACACTGGGTTTTTTGCTGCATTAGCGACGGAGAGTGCGACGAAGGGTCGACTTGGGAGGCGGTAATGTTTGCTTCACACCACAAGATAAGCAACCTCATTGCGTTCATGGACGACAACGGCACGCAACTGGATGGATACAGCAAGAACATCATCGATTTAGAGCCGTTGGAAAAGAAATTCCAGGAATTCGGGTGGGAAGCGTGGGCATGCAACGGGCACGACATTCCGGCGATATTAGCTGCCTTCGAGAAAGCCAAGGCGCTCAAGTCCGACAAGCCGAGAATCATAATTTTCAAGACGGTTATTGGAAAAGGAGTTTCGTTCATGGAAGGAAAATGGCAGTGGCACGGCAAAGCGCCGAACAAGGAAGAAACCGCACAGGCTTTGAAGGAATTGGGTGCATGAAAAATGGCTTTTGAACTCAACCAGCAAATGCGCTTGAACCCAAACTTTGAAACAGGAGAAAAGATCGCTACTAGGGATGGGTTGGGGAAAGGACTGCTGGAAGTCGGGGATAAAAACAAGAATGTTCTAGCGTTGACTTGCGACGTAATGGAAAGCACGCGCATCCACACTTTCGCCGAGAAATATCCCGAACGCTTCATCCAGTGCGGCATTCAAGAGCAGAACATGCTTGCGGTTGCTGCCGGCCTTGCGCTCGAAGGGAAAATTCCTTTCGCAACGTCTTTCGTCGTCTTTTCGCCCGCGCGCAACTGGGACCAATTGCGCATAAGCGTTTGCTATAACGAGGCGAACGTGAAAATCTGCAGCACCCACGCGGGAATTACCGTGGGCGCGGACGGCGCAACTCATGAAGGATTGGAGGATATCGCAATAACGCGCGTGCTGCCCAATATGACTGTAGTATCGCCTTGCGACGCTGTTGAGGCAAGAAAAGCGACCGTTGCAGCTGGATTGCACAAAGGCCCGGTTTACCTGCGATTTTTGAGGGAGAAAACTCCCGTAATAACAACCGAAGAAACGCCTTTTGAAATCGGCAAAGCGTACGTTTTCAAAGACGGGAGCGACGTTGCGATTATAGCGAACGGCGTGATGGTTTTCGAAGCGCTGATGGCCGCGAAAGAGCTGGAAGCGAAGGGCGTAAGCGCAATGGTCGTAAACCTCCCCACGATAAAGCCCATCGACTCGCAAACGCTGGAAAAAGCGGCTAGGAAATGCGGGGCGGTTGTGAGCGCTGAAGACCACCAGGTTTACGGAGGCGTGGGCTCTGCCATTGCAGAAAGCCTTTCAAAAACCTATCCAGCGCCCCAAGAGTTCGTGGGAATGCAAAATTGTTTCGGTGAAAGCGGAAAGGCTGAAGAATTGATGAAGAAATACGGCATGACGCGCGTTGAAATAAAGGCCGCGGCTGAAAAAGTTTTGAAGAGGAAATGATTTCATGCGCACGCTTGAGCATAGCAAAAAGAAGAAAAAGGGCGGCTTGGTAATGTAAAAAAAGAAAATCGTTGGGGTGAGCGTTCTATGGCTGTTGCAAGTGCGAAAATAATCGGAATAATTACGATCGTTCTTTTCGGGACTTTGCTTGCCGGATGCGTTTCTGGCGGGCAGGGAGCAGCAACAGCAGCTCCAACGCAAGCCGCCCAAATCTCCGAAATACCTACGATTTCTGAAGGAGAATTAGATTTGCCGAACTTGGATGAAAACACGGGCCTAGAAAACGAGACTCTCGGCGGCTAAAAAAAACTTTTTTTCATCTTTTTACTTTTTTCTGGTTTATTTCGACGGAAGTTGACGCCGGCGCACTGATAGAAATCTTAGACACCGGTTTCGCTGCGTGCTTCGGCGTTCTTGCCTTAGCTTTCGTTTTCCGCCTCGGGCGCCCCGCCGCCTTCCTTGAAGGACCGACTATCTTAATCGAACCGGGCATGATGACCAGTTGCTTCGGCGAAACTGTCGTAGCAGCTGCTCTTGCACGCGGCTTTACGGTATTCTTCCGCTTGGACGCCGTTCTCTTGTGCTTTGAAGCTTTTGTTTTCGAAGCCGAAACGCGCTTCAACGCTGTTCTGAAAGAAGTTTTCTCGACAACCCCTTCAGAAAGTTTGGTAATCCTCTTGCCCTGCCTTCTTATCTCCCTTCTGACTTTCTTGAAGTCTTCAAGCTTTTTCTCAATCGCGTTCAAGTTCCTTTCCAAACGCCTTACGGAAGCTTTTCTCGCCCGTTCGAGCTTGTTGAATTTACTGCCTTCGCTTGCAACAGAATCGCCCAAATTGCCGATTTGGCTGTTCAAAGACTCGATTTGCTCTTGCAGTTCGGTCGAAGGGGGTTGGGGTTGAACTGCTTGCGAAACTTTCTCTTCGATGGAAGACTGGATAACGGCTATTTCAGAAAGCCGGTTCTTGAGCGTGGAAACCAAGTCCCTATTTTCGCCGATTATTTGCTTCAACTCCTCGTCGTGCGAAGAAGAGCTCAATACGGTTTGTTCTATCGCGGCAATCCTGTCCGAAAACTCGAAAAGCTTTTGGTCGATGTCGGAAAACTTGGAATCGAACTGCGAAGTGTCGAACGAAACTACTGCAGTGGGCTGCGAAGGTTGCGGCGTTGAAACGACAACTCCCGCGGGGACGGAAGGCATCACGGGCTCTTCCTGCCCTTGCTTCACTTGCTTCAAAGCTTCCCTGAAGCCCTCTTCGTAATAGCGTTTTTTCAATTCTTCAATTTCCAGCAAAATCTCGTTGGACAACTGGCCTACTTCCTTTTCGAATTCTGCGTCTGGCATGGAACTCAGCCTCGCAGGGTCGACATCGCGCCTTACGGCCCTGCCGACCGTAAACATAGAATTTGCTATCGTTTTCTTTTCGTCCTGCTCCAAAAAACCCACCTGATAAGTAAAACCCTGCTCGGTACGATATTTAAACCTTTGCGGCAGTAACAAGAAAAAAAGAGCTCTTTTTTGCTTTGCCGTGCTATTCACTCGAAATGCGCAAGCCAGCTTTTTTAGCGAAAGCGCGCGGGTCAGAAACGGAGAAAACGACTTTCTTGAACAAGCCCGTTTTCTTCACGAAATACAAGGAAGGTTTGTGTTGCGAAACGAATGCCAGGGTAAAACCGTTCCACCACCACACGCGAATGCCCCAGCCCGCCCAAAACGGGATTCGCTCGAGCACATTCGTTTGCCTTATCCCGCTTTTCCTGATGCGGTAAACGAAAGGCCCGGTTTTGACGAAAACGCTTTGCGAGTCCGCCCCGAACTTCATGTCGAAAAACATCCACAACGCCATTACTGCAAGCAAGAGTGCTAATAGCGTGAGCGTTTTTGCGAAAGAAAGCTGCTGGGGAATTATCGATTGTGACAACACCAAGAGAGCCGCGAGCAGGATGAAAGAGCCGGCTAAAAGTGCTTTCACAACCATGCCGTAAGTCGCCTTTTCTTCAAAGTCTTTTGGGTAATTCATTTAAATCTGAAAGCATTAATCCTGCGTGTATATTTTAACTTTTTGAACGGTTTCAGGGGTGGAACGCAACATGGCTTTGGAATTCGTCTCTGCAGTGGGAAGGCTTGAGGAACAGAACGTGGAATGCATAGTCGCAAGCTCGTTTGAAGGAAAACTGTCAAAGGAAGCGGAACGCGTCGACAAAATGCTTAACAACGAGATTTCCAACGCAATGAAAAGAAAGGAATTCGAAGGGAAAAGCGGAACGCTCATGGTCTTGCGCACTTTGGGAAAACTCAAGCAGAGGAAAATCGTGATAATCGGCTTGGGAAAGGAGAAGGAGTATAACAAGCAAAGTGCGGAAAACGCCTCTGCATTGGCATTCCAGGCGGTAAAAAACGACTGCGAAAGCGTTGCTTTCAAAGTATCGCATTCGGACTTGAAGACCGTTGTTGAAAGCGCGATCGTCTCTTTGTACGACTACCAAGAGTGGAAGACTGCGGACAAGAAAGACGCCAAGGCGAAAAAAGTTTTGCTCGTTTTCGACAGTGAAGGCGAAAAGAGGAAAGCCGAGCAAACCATCGTTTTGGCTAAAACGATGGGCTTTGCCCAGAACTACTGCAGGGAAATAAACAACGTGCACCCCGGAATCGCGAATCCGGCTTTCATGGCTTCGCAAGCGCAGAAAATCGCGGGTGGGAAAGTGAAAGTCACGGTTTGGGGGAAGAAAGAATTGGAGCATAAGGGGTATAACGGGATTTTGAGCGTTGGAAAGGGAAGCGTGAACGAACCCAAGCTTGTGGTAATGGAGTATTCGGGCGGAAGGCAGGGGGAAAAGCCCTTTGCAATAGTAGGAAAGGGCGTTTGCTTTGATTCTGGCGGAATTTCACTGAAGCCATCGCGAGGCATGGACAAGATGCGTTACGACAAGAGCGGGGCTTGCACAGTAATCGCAACGATCAAAGCCTTGAAGGAATTGAACTGGCCCGTGAACGTGGTGGGCATAGCGCCGTTCGTGGAAAACCTGCCTTCAGGCTCTTCCTACAAGCCCGGAGACGTGGTGAAGACTGCGAGCGGAAAGACCGTTGAAATAACTAATACCGATGCAGAAGGAAGGGTGATTTTGAGCGACGCCCTCTATCACGCGAGCCAACTCAAGCCAAAGGGAATAATCGACTTTGCTACGCTTACGGGCGCGTGCGTGGTTGCGTTGGGAACTCACGCTGCGGGATTGTTGACTAACGACAACACCCTGGCTTCCAAAGTCAAGAAAGCTGCTGACGAGAGCGGAGAGAGGGTTTGGGAACTGCCAATGTGGGACGATTACAAAGACTTGATCAAGAGCGACGTCGCGGACATGCGCAATGCCGACGAAAGGTCTGATGCAGGTGCAACGGAAGGGGGATTGTTCTTGAAAGAATTCGTCGGAGAGGGAATTCCTTGGGTGCATTTGGATATAGCCGGAACTGCATACGTCGAATCGCCAACCACGCTAGTGCACGCGGGTGCGACCGGCTGGGGAGTGAAACTGCTGTTGGAATTCTTCAGGAAAGAAATGGAATATAAGTAATCTTTTCTTTCTTCGGCAGGCTAGCGGCTTTCCCGTCCAATAGCAACAGTGATTTTTAGTGATTGGTCAAACAAAAACTTGTGGGCGCGTCCTATAAGTGCTTGGGGATTGGTACGCCAGTTTTTCAAATCCTTCGGTTCAGAGTGGCCCATTGCTTCCAAGTAAGCCAAAAGGGCCTCCGCTTCCCTTTCCCGCTTTTTGAATGAATCCATCGGATCGCCCTTCGAAACATCTTTCTCTGAAGCGGGGTTCTCTGGTTTGCGGTTAATTCGCTGAAGTTCGTTTAATTTTAAAGTCAACTCTTCTATCCTGGCAGTATGGGCGCCCACTTTCTCTGAAATATGCCTCGGCACTAGCTCCAAGCCTCGTTGTGCAGTCACGTATTTTTCACCAAACTCTTTGTCTATGCCCGAATTTTTAACCGCTTGCTTCAAAAGCAAAGCGGTCTAGCCTAGATGCTTTCGAACGCCTTTCGCGTTTTCTCTATTCCCTCGCGGATTGCCTCTTGCGAGGCGGCATAGCTGAAGCGCAAATACCCTTCCCCGCCAGACCCGAAAGACGTGCCTGCGAGTATTGCAAGGTCGTGCTCGTACAAAAGCCATTCCGCCAGCTTTTTGGAATTCATCCCGCTCTTTTCGCAAATTTTCTTTACGTTCGGAAAAGCGTAAAACGCGCCTTTGGGCGTTATGCAAGAAACCCCTTCCACTTCATTCAACAGCTTTACGATTAGTTTCCTACGCACGTCGAACTCGCCAATCATTTTTTCAACCGAATCCTGCGGCCCTTTGAATGCTTCCATGGCAGCGTATTGGTTGAAATTCACTACGCCCGAATAAATGTTTATCGCGACAGTGGACATTTTCTTCGCCAACTCCAAAGGCATTACTCCGAACCCCATTCTCCATCCCGTCATCGAGTAAACCTTGCCCCACCCGTCAGCCAAAACCGTTTGGTCTAGCAATTCGGGAAATTGCATTATGCTCTCGTGCTTTCCTTCGTAAACAATGCGCGAGTAAATCTCGTCGCATACTACGGTAAGCGAAGGGTTTTCCAAAGCCAAATCCCTTACGAGAGTTAAATCTTCTTTCGCTAAAACCCCGCCAGTGGGATTCGCAGGGGTGTTCAAAAACAAGATTTTCGTTTTGCTGTTAACCGCATTTTTCAAGGCTTCGTGGTCGAAACTGAAGCTTTTCTCTTCCAAAACTGGAAGGAAAACCGGCTTTGCTGTCATCAACCGCGTTGAAGCCTCGTAAATCGGATAGGCGGGGTTTGGAACTATCACTTCATCGCCTGGGTTGAGCAAGGCGAAAGCCGCCATGAACAAGACGGGCTTCGTTCCCGGGGTTATTACGATGCAGTCGGGATCGACGTCAACGCCGTAAGAGTTTTTCAAATACTCTGCAACCGTTTTTCTCAATTCGAAAATGCCATTCGCAGTAGTGTAACCCGTCTTGTTTTCGCGAATCGCGGCAATCGCCGCATTCTTGTTGTTTTCAGAAGTGGGAAAGTCCGGTTGGCCGATGTGCATTTTGGTTATTTTCTTTCCTTTTCTTTCTAAATCGGCGACTTTGATTCCGACTTCGAAAGCACCGTCCGTTCCTATTCGGTCCATTCTTGAAGAAAAAGCAATGCCGGCCATTCCACTCCCCTCTTTCGAAAAAAATTTAATTATTGAAAGAGTTAAACGCAAAAACATTAAAAGGGCTTTCAACAACGACAAAAAGCGAAAAAGCCTATTTTGGGTTTTTCACGAACTTGTCAAGGAAAACGCCGAAAGCAAGCAAAATCAGTATTCCCAATCCCAAAGGCGCGGTTTCGTTATTTATTATGGCGAAGCCTGTCGTGCTCGTCACATCTGTCGAAGGCAAAGCTTGGGGTGGAATTTCTTCGGAAGGCGCTGGGCTGGGCGAACTTTTGTTTTCCAAAGCTAAGGCGAACGCCGTAAACAAAAAGAAAAACAAAACCAGCGGAAAAGCTTTCAATTCAATCAACTTTGAGTTTAGTCTGCTTCGCTTGGCCGGCAACCAACGGCAGTGTTTCATCCACCCTCACGAACGAAGGAACCCGCACGCGTGAGAATAACGCATTCAAGCCTACGAACGAAAGGGCGATTCCGCCTGCGAAAAGCAGGCGTTCATACGCTACCACGGGAATCAAGCCGACCCAAAATTCCGGAGTGGTCGGCAAAGTGTAAAGCCAAAGCACTCCGCCTACGGCGTGGGCTGTAAGCGTGGCACCCAAGCTCTTCGCCAAAAGGTTTTCAGAGTAAAAGAACTTTGCGAGTATGGGAATGCTCCAGAACATTACCGCAAAATACCACACTTGCGTTCCAACAGGGTGGATTGCGAACAACAATATCGCAAGGGCGGGAATTGCAGCAGCCCATTTTTGCTTTCCGGAAGTCCCGAAATACCAAGCTGCGGCAACGAGCGTAAACAATCTTGCTACATTAAGCAAAGTAGCTTGTTTTCCAACCAAAACGAAATCAACCGATTGAGTGACTAAAACCATTATTGCACCAAGCGTGCTTCCGAGAAATCCTCCTGCAATGGGGGCAAAGAACTGGAATAAAGTAAAGAACTGGTTGGGCGCTCCCAACAGCTGCGAGAAGTTGATGCGCATGGCTATCAAGCCCGCGACCAAGAACAAAGCAAAAAACAGTATTTTCGAAGCGTTTTCCTTGAGTTTGAATTCCACCATGCAAAAACCCCTCCCACCACCTTTGAACAAAGCGAATAGCAAAAGAATAATCCTTGATTCACTTATTTAAAGTTTGTTAGAGTAAAGGTTTTCCGGTGGGTTTTTTGGGCTTTAAAGGAAAGAGCGTTTTGGTTACAGGAGGGGCGAAAGGCATAGGCGCTGCAATAACGCGCGCGTTTGCAAAAGCAGGCGCTTTGGTTTTCATCAATTACAACACTTCCAAAAGCGCAGCGCAAGCTTTGGCTAAGGAGACAAGCGGTTTTGCCGTAAAGGCGGATGTTTCCAACTCCAAGCAAGTGGAATCCATGAAGAAATTCGTTTTAAGTAAGACGAACGGCAAGCTCGATATTCTCGTTAACAACGCCGGCGACATAGACTGGGTTTCTTCTTGGGCGGACGTAACAGAAAAAATGTGGGACTGCGTCGTAAACACGAACCTCAAAGGCACGTTCTTATGCACTCGCGCTTTTGCTCCTGCAATGCTCAAGAAAAAAAGCGGGGCAATCGTCAACATTTCTTCCACCGCTTTTTTCGAAGGCAAATTCCCTTCCTTCCACTATAATGCTTCTAAAGCAGGAGTTGTCGCTCTCACAAAAACTTTCGCCCGCCAGTTCGGTCCTTTCGTAAGGGTGAATAGCGTTGCGCCGGGATTCATTCAAACGAATTTCCAAGCGCACTACTCTGGGAAAAAGCAGAGAGAGTTGCTCAAAGCTATTCCGATGGATCGTTTTGGGAAACCAGAGGACGTGGCGAAAGCAGTTTTGTTTCTCGCTTCCGAACAAGCGTCGTACATAACGGGTCAGACGCTCGTGGTCGACGGCGGGCGCGTAATGATTCCTTAGAGAATCAGGCGGTTATATCCGCCAGAATTTTTTGCTTTCCCTCAATTTCTTTTGCGAACTCATCTATAAGCTTCAGGTCGAGTGCGTAAAGCTTTTTGACTATCTCGTTCTTTTTGTTGATTTTATAGAATGCTCCTTTACCAATTTTTCTTGTTTTTACAACGATTCCTTTCTCAATCAACTTCGGGAAAACTTTGTAAAGTGTAACTTTCGACATTCCGGCGCCTTCTGCTATTTCCTTTTTGAGGTAGTCGAATAAGTAGTTCTCCATGAGAAAATTGATTACCTTCAGTTCGGGCGTGTCACCGCAAAATTCAAGCAATAACGATTTCGTCTCTTTCATTCAACCACTATACCTTTCGAACAGTAAAGTATATAAGCTTTACTTGATAAGTAAATTAAAATTAACATGCAAACTAGCGATTTAAGGGTTTGGATTCTTTACAAACTTGCCAAACACGGGTATATCGGTGGAAGGCATACTGCTTTTGATAACATTCCTAAAGGAGCGCCGCAACACCTTCACAAAGAAATTCTAGAAACGGCAAGGCAATTGGTTAAGGAAGGGTTTTTGCTCTTAAAGCCGACAGGCTACGGCCTGCATGTTTATTTGAACCCAAGGAAAATGGACGAGATAACAGAAATAATCAAAGAAATCGAGAAAAACGGGTGAAACCACATGGTAAAAATTACGGTTAACATTACAAACCCAGAATTGGATGCGATGGAAGATGTTATAACCGTTTATATCCTATGCAAAAAACACTCGAAAAATCTTACTCTCGATTACAACCGACTGCTGCATTTTCAGTACAATTGCAAAAACTGTTTGAAGGAATTGAAGAAAGCCAAGAGCAAGGCCTTGCACTTGTGGAGCAAGCTCGTTCACGCTTACAACATTTCCAGATATGGAAAGTGCGAACACTAGAAATCTCATTACGGCGGCAGGATAATGATTCCTTAAAAACATTCTCTTCGTTGTTGTAAAAGGTGGGTTTAAACTGTGGATAAAGTGAAAAGCGAGTTTCTCAAGCTTTTGCTTAAGAAAGGCGCTCTGAAAATAGCTCCTTCTGCAAATGAATTATTCAAGTTCAAGAGCGGAAGGCTCTCCCCCAATTTCATCAACATCGGTTCGCTCACCGACGGCGAGAGCATTCATGCGTTGCGCAAAGCCTACTCGGGCTTTGTCGCGGATTTGATTGCCGACAAGAAAATAGAAAAATTCGATTTCGTTTACGGCCCTGCTTACAAAGGAATAACGCTAGCAGCAATCTTGGCCGAAGGCTTGTTCGAAAAAGGATATGACGTCCGCACGCTTTACGACCGCAAGGAAGCGAAGGATTATGGGGACAAGAAGGCGGACAAGGTGATCGTCGGAGCAGGGTGGTTCAAGCAAGGACAGAAGATTTTGATTATCGACGACGTGATTACAGCCGGCGGAACTACGCTAGAATCTTTGGAAAAGCTAAAGCTTTTGGGAGACCACAAGGTTGTTGGCGTAGCGCTTGCAGTCGACCGCCAGGAGAAAATGGGCGACGCAGAGGAAGTAGGCGATTTGAGCTCGACTCAAATGATCCAGCAATCGTACGGCTTGAAAGTGCATTCTATTTTGACAATGCAAGAGATTTTCGCTGAAGTCAAGCCGCACATTCCTTCGGACATCAAAGACGCTTGGATAGAGTATTACGAGAAATACGGGGCTGTAAGTTTAAAGTAATCGGTTGATGAAATGACAATTATTGGCAGGGTAGTAAAATATGGCGATTCTATGGCTATAGCGATTTCAAAAAAAGTCGCTGAAAAACAAGGGTGGAAACTAAATCAGAAAATAGAGTTCATAATTTTACGTAAGTTTGGTAATGAAAAATCAAGCTAGGAAAAAAGCTTGATTCACTTTCCGAAAATCAGCCAGGCGATTTCGGGAAAATCCTGCTTGAAGCGATTCGACTGGAGATAAACGCGCAGGTATTTCTTAGCCCTTTCCACTTGCGCCACATCCAAATCGGTGAACGCTCTGTACTTAAGCGCATTGGGTGAACCGCCATAACGCTCGTCCAAAATTTCACTCAACGCTTTCTTGGCGCAAGCCAAGTTCACGCTTTCCAACGCTGCGACTTTCTCTACCAACATGGCGTACTCGTCTTGAACGCTCATTTTTTCAACACCATTTTCCTTCCTTCAAAATCTACTGTAATCGCGTTGCCTTTAACAACCTTTCCAATCACGCTTGCCCGCATGCCGTTCTTTTTCAAACTCCTTAGCGCGGCATCCTCTTCGCCTGCATTTACAACAACGGCAAAACCCCACCCCATGTTGAAAGTCTTGAACATTTCCTCCCAAGCTACGCTTCCCTTATCCTGGATTTCGTAGAAAATCTTTTGGGGTTTAAAGCAATCGAAAGAAAATCCCACTTTGGAAAAGCCCTGCAGTTTTTCAAACTTCAAGTACGCGTCGCCCGTTATGTTAACAGCAGCTTTCACTTTCACGTCATTAGCCAAAGCCAAGAAAGGCTTTACGTAAATGCATGTTGGTTTCACGCATTCTTTCAAAAGCGCTTCCCTTTTTCCGCCCAAAGCGGCGTAAGCACTGCCGAGCTGGGCAAACAATGCTTTTCGTGCGAGGGAAAAGCCGTTTGAATGCAAACCGTTGCTTTCCAAACCGATTATCGCATCCCCGGCTTTCAAACCCCTAGCATCGATTATTTTGTTTTTTTCCACTATCGCAAAGCAGGATGCGTTGACGTGGTAAGGGTTTGCTGAAGCGCCTTTCACAAGCTCCCGGACGTCGGCAGTCTCCCCGCCTGCGACAAAGCAGCCGCTTTCCCTGCACGCTTTGTTTACTCCCTCGATAATGCCTTTGAATTCCGCTCCTGTGGAGTCGGCAATGTCGATTGCATTCGTAACGCTTTGCGGCGTAGCGCCGCAGCGTATTGCATCGTTCACTACCATTGCAATCGCATCCCAACCCGCAACCCAGTGCTGTCCGGAAAGTTGGGTAAGAAGGACCTTCGTGCCGACGCCGTCGGTCGTATGCACATAGTAATTTTTGCCTAGAGGAAAGAGGTCGTTGAAAGGCGTTTTTACCGTTCCCTTTGGCTTAGCAAAAACGCTTATGGCATTCTTTGCCTTAGCCCTTGCTTGCCTGTTCACACCGGTTTTCGAATAATCCAAACCCATTGCAAACCCCCTTTGAAATCAAATGTCTAAAATGATTCTTGCGACCCAAACTCCTTTCTTGTTTCTCGCCACACTAGCCCTGTGCATCGTAACAGCCTTGACGTGCGTTCCCGCAGCATTGCGCGCGTAAGGGCTGCCGAAAGCAATGCCTTCGATTGTTTTTTTCTTTTCATCAAGCTTTTTGACTTTAAACTCTTTCCAGTACGCCTGCCTCGAGTCGCTCTCGGTAACAAGCTTGTCCAGCAAGAAGACAACCATCTCGTCAAGGCTTCTGCCCTTGTTTTTCACCTTCGCGCACACGCTTTTCTTCAAAAGCTTTGGTTTTGCCATCACCGTAAACATCGCCAGGGCGGCGTTTTCCACGCATTCCTTGAGCGTTTTGCCATACGCTTCAAACAAAACGTCGGCAGTATGCTCGAAAAAAGCGTATTTCTTCACTATCCCACCTGTTGAAAACCAATTTAAATAAGGCGAGACACTTTTTAATCATCGAGTTTTCTTGGAAAAGGCGTTTGAAAGCATGTTCGGAAAAATGGACCCCAAGCAAATGGCTTCGATGATGAAGCAAATGGGCATCAAGACTGAAGACATAGCTGCAGAACGCGTGATAATAGAAAAAATCGACGGCTCGAAGATTGTTGTTGAAAGCCCCAGCGTTCAAGCGATAGAAATGCAGGGGCAGAAGAGCTTCCAGATTTCAGGAAAGATTGTTGAAGCAGAGGCAAGCGAAGCTTCGAACGAAAAGAGTGACGTTGACATAATCATGGAAGAGTGCGGATGCACTCGCGAGGAAGCTGAAAAGGCGTTGGAAAAAGCGAATGGCGATTTGGCGGAAGCGATTTTGAGTTTTAAAGGAAGTTGAGAGGGGATTGAATGGCAGAAGCTGAGGCTTTCAAGACGAGCAAAGTTTTCGAAGGGGCGCTTGGCAGGAGAGCAGGCGGAGGGTTTCTTGGAAACAGGAGGTTTCTTGACTTATTCCACAATTACACGAGCAAGGAATACGCCGAACAAATTGAACAAATGCACTCGAGACTTTCAGCAATGGTGAGAGAAATTGAAGGGCTTCATCGTGACGACGACAGGGAATACGCGCAAAAGTCTTTCAGAAATTTCAAACAGCAGGCAAGCGAATTTATAAAACGCGTGGATGGGATGAGCAGTTTTCACGAGGACATCAAAAACCTGGTTCAACGGGCAAAAACAAATTTGGAAGCAGGCGGAAAGGTTAATCTCGAAGACCAAAGGGCTATTCTAGGCTGGCTTGGAAGGGGGAATGTTGGAAGGAAAGTGAACGCGCTCCAGCAAAACGTAAAGAAGTATTCCAAGGTTGCTGAAAGCTTGAGACTGCTTTTAGAGGAAGAAGAAGGAAAGGACCATTATGACGTAATGGACGAGCTGCACAGGCAGCTTGTAGAAGCGCGTGGAGCTTATCTTGATGCGCACGAAAAAATGGAACACGCGGTACAAGGCAAGCTGAAAAAAGAAGAATAAGACTAACCGGTGGGTCTTACTTTACTGCCCCCGGTCTTCAACCGCAATTCCATCGGCGTAAGGGTAAACTTGTTCTTTCGCTATTTCAACCGAGCCCAATTCTTTCAGCGAGTCCAAGTCGCTTGCTTTCACGAAGCGGTTCGATACGGTGTAAAGCACGTTTTCTATGTACGCGCTCCTCTGCACGTCAGTCCCGCCCCAGTAATACCCCGCCTTCTCGAACGATTCGGGGTCAGCGTGCGAAACCCTTCCTTTCAGCGTAAAGCCGCTGGTCAAATCAACGTTGAAAACGTACGCTCCTTGGAAAACGTAGTCGCCGTACGTGTGGGAAGGAATTCCGTTGGGATATTTCCTTGCGTCTATTTTCGCTTCCAAAACCGGGATTACGAGCAAGCCGTTCTTGCTTTTGCTGAACAAAAACGCCTTGTGCTCTTGCGAAGCGTAGGAGTTGCTTCCCGCATCGCCGATTACGAAAGTCGAGAGTTCTTTAATAGCGGAAACGTCGCTAACGTCGAACAAAGACAGTTTAACGCCTTTCGGGAAGGCGAAATCCTGGTTTCCTTCCTTAATGTCCTCGGTTTCCTTGCCTAGGCCGATTACATGAGTTTCGTCGTAAGGGTGGAGATAGTCGGAATAACCCGGAATCTTAAGCTGCCCGAGAACGCGCGGGTTGGTCGGGTTGCTCAAGTCGATTGCGAACAGCGGGTCGACTTGCTTGAACGTTACGAGATACAACCTGTCGCCCATGAACCTCGCAGAATAAATCTTTTCTCCTGGCGCGAGGTCGGTAAGCTTCCCGACAATTTCCATCTTGCCGTTCAACACGAAAACGTGGTTCTTTTGCTTCACTTCCTGCCTGTCTTCTCGAATCACATCAGGCATACCCAAACCCATTGCGACTCCTCCCGAAGCTTCGGTTGTAGTCGCTATGCGGAAGTAGCCGTTGTACTCGTCCATGGAAAACTGGTTGAGAACGGTTCCGGAAACCATTCCCTTGCCTGCATACGCAATTTCCTTTCCGAGTGAAAACTTGTGAATGACTGTTTTAGTGTAGTATTGCTGGACGGGAATCGGGCGTCTTGCAATCTCGTCTTGCATGTTTTGAGTTGCTGAACTTATTTTCTCGTAAATCACGTTCCTCTGGTTTTCATCCAAGCTTTCGATGAATTTTTGCGCTTGCGCCACTTTCAAAGCTTCCTTGCGCCATTCGCTGGCGTCGGAAGCGCCGATCGCGTCAACCTTGTCTTTCAAATCGCCAGTTGCGTAAGGCTCAAGAATCGGCCAGTAATCAGACCACTTCAGCGTAGGATACGGGGTATAGTCGTAAATGGTCTGGGTGACGTACATGTTTTCTTTCGACACGAACAGTGTTTGCGCGTAGCCCATCAAAACCACTTTCTTCGCCTCTTGCTCGCTCAAGTCGTTCAGGTTAAAGCCTAATACTGTTACAAAATTGTAGTTGTAATCGGGATAGTCAAAGTAATTCACGTCGCGGGGAAGGGTTTCTTTCACAACTCCGTCTTCGGCGTAAACGGGCATAGGCCCGCCGTAGTAAGCCGAGTCTGAAGAAACGACGAAAACCCTGCCGTCAATCAAACGCGATTGCACGTAGCTTCCGCTCAAGTCAAAGCTCTTCACCAAAACAGGGTTTTCTTTGCTCGTTATATCGTAAACTTTCACGAAAGAAGCCTGCTGGTAGTAAGGATACGGGTAGTAACCGGGAGCAACCATTTTAGAGTCTATGCTTATACCGTCGGTTACTTCACGGACAGGCTTTGATTCGGTAGTAGGCTCGGCTGTTGAAGTTTCAGCAGGAGTTGGGGTAGAAAGAGTTGGAACTGGCGGAGTGGTTTCAACAGGAGGAACAGTTGGGATTGGTGTTATGGTTTCAACGGGTTTTGGAGTAACCGTTTCCACGGGCAGCGGCCTCGGCTCCCAAAAAGCATTTTCAGTGCCAAAAACTACGAGCTTGTTTCCGTAAACGAAAATTTGGGTCGGATAACCACTTTTCTTCTCGTTGTCAAAACTTATTTCTGACAGAAGCTTCATTTCACTCGCGGGAAAAGCCTTCAAAATCTTGACTTTGTTTTCCGCAATGACGTAAAGAAACTGGCCGTCGTTCTTCACGATGTCGGCTTCATCAACGCCTTCAACCTGGACGTTCGTGGAAGAAAAATCCCTGCCCGAACTCGCTGGGGCCCCTGTTTCGTCTGCTTGAGCCATCATCGGCATTCCGGCTCTTTTTTCCGTTACCCCGAAACCGCCGTAGCCGTTGGCTTGGGTTGCAGAAAGAAAGTCGTTAACTTCATTCCACGAAGAGAAGGAAAGCAATTGCGTTTGGCTTTGCGACTGCGAGGTTTGAGGCGAAGGCGACGCATAAAGCCTGCCGTTCTGCACGCAGCCTGCCACAAACAACGAAACTGCCAAAAGCAATGCCAAAACTCCAGCGAAACTTTTCGAAACCAACAAAACCACCTTTTTTTGCGAATGCAACAAAATCCCTACGCTAAGGGCGTTTAAATATCATGCAAGATAGTCAGGAAAAAGGTTGAGGACGATTTGAGTTGCTTTGAAGCGGGGTAGTTTTTGTAAACCGCAAAATCGTTGGAGTAGGCGGAACACGTTTTTGCTTTTATCGATTACCATTCTCGGCTTGGGGCCTGGCTTGAGGAATTCGTTGAGAATGCTCGCGGGAGTTTGAACAATCCTGTGCTTTCTTTATGCAGAAATGCAGAAAACCGCTTGCTTCAGCAAGCGGATGAATGCATTTGCATTTCTGCAGCTATAGAAGTCGGCATTTAAAACCCACACCCTTGGGTGTGGGATAGCCGACTTCTATATTATCTTTACTTCGGCATGCAAAAACTCGCTTGCTTTTTTCTCGGTTTCAGCAATTAGCTTTTCCTGCCCCTCCTGTTCTTCAGAGATTCTTGCCTTAATGCGCTCGATGTTTTTCAGCAAGCGCGTTCTCTCCTCCTCTCTTGCGTTCTCTTCAGTTTTTCTTACTTGCAATTCGCGTTGCTTTTCACTCGCCTTGCCTAGCTGTTCTTCAAGAATCGAGTATTCAACAAGCGTACTCGCGAGAACGGATTCGAAGGAAGGCAAATAACCAACATCTTTAACGTCCTCGCCTTCTTTTTCTGCAAATTCCTGCAGGCGCGATAGAAGCGTTTTACACTCGCTTACATCCCTGGATTCTAAAAGCGCCCTTACTGGATTCTCGGCGTATTTTTTGGCCAGCGTTCTCTTGTTTTTTGGCGCAGCATGCGCATATTTTCGCAATAGCCTGCTGAATGGACCGAATGCGCTGGCGATTCTCGACCTTGCTTCCAACTGTTTTGCAGCAAGCTTTTCTTCCGTCACTCTCGCTTCATCCAACTCAGCGTCTAGCGACCGCGGCCGGCTTTTTCCGGATTCTATCGATTTTTCGATTTCGCGCAATGCGCTAGCCTCTTCGCCTAAGAGTTTTTCAAATTCGGCTTGCGCAGCCTGATTTTTCTTCACGGCTTTCAAACCGGCTTCTATTTCCACTAAAGTTTTTGCTTTGCCGGTTTTTTCCCGCAAGGTGTTTTCTAACTCGTCCGCCTCCGCGCCGAGAGCCTTCATTATGGATGCAAAAGACTTCATGTCGTCGCTGAAAAAATGGTATATGTAACGGTTGTCGCTTACGTTTTTCGTTGCAGCCGCTAAAAACTTCAGGAGACGCGGATGGTATTCGGCAAGCGGACGGTATTC
>OBEQ010178629.1_pt1 | contig 19233 bp, 18 predicted proteins | sample 1670901 | NCBI WGS metagenome assembly OBEQ01 (sample SAMEA104232315, study PRJEB22302) | groundwater metagenome | biome: forest; feature: aquifer; material: groundwater | place: USA | collected 2011-08-07 | depth 5.4 m
GGCGGATAGTACTCCGTGACGTAGATGATGCGTGATCGCTCAGACATGTGTGGAGCTGCCTGGATCAATCCGCGCTACCGGCGCGCGCGGTGAGCGGGGCGGCGCGGCTAAAGTCGAGGATCGTCCCCACGATATGGTCGACCTCATCCCGAGTGAGCTCGGCGTACATAGGAAGCGACAAGATCGTCTGTGCCGCCGCCTCGACATGCGGCAGCGCCGGCTGGTTGCCGGTCGCCGCGCAGCATGGCTGTTGGTGCAGCGGCACGGCGTAGTGGATCGAGGTCTGGATCCCCTGGGAGGCGAGGTGGCGTTGGAGACCGTCCCGGTCTGGGGTGGCTACGACGAACTTGTGGAAGTTGTGCACCCGATCCGGCAGGATCCTCAGGCCGCGCACATGCTCGTGCCCCGTGAATGCCTCCTGGAACCGCGCGGCAATCGCCGCGCGCGCCGCCTGCCACTCCTCCAGATGATCTAACTTCACGTCGATGAGCGCGGCTTGGATTTCGTCCATCTGACTGTTGAATCCGACGCGGGTGTAGACCCGGTTGCCGGCATGGCCGTGATACCGCAACAGCCGCGCGCTCTCCGCAATCCGCGGGTCGTTCGTGAGGAGGGCGCCTCCTGATCCGCACGCCCCGATGACCTTCGTGGGATCGAAGCTCAGGCACGTCGCGTCGCTGTGCGCGCCGGGCGGCCGCCCCCGGCAGCTCGAGCCCAACGCCTGGGCGGCGTCTTCGATGACGGCGATCCCACGCTCGCGGGCGCGACGGCCGATCTCTTCAAGATCCAGCATCTGTCCATAGAGGTGGACGGCCACAATCGCCCGAACGGCGCGTCGGTCGATGAGGTCTAGTACGGCACCCGCATCCATCAGCATCGTCTCTGGGTCGACGTCGAGGAACACCGGCCGGCAGCGGACGTGGAGGATCGCGCTGGCCGAGGCGATGAAGCTCAACGCCGGCACGGCCACCGGGCTGCCCTCGGGAAGATCCAGGCCGACGAGCGCGAAAATGAGCGCATCGGTCCCGCTGTTCACCGCGACGGCGTGCTTCAGGTTATGCATCCGGGCCAGCCGGGCCTCGAGGCGCTCGGTCGCCGGCCCTTGGAGGGCGCGGCCGCTCTCCAGCACCGACAGCATCGCCGCCGTGGCCGCGTCGCGGATGGCCGCGAACTGGCGGTCCGTCCGCATGAAAGGAACGCGCACAGGGGCCTGCGTCTCAGCCATCGCCGATGGGCCTGGCCGGGTTGCCCGCGACTCGCGCGTCATCGGGGACGTCATGCAGGACGACCGCGCCGGCGCCGACGACCGCGCGCGCACCGATCGTGACGTCGGGAATCACGCAACTGCCCGTATAGAGGTAGGCTGCCTGCCCCACGTGGACGCGTCCCGCCAGCTGGACCCCCGGCCCGATGTTGGCCCCCTCCCCAATCACACAGTCGTGTTCGATGACGGCGCCGGAATGCACGATGACATGTCGTTCCAACGCGGCGTTGGGAAGCACAACCGCTTCCGCATTGACAATACAGCCCTCCCCGATCTGCGCCGTTGGGGAAATGATCGCGTGGTGATGGATCGCATTGAGAAATCGAAATCGCCGCTGCTCCAGGGCTGTGACGATGCGCATCTTCAGGGCGTTCTTTCCGTGCGCGACAATCACGCGATACGCTGCGGGATCCAGTTCGCGCAACGCCTGCTCATAGCCCCAGCGCACCAGCACCCCGTTGATGCTCGTGCCGATGTGCGTGGTCCCCTCGACGTCCACCAACCCGTGGGGGACCGCCTGGCTCTGCGAGGAGAGGTTGTCGATCACATAGCGCGCTTGCGCCCCGCACCCAAACACGACACAGGGCGTCATCTTCCCTGCGGCACGTGCGATCGATGCTCATAGAGATAGAAATTTGGCCCGGCTCGCTGAACATTCCAGAACCCCGCAAATGGGAGGTAGAAGCCGTCGTTGTCATCAAAGACGTAACGGGAATCGTTCATCGGCAAGACTTCAAAGCTCTTCACGAGCGCATAGGACTCCTCCAACATCCCCGGAAGCTCAGATGGGATCTGCGCGAGTGCAAAGCGATTCAAGGGGTAGCGCTGCACGAGGAAGTAGTCCGGAAGCGCTTGCCCCGGCCCGCTATAGGGTGACTCCTGGTATCCCTGGATGCCCTGCGTCTTCTGACGCTCGAATCGGACTTTCGCCAGCACTCCCCGGCCCCGCTCCTTGGCCCACGCATAGTCGTGCTCCATCGCTTCCAACGTTTGGGGCAGCTGGAGCTTGCCTGGGCGCGTGCCGACCTGACAGATTGAGCTACCGGGCGGCACGTGTTCCGTGATCCATCGTGCGACAACCAGCCGATTGTCCTCGCGGGCCAACAACACGTTGCACTGGATCGCCCGCGTCGCAGAAGGCGCGATCACCACGAGGGCGAGCGCAGCGGGGAGGGCCCGTCGAAGGGGGCGCGGAATCAGCCGGCCCAATTGTTCCGAGGCCCAGACGATCCAGACGGCGGCCGTCGTACACAGGGCTGGAATCAGGGGGATCGCGTATCGCACAAATGTCTTCTCCCAGGGCCCGATGGCGGCGTAATACACCGCGACAAATGCGCACAGGAGGAGTCCCTGCTCCTCTCTCCTCTTCAGGAGCAGGACGATGCCACCCAGGGATGCCAAGAAGAGGGACCAGCCCATTCCGTACCACAAGGAGACCGCGGGATGAAACCACCACCCATCGCCGGAGAAGCCGGCTGGACCTTGGTGGCGCATTTGACCAAAGACGTCCGAGAAAAATTTCCGATAGTCAAGCAGCGCATAGGGAACGCCGACCACGAACGCCAGGAGGAGCGCGGCCAGTGCCGCGAGCGGGCGGACATCCAGCAGAATCCGCGGGGTGAGCGGGCGGCCCACGTTGAACCAACGCGCCAGGTAAAAGAGCGGGATCACCACAATGCCCAGGTACTTCGTGGCCGTTGCCAGCCCTGCGAACACGCCGGCCAACGCATAGGAGCGAAGCTGCTGGTCATCAGCACTCTTCAGCACGTAGAGCAGCGCCCCGGTCAGGAAAAACGCCAGGGCGACGTCATCCTTGCCGAAATGCGAATCCCGCACATGCAAATAGGCGAGCGCGAGGAACAGTGACGCGAGCCAGGCAATCCCCTTGCCATGATGAGACAACCGCCGGCCCAGAGCATACACCACCAGCACCGTGGCGGTTCCCAGCAACACCGAAATGAACCGAGCGAGGAAGTAGGACACGCTCGGATCCCGCGCGATTTCGTTGATGAAATCTGCCGTGCCGGTGAACCGACCACTCAAGAGCCGGGTGAGGAAGTAGAGCCCATGCATCCCAAACAAGAGGTAGGGGTAGAGCGTGGGGTGATCAAATTGATGCGGATGGAGATCTCCCGATCCAAATCTCCAGACGAGCTGGACGAAGATGGTCTCGTCCGGCCTGCATTCCGTGTGCGGCAAGCCAAACCAGCTTCCCCACCATCGCAGGACTCCGGCGACGAGCACGATGCATACGAGCAGGAGGTGGTGCGTGAATCGACTCGCGCCGTCCTCCTCGGAGGGGAGGGTTCGCTTGCTGTTCGGTTTCATGACGTCATCACACGGCTGGCTGATCCTGCGACTCGATGCCCTTGCTCGGCGAGCCCCTCCAAGAGATCGTCCAAGGACTTGGTCATCTCCCACGACGGGTAGTCGGTCTGAAAGCGATGCATGTTGGTGATGTAGCAGATATGATCTCCGGAACGTGCCTGGTCGACATAGTTGACTTTCAGCTTCTTGCCGACCAGGGGTTCAAAGCGTGCGATCGCTTCAAGAATCGAGAGACTATTGGCGCGACCGCCGCCGAGATTATACACCGCAGCGACTCGCGGGTGTTCGTAAAACGCCAGAAAGGCGGTACAGACATCGTACGCGTGGATGTTATCGCGCACTTGTTTTCCCTTGTACCCGTAGATCCGATACGTCCGGCCTTCATGGATGGCACGGGCCAGATAGGCTAAGAACCCATGCAGTTCGACCCCCGCGTGCTGCGGACCGGTCAAGCAACACCCTCGAAAGCAGACCGTGGGCATGCCGAAGTAGCGTCCATATTCCTGCACCATCACATCGGCCGCCAGTTTGGAGGCGCCGAAGAGACTGTGCTTGCAGGCGTCCACCCGACAGGTCTCATCGATCCCCTCGTAATCCTGGGGGTCCTTGAAGTCGTAACGCGTCTCGAGCTCGACCAGCGACCGTTCGTTTGGTGCATCCCCATAGACCTTGTTGGTGCTCATGAAAATGAACGGAGACGCGGGACAGTACTGACGGGCCGCCTCAAGCAAGTTCAGCGTCCCGGTGGCATTGACCTCGAAGTCATCGAACGGACGGTCTTTCGCCAAGTCATGCGACGGCTGGGCCGCGCAGTGAATAAGGAGGTCGGGATGGCGTTCACGCACGAGCTCCAACATGGCCTTCCGATTCCGGATGTCGAGAGGGTGATGGGTGAAATGTCGCGTCTGCGCCTGCAGGCGCTGGAGATTCCAGAGCGTGTCCCCTTCGGGTCCGAAGAAGTCTCGCCGCATGTTGTTATCCACCCCGTGAACTTCCCATCCCCGTTGCTCAAAGAAGGTGACCGCCTCGGATCCGATCAAGCCACTGCTGCCCGTAATCAGCACCTCCGGAGCTTTCATCACCCTGTTGCCCCCTTTCCTGAGTGCTCGGACACCCTCGGTTCGTGACCGACGTCCAGAGCGACCGCCTGTTGGGTCGGGCGCAGCCTCTCTGTGTGGATGCCGCGCGTGGGCCGGCGATAATCTCCCCCAACGAGCTGTTTCTCTAAGAACACAGAGAGGAGGCTGAAGAGGTACCGGCTTCCCATTTCCTTGATCTTCAATTTCGAGATCCCGTGTTTGCGCTGGGTCCAGCGGATCGGCACCGTCGCATACGAGTACCCGCGGACAATGGCCTTGAGGGGCAGTTCCACGGTCAGGTTAAAATGCTGCGAGACCAATGGCTCCACGCCCTCAATTACCTCACGTCGGTAGCACTTGAAGGCATTGGTAATGTCATTGTGCGGAATCCCAAAGAGGAGACGGATCATGGTGTTCGCGAGTCGATTCAAACAGAGTTTATGCCACGGGTAGCCGACGACGCGCGCGCCACGCATGAACCGTGAACCGAACACACAATCAACCCCCTCGCTCAGCTTGCAGTAGTACGTCACGAGATCGTCCGGATCATCAGAGCCGTCCGCCATCACGATCGCCACCGCATCCCCCGTGGCCTGTTGCAAACCAAGGTGGACCGCACGGCCGAACCCCGGATCGACCGTATTCGACACGAGTCGCACATGTCCCCAGCGGGCCTCGAGCCCTTTGATGACGTTCGCGGTCTGGTCTGTGCTATGGTCATCGACGACGAGGATTTCGTGAACGATGCCATGACGTTGGAGGACCTGGATGAGGCGCTCGATGGTTCCAGGCAAGTGCCCCTCCTCGTTCCGAGCGGGAATAATGATGGATAGCTTCATCTCAAAAACTATTGTGGCGGAGGTGCTCGATGTACCGTCGGACCCCCTCCTCGAGGGGCACCCGCGACTGGTACCCGATGATCTGTCGGGCCCGCTCCACGTTCAGGGTCCCCCGCGCGGGCATGTAGCGCGGCACCTCGCGGTACTGGACGGTCGCGTCCGGCAGGTATCGCTGGATGAGCTCGGCCAGCTCCAGGAGTGAGCGGCTCTGGCCGTACGAGACGTTGAAGACTTGGCCCCGGGCCTCGGGATGGGTGGCGGCCAGGAAGATCCCGCGCGCGCTGTCCTCCACGTACGTGAAGTCCAACCGCATGCTCCCGTCGCCGTCCAGCGTGAGGGGCCGCCCCCGGAGGGCGTTCGTGATGAGCGTCTGTACGACACGGCGGTTCGCGTCCATGGGCCCGTAGACCGCCGTAGGCCGGCAGAGCACGGCGTCGAGGCCGTAGTTCTTGGCGTAGGCGCCGACGATCGTCTCCCCCGCCAGCTTGAAGGCGCCGTAGATGTCCTTCGGGTTCTTCGGGTGCTCCTCGTCCACCTGCTCGCTGCGGAAATCGCCGTAGACCATGCTCGAGGAGACGTACACGAGGCGGCAGGGGTGCGGCAGGGCGCGCAGGATCTCCAGGATGTTGTGCGTGCTCACGACGATGGACTGGAAGGCCTCCTCCGTGTGCTCGATGGCCAGCGCCGCCAGCGGCATGGCCGCCATGTGGATGATCACGTCGGGCTTCACCTCGACCAGCTTACGTCGCAGGAAGTCCTTGTTCAGGGTGCTGCCCCGGATGAGCTGGACGCGTGAGCGGATGTCTTTGAGGCGCGTCATGAAGTTCGGCTGCGCCGCATCCGGATCCGGCACCGAGTAGACGACGAAGGAGTCATAGATCGAGACGTCGTAGCTCGCGTCGAGCAAGAGCCGCACGACGTACGAGCCGATGAACCCCGCCCCGCCAGTTACGAAGATCCTGCGTGGTTGACTCATGGTGTCCTGTCCTCAGAATAAGCTGGTTCCACGAATCCATGCATAAACGTGCGCCAGAGAGGCCGTTGCGCGTCGTACGTATTGGCTTCGGCCGTCTGCCGACCCTGGCGAAGCACGTCCAGCACCTCTGGCGAGTCCCGATGCGTCAACACAGACGCCGTCCAATAGGTCAACCCGTCGACATCCTCAGGCTCCACCATCCAGCCGTTACGGCCATGGGAAACCAAGTCCGCGGCTTGTCCCACCCGCGTCGTGACGAACGGGACCCCGCTCGCCATGGACTCCAAGACCGCCTTGGGACCTCCCTCTTCGCGCGAGGTCACGAGGTAGAAGTCAAGGGTTTGGAAGAGCCGGCCGACATCTCGATAGTCCTCCTGGAAGGTGTGGTGGTACGGGACGCCCAGCCGCTCCAGCCCGTGCTTGATAAACCCTCGGGCCGGCCCAGACAACAGCACGAAGAGCTCCGGGACGAGCGGCTTGAGGCGCTCAATCACCCTCAGGAAGATATCCGGCCCCTTGATGAGCTTCGGCTCAAGCCCTTCTCCCCAACCGACGCCGTCTTTCTGGAAGGACCCGATGATGACGGCGGACTGCGGCAGCCCCAGGGCCTGCCGAACTTGCCGCTTCGATTCAGGTGTCTGCACCTGAAAGTATGCGAGGTTGATCCCGATGGGGATGAGGAAGACTTTCTCCGGCGCGATGCCGGACTCGAGGACCAGTGTTCGCATCGCCGAGTTCGTCACCTGGATGCGGTGGACCGCCCGGTGGTAACGCCGAAGCCCGTCGTAGTAGGCCAGAAATTCCGGCTCCTGTGACGTGGGCCGGCCGTGGAAATAGGCGAATCCAATGTGGTTGGTGCCATGGAGCAATTCGGGTTTCACGAGCACGAACTGCGAAGCATGGAACACCGCTTGGCGCCGAATCCCGCGCACGGTGCCAGAGGCGCAGGTGCGGATCCCGAGGCGGCTTGCGATCTCCCCAAGCGCGTACATGTCCCAGGAGAGCGACCAGTTGACGTTGTCATCCACGAGGAACAAACAGGAGTAGGGTCCGGCGGCGGTCGAGACCACTGCGTTCCTCACCGCCTTGCCGATCTTCCTCCACACGAGAGGTGATGGTTGTGGGGAAGACACGCCGGAGGCCACCTGTGCCACCTCACCCATCGCGTCCTGTCCCGTCGGCCGGCGAGGCCTTCCGCTGCGACACCTGCCGCTCGATGAGGCGCAGCTCGATGACGCGCTGGGCGAACGCCTCCCCGATGAGCCGGTTCCCCGGCACGGTGTAATGCACGTCGTCCACGAAGTACTCCAGTGTCTTCGGAACGAGGCGGTCGAGGTCGAAGAACGGGACCTCTGCCTCCCACGCGATAGCGCGGCTGGCCTGGTTGAACGCCTCCATCCCCTTCACGAGCGAGGGCAAATCGGGCTTCTTCCCATCCTCGACCATGAACCGCTTGTCCAAGTACAGCTTCGCGCGCTCCCGCTCCGTCAGGTCGTTGCGGTACAGGGACGGCTCCGAGGCCATGACGAGCGTGATCCGCTTGGCGCGGACGACCTCCGCGAAATCCCGCATGTTCCGCTCGAAGGCATGGAGGCTCTTCCAGTGGTCGATGGGGACCGACACCACGCGACCCTCCCCGCTCAGATCCGAGAACCAGTAGCCGGAGAGTGTGTAGGCCGTGTACGGAAACAGCAGCCGCAGCGGCGGCCATCGGATGGCGTAGGAGCGGATCATGCCCCGCAACGGCCCGTAGTAGTGCGAGTAGTCGTCCTGGTACGGACCGAAGGCGAGGGCCTTCGGGCTGAAGCTCCGGTAGAGGTCGTTGATCCCGTGGTAGATGATCACCGCGTCTGGACTGAAGTCCTGAATCCTGGTCAGGAACTGAATGAGCGAGTGCTCCGACGTGTACCACTCCATGCCGGCATTCTGGACCTCAATCGCATGGTCCGGGTAGCGGCGGCGCAGCGCCAGCTCCAGGATGCGCGGATGGGACTCTTCGAAGTCGACGTTCCCGCAGTAGACGGTAGAACCACCGAGAACGAAAATCCGGTACGTTCCCGGCGGCTTCCGGAACTCGATCTCCTCCCCGCGGAAGCCCCACCGGTTGATGCGCCGCTCGGCGTCTCCCGCCACGGGCCGCGTCTGGAGGTAGGGGTGGAACTCCTTTAGCTGCGTCGTGGGATCCGGTCGCTTGGTGGCCTGGATCGCCTCGATGCTGAGGAGCGGCAACAGGACGGCCAGCCCCACCGCGGTGACGCTCCCCGCCGGCCGCAAAACGATGTGTCGGCCCGATGGCAGTCGCAACCGGTGCGTCGTCAGGATGAACCGCGCCGCCATGAAGACGTAGGGGGATAGGAGTACGAGCAGCGAGAGCGCGGCGAAGTATGCCACCCCGTACTTCCCAAACACCACGGGATGCGACGAGGTGTGGAACCACAGCCCCGGCAGGAACGCGAGGTAGAGGAGCAGCGCGAAGCTGGACACGATTGATGTCAGACGTCCGTTCCCTGTCTTCATCGTGTCTGCGGATGAGGGCTCACTCGCACTCCCTGATGGGTTGCCAATCCACGCCAGCCCCGCCCAGCGGGAAGAAGCGGTTGCGCCGATCCGGCGTCAGGACCATCCGCTTCATCTTCCGATGGTCCACACGTCCGCGTGCGCCGCTCATTCATCCCGTTGCGCCGCCGCAAAAATCATATGGCTGACAAACCCCGCCGGCAGGACCAGGCTGAGCGTACGCCGCGCCAACGCAAACGGCCCAGACCCTTCCCTCAAGAAGGGAAAATCCCACTGGAGCCAGCGATGGACGCCCTGATCCTTGGCAATCGCGTTCATCGTGAGCACCTGGAAGCCCCGCAGCTCGAGCTCACGTCGCAGCTCGGGTTTCGTCAGTCGCCACTGGTAGAACCGGTGGGGCGCCCTGACGTCGCCGGCCAGCCGGCTGCGCTCCACCTCCGGCGTCACCCGGGCATCCCGCAGGATGTAGCGCCAATTCTGAAACGGCACGCTGACAAACAGGAACCCATGTGGTTTGAGGATCCGGCGGGCCTCGGTGATGCATTCCCCGAGCCCGTTCTCAAAATGCTCGAACGTCCCCCAGGAAAAGTACGCGTCGAACGAGGCGTCCGGGAAGCCGGTGCGCCGGATATCCCCGCAGACGAACTGGTAGCGCGGGAGGAGCTCCTTCAGGCGCGCCACCGTGCGCTCGCTCAGATCCAGCCCCACGATGTCGAAGCCCTCGTTGGCGAACTGGGCGGTCCACTCGCCCATGCCGCAGCCACCGTCCAGGAGGCGGCTCCCCGCCGGGAGCGTCGCGAGGTAGGGCCGCATGAGCCGGTACTCCTCCCGACGCGTGATGGACTCGGGCTTGGGCAGTTGAGCGACCGCCTCCCATCGTTTCGTCCAGAACGTTTCCACGTACGCGCGCTCGTCTTGGTGACTCGTCTCCACTGAGACCGGCTCGTAGTCTTTTCGCATCAGGACCCTTTGGGGAGATAGGCCGCGATCAATTGCGACAGGTGTTCGGCCATCCGCGCCTCGCTGAAGGAGCGCGCGACGGCCTCGCGGGCCTGGTGGCCCAGGCGGGCGCAGGCGGCGGGATCGTCCCACAGCCGCTGGACGGCCTGACGGAGTGCCTCCACGTCCCCGGGCGGCACCAGGACGCAGTGCTCCCCATCCTTCAACCACGTCTCCCCCCACCAGCCGCGCGTCTTGGTCACGATGACCGCGCGCGCGCAGGCCATCGCCTGCAGCGTCGCGCTTTGCCCGGACGGTTGATCCTTGTCGTGAAGGGGGATCACCACGAACCGAGCCTGAGCATAGAGATCCCTCAGCTCGCGTGGGGTATGGTCTGCGGTCTTCACAACATTGGGATGGCCGACGAGCTCGAAGGGTTGTCGAGTGACGATATGCAAGGGCCGTCCGGACGCCGCAGCGAGTAACGTGGCGTAATCCCGCCCAGGGTCAGAGCCGATGCTGAGCATGTCCTTCCCTCCCGTCCCAGGCGGCGAGGTCTGATGCCAAAACTCACAATCCACTCCGAACGGCACCACCCGGACACGCTCCTCTGGAACGCCTAACCACGAGGCCAACCCCTGTGCGGCCCCAGCGCTCAAGGTGGCGAGCTGATCGACACCAAGCAGTAAACGTCTGTATCGCTTCGAGAGCCACTTCCCTCGTCCATGCCTGGTGATAGAATCGGTTAAGCCCTGGCTGATATAGATGAGTTTGCTGCGCAGCAGACCGGCCCGCTTCAAGAGTGCGAGCGGAAGCCCGCACGCGTCCACCGTTGAGATGACCACCTGTGCACGATTGAGTGCCCCGAGGTGCCGCAGTGGGACAGGGAGGGCGAACCCCATGCCCATCCGGCGAGCCATCATCAACTCAATCGGATACCACAGACGCCAGAGTAGACTCGGCCCGTCATCTTCCACAAAGCCAAGCCGGTAGCGATGACGTAACGGAATGAGCCCATAGAAAAATTCACCGGCGCGGGCTCCCTGGCGCCACTCCTCAAGCTGTTGTTTCCTCCCTCGTCGGAAGACCCAGATCACCTCCGGCGACTCGCCGTTCACGTTCACAGGATCGCTCACGACCGCGTGGACCATCCGTTCGTCCCTTCAGAGCTCTCAAGGAGCTCGCCGATCAGCCGTGACAGCCGGATCCCATACGGCTCCTCAGACGTCACCACGAAATATTCACACTGCCGCTTCAGCTTCTCCGCAATTCCGGGATTCTCCGTGGCCTGCAGGAGGCGGCGACAATCCTCAACCAGTCGCTCCGGACGCTCACACCTGATGCAGTCAACGCGTTCAAAAAACTCTGTGAATTGCGGGATCTTTGACGCGACCGAAACATACCAATTCGCCTGCACGTCCTCCTCAGGCAAATACGCGGCGATCGGTTTTCCAAGTAGTGCCGCCTCAAGTAAGATCGTTGACAGGGGGGATATCACGGCGTCCACTGCACGTAACGTCACATGGGCATCTGCATAATCAGCCAGCTCCACGTGCACGCGCGTCGTCCCGCGGGCGGATCGATAACACGCTTCCATGCTCGGGTCAAGGATCACGTGCTTCCACGTCAGCGAATAGAAATCGGCTTCTCCCTCAGGGTACGCCCGCCAGGGGTGAGGACGGTAGAGGACCACACACCCTTCCAGCTCTTTCTCTTCAATCGCCCGTTCGAGCCTGAGCAGATGGGCGGTCTCATTCAGCCCCTTGCTCGACCCTGCGTAGAGTAAGATTTTCTGGTGGCTGGAAATCCCGAGGCGCCGCCGAAACGCTTCGGGAGACTCCTTGGGGGGGCTTCGATACAACTCAAATTGCGCCGCCCCTAGGCACACCACCCGCTCCTGGGGTATCCCGAGATACTGAACCGCATGCCGCTTCGTCTGCTCTCCCCACACGACGAGCCGATCCGGATGTCCCACCATCAGCGCCTTTGTCGATGGGTTATCCCACGAGTTCATCAAGAAGACGGTTGGGACGCTGTGTTGTTGACCCCAGCGGATGAGATCCGAAATGAAGAGTCCCTCGAGCACGGTCGGGTGCACGATCACGTCGGGACGCTCGTGGCGAAGCAAGTCGTCGAGTGCCCTGTTCTCGCCGATGCCCGCCAAGACCCATGAGCGATACACGGGGTAGATGGGCGGCCACGAGTACAACCAGCTTTCCCAAAATGACCGTCGATCGAGGATCTCACGGAACCACCGCTTCGTGTTCAACCACTCAGCCCGTGAGCTCCTCCGCGCCTTCGCCAACACGGCGGTGTGATACAAGCGCCTGTACTGCTGCAACCGATCTTGGGATATTGGAAGGGTCCGGCGTTGTTGAATCGGGAGGGCGTCCAAGTCGGCTCGCACCCGCTTATGTCCTTGGGGGAACACAAACACCAGCTCGTGCTTGTCCCCAAGCGGGGAGAGGACCCCGTTTAAGACGAAGTGCCGAATCATGATATCGTGGTCAATGAAGACGACAAGACGAGCCATCTCCTTCTCCCTCACGCCCCACGCCACGACTTCATCGGGATGACATCAGCACGAAGGCTCCCCGTCCCAGGAGGTAGGTCGCCCACTCGAATTCCCAGGGTTCATCAATGTTCACCACCTCGTGCTCGATGAGGAGCGGGGTACAACGCCGCCCAAACAGCGTCCCATGCTCCATCAAACAAGAACGGGTCACGGCGTAACAGACCCCGTTGCGCCAGTAGAGCTGCTCGAGCGCTTGCCGACCAGTCACAGCGCGTCCTTCGTGCGTATAAAAACTGAGCTCGTGCTGCGCGAGCCGAAGCATCTTGAGCGGATGGAACTTCCTCGGTAATGGGCTGACCGTGACGACGGAGTCAGACGCGGTGCTCACTAGGCACTGGGCGGTTCGCTCAATATCGGCCGGCACGCGTAATGGGCTGGTTGGTTCAACGACCAAGACGATGTCAAAGGTCTGGTGCGTCAACCGCTCGACGCTCGAGAGCGCATGCTGAATGGTCTCGACTGCCCCTGCCGAGTCGGTACTCAACTCAGCCGGGCGAAGGAATGGCGCCTCTAACCCATACCGCTCTCCTTCGGAGGCATACGCCGCAGAGTCCGTCGAGATGATCCGGCGATCAATGCACGACACCGGCGCGAGCGTCTTCCCTGCCCATCCGATGAGGCTGGTGTCGCCGAGCTTCTGCATGTTCTTATGCGGGATCCCCTTGCTCCCGCTCCGCGCTGGGACGACGGCTAGGATACGCTGACCTTGCAACATCGCTCCGAAAGCCAGATGGTTTTTTCCTGCCGTGTGCTCAGGCGGATCGCCTCCACGCAGCGCAACACCTGTAGGCCATCCTCGATGGTGCACGTGAGCGCCCCCCGAGGCTTCTTGGCGAGAAGGCTCACAAACTCCCGCGCTTCCGCCAGGAACATGTCGTTCCGCTCGCAGGGAAAGGTCGTCACCTGCCAAGCCCCGCTGGCATCCGTCGAGTAGCGCAGGACATGTGGATCAAACAGGCATTGGAGCGTCCCACGCTCCCCCACGATGGTAATCGACTTCTCATGGGGCCGCCCATACAGGTCGAGGTGCATGCTCACACGGAGGTTCTGAGGGTAGAGGGCCCAACAATCGACATGGTCATCGCTCGTCATCTCGAGCTCGCTGAGATGCTCGACGCGGCCGACGAGCGCCTCCGGCATCCCCAAGCACCAGACCATGAGATCAATGAAATGGCTTTCATCGAGGAGGGCGCCTCCACCCAAATCCCGACTGGCCATGAAGAAATCTTGGTACCGCTCCCACGGATGCCAGTCAGCAAGATGGGCGCTCATGATGAACCGGACGGAGCGGAGCGGTCCCACCACCCGCTGCTTCAAGCGCCAGCGAAGCTCGATGAGGGGGGGCCACCAGCGGTACGTGTATCCAAGCAGGACCGGTGTCCCGTGCACCTTCACGGCGTCCTCCAGTCGCTGTGCTGAGGCGAGATCTGGGGCGATGGGTTTCTCGAGGAGCACAGGAACACGCTGTTCAACAAACGCCAGCGTCTGCTCCACGTGGAAGCTGGGCGGAGAGGCGATGACCACCCCGGCAAATCGCTCCGCCTCCGACACGGCTCGCTCAAATGACTCGTAGACCCCCATGATGGACGGCACTTCCGCCTGAGCCTGTGCCAGGCGGTCGGATCTCGGATCCATACATGAGACCATCGTGCCGAGGGTGGTCAGGTTTTTCGCGTGGCGACGCCCAGCAGATCCGACCCCGACAATGAGCACGTGCGGGACAGTCATCAGATGGTCACCGAACCCCTTCAACGATCTTGGCATACCGCTCAGGATCAAACACGGCTTCGATATACTTCGGACCGTTCCGCCATTCCCAGGTGTTGACGGCAGACGCGAACTGATCAATGGCGTGCACCTGAACCGCAGGACAGTCCAACGCATGGACCGCCTTAAACCAGGATGGCCGTAACACCGTTGTGGCGTGCGGACTCAACCCCTGCGCCGCAGGCACTCCGGCCACACTGCCATACCGTCCATCGGTGAGCAGGATGAAGAGAATCGGGAGCCGTTCGGACACGGCGAGCTTGAGGTCCCCGACATACATCTGCGCTCCACCATCCCCGAGCGCACACACGGTCGGTCTCGTGCGATTGGCCAGAGCGACTCCAATCGCCGTGGGCAGCCCGTTCCCCATCGATCGTCCGTTGGCGCTCGCAAAAAATGCGGTCGACGATCGGGCTCGCCAGAGGTGTTCGGCGATCGTGCAGAAGAACCCGGTATCGGTGACAAAGCATGTGATGGTTGGCAAGAGATGCTCGAGTTGCATGAAGAGCGTACCCGGCGACCACTCGTCTCGGAGCAAATGGCGCTCGAGCGATGCGCGACTTTCAGCAATGAGATCTCGGCCCCATGTGTGCTCACTGAGCATGTCCAAGATCCGCTCGATCTCGTCAGCCTGAGTGACGATGACCTGGGCAGCCTCGAATCCCTCTGCCGTATGCCCGCTGATCACATCCATGATGACCAGAGGACACCCCCATGGCCTCGCCGTGAGGACCTCCGTGTTGCGTAACCCGAGCCCAACGACGAGATCTGCCTCAGGAAGGATCCGTGCTTCTGGGGACAGGGCCTTCCCATCTCCTGTGAACACCCCTGCGGCCCATGGCAGCGTTTCATCGAGCACCCCTTTGGCCAAGAGGGTCGTGAAGACAGGAACGTGGAGATCGGCCAAGCGCTGGCTCCATCTTCGTCGCCTGGCCAAGCCCCCGACGATGACCACCGGACGAACGGCGTCCTCCACAAGATGTCTCGCCCCACTCCACCCGTCTCGCCCTGGGGCGCCAGGCGAGGCCTCGACATGGGAGACAAACCTTGGCGTGTCATCAGGGCACAGATCCAAGTGCACCGACCCAGGGATCTCTTCCCAGGCGTGCGCCGCTAATCGAGCCACCGTCGTCCGTGGGTCACCCAGGGTGGCATAGGCTTTCGTGCAGAACGCGGTCGCAGCTTCATGGTCCAACCGTTTGTGCATCCGAGACAATGGCGCGCTTGGTCCGAGCGACTCCGCGATACTCAGCGTGGGCAACTGCTCGTAGTAATTCGTCAGGATCCCAGAGAGCATGTTGGCAAGACCCGGCCCCTTAATCGAGATGGAGCAACCTAAGGTCCCGGTCTGTCGACCGAACGCACCAGCCATGACCGCCGCCGAGCCTTCATGACACGCCCCATAAAATGGGACCCCGTGTCGTTCGAGGGCTGTGATCAGCTGCAACGAGAGGCCACTCCCGGGGATCCCAAACACCGCCTTCACCGGCAGCGCCGCGAGGACGTCTGACAACTCAAGGATTCGTTCGTGCATCGCGGAAGCCAAAATACTGGAGGACCCGCTCCGCAGAAAAGCGAACCACCTCACGAACCGCCTCTGGACTGTACCCACCAATATGCGGGGTGATGATCAGATGGTCGTGCTCCAGCGCGTAGCGTCGTAACGGGTGGTCCTGGATATCCGGTTCACCGCTCAGGACGTCCAGTCCTGCCGCGAGCAGTCGTCCGCATTGAAGGCTCTCCAGGAGGGCCTGCTCATCAATGAGCTCTCCGCGGGAGGTATTGATGAAGATCGCGCCGGGTTTCATGTGCTCGAAGTGAGCTCGTCCGAGCAGCCTTCGCGTCTCTGGCGTCAAGGTCACATGGAGGCTGATGAAATCTGAACTGGCCAGGAGGTCCATCAAGTCCGCGCGCCGGATGGACGAGGGCCACTCCGTCAACAACGGGTCATACCCCTGCACGGACATCCCAAAGGCCTCGGCATACCGAGCCATCCACTGGCCAATCCGTCCGCACCCGATCAGGCCTACGGTTTTCCCCCGCAGCATCACCCCCGGGAAGCCCGCCCGGTCCCATCCCCCTGCCAGGACATGGGCCTGTGCTGCGACGAGACGACGCGCACAGGCCATCAACAACAACCAGGAGTGCTCCGCGGCGGGGGTGAGGCGCTTCAACACCTCGGACTGGCCTCTCAAAGTGAACAACAGAATCCCACGTTCCATCAAGGCTTGCTCATCGATGTGGTCAGCACCGGTGGTCGCCGTCACCACCAGTCGGAGGGAGGACGACGCTTCAATCATCGGCCTCGTAATCCGCACCTTCATGGACGCATCCAAGAAGGCGGACGCCGTCTTCAGCTCATGGGCGACCACGCTGACTTCAGGCGCGACGCAACGGACCTCAAACCACTCAGCGACGACGTCTTGCACGGCATCCGCCCCCCCCCGTGGTCCTGTGTACACTAAGATGGGTTTCTGGTCTGAGAACACCAAGGACGTGGCTCCTGTATCAGTCAATAGGGAAGGCGCTTGTCAATGGACAATGGCATGGCGGCAAGCAACTCTGCCATGCGCAGCCCTGCCGTCCCATCGCCATAGAGTCGGCTCGGGGGGAACCGGCCATTGGTGAGGTGAGCCCGCACGGCTGCTTCAATGGCGATGCGGTTATAGTCGACGTCGATGACATTCTGGGCCCGCTCTCGCCCAGCCTGGCGGCTCCCGATGTTCACCGCTGGCACCCCAAGGAACGAGCACTCTCGAATCGCCACGCTGGAGTTCCCCACGATGCCGCAGCTATGAGACAGCAACCGAAGGAAGTAGAGCGGGTCCATTCCCTTAAAGAAGCAGATGTTGCTCGCCCCCTCCTGCTCACGAAACATGCGAATACCTTTGGAGGTCCCATCCGACCCCGCATCCACGTTCGGCCAAAACCAGAGGGTGGGGATGCCGAGATTCCGCACCGCGCATAAGACCTCCTGAACGTGGTGCTGGCACAGCTCATACTCCGTCGTCACCGGGTGTTGGATGACGACAAGGTAGTCGCCCTGGAGCGTGACCCGAGGCCCGACTCCTCCATACCGGGCGAGGGAATCGAAGTCGAGCGCCGGATTGGCGAGGACTTCGGCTGCGAGATCGATCGAAGGGCATCCCGTGACATGGACCCGCTCCGGGAGCTCTCCCATCCGGATGAGACGTTCAGCCGCTTTCTCCGTGGCCACAAAATGGGCGTCAGCTAACTTGGTGACGGCATGTCGAACCTTTTCGTCAATCGAGCCGCTTACCTCCCCTCCCTGAACATGCACGAGTGGGATGTTGGCGTACGCCGCAGCGATTGCATTCGCGAGCGTCTCATAGCGGTCCGCCACGGTGACGACGACATCCGGTTTGAGGTTCTCGAAGGTCGTCGACAACTCAATCAGTCCCAGGCCGGTCGTCTTGGCCATCGTCGTCAGGTTTTCGCCTGCAAGGACGATGTGGAGCTTGGCGGCGACCTCAAACCCATCCTGCTCGATGTAGCGGATCGCATTGCCGTACCGATCGAGCAGGGCGGAGGCCATGACGACGAGCTGGAGTTCTAAGTCAGGATGAGCCCGGATCGCGCTGAGCAGTGACTTAATCCGGCTATAGCTTGGACGTGCCGTGACGACCACACAGACCTTCCGCATCCTCTCCCCTCACGGGGTTGCCTTACACGAGATCCCCAAGCTGAATCAGTTCATCGGCCTTGACATCACGCCGCAGCCGCCGACCGATGACGTCCCTGAGGCGCGTCGCGGGAATCCCGGTGCCGGGCTTTTTCACTGCGAGGTGCTTCTCGAAGAGCTGCGTCCCAGCATACAGGTCGGTGGTAGCGACGATGCTCCTGGTAAAGATCGTTCGTAAGGAACGCAGCGCCTCTGCCATGGCATCTTTGTCGACCGGATGCGCCTTGATGGTCTCGATCGTTCGAATCCCCTGAATGAGTTGGCGCAGTTCACTCGTCGTGATCGAGGCGGACACATCGGGCCCAAACATCTCTCGGCTGAGCGTCACATGGATCTCCAGCAGCTCAAGGCCTATGGCGGCGGCCGCCAGCGCCGGGAAGATCGTGCCGGAGTGATCAGAGAATCCCACTGGGCAGCGGTAGCGGCTGCGCAGCTCGTCGAGGACGTTCAACCCGACTTTCTCCGGCGGACAGGGATACAGGCTCGTGCACTGCAGAACTGCGAAGGGAACCTCCTGGGCTACGACAGAGGCGACGGCGGCATCCAGTTCACTCCAAGGGCTCATCCCAGAGGAGAGCAGTATGGGCAAGCGAGTCGCCACGACCCGTTCCAACAAGGTGAGGTTCCCGACCTCTCCTGAGGCGATTTTCCACGCTGGGACCCCGACACGCTGGAGGAGGTCGACCGCCTCAAGAGCAAATGGGGAGCTCAAGAAGATCAGGCCACGCACCTCCGCATGCTGCCGCAACCCAATCCATTGAGCCTCAGTAAACTCGGTCCGTTTCCAGTAGGCATACCGGGTCTCGTCGGCTGGACTAAAGGGAACCCGCCAGGGTTCAGCGAGGGTGCTCTCGGCAGCCGCGAGATGAGTCTGGAACTTGACCGCATCTGCCCCAGCCGAGGCGATGGCATCAATGAAGGCGTGGGCTTGGCCGAGGCTTCCATCATGAGAAAGGGCCACCTCCCCAATGATCAGGCAGGGGCGGCCCGGGCCCACCTCACGTGACCCAATGTTAAACTGGACGTGCCCGGCTGTGGTGTGCCCCATGGCTCACCTCATGCCTCGCGGCTCGCTTCAGCGAGAGGTGTCTGCACGCGCCCCTCAGCCACGCCAGCGGCCAAGCGACGAAAGAGCAGGTGGTTCGTCTTGAGCTCCGCGTAGGTCCCCTGCCCCACCAGCCGTCCCTCTTCTAAGACCACGATGCAATCACAGGGGGCGACGGTCGTGAGACGGTGGGCAATCACA
>OBEQ011962234.1_pt1 | contig 19232 bp, 23 predicted proteins | sample 1670901 | NCBI WGS metagenome assembly OBEQ01 (sample SAMEA104232315, study PRJEB22302) | groundwater metagenome | biome: forest; feature: aquifer; material: groundwater | place: USA | collected 2011-08-07 | depth 5.4 m
AATCACCGCCGGTGGAAAGATCCATCGCGGTATCCGCTCCTAAATGAACGGCGTAATGAAGTTTTTCAAGTTCCTGTTCCACATTGGACGTCACGGCTGAATTTCCGATATTCGCGTTGATTTTGCATTTCGAAGCAATGCCGATGCACATCGGTTCGAGGCTCAGGTGGTTGATGTTAGCCGGAATGATCATTCTGCCGCGCGCAATTTCGGAACGAACCAGTTCCGGTTCCAGATCTTCCCGTTTTGCGACGTAGAGCATTTCTTCGGTGATCTGGCCCTTTTTGGCGTAATGCATCTGGCTTACGTTGGCGTGGCCTTTACGCTTCTCAACCCAAGCTGCTCTCGGGTTCACTTCGGCTTGTGTTCCATTTTGCTCAGCGGAAGCATGATCGTGATCGCAACAATGTCCGTTATTTTTTTCCATACGTTTTCTCCAAATATTTAATAATATCTTCTGATTCAAACATGAAAATATTTTTTTCGACATCGACCAGTAACGGAAATTGAATCGAATCTTCCGGAATAAACTTTTTAAGGAACTCGCGTTTCACACTTCCCCGCGGCGACGGATGCGACGTATAAGAAACATCGAGCGCTTCCAATTTGCGCCTGACTTTTAAGCAATACGGGCAATCTTCAAAATGAAAAAGTTCAAGCAACGCTGGCCTCCTTGACTGCGCGATCCCACCATTCGTCTAAATCTTTCGTAAAATATTTAAGCCGGATCTTTTTGTATTCTTTGGTGCTGTATAAATTCTTGCGCGGCCAGTCGCCGATAATCGAAATGATCTTTTGCACAATCTTATCGCAATCTTCCGCTTTAGCGCCGTGAATCATGGTGTAAATCGCATAGGGAAAATCCGGAAAAACAGGCCGTTTGTAACAATGGCTGACTTGCGGAAACTGTGCCATCTTGGGACCGACTTCATCCAATTTTTCATCCGGAATGTTCCACACCACCATCGCATTGGCGCTGAATCCGGCTTTCCTATGATGAAGAATTCCGGCGAAACGCCTGAAGTAACCCTTCTCTTCAAAATAATTCATGACATCAAAAAGCTGCTGCTCGGTAAAAACTGAGGAATCAGCGACTGCTTGAAACGGTTTTTCAACAAGCGGAATATCTTCCTGCAGCGCACGGATTGCCTCAATTTGCTCCGGCGTTAAATCCGGCGCAGATTGTCTCCGCTTCGAGTCATCATAAATTTCTTCTTTGGAATCCATTTTGTCTGAATCTTTTCCGGTCAGATCCAATTTCATTCCAATTTTATATAGTTTCAAAGTCGGAAGAATCAACGTATTAATGGCACCCGATAAGTCATGAAGTTTCTGAATGGTGTCTTCCAGTGAATGATACGGCGGAACTGCGATTGTGAACCAAAGATTGTAAGCGTCGTTTCTGCGGTAATTATGGCTCACTCCGGGATGCTGATTGATCACTTCAGCGCCGCGGTCTAAATCTTCTTCACGAAATTTCATCGCAACGAGCGTTGACTGGTAACCCAAACTTCGGGTATCAAAAATTGCGGAAATTTGCCGGAGGACTTTTTCTTCTTCTTTCAACCGCTTAATACGAGTCAACGCTTCAGCGCCCGAGATTCCGATGCGCTCGCCCAATTTCGTAAACGGTTCAGTAACGCGCGGAAAGTCTTTTTGAATTTCGGTAAGCAGCTTCCGGTCAATATCGTCCATCATATTGACTTCTCGAGCTCTTCCACGGGTTTGACGTAAAAATTGTTTTTATAGAGCTCATCCAGCTGTTTGAGTTCGTCCTTTGTCAAATCCGGAGTTTCCGTAGCAGTCGCAAATTCCTTGAGTTGTTCTTCGTTATAAATATTCGGCAGAACTGTCACAATTCTCGGCTGTGCCAAGATAAATTTGAGCGCGACTTGTCCGAGCGTTCTGCTTTGGCCTTCCGTTAAAAATTTAAGCCGGTCGATTTTTTGAAGACCTTCAATCAGCCAAGATTTCGGCCGGTGCGAGCGGTGATCTTTTTCATCGAATTTCGTGTCAGCCGTATATTTTCCTTCCAGCATGCCGGAGGAATGCGGAACGCGAACCAAAATTCCCACCTGATGTTCCGCAGCAACCGGGAAAAAATCACGGCCGGGTTCTTGTTCTAATAAATTGTAAATGGTATGAAGTCCGTCAATTTTTCGCTCGGTCATTAATTTAATGCCTTCTTCCCGCCAGCCAATCGCAGGTCCGAGTGCCGCGCCGTAACTTAAAATTTTTCCTTCGGATTTCAGTTTCTCAAGGGTCGCAAAAAGATCGTCGTTCATGACATGATCCATTTTGGAATTATGAATTTGGTAAAAATCGATGTGGTCGGTCTCAAGCCGCTTGAGTGACTCTTCACAGGCAAAGCGCACATAGTCCGGAGAAAAATCTTGGGGGATCTCCTGCTGGCCTTTTCGTTCGCCGGCAAAATGGTAAAAATCATATCCAAACTTCGTGGATATGGTGATTTGGCTGCGTCTATCCTTAAACGCTTTGGCCAACAAAGTTTCGCCCTTACCGTTTCCGTACGTGTCGGCCGTGTCAAAAAATATGATTCCGTAATCAAACGCCCGGTGGAGTAATCGGACTGCATCGTCATCGGATTTATTTCCCCACCAGCCGGTCGAAACCGTCCAGAGTCCGAATCCGATTTCGGAAGTAGCGACACCGGATCTAAGGAATCTTCTATATTTCATTTATTGTTGGTCCTTGGTTTTTGCCAAACGTAACCTGTTGGGCAGGTATTTGTTAGGTAAGTACCGCATTGTACTAAAATAAGGTGAATTTGTCTATTTTTTCACCGATCGGCCGCGCGGTTTTTAGGAAGCCGGAACTAATTAAAATAATTAATTAACTGGCGTGGTTTGACTCGTCCTAAGTCGTGTGTTAACTTTGGGTTGTATTAATTATTTGGGGAAAAATCAAACGTGAAACCTGCGAAAATTTTAGTCCTTCTAAGCCTTTTGATCTTCAGTCTTTCGGCCTATGCTCTGGCCGACGACGAAGATTCAGATTATGCAGTCCCGGCAGTTGTTGACATGCCCATGCTTGCCTTTCCGCAAGCAAATCCTCAAATGTTAAGCTCCACTTTGAAAGAAGACATCAATCCTTTTCCGACAACGGAACAAATTAAATGGTTTGATGTGAACCGGGACCTTCAAGTTAATGATTTCGATTTAAAACAATTTGAAACGATCGTTGAAAGTCTTCACGGCGAAAAAATGAGCGGCCTTCAGCTCACGATTCGTTTCCGGGTTGCGCAGAAAAATCAAAGAGACTCATTTCCGATCTTATACGATTTAGACCGGGATGGGATGTTCACACCGTACGATGTAGATTACTTTACCCAAGTGGTGAACAAACTTGATGAAGGCGCTTCGCGAGGAAATGAATTAATTCAGAATTTCAAACTTCAGCTTCAATCCAGACAGTAATTCCCTGTTTTCAACTATTCCCTTCGTTCCGAAATATGGTGCCGTATGTCAATTCCTTTTGCCAAATAAATGACGTCTTCGGCAATATTGGTGCCGAGGTCTCCGATCCGTTCTAAATTGTGGGCCACCATAATCAAGCTCACCGCTTGCGAGACTTCGATTTCATTTTTTTTCACCGCCGTCTGAAGTGAATTGTAAATTTCGTCATTGAGCGTATCGAGTTCGTCATCGCGTTCGCAAATCTGCTTGGCCTTTTGAGCGTCGCGCGCCACAAATGCGTCCAGAGACTCCTTCACCATCGCAATCGCGATATCTGCCATTTGGGGAATACTTAAGTAAGACTTAAGCGGCGTTTCTTTATTGAGCGCCATCGCTTTTTCGGCAATATTGACAGCCTGATCACCGATCCGTTCCAAGTTGCTGTTAATTTTCAGCACCATGGTAATGAAACGCAAATCAACGGCTGTCGGCTGGCGAAGGGCGATGAGTTCATGGCTAACTTCATCGATTTCGATTTCGAGAATATTGATCTTCTGATCCTGCTCCGTGATTTCCTGGGCAAGCTTGGAATCGCGTTTGATCAAGGCCTGAATTGATTTCCGAACCGCTTCCTCGACCAAAAGGCCCATCTTAAATAATTTATCTTTGAGCTGTCTTAACTCTTCATCAAAATGGCGCTGCATTGAAATCTCCTTTTCTATCCGAACCTGCCGGTTATGTAATCTTCTGTTTCCTGCCTCTGAGGGCGTGTAAAAATCATTTGCGTCGGACCAAATTCAATTAATTCTCCCAAATAAAAATAAGCCACATGATCACTGACTCGCGCCGCTTGCTGCATGTTATGCGTCACAATGACGATTGTATAATTTTTTTTCAGCTTGCGCATCAATTCCTCGATCCGTTCCGTCGCAATCGGATCAAGCGCCGAACAGGGTTCATCCATCAGCAATATTTCCGGCTCGACGGCAATGAGCCGGGCAATGCAAAGCCGCTGCTGCTGTTCACCCGATAAAGAAAGGGCGGAGTCGCTTAGACGGTCTTTTAAGTCCTCCCACAAACCAACGGCTTCTAAACTCCGTTCAACAATTGCGGGCAATTCTTTTTTGGAAGCAAAATAATGGATCGAAGGCCCGTAGGCGATATTGTCAAAAATGGAAATCGGAAACGGATTCGGCCTTTGAAATACCATTCCGACTTTTTTCCGGAGCTTGACCAAATCGGTTGACGATTGATAAATATTTTCACCGTCAATAAAGACTTCTCCTGCAATTCGCACGCCGGGAACTAAATCATTCATCCGGTTTAGGCATCTGAGAAAAGTAGACTTCCCGCAGCCGGACGGTCCAATAATGGCCGTGATCCGCCGCTCAGGCACTTTAAGCGCAATGTCTTTGAGCGCGTGGAATTTTCCGTAATAAAGATTCAACTGCTTGGAAATAATCTGGTTCTCATCCATAGCGGCCGGAAACGTACCCTTCTGTTCTTTTGTCTTTCGGAACCGTAAATATTTTCTGGGCCTGATCAATTTCAATCAGTTCACCCATCAGAAAAAATGCAACGCGGTCGCTGACGCGCGCGGCCTGCTTCGTATTGTTCGTCACCAACACCAGCGTGTATCGTTTTTGAAGTTCCTGCATGGCTTCTTCAATTTTGGCCGTGGAAATCGGGTCCAATCCGGAGCACGGCTCATCAAACAAGATCACATCCGGTTCAAGGGCCAGGGTTCTAGCAATGCACAGCCGCTGCTGCTGGCCGCCGGAAAGTTTCATTGCGGATTGATCCAGCCGGTCCTTAACTTCTTCCCATAAAAATGCGGACTTTAAACTTTTTTCGACCGTTTCCTCTAATTGACTTTTGCGCCACACGCCGTGGCGGCGCGGCCCGTAAGCCAAATTATCAAAAATCGAAATCGGAAGCGGGGACGGAAGCGCAAAGACCATTCCTACTTTTTTGCGCAGGTTGACCACATTCCACTTCCGGTAAATGTCTTTGTCATCGATTAAGACTTCGCCTTCGTGCCGGTAGCGCGGATCCAAATCGTTGAGCCGGTTCAGCGTTCTTAAGAACGTCGTTTTTCCGCTGTTGGCCGGGCCGATAATTCCTAAAATTTCATTCGTGTAAATCTGAAAATTGACGTCTTTGAGCGCAGGTTCTCGGCTGTAGGAAACAGACAAGTTTTGAATTTTAATTTTTTCGGGTTTGTTTACCATTGTTTTTTCGCCCTGAAATAACCTCGAATCACAACGGCTACTAAATTCGTGATAATAATAAGCCCGACGAGCACCAAAGCTGTTCCGTATTGAAGTTCCAAACGGACATTAGGGACTTGCGTGGACAAAACATAGAGATGATACGGAAGCGCCATTGCCTGATCAAAAATAGATTTGGGAAGCCGGGGCAAGTAAAACGCGGCGACTGTAAATAAAATCGGCGCGGTTTCGCCGGCGGCGCGGCTAATGCTCAAAATGGTTCCCGTTAAAATTCCGGGCAACGCATGAGGAAGCACCGCGTGCCGGATGGTTTGCCACCGGGTGGCGCCGAGTGAATAACTGACTTCGCGAAAGGACCTCGGCACCGATTGGAGCGCTTCGCGCGAAGCCGTAATAATAACCGGCAGCACCATCACGGCCAGAGTCAGAGAGCCGGAAAGAATTGAGGCGCCAAATTTTAAAAATGAAACAAACAGACCCAGGCCAAACAGACCATACACAACCGAGGGCACGCCGGCCAAATTCACAATCGCGAGCTCGATAATCCGGGTCAGCAAATTCCGTTTGGAATATTCAGACAAATAAATGGCTGAAAAAATTCCGATCGGAAGCGCGAAGATTAAAGTTCCCATGACCAAATAAAACGTGCCCACAATTGCCGGAAAAATGCCGCCGGCTTTCATGCCCATCCGGGGCATTGTGGTCAGAAATTCCCAGCTCAATACACTGGAGCCGCGGGAAATGATGATGCCGACGACCAAAATGACGGGCGTGACAATAATGAGGGTGGACAGGAAAAGGAATGAGAAAACAATTTTTTGCTGAATTTTTGGGCCGATCAACGCTTTCATCAGTGCGCCTTTTTCCCGTGAAGCGAAAGATCCGCAATTAAATTAATCAGAAATGTAATCGTAAACAGAACAATGCCGATCGCAAATAAAGCAAAGTAATGTTCACTACCCTGCACCGTTTCTCCCATTTCCGCGGCAATTGTAGCCGTCATGGTTCTGACGGGCTGGAAAAAACTGTGCGGAATAATGGCGGCGTTTCCCGTAATCATCATGACTGCCATGGTTTCGCCGATGACGCGGCCGATGCCCAGCATCACAGCGGCAATAATTCCGGAAGAAGCGCTCGGAAGAACGATTCTCCGGATGGTTTGCCATTTCGTAGCGCCCATCGCAATCGAACCTTCGCGGTAACTTTTAGGCACCGTATTGAGCGCATCTTCCATGATGGAAACAATCGTAGGCATCGCCATAAAGGCAAGCATCAGTGAACCCGAAAAAGCGGTCAGGCCTGTCGGGATGTGAAATATTTTCTTAACGAGCGGGACCAACGTGACGAGGCCGATGAACCCAAGCACAATACTGGGAATTGCCGCCAAGAGTTCCACACCGGCTTTTAAGATTTCTTTGAGCCAATTGGGAGCAATTTCACCGATGTATATGGCGCAGGCAATTCCAAGCGGAACGGAAATCGCCGTGGCACCGACAGTCACCCAAAGAGAACCTAAAATGAGAGGAAGAATTCCGACCAGCGGCGGTTCTGAAATCGGATACCAGCTTTTCCCCAAGAGGAAATCGAAGACGCCGATACTGCGAAACAGCATCAAGCCTTCTTTTAATAAAAAAATGAAAATGAGAAGGACGAACAGAATAGACGCAATTCCACTGATGAAGACCAGCCCTTCAACGATGAATTCGTAATATTTCCTCATGCCTAGATCGAGTTAGGCCGCGGCTTGTTCTTTGGGAAGCGGAACGAAATGAGTTTCCTTCACAATTTTTTGGCCTTCATCGCTCAATGCAAAGTCGACAAATTCTTTCACCGCGCCTTCAGGTTTTCGGGGAAGATAAAAATGAAGCGGCCTGGAAAGCGGATACGTGTGATCCGTAGCGGTTTCAATCGAGGGGGCAACATGAGTGCCGGTTTTGGAATTAAGAATTTTGAGCGCTTTCACATTGCTGTTCAAATAACCCAAACCAAAATAACCGATTGCGGCGGTACTGCTGGAGACTTCCTGTTCAATGGCTTGGGAGGACGGAAGCATCAAAACATTCGCAGCAAATTCATCTTTATTGTCTTTGGCTCCCTTCCGAACCACATCTTCCAATACATAAACATGCGTACCGGAATTGCGTTCGCGGGAAAGCGCCAACATGGCTTCATCTTTTCCGCCCACTTCTTTCCAATTGGTGATCTTGCCCGTAAAAATATCGGACAATTGGTCAATGGTCAGTTGTTCTACCGGATTGCTCGGATGAACCACAAACGCAATCGCATCAATTGCGGTAACAACGTCTTGAACATCCAGGCCCTTTGATTTTGCAAGATCCAATTCTTTGGAACTCATCTCACGGGATGACTGCGCAATATCGCAAGTTCCGTTAACGAGTGCGGTAATTCCGGTTCCGGAACCGCCGCCCGTTACGGCAATTAAAGCATTCGGATGACTGCCCATAAAAGACTCAGCCCAGGCCTGGCCCAAGTTGACCATGGTGTCGGAACCCTTAATTTGAATGGAGTCTTCGGCAAAGAGATGGGATTGATTCAGAAGAGAAACAAACACAAATACACTGAGAAAAGACACGAATCGACGCATTGAAATTCTCCCTTTTTGATTTATTTTAGTCAGAACCGGTCTCAATGGGAAGATGAATAGCGGCACTTTACATAGATTTTACATAGGGATTTAACCCTTAATCACACCCAAGGGCCGCATGCGGGCAAGCCGTTTGGCGATTCCGGCTTCATGAACGACATGGACCACATCATTTACATTTTTATAAGCAGCCGGCTGTTCTTCGGCAATTCCTTTAGCACCTCTTCCCATCACAATAATTCCCTGCCGTTCCAGTTCCTGTTCAATATTCCGGCCACGCGAAGTGCGAACGGCCTCAGAGCGGCTCATCAACCGACCTGCACCGTGGCAGGTCGTTCCAAAAGTTTCATCGAGCGCGCGCTGAGTGCCCATAAGCAAATAAGAATTGCGGCCCATATCGCCCGGAATAATGACGGGCTGGTCCGGAAACGCGCGGGTGGCGCCTTTGCGGTGAACACACAGCATTTTTTCTTTCCCATCGATTTTATATTTCTCAAATTTCGCAATGTTGTGCGCCACATCATAAATTAAATCAAGCCCCATATCCTGCCAGCTCCTTTGGAACACGCGCTCGAACACTTGCCGGGCCAAATGCATCAAACACTGCCGGTTTGCCCAAGCGTAATTGGCGGCGGCACGCATTGCGGACAAATATTTTTTTCCTTCCGGAGAATGGACCGGCGCGCAAGCGAGTTGAACGTCCGGAACTTTGATTTCGTATTTCGTCAGCGTCCTTCTCATTTGTTCGAGAAAGTCATCGCAAATCTGATATCCAAATCCGCGCGAGCCGGAATGAATCATCACAGTTACTTGACCTATCTGCAGTCCCAGTTTGGCCACGATTGCTTCATCAAAAATTTGATCGATCACCTGCACTTCCAAAAAATGATTTCCGCTTCCGAGCGTTCCAAGCTGATCCGTACCGCGCTCATAGGCGCGCGGCGAAACCGCATCGGGATCAGCGCCTTCCAAAAATCCATTCGCTTCGGTATGAATTAAATCTTCTTCCACTCCGTATCCGTTTTTCACGGCCCACTTAGCGCCTTGAAGCACAACGCGCGAACGGTCTGCGCTTGAGACGCGAATGTCTCCGGATTGTCCGACGCCGCACGGCACTTGATTGAACAGTGTCGCAATCAAAGTTTTTAATTTGGGCTGAACATCTTGCAACGTCAAATTGCTCCTGAGAAGCCGAACACCGCAATTGATATCAAAACCAATTCCGCCCGGTGAAATCACTCCGCCCTGATCCGGATCAGTTGCGGCAACGCCGCCGATCGGAAATCCGTAGCCCCAATGAATATCTGGCATCGCCAGAGAATATTTCACAATTCCGGGAAGGTGCGCCACGTTGGCGACTTGGAGAAGGGCCTGGTCATTCTTGACGGTTTGGAGGAGTTTTTCATCACAGAAAATCCGGCCGGGCACACGCATTCCGGGGTCAAACTCGCGGGGGATTTCCCAGCGGTAGTCATCGATTTTCTTAAGTGGAATGTCTACCGTAGCTTGCATACAGGCATTATACCAATTCGCCCGAAACCGGGCGAATTCATCCGGCGCCGGATGAATTCAGCAATTCCCCCGAATTCGGGGGAATTCAAATATCGAGGATTACTTCAGCGAGGTATCTGGCTTTTTCTTGGGAAAGCTTAAATTGATGGTGCGTCACGGCTTTGACTTCCCGGCCTAAGGAATGTTTCTGATTGTCTAGTTTCTCACCGGTTAGTTTGGCCTTTAACTGATTCGTGACCAAATCGACTTTGAATTCTTTCAACAGAAGGTGCTTGGTTTCAAAAATAAACAGCAATTCTTTGAGCCATTTGAGGAAAAGTTCTTCGCCGTTTTCAGCGGTTAGTTCAAGCTGGATTGTTTGGCTGGGTGTTACGGAATCTAAATCGGCAATAACGCTGAAGAGGGCTTTGGCTGATTCTTCGAAGACTTCGCTGAATTCATTTCCCCAGGCCCGAATGCCAATGTCGGCCGTGTGGTCAAACGTTTCGTGGCCGCGCATCAATAAACCTCAACGCGCAACCTCTGCTCCGCTTTCAACTTGGCCACAAAATTTTGTTCGCTCAGTTCAGACCCGATTTTTTCAAGAACCGGAAAAATTCCGGATTCCATGCCTTTTAAACCGCACAGATAAATCAAACTATCCGGTTTTTTGAGCACATCTTTAAGCGCGGCGCGGTCCTGATACATTTTCACTTGGACGTACATTTTATCCTCACGCGTGCTGACAACATCCGGAATCGGATTTTTCTCTTCGCGGCTGATGGCTTTAACGTAAGAAAAATTCTTTTGGCTCAAATAACTTTTGAATTCGTCGTCGTATAAAATAACATCATTGTACGCAACTCCAAAATAAAGCCAGACTCGGCCTTGGTAACCGGCTTTGAACATTTCCTTCAGCATTCCGCGGTACGGCGCAATTCCGGTTCCGGTCGCGACAAAAATTAAATCTTTTTTCTGGTAATCAGACGGCAGCAGAAAATGTTTTCCGACGGGGCCGGTTAGTTGAATGTCATCTCCGTTTTTTAAATCGCATAAATAATTACTGGCCACGCCCGGAACATTTTTTTCACCGGTTTTGGGATTGTTCCAGAAGTGCCGGACGACGCAGAGTGAAACGGTTTGCCGGTCTCCGGAATCACCCACCGCTTCTGAGGCAATCGAATAAAGCCGGAGTTTGTGGGGTTTGCCCGTCGCGGGATCAATTCCGGGAATTAAAGTGCCGACGCTTTGTCCGGCTTGGTACGGGAGTTTTCCGTCGTAGCGGAAGGTAATATGCCGAACGTCGCTCCTCAGATTTTGAGAAGACGGCGTCAGTCGCCTGTTTTCAACCGTCTTAGCAGGCAGCGGCTTTTGAATTGAAAATAAATTGACCTGAATCGTGTCGCTCATAAAGATAGAAAAGAGGCCGGAAAACTCCGGCCTCTTATCAATTATCGGTAAATTCTGTTTTTAATTTATACGGAAGAACCAGCGGTGCTGGACTTTTTAATCGACCACCAAACCGCAATCAGCGCCAACACGGAAACCACCTCGAAGGTCACCCAGTTGAAAGCGCCGTAATGAGCAGGCATCAGCATTCCGAACAGCATCGGTCCTGATAAATAAGTGTTCGTTCTGGACGCCAGAAACGCGCGTTTTCTAACGCCGGCAATTTTGTCTTGAGGAACTTTTCCGGAAAGCATCGCTTTCTGGGCCGGCCAGATAATGAACCAGACATTGAACCACATAATAAATCCAAACAGCATTCCAAGCAGAATCCAAGTCGCGCGGCCAGTAATTGTGCCGTCAAAACTTTGGAACAAACTATTCGGGCCAAAGCCTTGGCCAGGGGTATACATATAAGTAAGCGCGAATAAAATCAATCCCACCAGAAAAGTAATCATGGCGCCCCAGCGAAACCACCAAAGTGCCCGCGGCATTAATTTGGGATTCACTAATTTTTTGGTCGCATCATCCAATGCGCCTTGAAGCGGAACGTTCACAAAATTAAAAAAATAAAGATGGCCGATCCAAGTAATACCTGCAATCACATGAATCCAGCGCAACAACAGCGATACATTTGTAAACCAATCAGATACGGCCATATGCTCCTCCCGTTAAAAGTTGTAGGATTGCTGTTCGTTATTGTAGGCAGCTCGGCGGTTTTGTCAATCAGAGGATTCCGGGCTGGTAGACTCACGGTCAAGCCGGAGCTGGCCGCAAGCGGCATCGATGTCCCGGCCTGCTGTTTGGCGAACCGTTACGCGCACATTTCTAGCCACTAATAATTTCCGGAATGTTTCTACCTGCTCCGGATTCGGAGAATCATAATTCATTTCACGGATCGGGTTATACGGAATTAAATTCACCTTAGCACCAAGCCGCGAAGCCAGCCGCCCGACGCCTTTAGCTTCTTTCGGAGTATCATTAATTCCTCCGATCAGCGTATATTCAAATGTGATTTCGCGTTTTAACGTTTTGTGAATTTTCTCAAGCGACTCGATTAGTTCAGCAAGCTTGTACTTTTTATTAATCGGAACCAAGCTGCTTCGGGTGTCCTGGTCAGCGGAATGAAGCGAAATAGAAAGCCTCACCCGGCCACGTGAATCCGTCACAAATTTTTCAATCATAGGCGTTATGCCGCTGGTAGACACCGTAATTCTTCTTCCGCCTAATCCGAACCCCCATTTCTCAGTCAAGACTTCAATCGCTTTCATGGTCGCTTCATAATTATCAAGCGGCTCCCCCATTCCCATAAACACAATATTACTGACCGGTTCCTTAATGTGGCGGCTGATTTGCGACACCTGTTCGACAATTTCACCGGCCGTTAAGTTCCGTCCGAACTTTCCTTTTCCGGAAGCGCAAAAACTGCACCGGATCCGGCAGCCCAATTGCGTGGAGACGCAAACTGTTCTTCGGCCGGACTGTGAAATCAAAACGCTTTCCAAGAGGTGGCCGTCTTGGGTTTTCATCAGGTACTTGGAAGATTCATGGTTTGAGGATTGAGGGACTTCCATTAATTCAAGGACCGAAATATCCGCATGTTCTTTGAGTTTCTTCTGCAAATCCGCAGAAAGGTTTTTCATTTCAGAAACGCTGAGCACGTGCTTTTTGTGGAGCCAATCCAAAATTTGATCGGTCCGGAAACGCGGCAGATTGTACCGCTTCAGGAATTTGGCGAGTTCTTTATAATCGAATGAGCGAAGCTGAGCATTCATTTCCTTAGCTTAAAACCGGATTTGAATAAATAAATCGTCGAAATATACAAAGTGATGAAAAAACAAAAAACGACGATGAGACAGCGGGTAATCGGCACATCGGATGAGCCCAGCATTCCGTAGCGCATTCCATTGACCATGTAAAAAATCGGGTTGAAGGTCGTAATAATTTGAAGCGCTTTGGGAAGCATTTTCACCGAATGGAAAACGCCGCCGAAGAAAACCAGGGGCGTAATCACAAACGTCGTGCAAATCGTAAGATGTTCAAATTCCTCGGCCACGAGGGCCACAATTGCGCCGATTGAGGAAAAAGAAAGCGAGACCAAAATCCACATAAAGAAAACCACAAACGGGTGGTGAATCGGCGTACGGGCAAAAATGAGTGACACCATGTAAATTCCGGAACCGGTCACAAAACTTCGCGCAAGACCGCCGATTAAAATCGCGGAAACCATTTCGAAATAAGAAAGGGGTGAAACTAAAATTTCCTGGATGTGGCCGGCCCAGCGCGAAATAAAAAGCGAGCTCGAGGTGTTGCTGTAGGAACCTTCCACCACATACATCATAATCAAGCCCGGAATCAAAAAATTCAGGTACGGAATTCCATCGATTTGATTGATTTCCCGGCCGATCGTAAAACCGAGAATTGCGATATAAAGAAAGCTGGAAACGAGCGGCGGAAAAAGGGTTTGAAAGAAAACGGACGTAAAACGGATAATTTCCCGCTCAACGAGAGATCTAAAACCGACCAGTTTCATTTTCGGAATTCCGGGTTAGGCGGAAGAAAACTTCTTCCAGGGTTGTTTTTTTCATGTGAATATCCAAGACTTCAATGCCGTGGGCGTGGATCGTTTTTAATAGCTTCGGCAATTTCTGGTGCTCATCGGGAACTCGCACCGTGTTTCCGCCGTCCACCAATTCAACGCCTAAGGCGGAAAGGTCCGAGGGAATTTCTTCAAGCCGCCGGTCCAGCTGGAGTTCGATCGTGTTCCGGCTAAGCCGTTTCATTAAACTTTCTTTATCATCCACTTCCACCATGCTCCCTTTATTGATGACACCGATCCGGTTGCATAACCGTTCGGCTTCTTCTATATAATGAGTGGTCAAAAAAACGGTGATTCCTTTCTTATTGATGTCCCTGAAATAATCCCAGAGCCGGTACCTGAGTTCCAAATCCAAACCTGCCGTGGGTTCATCCAAAATTAAAATCTTGGGCTGATGGATCAAGGCCCGGGCAATCAGAAGTCTTCTTTTAAGACCCCCTGATAATTTCCGGAAATCAAGCCGGCGGTAATGAGTCAGGCCAAACTCCTTAAGGAGCTGATCCGCCCGTTTCTTGGCCTCCTGCTTCGGCACCCCAAAGTACCCGCCTTCATATATAAGAATCTGTTCAGCCGTCAAAAAGGGGTCGAAATTAAATTCCTGAGGGACCAGGCCAATCAAGGCCCGGGCACTTCTATAATCGCGTATGACATCATTGCCAAAAATGCGTACAGAACCTTCGTTAAAATTCGCAAGACCCGTCAACACGCTGATGGTGGTCGTCTTGCCCGCCCCGTTCGGGCCTAAAAAACCAAAGAAATCTCCTTCGCTGACATTAAAGGAAATACTTCTCAGCGCCTGAAACTTTTTATAAAACTTGCTCAGGCCTTTGATTTCGATTGCGGGATTTGCCATGACGTGATTATAACACGAGGAGAAGCGGAATTAACCGGAGGAATCGATACACATTAACCAAATTCAAATTCGCGCAGACATTCCATCGCTGCTTCCGGTTGCTCGGTCTTAAGCACAATACAGCCGGAAGTTTGGTTCGAAGCGGCGGTGCAATAGGCATATTGAATATTGATGTCGGCGTGGCTTAATTTTTGGGCAATGCGTGCCAAAATTCCGGGTTGGTTGTCTACGGCGAGCAGCACGACTTGTTGTTCCATAATGTACATTTCTTCCTGTTCCAGAAGGAGAAGTCCCTTGGTGGGGTTATCAAGTACTAAGCGCACGACCGCGTTGTCGACGGTGTCGTGAACCGACATGGCCAAAATATTGACGTGAGATTCAGCGAGAATGCTGGAAACGTTGGCGAGGATTCCGGGACGGTTCGGCAGAAAAACGGAAAGCTGCTTTTGAATGGGCAAGTTTTTTCCTCCCTAAATTTTATCCAAATAACTTTTCGCCTTGCGCCCAATTTTCGCCAGGCATTTCATCGAAGACAATATAGGTATGATCTTTGGGTTTGGAAGCGTGTTTGAGTAAGGATTCGGAAATATCGTGAGAAATTTTTTGTTTTTGGTCTTTGGTCAGCTTTCCAACCACCTTCACGTTCACATACGGCATGATGGCTCCTTTCGCGTGATGATACCACCGAACCCGGAGAATTTCATTCATTTTGTGCGTTAATGAATGCTCCCGGCGCGCCGATAACCAAGCCATGAATCGGCAGAAATGGATCCGGCTTCTATTAATATGCGTTCCCGCCCTGCTTCTCGTCTTTCAATTGTTCTGGGCGCCCGCGTTCAAACGCCCCCAGAGAATTCAGAACGCTTTGAAAACGCTCGTTCCGCCGATCGGATTCGTCTATCACTATTTTGATTTTAATCAGAAAAATTCCTTGTCTCAATGGGAAGACAAAGTGTTCCAGGGCAAAGTTTCGTACTGGATTGAATTTGAACGCAAAAGCGGATTCGTTCACGCGCTCAGTAAGGGCGCCGCTTCAGCCATTTATTACCGGATCAAATATAAAGTCACCGAATACCCCTATATTTCATGGAAATGGCGCGTTCAAAAATTTCCGGACAAGAAAAATGTGACTGACCCGAAAAAAAGGGACGACTTCGCAGCCAGATTTTACATTGTGTTCCTGTCAAAATTTTTTACGAACTTCCGCTGCGTCGAATACGTTTGGGATGAATCGCTCCCGGAACAAACCAAAATGGAAAGTCCGTATACGGATCAAATCCGCCAAATCGTCATCCAAAGCGGCCCGCCGGCTGGCGGTAAATGGGTCTTGGAAACGCGTAACATTCTGGAAGATTACGAACTTCTGTTCGGTGAAAAACCTTCTATGAAAGTCGCCGCAATTGCCCTCATGACAGACTCAGAAGGAACTGGGGCTGAAGCGGAAGCGTTTTTTGACGATATTCGTATTGGGAAATCTGCTGCAGAATCAACCAGGTTAAGCGACTAAAGGAGAAGTCATGAATCGAAGGGGTTTACCGTTTGTTCGTCATTCCACACAATGGATTTATCTCAAATTAATCTTATTGGCCATGTTTGTTCCGATGCTGATCACGACGGCCTGCATGTACTACATTATCTGGCAAACCGTCGCCAATCAGCTCGCCCTTCCGGAATTGATCGCCAATTCGCTTTTTCCCGCATTTAAGCGTGTCAACGAAATCATGCTGGTCGGAATTCCTATCGTTTGCGCAATTATTTTATTTTTTGCGATTCAAATGTCGCATCAATTGGCAGGGCCGCTTTACCGGATTGAAAAAGAACTGGACCACATGGTCAAAACCAAGGATTTTTCTAAACCGATTAAACTTCGCCCCCGGGATCAGCTCCATTCTCTCGCGACAAAAATAAACCGTTTGTTGACCGCAAAAAACCGGCCGTAGCCGACTTTCCCCCCGGGAAAATCATCAAATAATAGGGTATACTTACAAATTAAGGAGAAGTTCGCGAATGACAAAGCCAAGTCTTGGATTAGTAACCTCATTTACGCCTGAAATTTTCAAATGCGAATATTTTATGCGCATTATTTCGGGAATTATCGACGCGCTCAGAAATACCAACTTCGACCTGCGTTTTATCATGCTCAATCCGAATGACGTGCAGGAACCTAAAAGTGTGATTGAAGAACACGCAACCGAAGGGCTGATGTTTTTGACCTGGACCATTCACGCAAGATTTATTGAGGAAGTTCAGAAAAATTTCAAAGAACTGCCCATCGTTTTGATCAATGACTTCACGACGGAAGTAAAAACCAATATTGTTTACTGCAACAATGCCCAAGGAACCAGAAAAGCGCTCCAATATTTAATCGGCCGCGGCTACCGAAAAATCGGAATGCTTCAAGGGCCGGACGCCGATTCGCGTGACGCCCAGGCGCGGTATAAAATTTACCGGGAAATGATGGAAGCGGCGGAACTGGAATTTAATCCCAACTATTTTAAAAAGTGCGATTATTATTTTGAAGAGGACGGGTATTTAAAAATGCTTGATCTCATTCACCATTCACCGACTCTGCCCAGGGCGGTGTTTTGTTTCAATGACGATTTAGCCGTCGGCGCTTTGCGTGCGCTGAAAGAAGAAAAAATCAGCTGCCCGGAACAAGTTGCGATTATTGGTTATGACGGAATCGAACGCGGAAAATATGTGGACCCGCCGCTGACCAGCGTCCGGCAGCCGCTTGAAGCAATGGGCCGCGAAATGGTTCACATTTTGATTCGGATTTTACAGGGTGAGAAAAATTTGCCGATTCAGAAAGAATTTCAGCCGGACTTGATTATTCGCCGTTCAGCGACTTAAAGGCCCGGTCAGAACCCGGTTTCCCCCGCCGAAATAAGCTTCGGACAGTAATAATTTCGCCGCCTTCACAAAATCATTCGGTTCTGAGGTTTTATATTTCGAGCGGGAAATCACGGCAACGCTGAAGGTAATTCCGGAGGAACGCTGCTGGGCAGACCGTATGATTTTCTCTCCGAATTTGCCGGCATCATCCAAATTGGTTCCCGGAAGAATCACGGCAAATAAATCCTCCAGGCGGCAGACCAATTCATTTTTCCGCACAGACAAATGAAGGACCTGGCTGGCTTCCGAAATCAGCCGGTCCGGCTCCGCGGAATCGGCCAACTGATCAATTTGAATTAACATCAAACTCAAATCTTCCGTTTTCCCCGTTCCAAAACGCATCATTTCTAAATTCAACTTTAAATAAAAAAATTCCTCGGTATAAAAGCCGCTCAGATTGTCCCGAACAGAGGCATGCTTTAATTGGGTTTCCAGAACAGTAAGCCGCGTGGAACGGATCACATTGCCTACAATTAAAACTAAAAACATCGAAGCAATAAGAAGCCAAAAATCAGCCAGTTTGTAATGAATGAACGCCCAATAACCAACGCCGAGATAAAGTGCGGACAAAAAACAAGTGACCCAGAATCCTTTTCGAAAAGAACGCGTCAGACTGAGAAGCAAGACAACCCAAAGGGAAAAGAAATTGATTAATCCGAGAAACAGCTCCTGAGGAAACGAATACAAATAGCCGCGTATCAGCATGGCGATGACATTGCCATTAATGACAAGACCCGGAATGCGGCCCAGAGGCGAATTGTGAATGTCGTGAAAAACTTCAGCTGTCGGCCCGATCAAAATGATTTTTCCGCGGAGCTCATCGGCCAGAACGCTTCCTTCAAGCAAGCGCCAAAACGGAATTCTTAAAAAATCTTCCGGTTTCAAACGGTAATCGATGACGTAATTCTGAGACATGCCGAGCGCTAAGGATTTGTCGAAGGCTTTATTAAAAACAGATGTTTCCCAAGAGGGATAAACGATTCCTGCCGTTGAAAAATAAAATGCTGCGCGGCGAATGATCTGATCCGGATCACGGGGCTTATCCACAATTCCAATCTGCCAGGCGTTCTCGCCAATCATCGAGACCGGTCCAATTTCTCCTGCGGAACTGAGATGCGATGCAATTACAACATTGCCAGACGATTTCAAAGCTTGGGAAAACGCAAGATCATTAGAGGGGACTAAATCCTTGCCGGAAAAAATTAAATCAAAACCGATGACTTTCGGCGCAAACGGCTTTAAACGGTTAAGCACTTCCGTATAAATAGAGCGCGGAAACGGCCAGCTTTTTTCCATCCGCTTCAAACTTTCATCATCAATCGTCACCAGAACAATGTCATTTGCTTCGTCGGGGATTGGAGAAAACGCGTGGCGGATTTGAAAATACAGATCACGGCCTTTTAAATTCAGAACTTGGAAAGCAGGCACGCTTCGTTCCAAAACAAAAATAGCGCCCGCTAAACATGCGGCAACCAGAATTGTGCTGAAATAAATTCTTACTCGAGAAGTCATAATTCTATTATCGACAAACGTTTGAACCAGTCTATAGGAATGAAAATAAAAAGGCCGAATCGATTAAGATTCGGCCTTTTGGTAAATAATCCCGGCAGCTTCATACTCTCCCAGATCCTTTTGAATCAAGTACCATCTGCGGTGGAGGGCTTAACGACCGTATTCGGGATGGGAACGGGTGTGA
>OBEQ010506505.1_pt1 | contig 19220 bp, 16 predicted proteins | sample 1670901 | NCBI WGS metagenome assembly OBEQ01 (sample SAMEA104232315, study PRJEB22302) | groundwater metagenome | biome: forest; feature: aquifer; material: groundwater | place: USA | collected 2011-08-07 | depth 5.4 m
CAATGCCCAAACCTTCCAACGCTTCGCGCACATCCATATAGGCTTTGCCCGAGGTGATAATGCCGAGCTTTTTGTTGCTGTTAGATCCCATCATCATTTTATTGATCGGATTGGCGCGCGCAAACGCCAAGGCTGCTTGCATTTTTTGTTCGAATAAACGTTTTTCTGCCACTAGAGGCCAAACGCCATATTGAATATTCAAACCACCTGCGGGTATCTGATAGTCTTCAGGGATTTTAATCTGCAAGCGCTCGGGATCAACATCCACAGAAGCCGACGCTTCCACCGTATCAGTGATACATTTAAATCCGATCCATAAACCTGAGTAACGAGACAGTTCCCATCCCCAGATGCCATAGTCGAGATATTCCTGCACACTGGCCGGATTTAGAATGGGCATGCCGAAGTGGATAAACGCATGATCGCTTTGATGGGCGATAGAGGATGATTTCGCGCCGTGGTCATCACCCGCCAATACCAGCACGCCACCGTAAGGCGACGTACCATTAAAATTGCCGTGTTTTAAAGCGTCGCCGGAACGATCGACACCAGGGCCTTTGCCATACCAGATCGCAAACACGCCATCGTATTTGTTATCTTTCTCCTCACCGAGGAGATTGACTTGTTGCGAACCCCACACAGAGGTTGCCGCGAGGTCTTCGTTAACACCCGGCTCAAAATGAATGTGGTGTTCTTTGAGAAGTTTTTCACCTGCATGCCACAATTGCAAATCATAGATACCGAGTGGAGAACCGCGATAGCCGGAAATAAAACAGGCAGTGTTTTTGCCTTTCGCCAAATCGCGTTTGCGCATCATCATCGGCAAGCGCACCAATGATTGCGAACCCGATAAATAGATTCGGCCAACATCTAGGGTGTACTTGTCATCCAGTTTAACGTCCTTCAACGGAGTTCTCCTCGATCATTGTTACAGGTAAAATTTGTGGATATTTGGTAGTGCTTTCTAAGTGACGATTCGACTATTTTAGACCTTAGAGTCTAGGCAGGTTCTCGATACTAAAGGCTGCCGGAATCGGTTGTCAACCGAGCTGTCGCGACAACAATTAGTTTCTTTAGCGCAACAGATAAGGGGCTGAATTTACTCTTTTTCTGCTTTTAAAGCAGCCTTCGCATTGGCAAGTTCAATCACCATTTTTTTCTCGTTTTCCATCGCTTCTCGCAATGAAACAGACACGCCATAATGCAAGGCGCGTTTAGCAAAAGTAAGCGTAGTTGGCTCACATCCCACGCACAACTGAGCCATTGCACGCGCTTCATTCATGAGTTGTTCGCGCGGCACAACTTTATTGACCAATCCCATCTCAGCCGCTTCTTCTGACATAAAGATGCGCGCGGTCATCACCAATTCTTGGGCTTTCGCCATGCCCACAATATTGGGTAAAAGATGCGTACTGCCCAAGCCCAGCAAAATCCCCAGCTTGGAGAACACTAAACCCATTTTGATGCCTGCAGCTGCTATCCGCATATCGCAGGGCAATGTCATGGTCATACCGATTCCTAAAGTATGACCGTTGTAAGCGGCAATAGTTGGTTTGGGGAAATGCGCTAATTCCAATGGGTAACTCTGGATCAACTCTTCCTCACCGATAACCCGCACACCTTCGGGCAGAGGTTGTTGCAGATAAACCTTGTCGGCGCCCGCACAAAAAATTTTGTCGCCGCTGCCGGTAAGAATCACTGCACGCACATCCTTAGCTTTTTCCGCAGCACGAAAGGCTGCGACAATTTCATCGCCCATATCGGGGATATAGGCGTTGCTGTTCTCTGGGCGATTAATCGTGATTGTCGCAATCTGTTCGCTGACGTCGTAAAGAATGTGTTGGTAAGTCATAGTTAATTTCCGCTTACTCGTCACATTCGCCTTGATAGGGCGCCCAATTAGGTTGGCGTTTTTCCATAAATGCTCTGCCGCCCTCTTCAATATCGGGATGGGTATTTTGCGCCATTATCATCTCCCAGGCGTTTTCTAGCCCAGCATGTAAACCCATCTCTTTCGCCTGCCAGATCGCTTTTTTCGTGCGCGCCAGGGCCACCGGAGAATTGCTTTTTATCAGATTCGCAACCTCGTGCGCGCATTTCAGCAGATCTTGTGCTGGTACGATCTCACCAACCAATCCTATTTCGTAAGCGCGTTGCGCAGTCATGCGTTCATTGCCGCCGACCAATGCCATTCGCATCACCGCTTCAAACGGCATTTTGCGCACTAAACTGACGGGCTCTAATCCCGCAACTAATCCCACTTTAACGTGGGTATCAAAAAATGTTGCTGTGTCCGCCGCGATAACAATATCGCTGTCTGCCGGGAAATGCAGACCACCACCAATCACCATGCCATTCACAGCGCAGATCACCGGTTTCCAAATATTATTTTGCAGAGAAGTCCATTTGATGGAATTGAGTGTTCCCCATTTGCGACCATTTTCATCAGCTTCCCCATCGGTTTCAGGCAGATCCATGAGATCGGCACCTGTACATAATGCCTTATCACCCGCGCCGGTAAGAATAGCCACTATCGCCGCAGGATCTGCATTAAATTTTTGCCAAGCTGCAGGAAGTTCGCGGCTCATGACACTGTTCACCGCGTTGCGTTGTTTTTCGCGGTTTAGCGTTATGACGCAAACACCTTCAGTAACTTCGTATTTGATTGTTTCAAATTCCATGAGAGACATCTTCCTTAAATTTCCAAATTTTCTTGTTCCCACGGTCCTCCGTGGGAACAAGAAAAAACTTTACTCCATACCAATGATTGTCACCGCACATCCGGTAGGAAAACCGCCGATGTTATGGGTTAACGCCATGGTCGGTAATTTTTTCAAGGTTCGTTTATCGGCACGTCCTTGCAATTGCAGCACGTTCTCCACAATCATCCGCACGCCGGTCGCACCGGTCGGATGGCCAAAGGTTTTTAGACCACCGTCGGTATTCACCGGCAATTCGCCGGTCAATTCAAAGGTACCACTGGCAATATATTCTTTTGCCGCGCCTTTCTGACAAAAGCCGAGATCTTCATAGGTCAAAAGTTCAGTCAGGGTGAAACAATCATGCACCTGCGCGATATGAATCTGTTTAAACGGATCAGTAATGCCCGCCATTTTGTAGGCTTCTGCTGCGGCATTTTCGGTGGGTTTCCAGCGCAAAAAATCGTGGTCGGGATCAGTGTGTGGATTGGCTGCTGAACCGCTGGCAACCGCCTTAACCAAAGGCGCATTGTCGCGGAAATTTTTGGCTAAATCCGCACGAGTAATGACGACGACCGCTGCACCATCTGACTGAGCCGCACAATCGTATAATCCAAAGGGCCAAGAGATCATACGCGCATTCAGCGCTTCTTCAATGGTGATCTCTTTTTTCAAAAATGATTTGGGTGAAAGCGTACCGTTGTGATGATTTTTAACGGCTATCTTCGCCAGGTCTTCACGGCTGGCGCCAAATTTTTTAAAGTAAGGCGCAGCGCACATGGCAAACCAACCTGCGGGGGTTGCGGGAATATCGCGTACATCGCGAATATTCACGCTCGGACCCGACACACCGCGATCTTTTGGTTTGTCATAACCGACCACCAATACCGTGTCATACACACCGGCAGCAATCGACATCACGCCGGCTCTAAACGCCTCTGTACCGGTTGCGCAATAGTTGGAAACAGCCGTCAGCGGTTTATACAATTTCAGCGCTTCGCCCACTTCAACCGGGCCATTTTTAGTGTACAGCGAACCACAGTAAATCGCGTCGATCTGTTTACGCGGATCATCAATGCCCGCATCGGCATAGGCTTCAAACGCCGCCTCAACGATCATATCCTCTTCGCTTTGAGCCCAATTTTCGCCGAATTTACAGGTGCCGACGCCGACGATTGCAACCTTATCTCTAATACTCATCAGGCGTTACCTCCGGTGACGGGTCTGCACTTCCAAAAATAATTGGGGCGTTTACCTACTTGGTGAATGCGGCGAAAAACGAATTCCACAGGTAATCCCACATCCATCTCTTTGGCGGGAGCATCGGTAAATTGCATATGAATGCGCGGGCCACCATCGACTTCTGTGATGGTCACTACAGTTGGCGGTTCTGGTGAGGGAAAAAATGCGTCAAAGGTATAGGTCACAACCTTGCCGGTTTTTTCTTGATACGTTACTGGCGACCATTGATCTTTACCACCACAACGCACACAAACACGACCTTTGGGAAATTGATGCGTACCGCAAATGCACACCTGGCCCTGTAAACTTAAATTCTCATCGCGATTGCGATACTGCACAGTGGCAGATATGCCCTGATCATCAACATCGGGATATTCTGAATCTTGCAAGCCGCGCGAGCTGATGTATTTGTTGTAATGATCAACCGTGCGACGTCGTGCGAGATGGAAAGCCATCGCGTTGCGTTTGGGCAAACTTGTTACGGCACCAGTCACAGTTACGGAAAAGGCTTCAGCACCATCGCCATAATTGGCCACCAGAATACGATCGCCAGCACTGGCTTCTTCAAGTGCGGCGACCAACAACATAGGCGCGAACGCAGTGCCTGTATTACCTAATTTGCCGAAGAGTGGATTTTGTACCTGCTCTTTTGGCAAACCGGCGGCTTTTACCACATCACCTAAAGAACGTTGTTCTGGCCCATAGATAACAATCTTGGCAAAATCGCTGGATTTATTTCCGCTATTGGCCAACAAACCTTTGATCGCAGCCACGGTATTTTCAGTGTAACCATGCAAATTAATGAAGCGATCTTCCCAGGTATGCACATACCTGTCACCGGCTTTACGCCAGGTATCCATCATCTCATTGGCCTGGTTATAGGCCGCATCAAGCGTGGCGATTACATTGTCATTGCTGATTAAAAACGCCGCCGCACCATCACCACCGTTGCGTTCGATGCCTGAACCTTGTGCTCCCATGCGGCAATCTGCAGCGACCACCAAAACCTTTTTCAGACTACCGGCTTTTACTGCATCGATCGCATTTTGCAGTGCAATGGTGCCCGAGCGCAGCGAGCCAGAAATATCGGCGGTGCGCACATTGCCGGTGATATTTAGGGCTTTGGCTATAATGCTGGCACCCTGTTTTTCACCAAATGAATAAGTGGTTGTGGCAAAGAAAACGCCATCAATCCCCGATCGATCGAACCCATTTAAGCAACTGGCAGCAGCTGACACCGCCATAGTTACGCTATCTTCATCGGCCCATGCCACTGCTTTTTCAGCGTCACCGTCCTTTGCAGCTTTACCGCTCATTACCGAGAAGGGTAATCGAGTCAGTGGAACGTAAGCGCCGTAAGATGAAATACCTGTCATCGCTTCACCTTCTATCAATTGTCGTTTTGCGGTGGTTTAACACCTTTGTGGAAAGGATACGGCTGCGCCAACATACCCAGCGCACCAAACTCTCCCTGCAATTGTGTTTTGAAATGTTTGGAAATCTCCTCCACTTCCCAGCCACCTTGCATAAACAATGTTTTGCCATAGTGTGGTTGCACCATATGAGAAATCCGTTCGCCGCCCGTACCAAAGATTTGCCCGCTGACAAAATCAGCTTCATCGCTGCATAACCAGCAAACGATGGGGCCATTATTGGCGGGATCAAAAAACGGCATTTTGTCCGCACCAGCAAAGGTTTCTGACATGCGTGTTGTGCCTAAGGGGCCAATCGCGTTAACGCGGATACCGAACTTGGCCAATTCCATCGCCCAGGTATAAGTCATGGATGCAATGGCGCCTTTGGCGGCAGAATAATTGGTTTGTCCGAAGCTACCAAAATGCGCGCCCGAAGAGGTATTGATAATTGCTCCGCCAGTACCTTGATCGCGCATTTTATTGGCGGCAGCCTGTGTTACCCAAAAGGTACCTTTAACATGGATCAGCCAAACAAAATCAAAATCTTCATCGGTTAATTTCAACAGGGTTTTATCGCGAACCACACCGGCATTATTGATGGCAATATCAATTTTGCCGAAGGCATCACAGCACTGTTGCACCAACTCTTCACAACCCTGGCGCGAGCCGATGTTGGATGTGTTGGCTACCGCTTTGCCGCCCATTGCTTTGATTTCGGCAACCACTTTTTCTGCTTCAACGCCATCAATATCATTCACCACCACTGACGCGCCATTTTTGGCGAGGTGAATACAATGGCCCTTGCCAATACCGCGACCAGCGCCGGTGACTACTGCAGCCTTGCCATCAAGAATTCCCATAAATTTTCCTCTATTATTTGTAGGATGGGTGGAGCGAAGCGTAACCCATCGAACTCAATTTCCTGCAAGATGGGTTTCACTTCGCTCCACCCATCCTACGGACTAATCTTCTAAAAGATAATCAGCGATACGATCTTCAAGGTAACGCGTATCCCAATACATTAATTGTTGCAACTTGGAGCGACGAAAATACAACTGCGGATCACCTTCAGTAGTAAAACCAAATCCACCGTGCACCTGTACGCCCATGACCGCATTTTCACGGAACACATTACACGCTTGTAATTTTGCTTGTGCGGCTAATTTCGCGTAGGGCTTGCCATTGTCTTTCGCCCACGCCGCTTGATATACCAGAGTTTTTGCGCCTTCAATCTTCACAATCGCGTCAGCGAGGTAGTGTGCTATCGCCTGAAACGAGCCGATCGCTTTATCAAACTGTACACGTTGTTTGGCGTAATCGGTTGTCATGGCATGGATTGCTTCGGCGCCGCCAATGGCTTGAGCCGCCAATGCGATGAGCGAATCCAGCATGGCTTGATCCCATATAGCCCAGACACAAGAACCATCGCCGAGACAGGCTGTTTTAGCGACTTGGACATTATCGAGTTTGACTTGAAATAGCGCGGCAGAGGCGTGATTTTTTTCTGCAGTGATAGTGACGCCATTAGCTTTAGGATCAACTAAGAAAAATAAAATGCTGCTATCTTGGCGGGCAGAAATTAAAATGCCGTCCGCGCTATTGGCATAGGGCACCAAAATTTTTACGCCGTTAAGTTTAAAACCGTCACCCGTTGGGGTTGCCGTCAATTGCACGCCCTTGGAACTGAATCCGCGCTGAGGTTCATCAGTAGCAACGGTGAGAATTTTTTCGCCGCTGGCAATCGTCGGCAGCCACTGACTTTTTTGCTCTGCAGTGCCGGCCAGTTCAAGCATTTTTGCGCCGAGCACAGCGCTGACAAAATGGGGAGTTGGCGCCAATTTGCGGCCAAATTCTTCGTAAACAATGGCTGTTTCGAGCGCGCCCATGTTCATACCATCATAGGCCTCGGGAATGGTTAGACCGACGACCCCGAGTTCAGAGAGTGCTTGCCAGAATGTTTGTGGATAACCAATGTCATCTCCTTCCATCGCTCTGACCACCGCAGATGGGCTGTGTTCTTCACAAAGACCTTTCGCAGTATCGCGCAGCATTACCTGCTCTTCACTAAAATCTAAATCCATCAATCTATCTCCAGCTTTCTACAGCTATTTATAGCTATCTATAAGTACGGGAAAGCGATCAGTTTGTTTTTCAACCTATGATTGAGTTGAACCCAGGTTAAGAGAAACAACATGTCACAAAATTAGGAATTTTTGATCAGCCCGCTATTTTAAACGCGAAGCTGGTTTTACTCCACACTGTTCGCTTCTTATGTTACGGAAAGTCTTAAGAAATAGATTGCAGTTGTTTATCAAATAATCTGTTTGCAGGAAAAGTTTTTGTCTATTCGACTTTTAAGTCAAAGCTAAGTCAAAGCGATTCAGTTTGACGCAACAATCCATTGCAGATATGGAACAATAGAGAAGGTAGAGGCCAACCGCTCACCTGGCCGCCTCTTCATGGAACAAACTCTACATCAAATTAAACACCCATAAATTCCACAGTATTGCCGTCTGGATCTTCCACCATTGCCACTGTTATGCCGGGTTTTAATTCACGGATATCCACCGGCACTTTGCAGCCCGCCTCTTTACAAGCAGCGACAATCTCCTGCAAATTTGAGACGGTGATGGTGATATAGCGAAAACCTGGTGCTGCAATAAAACCACCACCAGCTAAATCGGCAGCCGGTGCTTTCTCTAACACCAAAACTTTTAACGTGGTGTCGCCACACTTCAAACGATTAATGACACCGATGCCGGGAAAAGGGATTATGCCGTCCGGCTGAAAACCCAAGAGATCGCGATAAAATCCCAATGCTCTTTCGCCGTTGTTGGTAACTATGCCCAAATCAATGGCATTTTTTGCTAATTTCACGCCCATAAAATAATTCCTACTGTTTAATTTTTTCAGCCGCTTGTTGGATAGCTTCGACTTCTAACCCGCGATGGCCCCAAAGATCTCCCTCGCAGAATTGTCTGGCACGCCAGTTTTCGTCAAGTTCAAAACCGTCAAAACCGATCTCAACTTCAAAACCGAATGGGCTGGCCATGTAGAACGACAACATGTTGTCATTGATATGGCGGCCGAGGGTGGATTTCACTTGAACGCCTGCATCTTTAACACGGTCATAACATTTCAACACATCGTCAATATTGTCCACTTCGATCATCATATGATGAATGCCATTAAATGGGCCAACCCGCATTAAGCCAATCGAATGATGGCGCGCATTGGTGTGGTAAAAATTGGCCGACATGTCGGGGCCAAACTCAATATAGTCGGACAATTGGAACCCCAGCAGTTTGATATAAAAATCTTTGTTAACTTGTAACTCAGAAACGATCAGGTTCAAGTGACCAAGACCTAAATGACCCATCTTGAACGACATGCCTTGTGGCGATACAAATTTAAAATCTTCCGTCATGCCATAAAATAGCTCAATGGAATTTCCGGCTGGGTCTTGAGTGTAAGCAATGCCGGTAACGGAACGGTTGCGCGCCTCTTCTGCTGTTCCCATACGGGCATCAACACCGGATGCTTTTAACTCCTCCACGGCAGCTTCAAGCGCAACAACGCCCTCAACCTCTAAGCCCATGTACAGCAGACCAGCATTGTCTTGACTGGGATGAATTGCCACGCGCCATTGGCGGTCATCAAATTTCAGGTAAACGGAGCCGTCAGGGCCAACACCTGAGCCAGCACTTGCCGGGCCTGAGGTTGGATCCATGGGAATTCCCCAGCTTTCGCCAGGCAGAGCTCGCGCAGGCATTGCGCCAATGATTTCGGTACCATACGTTAGCCACTGCTGTGGATCAGGCGCACCATAACCCGCGTAACCAAGACTTAGTATTTTCATAAAATTCTCCCAAATAAATTATTTATTTTTTGCTACAAAACTGAAAAGGCGGATCATTTATTGTCAATCTAGCATCTCTATCTAGCCAACGTTTAAAACGAACTACACGATTATTTTTAGTAGGCGTTACTGCTTGATAAAACCTTATCCAATCTGTATTAGTTTTGTCCGCTCGATCTGCTTGCTAGCCAGAATTCTGCTACAAAACTTCGTGTAATACCACCTTATAACTGAAGTAGTACTAGAGTGGAATTGCTCTCAATGGCTCATCTTTAACACATGCACTGCGGTTGCATTCATGAACGCGATGAATTCATCACCACACTCTCTGAGCTCTCACTACAATCTCATTGCACATTCTGCAAATTTACCAACAAAAGTGGCAAATAAACACTAAACCTATTACCAAGGATATATTTTCATCGCTCAACGGTTCCAGTAATCTAGTCTGCATATTGTGAATGGAATCACACCAAAAACCCCGAGACAAACTATCAGGTGAATAGTCGACTCATAAGCAGATCGTTTTATTGCGTATGGTCCATCAGGGGGAGAAGTTAATAATTTGGAAAAAGTACTTCATGGAAGTGCACCGGCAGAGATTACTCAGATGACCCACCGTAATGTTTATCTTGTAAGACCTTGGTTTTTACAATTATCCCTTATCATAACCCTGTTTTCAGCCACATTGAGTATCTCTACCCAAGCGCTCAGTGGTGATCATCTGACTAAAGTCAAAACAACTGACGCAGCGTTACGCAAAAATAGTGACGGCACCTATTCCACTGCTGAAACAGAAGAGTTTTTGCTTAAACATCATCTTGGTGATAAATCCGCGCAAGTGATGATAGATAGAGCCAAGGCAAACGAAGTGGTTTCAGAAAAAATCAAAAAAGCAGTTGCCGCAGCACGTTTGAGAGCAGAAGCGCAAAAGCAAAATGAAATCGATCAGCCAAGGAAAAAACTAAGTACCGCAGCTTATCTCCACGGTCCAAGTTTGCGGCAGCGCTTGAGAGACGCTGAGAGTGCATTTAACGCTAGGTTTTAAATTCACTTGAACTTTTCTGGTTCTAGTAATTATTCAGCACAGTCCTAAACCTAGAGTTACGATAACTATTTGCCGGCCAATACCTGATCCCGCAAAACAAACTTCTGCACTTTACCCGTTGCATTTAACGGTAACGCATCGATAAAACGTACTGTGCGCGGCACCTTGTAGTTAGACATTTTCTCGCGACACCAGGCGACAATCTCCTCTTCAGTGAGATTTTTATCGGCGCGACGAACGATAAACGCCATAGCAACTTCGCCCATGCGATCGTCAGGAATGCCGATCACCGCACTCTGGGCAATACTTTCGTGAGTCGCCAGAAGGTTTTCAATCTCGGCGGGATAACAGTTAAAGCCGCCAACAATAAACATATCTTTAATACGGTCAGTTATGCGGATATTGCCTTGTTCATCCATCACGCCGACATCGCCGGTATGTAACCAACCCGCGTTATCAATCGCTTTTTTGGTTTCCTCTTCATCTTCGAAGTAACCGCTCATAACATTGTAACCGCGCACCACGATTTCACCGGCACTGCCGCGCGCAACTTCCTCGTTGTCTTCGTTGACGCAGCGCACTTCCACATCGGGAATGGCGCGCCCCGAAGTCGTCGCAATAATTTCTGCATCATCACCTACACGGCACATGGTCACCACACCGCAGCTTTCAGTCAGACCATAGGCGGTCAACACTGTATCAAAGTGTAACTCGTCGCGCATTTTGTGGATCAGCGAAACCGGAATGGCCGCCGCACCTGTCACCGCTAAGCGCAAACAGGAAAGATCATAATTACCGCGCTCTGGATGCGCTAAAATAGTTTGGTAGAGAGTCGGTGGCCCAGGCAATACAGTGACGCGCTCTTTGCCTACGCGTGCCATCACTTGTGCCGCGTCGAATACGGCGTGAGGCAGAATCGTTGCACCGCGAATTAATGCCGCCAACCACCCCGCTTTGTAACCGAAAGAATGGAAAAAGGGATTCACGATAAGATAACGGTCATCTTTATTTAAACCGACCAGCTCACTCCAGACTTCGAAGACTTTGATGTTTTGTGCATGGCTGGTCATGACGCCTTTCGGATTGCCAGTAGTGCCAGAGGTAAAAATCAGATCAGACAGATCTTCGGGCGCGACTTGTGCGGTGCACATTGCCAAGGTGTCGTCATTGATACAGCTAGCTTGTTCAAGAAATTCAGCCCAGCTGATTCGGCCGGTCGAATCACCGCGCATTACAATAGTTTTTATTATCGCCGGTAGATTTTCATCCTTTAACATAGCGGGATAATCAAAGCCCAGAAAACCCGAGACAGTCACCAACATTTTAGCGCCGCTCATACGCAGCACATATCCCGCTTCGGCGCCTTTCATTCGGGTATTAATGGGAACCAGCACAGCGCCTATAGTTTGCAACCCTAGCGCGGCAAGAATCCATTCATGAATATTGGGGGCCCAAATTGCGATACGATCGCCTTTAGCAATACCCGCAGCAATAAACGCTTTGGCGGATTCGATTCGTGCGATTTCCAATTCACTGTAAGAAAAATTCACCTCGCCATCTTCAATTGCGCTGTGATTTGCCCATTGTTGTGCCGCCCGTGTTACTAAACCCGGGATTGTCAGCCCGGATATCTCGAGACTCGTCATAATTCCAGCCTATCCTGTTTTATAATCTTTTAATTCATTCCCAACACGCTTTATTGGGAATGTTAAATTTTTTTCAGTTAAATTTTTCTATAAGGTTCTATAACCGCCATCGGCGTACAACAAGGGATTTACCACGCCGTCAGCCGTCAATACCTCCATCAGTTTACCAATGACGATAATGTGCGTGCCGTACTCATGTACAGCAGCATTTTCACAAAAGAAGTTCGCCTCAGCATCGATGAGATATGGGACATTGTTTAGCGCGATCCAATTACCTTTTTGAAACCGATCTTCGCCATCGGATCCACCGGCGCAGAGAATCGATATCTCTTGTTGATTAGCCGCTAAAACATTCACACAAAAATTTGCCCCCGCTTTTAAATGGGGGAAAGACGAAGCCGATTTGTTGATGCAGACCAAAAGAGAAGCCGGATTATCTGACAGAGATGTTACTGAAGTCGCCGTCATGGCATAACGATTACCGGCTTGATCAGCGAGAGATACCACACTCACACTGGATACCAAGCGCCGCATACCCGCTCTTAAGCCGTCAACCACGTCAGAATATCTCGCCATATACAAACCTTAATGATCAAAAAGCATTCCACAAAACCGCTTAGCCAATTTAACTCACGTTCAAATAAAATACAAAATGTGCCTATTTTTGTGACTTTTCGCGCAGACATCTGGTAAAAATAGCACGTAGAAATAGCGACTCGTCAAAAGCAGCCCAGTATAACCTTCATAGATCATCGGTAAAAGCCGCGTCATGATTGACGCAACTGACAGAGCCCGTCTAGTATCCCTCTCTATCAGTAAGACAAAATTTTATATAAACGCACTTTTGTTGCAGAGCACTCTAAGCGTTAAAGAGAATCACTATGGCCGTCGATATTAGGGAATTTATAAACCCCACCGAAACCGCAATTATTATTACCGAATGTCAGGAAGCCGTGATCGGCGAAAACTCTCCCTTAAAAGGTCTGCTACAGGTAGTGCAAGAAAGCCGAATGTTAGAGCACCTCGCGGCATTACTTGAGGTTGCGCGCAGAGTGAAGGTTAAAATCTTTCACGCTACCGTGGAACGACGTGACGACGGCTTTGGTGATCCATTGAATACACCGTTGACACGCATGATGGCAAAACATGGCGGCGCCAGTTCTGGATTAGCGCCAGGTTCCGCCGGCGCGCAAATCGTAAAAATTTTAGGACCAGCGCCCGAAGATATAGTACTGCCACGTCTGCATGGCATGACCTCATTCCACGAAACCGGTTTGGATCATTTTTTACGAAATACCGGCGTGAAAAATGTTATCGTCACCGGTGTCTCTCTCAACATTGCTGTCACTAGCGCCGTTATCGAAGCAGTTAATCGGGGTTACAATGTGGTGGTCGCCAAAGATTGTGTCGCGGCCGATCCACCCGAGTATGGCGAAGCCGTTTTTAAATATACCCTGCGCAACCTGTGTTATTTAACGGATTCAGCAACGATTCAGACCATTTGGAAAGAGAGTTTTTAGCATTGGTAACACCTATGTATCCTCCGGCAAAACATATGCTGCGCGACATGCAGTTTTCGTTGGCAAAAAACCACGGCGAATTAGTCTGCCGTGCTCCAGTCGTCAATGAGATTCTTAACACTCGCGGTTTTGTCAGAGCCGGCTTTATCGCCACCTTAATAGACGCCTACGCTGCGCGTCGCGCTGTGGATGAATGTTTTCCGGATTGGGTTGTCACCAGTGGTTTGTCTTTTCAGATGACTCGACCCATGTCAGCCAACGTTGCCTGCGCGCGTGGCAGAGTGCTGAGAAAAGGTAAAGGAACTGTGGTTTACGAAGTGGAACTCTTCGAAGAGAACATACAAGGTGAACAGATCGGTGATGCCTGTGGATTTGCTACAGTCACTTTTGGCCGATTGCCTAAACGCGAAAACAACACAACAGAATACCCCAAATTCGACGACGGCGATGAGGTGAAATTTGCCCTCGGCAATTCCCAACTCGATAAACCATTGATCGAACAGTTTGGCATTCGCGTTTTAAATCCGATCACGGGAGATGTCGAGATGAACGTGACGAATTACGCGACCAATCGACTCGACGCTTTACAGGGCGGCGCAATTGCAACACTTGCCGATTACGCAGCTGAATTGCTCTGTGAGCAGCTACTTCAACAACAATTGATGAGCAGTGATATGGAATTGCATTATCTGGCATTAGGAAAAATCGGACCTGTTAGAACAAGATCACGCATGGTGCGACAACGGGCTGAAAGCGCCATCGTACGGGTAGAAATTTACGACGCCGGTGCGGCAGATCGCCTAATGTGTGTGGCGAATGTTACGTTGTTGAAACAGTAAATCATTAACAGCTAACCACCAAAGGAAACGCCCGCCTTTGATGGATTGACAATTAATCGTATTCTTCAAATAGCGAAAGCTAAATCTATTCTTCGTTGTTTTGAACAACTTCCTCACAACTGTGCGTGAATTCAGAACGCTTCTGATCAATTTCAATAAATCCATGGGAAGGGTTCAGGTAGTAAACCACGGGCGCTGGGGCACACCCTGCATCCGTGCAATAAACCTTGTAATAGCCATCGGTAGTAAGACCTTCAGCATTGGTAAAGAATGCTCCTTCTGCCCAGCCATGGTAAGTACCGCTAAAAGTAATCGGGGCTTGGTCATCAGTCATGTAATAACCTCCGTCAGCACCTTGCGAACCGGAGAGAATGCCGGAACGCAACATGACAACTTCACCTGTCTCTGCATCGGTTTTTTCAAAAAAATTGAATGTATAGGTCTGGCTTCCACCAGTAATATCATTGGTGAGCCAATGGTGACTGTACTGTGTGAGGACTGTCGCAGTACCACCTTCACCGTCTTCGGCAGTTAAAAATGAGTTCTCCGTTTCTGATGGACTGAACTGGGACAGTACATGTTTTTTAAAAAAGTATTCCCAAGTCTCGATAACATTGCGATTGGTAAAGCGGTTGTCTACTTTATTTTCTTCAACCCTGTATTGCTTTTCATAGGAAAATTTATCTCCACCCACGTTGTAAATCAATTTGACTATCGTAGGCCTATCAATGGTTAGGTCTTCGCCCGAATAGGCGCAAGCTGCATTAGGCACAGGATCAATTGAATTTGTCGTTAGATACACGTTTGTGGCAGTAGGCGGTAGGGTAATCTGCAAGGTTTGGGTAGTTGGATAGACGCCCTCTAACAGAGAGAAGTTGGCATAGAGTTCTACTAATGGACTGCTGCAACCAAATGAGGCAATGGCAAGCAGCGTAATGCTGGCGAGAGGCGATGCTTTTAGAGAATTAAAAACTTTCAGGTTTGTTTGGTTTTCTTTATCGGTAATCATTCTGTTCTCCTGGAATTTTTTGTCCAGCGCATTATTGAATTTTTTGGCAGCAGAGAAATTTCTCGTTCATTTTTCTCTGCTGCTATCTCTGATTAATGGGCTCTTGCTTGCAGCGTTATTCGTTAAATCTTCCATAGTAATCCGAATTGCTGGTGCCGCCGGGAGCGAAATACCAGGTCTTATAGGCGAACACATCACAATTACCCCAAATTGAACTGAGCGAGGAGTAAGGCATACAAATCCACCAGGTTATCCCTATCACATCCTTTCGCACGGCGATTTTTGTGTTATAGGGGCCAACGTTGTTAAATTGCTTCAGCTGCATCTGCTGTTCTTTAGAGTTGTTACAATCCCTCAGCACAAATGCTTCCTCGTTGGAATTCGTACTCCGATGAAAACATTTACCGGTTGTGACAGATTGAATCTCATAAAATAGATTGCTTCCCACATCTTGCTGGTAAACGAGATGCCTTAGATTAAATCGTTGGCCCGCATAATAATCAGCGTTACAGTCAGCGACTTTAAGATTGTCATTATTATTAGGATCGACAGCGACACACTTATTGGAGTTGGCTTCTGCACGGATCAGATACCAGGGGCCAATCGTGTTGGAGATGGGGAGATTTACTCTGTTGCTGGTGCACTTGGATCCACCTGAAACCGAAATGCTGGTGGTGTTTGGCGGTATTACCAGGTTTTGTAACTCAACCGTATGAACACCATTCGGGTTTTTCGAAACAAAGGCAATTTGACTATTACACCAACCGTCTTGCATCCAATTAATAAAATAACCATCTTTAACTAACCGCTCATCATCGGGTTGAATTGTTATTGTTACGGTGAGTTTTTCTGTCGGGTCGCTATCTGCTGAAATCAACACTCGTTTCGGTGCTGGAGGAGTTGTGGTTTCGTAAACTATGTTGAATGTCTGTAGCGATGTACGAACGTAGTTATTGCAGTCTGCTTGGAATGCTTCGAAAAGTGTAGCGGTCACATAGGGGTCTTGCGTGTTACCTACTGCGATTGCAACCAGTGATACTGCATCTGCTGGAGGTGTAATAGGATTTACAAGTCCATACGGTTGGGTTACTACGCCTAGGGAGAAGTTTAAATCTAAAGATCCAAGTTGGCGTTGGACCAAAGCAACACGCGGTACATCGGGTCTGACAATGGGGCATCCAGTACTATCCGCGTAACGGATACTGTAGGATCGAATGCCCGTATTGGCATAATAATTTTTGTCTCTATCCTGGGAAATTTTTCCATTCCCTGAGATCCCCAATCCACCACTCGAATCAGTAAAGGCAACGGTGTAATCGAGGTTGGTAGGCGCTCGTCCATCAGCGATATAATTTTCAATATTCACTGATGTACCCGACCAGGCGTCACCCAGGGCATTGGCTGTAAACACCATAATACTATCTACGCCATTAGGTACTGAAGCCGCCAAATTGTAAATCAACTCATTGCTTGTGTTGGAATCAACAATAGGAATTCGTGCAATAAAATTGGATTGTCCGCCGGCAAGAATGGCCGGCTGACCCTGATAACCCCAGCGCAAAACATAAGATGACGCGTCATAGATATCATCTGCCGCGCGCGTAATCTTTACATCGCCGCCGATGACCTGGCCTGCGATAACGTCGGTAAATTCAATCGCGTCTGCGACGGAGATTGCTCTCTGAGCAAACCTGTCACCCGGTTTTCGTCCTGAGCCTCCCTCGTGGCAGCCAGCAAGCAAAACAAATAGGCACAGCAACAGACATTGGCATTGCCGAGATAGAGCGAAGTATTTCATGGTCAAATTCCTGATTTTTTCGTCGTTTATTTTTATTAATGCTTGATGGTTTTCTGCTACAGCGTTTGAGCAAATCATTTGCTCGGTCGATGAAGGTAGAACAGCATCAATTTAATTTTATGAACTACTACGGGCAGATGAATTAGGGTATTAGATAACTTTGACGCGGATAATATATTGCCTGCGGGAACATTACAATAATTAAGATCATTAATAATGCGCTAATGTGAACAAACATCACACTTTCTGAAAATTCGCCATCTACATTAAGAACAAAATATAGACAATAATATTTAAAGGCTGAGGCATGCTCAGTAAAAGAATCTTGGCATCAACATCTAGTGCACTAGCCTATTGCGACATGATAAGTTGGCCCTTTGTTCGTTATTGCCAAAAACCGAGTGGAGCACGATGAAGATCAATTTAAAAAAATTCCGGGTTAAAGAAGGCGAAGAGGTTAACCTCAAAAAGTGGCCAACGTTGGTGAAACCTTTCTACCAATCGAAGGAGCAGTATAAAGAACTCCTCAGCGAACAAGTGGTGGAGTTAAGCGCACAGCAGCAACTTCACTACGCATCCAACCGTTATGCGGTGTTGCTGATTTTTCAGGCCATGGACGCGGCGGGGAAGGATGGCGCCATCAAACACGTGATGTCGGGTATCAATCCGCAAGGATGTCAGGTCTTCAGTTTCAAACATCCGAGTGCGACTGAACTAGAGCACGATTTTTTGTGGCGCACCGTCCAGTGTTTGCCACAACGCGGTCGGATCGGCATCTTTAATCGCTCTTATTATGAGGAGGTGTTGATCGTTCGTGTACATCCAGAAATTCTCCGCAGTCAGAATCTTCCGGATAGACAATCCAACGAGAAAACTATTTGGCAAGATCGGTATCATTCGATAATAGACTTGGAGAAACACCTTCATCGCAACGGCACACGAATCATCAAGTTCTTCCTGCATCTTTCAGCGGAAGAACAGAAAAAACGTTTTCTCGATCGCATTGACAAACCCGAAAAAAACTGGAAATTCAGTCTTGCTGACATTGAAGAGAGGAAATACTGGAAACAGTACATGCATGCCTATGAGGCGTGCTTGAGCGCAACAAGTACCAAAAATGCCCCGTGGTATGTAGTGCCCGCTGACGACAAGGAGAACGCCCGGCTGATTGTTTCTGAGATTATTCTCGATACTTTTAAAAAGCTCAAAATGAGTTATCCTGAAACCGATGTAACGCGACAGCAGGAATTGCTTTTGATCCGCAGCCAGTTGATGAAGGATGATTTAAGCCTGAACTAATCTTGTTGATTTTTGCCTACATTGGCTCAATAGCGGAAAAAACTATTGAAATAGCTAGATTAAAAAAACAATTCAGTCGTCAAACGAACTCTAGTACCGTAGCCTATGGCGACATGGTATGGTGAAAACGCGGAGATGATAGACATATAATCAGGTAGGGGATTTACTTTGGTGCTCGCGCCAGCGAACCATTCTTTATTCTGAATATTGTCAATGTTCAACGCAATGCCAAAATCTTCATTTTTATAGGTGATGGCTGTGTCAAGTAACAGATAGTTATCAAGCTCAAACACAATGTTCTGCAATAGCTCAGTTCGTTCACCAACATAATTGAGGCCTGCACCAATGGTCCAACCGCGACTGCCATAGGGTTGAGCCTGATACTGTAACCAAAAACTACCACTTTGTTGAGGGACGCCATTCAGTAAGTCTTGTAAATAGGTATCAGCTAACTGGGGATTAGATGCGAGTAATTCGGCACTAGATTCTAGGTTTGGCTTAAATCGGGAATAGTTGGAAGATAATTTAATATGTGGCGTGATAAATCCAGTCATATTGATTTCAGCGCCAGTGGATTTCATTAAACCACTTTGCCTGATATTGGCAAATCCATTATTGATTTCGCCGAAAAAGGCGTAGTTTTTCTTGGTGATTTCAAAACAGGAAGCAGCGATATTAAATTCCTCTAAGGGCCACCACTTTACCCCCAATTCCTTGGCGTTAGTCACTTCAGGTTCAGCTCCGCTACCATTCGATTGCAAACCGTTGACGATATCGAATTGTTTTCCGCTACTGGCGAAAATAGAGAGATCGTCGGAGGGAAGGTACACCAGCCCAAGTTGAGGA
>OBEQ011630264.1_pt1 | contig 19194 bp, 25 predicted proteins | sample 1670901 | NCBI WGS metagenome assembly OBEQ01 (sample SAMEA104232315, study PRJEB22302) | groundwater metagenome | biome: forest; feature: aquifer; material: groundwater | place: USA | collected 2011-08-07 | depth 5.4 m
ATTTGGCCAGCCGGGCCGTTCGCGATGTGGAGCCGGTTTTGATCTGGCCTGTCGATAGTGCAACCGCTAGATCTGCAATCGTCGTGTCTTCCGTTTCTCCGCTCCGGTGGCTCATGACTGCGGTGTAGGAATTTTGGTGGGCGAGTTTTACCGCTTGAATGGTTTCCGTCAGAGTTCCGATTTGATTGACTTTAATCAGAATCGAATTTGCCGTACGCCGTTCAATTCCCATCTTCAGCCGTTTCACATTCGTCACAAATAAATCATCACCAACGAGTTGGACTTCATCGCCAAGCCGGTCCGTCAGCGCTTTCCAGCCGTCCCAATCATCTTCGCTCAAACCATCTTCAATTGAAAAAATGGGGTAGCGTTCGCACAGCTGAGCATAAAATTCAATCATCTCATGAGCAGTCTTGACCGGTTTCGCTTCGGCCCGGAGCACATATTTACCCGGATTTTTATTGGCTCCGGTTTTGTCCTGATTAAAAAAACTGGAGCTTGCCGGATCGAGTGCGATTTTAATGTCCGTGCCGGGTTTATAACCGGCCTTTTCAATTGCTTCGATAATCACATCGAGCGCTTCTTCATTGGATTCCAAATTAGGAGCGAAGCCGCCTTCATCGCCGACCGCCGTTGACAGCTTCCGGTCGTGAAGAATTTTCTTCAGATTGTGAAATACTTCCGCACCCATTCTGAGCGCTTCTGAAAACTTAGGCGCATTAAAAGGCATAATCATAAATTCTTGGAGGTCTACATTGTTGTCCGCGTGGACTCCCCCGTTAATAATGTTCATCATCGGAACCGGAAGCAGATGAGCTTCGTTTCCACCGAGATATTTGAATAACGATTGTTTGCTCGCTTTCGCCGCGGCGTGAGCGCAGGCCAAAGAAACGCCTAAAATGGCATTGGCTCCGAGTGAAGATTTATTCTCGGTGCCGTCGAGTGAAATCAAAAGCTGATCAATTTGCTCTTGCTTGTCGGCGTCTTTGCCAATTAAGGCCTTTGCAATTTTTTCATTCACATTTTGAACAGCTTTCAGCACGCCTTTTCCAAGATAGCGCTTTTTGTCGCCGTCACGGAGCTCCACCGCTTCGTGTTCGCCGGTCGAAGCGCCGCTTGGAACCGCAGCGCGGCCCAAAGTGCCGTCTGATAAATAAAGATCGACCTCGACGGTCGGATTTCCTCTTGAATCTAAAATTTCACGCGCATTAATTTTATTAATCGTGGCAGACATTCATCTTTCTCCTTGTTCAAACAGATTTATCTCCCCGGAATATCCAGAAATGTTGTTTTCTTTTTCAAATACATACAAATCAAATAAACGCCCAAACCGACAAAAAATAGCGCGACCCAGAACGGATCTAACACCAAACGGCGCTGGACAATAATGTCTTCTATCAATTCGAGAACCGAATAAGTCGCAATGATCGCAAAAAATCCGGAATATTCCCGGCGAAGCGCGTTTTTGAGCTCAAACGGCAGTTCAGATTTTTTCCATTTGCTCGGGTGAAGCGGCAAAAACGCGGGCGTATCATTCGCCCACTTCAAAAACGTTTCTCCGTATTGCCGCCTGAGAAATTCCTCTTCGGCGAACATAATTTTTTCATAATAAAACCAAAAGATAAGAACGGTTAAAATAACAAACCACCAGGATCTGATGGATAGGACAATGCCGAACCAAATCAAAAAATTTCCAAAATAAAGCGGATGCCGGATTATGGAATAAAGCCCTGTGGTATTTAAAAAACTGGCTCTCTGTTCCATGACGTTTCTTCCGGAAGTTCCTTTTGGGGCACAACCAACTGCGTACGCTCGTACAAGTAAACCGGAGAAAGAAATGACGAGGCATAAAATTTCCCACACCCGGTCAAGACCGCGGCTGCCGAATGGATATTGAAAATTAACCAGCGCAAACAAAAAAACAATAATTAACAGCAGCGGCAGATAACTTCGCCACCGGAACAACCAATTGCCAACACGTTCGAATTCTTCTCTAAGTGCCATGAGTTCCCTTTTATTTAAGGTTAGATTTTTCCACTCAGCCAAAGCTGAATGGCTTCCGGATAAATTTTGTATTCTGTTTCGTGTACGCGTGCTTCCAAACTTGCGAGCGAATCGTTAGGCAAAATCGGAACTTTTCTTTGCAAAATAACCGGCCCGGAATCAACGCCTTCATCCACAAAATGAATCGTGACGCCTGTTTCCGTTTCTTTGGCGTCAAAAGCATCTTTGATTGACTGCGCACCCGGATATTTCGGAAGCAAACTCGGGTGAACGTTCAGGATTTTGCCGGCCCAGCGGCGGACGAATTCAGGGCCCAAAATGCGCATGTACCCGGCCAGGAAAATACCTTCCACTTTTTTCGTTTCCAATGCTTCTTGAATCTTGGTTTCAAATTCAGCTTTGGAACCAAATTTTTTTCGGTCGATCACAAACGTCTGGAGCCCAAATTTTTTGGCCCGCGTCAGGGCGTAAGCGCCGGGATTGTCGCAAACCACAAGTGCGATTTCGCAACCCAGCCGTCCGGTTTGGCTCTGTTGAGCGATATTTTCCAGATTCGTCCCGGAACCGGAAACAAAGACGGCCACTTTCTTCTTATTCATGGTCTCTTCCGTGCACTACGATTGCCCATTCACCGAGGATTTTGGTTCCCAGGAGGCCGCCTATCATATCAGAAAGTTTGCCGCGAATCGTCTGTTCAAATTTTTTAGTCAATTCTTTAGAAACCGAAGCCTCGCGGTCGCCGAAAATTTCGAACATGTCTTTCAGGCTCTTCTGGAGCCGGTACGGAGATTCATAAAAAATCATGGTCCTGGACTCATCAATTAATTTTTGCAGTGCGTGCTTGCGCGCACTTCCTTTTTGCGGCAAATACCCGATAAACGTAAACGTATGTGACGGAAGCCCGCTTAAAATTAAGGCGCTCACAAAAGCGCACGGGCCCGGAATGGACTGGACTTCGATTCCGGCGCGGACGGCTTCCCTGACTAAATCAAATCCAGGATCTGAAACCAAAGGCGTTCCGGCATCGGTTATGAATGCGGCGTTCTGGCCTCTTTCGAGCCCCTCAAGTATGGAGCTTTTTTTGGATTCACTTGAGTGATCATGAAATGTTTTGAATGGTTTTTTAATTTCAAGATGCTTAAGCAGCAAACCGCTTCTTCTTGAATCTTCGCAAATCACAAAATCCACTTGGCGCAAAATCTCGATTGCCCGGAGCGTAATATCGCCGAGATTACCAATCGGGGTTGCCACCAAATACAGAATGCCGGGCTGGTTCATGAAGAAATTATGGGTTCGAAATTTTTCGTTTTCTTGTGCGGATGAAATAATCGATGAAGAAAGCAATATAAAGCGACACAAATCCCAATACCGCGATTCCCAGCTGGTCCCGGCCAAGCTGAATGACCAGGAAAAAAGCGGCGGCCAAAAGAATATACCGGGCCATGAATGTTTTTTGGAATTTGCCCGCGGGCGCCTTCGTCGTCGTTTGCTGGCTCAGGCTTGATAACAAAGAAGAAAAATTCACGAGTCCGATTCCGGTACCCAGCCACCAGCCTAAAATTAAGGAATGCTGTTTCAGAAACCAGATTGCAACCGTGCCGGCGAGCGCAACAATGAGAGCAGAATAAAGAAGCCGGCGGCTCATTCTTGACTACCGGCTTCGCTGAAGCACATATTGAAGCAGAGACTTCAAACTCTCGCGTACCGGACTTTCCGGAAAAACGCTGAGTTCTAAAGCGGCCAGGTCCGTATAATCCCTGGCCTTCTGAATGGAATATTCCAGCGCACCGTGTTCTTCCAGCAGCCGGACCAAATCATCCAGCTGGACATAATTCAAACCGGATTTAACGCGTGAAAAAATTTCGGCCTTTCGGTTTTCATCGAGAAGCGCAATTAAGCGGATCAAAGGAAGCGTTAACACTCCTGCTTGCAGATCAGCGCCGAGGGTTTTTCCAAATTCGTTTTCCTTGCCCATAAAATCCAGGCAGTCGTCTAAAATTTGAAACGCCATTCCAAAATAAAGCCCAAATTTTTTAAGCGCTAAAATTTGCTCCATCGACAGATTGGCCAGGATTGCACCGCATTCCAGGCAAGTGGCCAAAAGCGCGGCGGTTTTTCGTTCAATAATTGTAAAATAGGTTTCTTCTTTTAAATTGAAATTGTTTTTTTCTTTCAGTTCTAAAATTTCTCCGTCGCAAACGACGCCGGCCGTATTCAAAAAGCTGGCAATGACTTTGTCGTTTTTCGTATTGAAAATAGCGCCGATGGCTTTGTCGTGGAGATAATCGCCCACCAAAACGGCGACCTGGGAATTCCATTTTGCATTGACGGTCGGAAGATTCCGCCTTAAATAGGCCGAATCGATAATGTCGTCATGAATCAACGTGGCGGAGTGAAAAATTTCAAGTGCAGCAGCCGTAGAAATCACCTGGTCTGAAACGGAAGGCTCAAAAGCGGCGCCAAACAGGACGAGTGCAGGCCGTAAATATTTTCCTTTGGATTTGAAAAAATACCGGATGACTTCGCTTGATAATTCATTGGGCGTTGCCAAAATTTCGAGAATGCGCTCTTCTACTTGCGGAAGAAACGATTGAACGGGCTGGTAAATTTCTTCGAGAGAAACGGACGCTTTTAAACTCATGATTAAGAATCTAGTTTGACTTGGCGGATAATAACGCCGGCTTCTTTTAAGAGTTTGGTTGAAATGCCGGCGAGCGGATAATCGGCATTGAAAACGACTTCTCTAATTCCGCTGTTGATGATCATTTTGGTGCACAACAAACAGGGCGAAAAGGTGGTATACAGCGTTGCGTCTTTAATATTGACGCCGTGATAAGCCGATTGCGTAATTGCATTTTCTTCACCATGGGAACACAAACATTCATCTAATTTTGTTCCGGAGCTGGCCATTTGATTGCAACGCGGACAACCGCCTTCACTGCAATTCTGAACGCCGCGCGGAGTTCCATTATAACCGGTCGAAATAATCCGTTTATCTTTGACGATGACTGCGGCGACTTTTCGTTTGACGCAGTTTGACCGGAGCGCGACTACTTTTGCGATGCCGAGGAAATATTCGTCCCAATTCGGCCGTTTTTTTTTCTGCGCAATGGCCATGACGATCTTGGCTACTTCCCGGTGGAGTTCATCTAAAGATGAAGAGTTGTCAATTTTGTAATCGGCAAGCTTGAGCGTCTGGTCAAGCTGCTGGTCGCTCTTGACCCCGCTTTTCGATTCCACTCGTTCCAGCTTTAAAAAATCTTTAAAGGTCTTCGGATCGTTTTCGCGCTTTCTTTTTTTCAGCCGCTCGAAGCGAACTTTTGGAGAAGCCGTAATATTGAGCAGTGCGAAGCGGTCGCGCGTTTGCAGCGCCTTGGCTTCAGCGGGATGGCGAATAGAATCAATGATGTAATTGCGGTCCGCTTCAATCTCTTCCAAAATGCGCTTGGCCAAAACGTCGGGACCGTAGGCTTGGCGGAGTTTGTTGCCCACTGCAATGAGATTGTCACGCGTAACGGGTTTTTTGCTTTTCTTCAGCTCATCCCGAAGGACATCGGAAAGAGAACGGTATTCAAAACCGCGGTCTTTGAGGAACTTGGCGACTTCGCCTTTACCAGAACCGTTTTTCCCTGTGAGTCCGATGAGCATGACCGTAATATATCAAAATTTGCGCCGCTAGGAAAGTGGAGTGTATACTACCTGCCGTTTATGGACCGGAATTCAAAAAGCATCATCCAAATGGTTTTGGCTGCTATCTCCTTTTCCGTGATGGTCATTTTTGTCAAAGTGGCCAGTCATACCCTTCCTTCTATGGAAGTCGTATTCGCAAGAAGCATCTTGGGAACGGCGGCCATTGCCGTTTTAATCTGGAAGCAGCGGGTTTCCTGGTTTGGCCGCAATCCTAAGATCATGATTTTAAGAGGTGTGTTTGGCTTTGGCGCCTTGGCCATGCATTTTTACGCCATTTCGAAATTGAACTTAGCAACCGCGGTCATTTTAAATTACACGGCCCCGATCTTTGCGGCCCTCTTCGCGCGGGTCATTCTTCATGAGAAAACCGGATGGATTGTGAATCTTTCGGTTCTGATTTCTTTTGTGGGTTTGTATTTTCTTGCCTCTCCTCAGTTCGAAGCAAAACTGTTTCCGCTCGCAATCGGAATTTTATCCGGAATTTTTGCGGCGTTGGCTTATATCATGATCCGGTTCGGCGGAGAGAATGAATCACCCTATACGATTATTTTTTATTTCAGCGCAATTTCAATGTTGGGCTCATTTCCGTTAATGCTCGCCGAATTTAGATGGCCGAGCCCTTCTGAATGGCTGGTGTTGATGTGTTTAAGCACGGGAGCTTTTTTTGGGCAAGTCTGGCTGACGAAATCAATTCAGAATGCGCCGGTCTCGCTCGTACTTCCATTTTCTTATTTAACACCGGTATTTGCCGCTTTAGTAGGCGCTTTGATTTGGCAGGAATATTTATCGCCGGCTGCGATCGCAGGCGGCGTGATCGTGATTCTCAGCGGTGTGGCGATTTATTTATTTCGCAAGAAAACCGACTTCATTCCGATCGAAGAATAGCTTACGTCGTAATATTCCCCGTCGTCTGTTTGCCTTCAATTAATTTGCTCGTGTCCAGGCCGACGGTATGCTCTTTGCGTTCTTTGGGAGTTTCGGTGACATATCCGGCCTGAAGGCGAATACATCCGCTAAGCAGCGCGAAAAGAAGAATGAAAACGGTGAAATTAAAAAAGGACCGCATATTTTGCATAGGGCGCAGCGGCCGCCGCCATGTCAAACACACCGCCGGCTAATTCACCTACGGTGCTGAAGGTTCCTTGCAACACACCGCCCACAGTTCCTAATATGAGAGGCCCCGATAGAGTGCCTTGTATGGTTCGAACCGGAAGTTGGAAGACAGAAGCGAAAACCCGTTTAAAGCCGTACGCGAACCGGTTTGTGTCTTGAAAGGGGCTTGCGGCAAAAGCAGCGGGAGACAGCAGGATCAAAACAAGGGCAAGAACAAAGATTTTTTTGGTCATAACCTTCACACGTCATCAATTATTATTGGAGGCCGGAGAGTCCTCGTGGGACAGGATGACGCTTAGTATTGGATACCGAGACTGCGAAGTTCCTGCTCCAAATTTTTTCTGGTCGTAAACTGCACCGCATTCATACCCACCTGCTTGGCTGATTCCACAAACTCAATGATGTCATCTACAAATACGGTCTCTTCAGGCTTAAACTTGATTTCTTTCAGTACATGCTTGAACATTTCATGGCTGGGTTTACGGTGCCCGACTTCATGCGAGGGGAAAAAACCGGTGAAATGTTTGGTCACCTTGAAACTTTTTTTAATGTACTCGAAGTGAAGATCGTTCGTATTCGAAATCATGTAGAGCGGATAATGCTTCTTCAGTTTCGCCAAAAGCTCATCCATTTCCGTGTTCTCGGTGAAAATATCATTCCAGAGCCGGGCAAAGGTTTCGTAGTCGACCTTTTTCGGAAAATATTGATTCACCTGCTCATAAAAAGTTTTCGATGAAATTTCTCCCCGCGTGTAGCGCCGCTCCAGCTCGGAAATGAAAAAAAGCTCCCAAATCTCTTCTTCCGAAAGTCCGGTTGCTTCAGAAAATGCCTTCGACGAAATCCGGGCATTGAAAAATAAAAGCACATTGCCCATGTCAAATAAAATTGCTTTGATGGTTTTATGATTGCTGTCTGTCTGAGTCATGAATTTTCCTTGTTGATGAAAGAGTTTGCCAAAACTTTGCTTTATTGAAAACCCAATTTCCGGAGCGAACGTTCGTCTTTTTTCCAGTTCTTAAGCGTCTTGACCCAAAGTTCTAAAAACACTTTTTTGCCTAGAAAAATTTCCAGGTCCTTTCGGGCGGCTTGGCCGATTTGTTTCATTTTTTGCCCGCCGGATCCGATTAAAATTGCCTTCTGAGATTCCTTTTCCGTAAAAATGACGGCGCTGATCCGGATAATTCTTTCCTCATCTTTGAATTGATCGATTTGGACTACGGTTGAATAAGGGATTTCCTCACCCGTATAACGGAATATCTTTTCCCGGATGAGTTCCGAAGCAATGAACCGCTCCGTTTGGTCGGTCGCCAAGTCAGAAGGAAAATACGGCTCATGTTCCGGCAAATAAGAAAATGTCCGCTCGAGCAGAATATCGACTTGGTCTCCGTGTAAGGCCGAAATCGGGATCATTTCCGTGAATGGAAATTGTTTTTGATAGGCGTCAAGAACCGGCAGAACTTCCGGTTTGGAAACCGAATCAATTTTATTTACCAAACCCAAAACCGGTTTTCCGGCCGGCGGGATTTGTTTTTTCAGCATCTCTAAAACGGCGAGGTCTTTGGCGCTCGGCGGATAAGGTTCGATCATCCAATAAATTAAATCTGCGTCATAAAAAGTTTTCGACGCTTCCCGCATCATAAACCGCCCCAATTGATCCTTGGGCTCATGCATGCCGGGCGTATCCAAAAATACAATTTGTCCGCGCGGTTCCGTTAGAATTCCCCGGATGACTTGGCGCGTCGTCTGCGGTTTTTTGGAAACGGCCGCCAATTTCGAGCCGAGCAAACGGTTAATTAAAGTTGATTTTCCGACATTGGGCTTGCCAAGGATGGAGACGAATCCCGCTTTTGACATTAGTTTACAAAAACCCGGGGACAGATCATGTGGAGGACTTAGAAATCAAAGCTTGGTTTTCGAGCGTTTTCATTTCACCATCAATGCGCTCGGTGATGACTTCTTGGAGCTTCTGTTCCGTTTGTTTCCAAATGTTGAATTTCGGATCTTCCAAATTGCCGGTCACGCGAAACTCAAATTCAAAAGGCTTTTGGTCCGATTGCACATGGTTAAAAAAATGAGCCAGCGTGTCCGAAGACACCCCGAAAACAGTGGGCTGTTTCTTTTGGTTCTGATCCTTCAGCGAAAATTTTAGTTTGTCGATTTTGACTTGATAATGAATATCAACTTGGTTTTCTTCACAAAGGGCCTTTACTTTTAAATGAAGCGTGCCCTCTCTGAAGTTCAGCGGAAAATTAGGCATGAGGCCACTGTATTGATTGAAAATTAAATTCCTCGCCGAAGCTGTAATGTCGAAACTTTTCTTCGGAACAAACGGATTCATCCTGCCCAATACTAAAACCTGTCCTTCTTCTTTGCCCGGAATGGTTGCATTCATAAAAACAGCCGTGGGCAAAACTTCTTCCGGGTCAGTGGGGTGAACCATGCGGGCCAAAGAAAATGAAATGGACCTGAGCGTCCATTTTCGTTCCGGTTCCGTGTGATCAATCAATTGGAAGTCGCCGTTTCGGACCGCAAATTTTTCTAGTGTGTAGTTCGTAATGAGATGAATGATTTTGGGCTTACGAAGTTGAAAGCGGTTGAAATGTTCGAGCGCCCGGGCGGCAAAATAATTAAAATTGGATTCGCCTTTTGGATTGATCTCAAGCAAAACTTGCGGATCTTTTAATAAAATTCGCGTCACTACAAATTGGTTGGTCAAGAAACTGAGAATGCTTAAATCGATCGAAACCGTGCGGGCCGAAAGCGCATAAGGTTCCGCAAATCCGGGGGGATTTTTAATGCTGAGCCCTCTCATCCAAAAGGAGGCCCTGACTAGATTTGCTCCGGCAGAGTCAACGCGGACCGGCACGTTAAAAATTTGCCGGAGTTCACGTTCTAAAAAAGGGCGAAGCAGGAAAGAAGAGACGATTTGCGCGGCAATCATCACAATGATCAGCGCAATAAACAAAATGATGAAAATACGTTTTAATATATTCATGAATGATTCCTAATTAAAACATCCGTCTTGAGTTTTGAAGGGCCAAAGAAGCCCACAAGACAAACCGGTGCGGCACTAAACGTTCGATGACAGCCAAGAGCCAATTGTGCCAGCCTGAGATCACAGTCGGAATGTTCTTCTTGAGTGCTCGGAGTGCTGCGTCGACCACCTGTTCGGGCTTCTCAGCAATCGGATCCGAGCGAAAATCTCTGATGCCGGCCGCAATTCCGAAATTAGTTTTGGTGAGCCCCGGACATAAATTTAAAATGCGCACGCCGGAATTTTTTGTTTCCAGCCAAAGCGCTTCCGAAAATGAAGTCACAAAAGCTTTCGAGGCCGCGTAAACGGAAGAATACGGAATGGGCTGATACGACGCCGTCGAGGAAACGTTCAACACAAAACCTTTCTTTTGCTCGATCATTCCGGGTAAAAATAGGTGCGTTAATTCCACCAGAGAACGAATATTCAAATCGATCATTTGAAGATACCGCTCGCGGGACACTTCGATGAATTTACCGCCGGCCCCGCAGCCGGCATTGTTAATGAGACCGAACAGTGAAATGCCGCGCTCGTTAATTTCTTTATAAATTTTGCTGGGCGCATCAAGCGCGACCAGGTCGGCCGGAATACATAAAACTTTGGTTTGATATTGATCTTCCAAGCTCTGTGCTAACTGTTTGAGTTTTTCCTGCGATCTGGCCACCAAAATCAGGTTGTTGCCTTCTTTGGCCAGTCGTTTGGCAAAACATTCGCCAATTCCCGAAGAAGCGCCTGTAATCAGGATCCAAGTGTTCAGATTATGCGGAAGGGCCTGCATGAGTGCTTAATTATACGAAAAACAGGCCTCATCAGCCAGCATTGATTGCAAAAAGGCTATTCCCGGTTAGAAACAAACCGGAACTACCAATGCAGATGCTTTTTCAGTTGATGCGGGGAAATTACTTCTTTTTGGAATGAAGTTCGGAGAGTTCGCTTTTTCTTGCGAGTAGATGTCTGGCAAATGAGGATTGAAACTCCCCCATTTTTTCCTTAGTAGTTTTTAATTGAGTTTCCACTTCAACTAAAGTCATCCGGCTAATTTTGGTTCTCTTCTTTTCCGGAATTTCCCCTGCCGCGGGTTTCGCCGCCGGAGCTGCTACTGCCGGCTCTGCGGGTTTGGCCGCTTTTTTCTCTTCCACTTTTTCTGCTTTTTCTACGTGTTCTACTTTTTCTTCTGGTTTCTCTGACATCGGAGGTCCTTATTTATTTCATTGCCATTTGAGCAATGAGTGCTTGTTCGCGACCTCTAATTCGGGAGAGCAAATAGGACGTAGCGTCCATGTCTTCCTCGAAATGATTAGAAATCCATTGTTGATGCCGCCACAGAACCTTACGAAAGGTGTCGCTTTCATCCAGAGTAATCTGGAGACGCTTGCGAAGCGACAAAAGCGTATTGGCATCCTTGGGGCACTTCTCTTTATTGACGAGCAAATCGATGACTTTAATGAATCGGTCAATACACTTGGAATTGAACTGGATTTGTTTCTTTAGGAGAGCAACTTCCCGTTCGTTTAGGGGCGCTTGACTTATTTTCACGATCGCTTTTATATTTTTCTTCATATTAATTCTTCGTTCCTGAACGAAAGCTACACCACATTCAGCTTAAAGTCAAGGTTTTGGTTCTACTTCAAAAAAAATTGCTTCGGGCCGGCAAAAAAATCTCGGGAAAAGACTTCGGCCCGCGCCCAAACCGCGCGAAACAAAAACCGTCATGCCTTTATATTCATGAAGGCCTTCAACATAACGCCGCGGCAATTTTGTTTCACAAACCAGAGGCCCTAAAATCGGAAGACGAATTTGCCCGCCGTGCGTATGTCCCGCAAAGGCCAGATCGATTCCGTGGTGAGAAAGCTTCAAAAGCGCATCCAAATGATGGACCAGAAGAATATTTAAAGATTGTGGGCCCATGCCGTGGAGTGTGCGTTCAAAATTAATGGACTGAGTCACCGGATCATCGGTTCCGCAAATAAAAACAGGATTGCCATGAACGTCCAGTTTCATGGATTCATTGACAAGCACGTGAACTCCGATCTTTTTAAGCTCGGAAATAAACCGAGGAACATTATTTCGCATCCTGGACGTTTTCCCCAGACCCAAATGATAACGAACATTGTCCATCCAGCGGTAATCGTAATATTCATGGTTCCCAAGGACTAAAAAAGTCCCGTACCGGGCCCTTAAACCGGAAATCATTTGGATCGCGGTATCAATTCCCTCATCGTTGTCAATAATATCACCGGTCAGAAAAATAAGATCCGGATTGAGCATCGACAGGCGCTGAAAAAAACGGCGTTTGGAACCCGGATTCTTTACGAAATGAATGTCAGACAAATGAAGAATGCTGATGGACCTATTAAGTTTTTTTTGATCCTTTACCTTAATCCGTTTGAGCCGGTACCAATGCGGTTCAATTAATCCGGACCAGACAAGAAATGCGGCGACGGCCCCGAGCAAAATCCACCAAATCATGAATGGTTTCCTTTCAATTCTTCTTTTAAGGCTTTCATAAAACTCCGGATTTCTTCTTCGGTATTGTAGATGTGCGGCGCAATCCGGATCCCGCCTCCCCGCGGTGAAACATAAATTTTCCGAGCTAAAAGGCGGTTTGTTATTTTTTCGGCATTTTTGACATAGAATACAATAATTCCTGACCGGTGCCGGTCTTTAAGCGGCGATAAGATTTTAAAACGCGCTTTAGTCAATTCTTGGACTGCAAAATCTGTAAGCGCGAAAATTCTGCTCTGGACGTTTGAAAGACCAATGGATGAAATGTATTCAATGGCAGCTCCCATCGCAAAAATAGGAGGAAACGGCGGACATCCCATCTCATAACGGGAGGCGTCTGTTTTAATTTCCGCGCTTTGATTGTCAAAATATTCCGGATGAGGGACACTTCTCCAGCCGGCCGAATGCGGCGGAAATTTCGCCAGCCATTTTTTGTTGATATAAAGAATGCCGCCGCCGTAACCGGCCATCAGCCATTTGTAACTATTGGCAGCCAAAAAATCGATCTTTGATTTTTTGACATCAACCGGAAGATAGCCGAAACCTTGTGTTGCATTCACGACCAAAAATCGGTTTTGCTTGAGCTGGCCGAGGGCATCCAAGTCTTGGCGAAAACCATTTTGAAATTGCACGTAACTGGTAAGAATGGTTTTGATCTGCGGCGTTAAATTCTTTTTGATTTCTTCCAGCGGCAAAATTCCGTTTCTCGGCGGGACAAATTTGATTTTTGCTTTCCGGTAAACCCAAGGAACTGTCGTGGCCGGAAATTCCAGGCGATTGGTCAACACTCCGCCCTGATCAGAAATTAGTTCCGCAATCAAATTCATGCCGTGCGAGGTGCTGCCGGTAAAAGCAATTTCTTCCGGGTCTGCGTTGATAAACGTAGCGACGGTCTGTCTGATTTGCTCGCGGCGGCTAATCCAGCGGTTCCAGGAAAAATCTGCGAAGCCACCTAATTCATCATAATATTGAAGCACCTTTTGATGGACCGGTCGCGGAAGCGGAGAAGCAGAAGCGTGATCTAAGTAGATAAATCGTTTCGTAATCGGAAAATCACTGCGTATCTTTTTCCAATTAGGCATGAGGGGCATAATGCTCCCAGCCCTTTACAAGCCGGAGCATAAGTTCATATCCACGGTCGAGTGCAACACCCGTCGCTTTGGAATCGCGTTCTGTATAAGGACGGTCGGAATGGAGCATGGGAATGTCTGAACCGGCGAAAATAAAAGGGACCGGTTCGGCCACATGGGTTTTTTTAACGGTCGGCGTGTAATGATCCGGAGCAACATAAAGCCGCCAAGAATTCTGCTGTTTCAAATGTTTTACGATGGGGCCAACAATGTGTTGGTCAATATTTTCAATCGCCCGGATTTTTTCTTTCGCGTTTCCGGTATGACCGGCTTCATCTGTGGCTTCCACGTGGACAAAAACAAGGTCAAGCCGCTCAAGCGTGCGAATCGCGTATTCCCCTTTTGCCCGGTAATCCGTATCGAAATAACCGGTTGCTCCCGGCACTGAAATAATTTCCCAGCCCAGATAACGGCCGAGACCGTTTAAAAGATCAACTGCGGAAATAACGCCGCCTGAAATTCCGTATTTGTCATAAAAAGATTCGAGCTTCGGCGCCAGACCGCCACCCCAAAGCCAAATCATATTTGCCGGCTTCTTGCCTTGCTTGATTCGTTTTTGATTGACCGGATGAGGACCCAGAATTTTTTTGGATTTCTCCGTCAACTCCATCAAGAAATCAGCTCCCTTTCCTTTCGGCTGGTGGTCAGCGTATGGATTTCCTTGAAAATCATGGGGCTGGTCCGTAGTGACATCTAAATCACGGCTGCGCTTGTGGCACATAATGTGGCGGTACATTTTTCCGGTGTGAAAAGAAATGGTGTCATTGCCCATTTTTTTCTGGAGCTCTTTAATCAATTCATCGGCTTCTTCCGTGGAAATATGGTCGGCCGAATAATCGGTCAAAATTCCGTTTTCTTCGTGCACCAAATTACACCGGAAAGCAAGCTCACCCGGCTTCAGAATAATTCCGATATTGGCCGCTTCAAGCGGCGCCCTGCCGCTGTAAACAATTTTTGGATCGTAGCCCATTAATGAGAGTCCGCAAACATCGCTTCCGGGATACATCCCATCCGGACAAGTTTTCAGTGTTCCCAGAACAGAGTTGCGTGATAAATCATCCAAATTTGGTTTTTTGGCCACATCAAGCGGAGTTTTATCGCCGAGTTCTTTGAGCGGCCAATCGCCGACTCCGTCAGGAACAATCACAATTCGTTTCATATTTAATTACGCCGGCATGCGCGCAATCACCTTTTGCGCATGCGCTACTGAGGTGCGAGGCACGGCGATTCCGTATCCTTTTAATTGGTTACCGTGAATGTCTTTCCTGCCTTGTTCGTAAATAAAACATTCGATTTCTTCTTCCTCCAAGCGGGCCTGGAGTGATTTAATTTCTTCAAGCGAATCCGTATCATAGACCTGGACCCAGGCATGATGCGTATCCGGTTTTGCGCGGAAACGAAATCGGCCCGGTTCTTTATTTTGCGGCAAATTCTGCGCGCTGAGGATTTTCCGGATCAGTACAAAAATTAATGCGATGACAGCCGCGTAAAATAAAAGTCTCATAGGGATAGATTAAAAGCTCAAGATATTGAAGTCAATTCGATTTCTTTTTTGATCCTTTGGGCGTTTAAAGCACCAATCATATCGGACCTGATTTCAGCACTAAAGCGTTCAATGGAAACGTTGTCATTTCCCGGCGCTTTCCGCGGCTCGAGAACTTTCAGTCTTACTTTGACGCGGCGGTTAAAAATTCGGCTGCCTTTTGGAACTAAATTATAGGTGCCGTTGATCACGATGGGCACAACCGGGACACCCGTTTCAGCAGCGAGTTTAAAAGCCCCGAATTTAAATGCGTGAATTTCACCGTCAGGACTGCGCGTTCCTTCCGGAAAAAAAAGGACAGAGGTTCCGTGTTCGACAAAACTTTTGGCAATCATGAGGGCTTTCTTCCCGCTTTGCTGATTTCCGCGAATCAGGGGGATATAACCCGCCAGCCACATCGACCAGCCCAAAAATGGAATCCAGAACAATTCTTGCTTGGCAATAAATTTAAAGGATTGTTTCAGATGCAAAGAAACAATAATATCGGCAACGCTTTGATGGTTTGAAACCAAAACATACGTTTTTTTCGGGTCCAGCCATTCCTGTCCTTCTATTGAAACTTTCATCAGCGGACAAACAAGGACGGTTGTTTTCGCCCATCCGGAAATAACGAAATGAATGGCCTTTCTGGTCTGATCATATGGATACAAACAAATTGCCGTCAAAAAAGCAGGACCGGAAAAAACCAAAACAACGCTTCCGATCAAGAGCCAAAAAATATACGATTTGACGATGCTTGAAATAAATTTAGTTTTGCTCATGAAATGATTCTATTTTTTTCGCGGCTTTTTTTAAAATATCGCCCTCGCCCTTGTATTCCAATATGCGTTGAGCGTCGCTGAGCGGAAACCAGCGCGCTTCTTCTACCTCATCGTCGTGATTTTTAATATTGCCGTCCGTATAACGGACCAAGAAAAAATGAACTTTTTTGAAAATCTTCTTTTTAGTGGAGATATCAAAAAATTGGTAAGTAATAAAACCCAGGGGGGAAAGAATGGATCCGCTAAGGCCTGTTTCTTCCTGAACTTCCCTTAGCGCTGTTTCTTCTAACGTTTCTTTCGGCTCGATATGGCCTTTTGGCAAGCACCAAACAATCCGGTCTTTATTTCGTCTGGCAATTAAACAAATTCGAAGCGTGGAATTTAAATATTTGAAAACAACCCCGCCGGCTGAGGTTTGATGAACGCTTGCCATTGCATATTCTTAAGAAACTAACTTTTGCTTAAGCGCACCGTTATCGCCTTCTGCAGTATTGTCATATTCAGAATAACCGTAATCGTAGCTGACTTCTTCTTCATCTACGGCGGGTGTTGAAGCGACTTGCTCTTCGGTCTTCGCAGCGGCAACGGCAGCAGCATCCGCGCTTGAAGTCGTCGTTGCGGTCGCATTTGCGGTTGTGGCTGCAGTTACGGTGTTGCTGGCATCAATGGCAGCGGCTTCTTCGGCGTAGGCTTTTAATTTTTCCCACGTCTGCGGTCCGCAAACACCGTCGACTTTAAGTCCGTTTGCTTCTTGGAATTTACGGATCGCATCTTTTGATTTTGTTCCGAGAACGCCATCAATGGTGCCTTTGTAAAATCCGGCGTCGGTCAATGCTTTTTGAATTTCTTTCGGATCAATTTTGTTGGCTGAGTCCGTAGTTTCAACGGCGAACGCGGAATATGCCGCCATCACGAGAACAATTAAAAAAACAAGCGGTCGAACCGTTTTTTTGGTTAACAACATCACATCTTCCCCCTCTGTCTTTCGGTTAATTCCCAATATTTTGCGTAACTTAAGATCTGGAAAAGCGAGTTATGAATTGATTGTATGAAGCCGGAATAACCTTTCAGAATGCCGCCCTGAAAAAAATAGGACCTAATAAAAATAAATTTCGCTTTCAAAAAAACTGCCAGGAAACTAATGCTCCGGTTTTCCTGAAACCACTTCTCGCCTTCGGCCTGAGTTTCTTGGTTCAGACGCCGAACCATTTCATTCAGGCTTTCGGGCTGAGATACATTATCGCAAGAAGGGGTTTTTGTCATTTAATTTCGGTATAATCCGGCCTGAAAAATCTGGTCTTCGGTATAGAGATTTTCGATCTGATTCAGCTCCTCGAGCGTCAGTTTCGGGGAGTTGACTGCGCTGAGATGGTCCTCTAACTGGCTGACGGTCTTAATTCCGGGAATCACGACTGAAACGGCTTTCGGATGGAGCGCAAATTCAATGGCAGCTTGTTTTAAAGCGGCCTTTTTAGGATCAAAAGCAGATTTGATCCGTTCAATTTTTTTAAAGTCCGTCTCCAGTTTGTCTTTCATCCACCGGTTCCGGTGGTCGTCTTTGGCAAAGCGGCTGGAGGAATTGTACTTTCCGGTCAGTAAGCCGCAATAAAGCGGTTCCCGGGCAATCAAGCCGATTTCGTGTTCCTCGCAAAGAGGAATTAATTCCGGCCTGATTCTTTGGTCCAAAAGATTGTAAATTGCCTGGATGGTTGAAATGCCTTGCGGAATTGCGGCTTTGCCTTCTTCTGGCCTATGGATTGAAATTCCCCAAAAACGGATCTTGCCTTGCTGTTTCAATTCTTCAAGGACGGAAAATAAATTCCCTTTTTCAATTTCTTCAAGCCGGGGATTGTGCAGCTGATACAGATCGAGGTAATCGGTCTTTAAACGCTTCAGCGATTCGGCACAGGCGAAGCGGATGTAATCGGGATCAAAATTTCTTTTTCCGCCGTGATAAAAATCCCAGCCGACTTTGGTCGCGATAATGACCTGCGTTCGTTTGGAACTATCTTTGAACGTTTCACCGACCAAAGATTCGCTGTGACCTTGGCCGTACGTGTCGGCAGTGTCGTAAAAGTTAATACCTTGATCATATGCTGCGGAAAGCGCTTTGAGTGAATCCTCATCGTTCGTTTTTCCGTAACTATTTCCGCCAATGGCCCAACATCCAAAGCCAAGCTCAGTTACTTCCAGGCCCGTGGCGCCTAACTTGCGTTTTTTCATTTAGGAATGAACGAGTTCCTTTTGATCAATGACCCGGCCTGCGGCATTTACCACTTCGATTTTCTCGCGGCCGCCGTATTTATCCCACCACGCCCGAGCGCCCTTATTAATGATTTGATTGAGCGCTTGAATGTTCTTCACCCCGCGGTCAGCTAACCATTTTTCGAGCGCGGCGAGGCCGTCTTTTCCATAGATAGGAACTCCGTCTTTCCAGGTCGCGCGGCCGCAGAGAACACCGGCCCAATTGGTGCCGGCATCAATTGCAAGTTCGAGCGTCTCGCGGAACACATCGTCATCGACTCCAGCGCTTAAATAAATAAACGGTTTTGTCGCAACGTCAGCGGCCTTTCGGAATAATTTTTTTGCTTCTTCGCGTGTATAAGCGACTTGTCCGGTTTTGTTTGCCTTGGAACCTTCGACATAAGCCATATTGACCGGAACTTCTACTTTGAGCACGTCCACTTTGTACTGGGGCTTTGAAAATTCCCGCATACTTTCCGTGACAATCATGGGTTTTTTCTTCGCATACTCAATTCCATTTTCATCGCCGCCCTTTGCGTCATATCCGACAAATTCCAAAAAGTACGGAATGTCATGAGCTTCGCATTCGGCGCCGATTCGCTCGACCCAGGCATGTTTAATGTCATTAATGTCTTGGAAATCTTCCGGCGTGTAATAGAGCAAAATTTTAATCGCATCGGCTTCTTTTACTTTAAGCCGGCCAACGGATTCGTGATCGAGCAAATCGGGAAGGCGGCCGGGTGTATTCGCGTCGTAGCCGGTCTTTTCGTAGGCCAACAAAACGCCTGCATTTTTTGCGCGGGCCTTGACCGCCGGAATTCCGAATTCAGGATCGAGTAAAATAGCGGTGGCATGAGGAGTGAGCGCTTTGGAGACGGCAACTTTAAATTCCTCCATTTGTTTTTGAGAAATTTCCTTCGCGTCTACGCCCCGGGCTTTGGCGATGGATTTTTGGAGCGATCCGCGCTGGTCCATTGCGGCGGCAGCAATCACGCCTTTGGAATTGGATAAAGCCACGAGTCCCCTAAATTTTCCTTCGGTCATGCGAATAGTCATTCAAATCCTCCTAGTCAAACACTTCTGTTTTAATGCCGGTGCGTTTCTGACACAATTCGGCGATTTCATTCAGTTTCGCTAAAGGAACTTCTTTAATTCCGCCGTCTGCGGGCG
>OBEQ010184225.1_pt1 | contig 19192 bp, 21 predicted proteins | sample 1670901 | NCBI WGS metagenome assembly OBEQ01 (sample SAMEA104232315, study PRJEB22302) | groundwater metagenome | biome: forest; feature: aquifer; material: groundwater | place: USA | collected 2011-08-07 | depth 5.4 m
GCTCGCGGTCCGCGCCGACGGCGAGACGATCAGCCAGACGGTTCCATCCGGTATTACCGTCGGCGATCTCAGCGCGGAGCATGGCGATTGGGTGCAATCGCTGATGGCGACCGACGGCCTATCGGAGCCCGAGCGTAAGTTCACCAGCCTCAACCTCGCGCACCATCGCCGCGCGCTCATCGTCGACATCCCTGACGGCTTCCAGGGCGACGTGCCGCTGCGGTTGGTCAATCTCATCTCGGCCAAGCCCGGCGTCGCGTCGTTTCCGCTCACACTCATCCGCGTCGGCCGCGGCGCATCGGTCCGATTGATCCACGAAGATGTCGGCACGTCGGCTGCCGCGTCCGTCGAGCCGCACCTGATCCACGGGCGCATCGAGCTGCTCGTCGAGGACGGGGCCAACGCGCACTTCTTCCGCATCCAGCGATGGGCCGCGTCGGCGCGCGAGTTTTTTCTGCAGCGCGCGACGGTGCGCGAGAGCGCGCAGCTGAACCTCGTGAGCATCAACCTCGGCGCCGCAGTCTCGAAGACGCACGTCATCGCCAACCTCGTCGGCCGGCACGCGTCGAGCCATGTGCTCGGATTCGTCTTCGGGCAAGGCAGCCAGCACATCGACTTCCACTCGCTGCAGCATCACCAAGCACCGCAGACCATGTCGGACTTGCTGTACAAGGCGGCGCTGAAAGACCGCAGCCGGATGATTTACACCGGCCTCATTCGCATCACGAAGGCCGCGCAGCAGACCGACGCGTACCAAGCGAACCACAACCTGATGCTCAGCCCGGACGCGAAAGCCGAAACGATCCCGATGCTCGAGATCCTCGCTGACGACGTGCGCTGCAAACATGGCGCGACCGTCGGGCCAGTGGATGAGGAGCAGCTCTTCTATCTGTGTTCGCGCGGCATCGAGCGCTCGCTCGCCGAGCGGTTGTTGGTCATGGGCTTTGTTCAGCCGGTGCTCGACGCAATCGGCTACGAGCCGCTGCAGCAGCGGCTGCACGAGGAACTCGAGGGGAGCTTGTTGTAGGAATGGCTGAAGAGTCGATCCGCGTCGGGCCGAACGATCGTGGGCCGCGTCCGTCGGCGCCGGAAGGGTTCGTGACCGTCGCGAAAACATCGGATGTGCCCGAGGGAGCGATCAAGTACGTCGACGTCGGCGGCGTGCCGGTGGCGTTGTGTCGCGTCGGCGGCGAGCTGTTCGCGGTCGGCAATCTCTGCACGCACGATGGCGGGCCGCTGAGCGGCGGATCGCTCGAGGACCACGCGATCGAATGCCCGCGGCACGGCGCGCGGTTCGATGTGCGCGACGGGCACGTCGTGTGCCTGCCGGCCGCGGCACCGATCCCGAGCTACGCGGTGCGTGTGGAACACGATCAGATCCAAGTCAAGGTTCGTTGACGGAGACGGCGGGCGACAGATCAGCGACCGCCGGAGAGACGATGCTCGACACAACCCGCATCCGCTCGGACTTTCCGATCCTCGCGCGCAAGGTGCACGACAAGCCGCTCGTGTACCTCGATAACGCCGCGACCACGCAGAAACCTCGCCAAGTCGTCGACGCGCTCGTCGCCTATTACCACCGCTACAACGCCAACATCCATCGCGGCATCCATGTGCTCGCGGAGGAAGCCACGCAAGCGTACGAAGACGTGCGCGAACACACCGCGCGCTTTCTGCACGCGCCATCACACCGCACCATCGTCTTCACGCGCAACGCGACCGAGTCGATCAACCTCGTCGCGAACACCTGGGGCCGCCAGCAGCTCAAGCCGGGCGACGAAATCCTGCTGACCGAGATGGAGCACCACGCGAACATCGTGCCGTGGCAGCTGATCGCGGCGGCGACGGGCGCGTCGCTGCAGTACGTCGGCGTCACCGACGATGGTCGGCTGAAGCTCGATGATCTCGACCGCAAGCTCACGCGCAAAACGAAGCTCGTCGCCCTCACGCAGATGTCCAACGTGTTCGGCACGATCATTCCCGTGCAGGCGATCGTCGAGCGCGCCCACGGTGTGGGCGCCCGCGTGCTCATCGACGCGGCGCAAAGCGCGCCGCATCTGCCGATCGACGTGCACGCGATGGACGCCGACTTCCTCGTCTTTTCCGCGCACAAAATGCTCGGGCCGACCGGCGTGGGCGTGTTGTACGCGAAGGAAGAGCTGCTGACCTCGATGCCGCCGTTTCTCGGCGGCGGCGAGATGATCAGCGACGTGACGCTGACCGGCTCGAAGTGGAACGAGGTGCCGTGGAAGTTCGAGGCCGGCACGCCGAACATCGAAGGCGTGATCGGATTCGGCAAGGCGCTGGAATATCTCGAGCGGTTGGGCTTCGACGCGATCCAGGCGCACGAGCGCGAGCTGACCGCGTACGCGCTTGAGCGGCTGCGCGAGCTGCCGGACGTGATCATCTACGGCCCGATGCGCGTCGATGAGCGAAGTGGGGTCATCGCGTTCAACCTGCAAGGCCTGCACCCCCACGACGTCGGCACGATCCTCGACGCGCACGGGGTCGCGATCCGCGCGGGCCACCATTGCGCGAAGCCGCTCATGCGGCGGCTCGGCGTGGCGGCGACGGCGCGGGCGAGCTTCTACATTTATAACGAGCGTGCGGAGGTCGATCGACTCATCGACGCGCTGCAAGCGGTGCGCGCGTTTTTCACGCGGCCGTCGAAAGTGAGCGTGTGAGCCGATGGGCCGCTCGCTGGCGGAGCGATGGGAGCGGGCGAAGCCGAGCTACACGCTCGGGCTGATGATCGCGGACGCGGTCGGCAAGGTGCTCGTCGGCCTTGGGATCGGCATCGTCATCGGCCCGCTGGTGCATGAGCGGATCGGGATGGCGTGTCTGGGTGCCGGAGTGGCGATGGTGCTGTCGGTAAAAGCAACAATATGGAAGCCGTTTTGGTCGTAAAGCGAGCCGACGATGGTCATTGAACAACTCGACGGTCTCTACCGAGAAGTGATCCTCGACCACTTCCGCGACCCGCGCAATGTGGGCCGGCTCGAGCACGCGCAAATCAAAGCCGAGGGCACGAACCCGCTCTGCGGCGATGAAATCGCCTTCGACCTCGAGCTCGACGGCGACCGGGTCAAGCAAGTGCGGTTCCTCGGCAAGGGTTGCGCGATCAGCCAGGCGACCGGCTCGATGTGGACCGAAGCGCTGCAGGGCAAGACGCTGGCGGAGGTTCGCCATCTGATCCAGGCGATGAAAGGCCTGATGCAAGGCCACGCGCCCGACGCGAGCGTCGAGCTCGGCGATCTGGACACGCTCGTCGGCGTGCGCAAGTTTCCGGTGCGCGTGAAGTGCGCGGCGCTGTCATGGAACGTGATCGAGCAGGGACTCCAAACGTATCAACAGTCGGGCAAGCATCCACAACCGCCCGCGCAGCCATCGACCTGATGGCTGTCGCGTGCTCGGAGTAGAGCAATGGCCGTGACCGAACAGCAAGCGCTTGAAGCTTTGAAGCCGATCGAAGACCCCGAGCTGCATCTGGGGATCGTGGATCTCGGATTGATTTACGGCATCGATGTTGAGCCGGCGCCGGAAGGCGAGGGCGAGCACGTGAAGCTGACGATGACCTTCACGACGCCGTTTTGCCCCTACGGACCGATGCTGAAAAGCCAGGTACACCAGGCGCTGGCCAAACTGCCGGGCGTGAAGCAGGCGCAAGTCGCCGTCGTCTTCAGCCCGCCGTGGGACCCGCGGACAATGGCGACGGAAGATTGCCGAGTGGCACTCGGCCTCGGCTGGGACGAGGAAGGGCCAAGTCAGGAGCTCGAGAGCCAGCGATGACCATGAGCTCTCCGACGCAGGCGTTGGCGTCGGGCCGCACCGTGCTCGACCTGGTCGGCAACACGCCGCTGTTGTCGCTGTCGGCCATCGAGCGGCAGGCGCGCGGCACGCGGCGCGCGGCTGTTCGCCAAGGCCGAGTGGTTCAACCCCGGCGGCGCGGTGAAGGATCGCGCGGCGGCATCGATCATCGCCGACGCCGAAGAGCGCGGGCTTGTCCGTCCGGATAAGGTCTTGCTGGATGCGACCTCGGGCAACACGGGCGTCGCCTACGCGATGATCTGCGCGGCGAAGGGCTATCGCGTAACACTCTGCGTCCCCAAGAACGCGAATCCGCAAGTCCTTGCGATCATGCGCGCCTATGGTGCCACCGTCGTCGAGACGGACCCGCTGCAAGGCTCCGACGGCGCGATCCGCGAAGCGCAGCACCTCGTCCTCGAGCATCCCGATCGGTACGTGTATCTCGACCAATACAACAATCCCGCGAACTGGCAGGCGCACTATCGTACCACGGCCATGGAAATCTGGCAGCAGACGAGCGGGTCGCTGACGCATTTTGTCGCGGGCCTCGGCACGACGGGCACATTCACCGGAACCAGCCGGCGGCTCAAAGAGCTGAAGCCGGCGGTACGCGTCGCCGCGGTCCAGCCGGATGCGGCGTTTCACGGGCTTGAAGGGTTGAAACGTCTCGACGCCGCGATTGTCCCGGGGATTTACGATGCGTCGCTGCCGGACCAGACGATCTATGTGTCCACCGAGGACGCGTATCGGGCCGTGCAGCAGCTCGTCGAGCAGGAAGGCTTGCTCGTCGGCCCATCGTCCGGCGCGGCGTTGGCCGCGAGCCTGCAATTGGCGCGCGAAGCGCCGGATCCTTCATCGGCCGTGATCGTGATGGTCTTTCCGGACTCCGGCAGCCGCTATGTGGCCGAAGGGCTCTTCGGTCGGCCTGAAGACCGCGTCGCTTCCCGCTGGTAATTGCCGTCCGCCTGTATTTTTTCCGGTTCCATCCCCTCGAAGAAAGCGGTTTCTCTCCCTTGTCTCACGCTCAAACGATCAGGCATACTTAAGCGTGACACGTGAGAAACTAGAAGACCTTTCCGAAACGCCACACCCGGAGTAATCCGGGGTCGCCCGCGTCTCAATCGCGACGACGCGGGACGGCGGCCGCAAACGGCGGCGCCGGGAAAGCTGCGAGCCCTAGCGGGACGGGCGGCGGATGGTGCGCGAGTGAACGCGCATACTGATGTCCGCCGTGGTCGTAATCCGAAGGGTGGTCGAGCTGCCGAAGGAGGTTGACGTGATGAACGCCGGACTGCCGAGCACGATGGGCCGACAAGGCCGCTGGGCACACCGGCGTTTTCAATTTTCCCGCCCGCAGCGCCCAGGCATGACGCTCGTCGAATTGCTCATCGGCGTCGCGTTGCTCGTCGGCGGCGGCAGCGCGCTGTTCCTCGGGATTCAACAGAACGGGATCCTCACCGACCACCTCAGCAACATGCAAATCGCCATGAATGCGGCCCAGAGCCAACTTGAAGTGTTGAAGGCGTCGTCATTCGATGAGCTGGTGACCGGCGCGCGATACCAGCTGGCGCGTACTGCGGGCCGTGCACAGTGTGCGGGGACAGCCGACTGCAGCAGCACCGTCGGCTCGCCGCTGGTGATCACCGAGGACGTAAACGGCAACGGCGTGCTCGATCCCGGTGAGGATTTGAACGGCAACGGCCGGCTCGACACGGCGTTGCCGTTGTTGAACGGCCAAGTGATGTTCCAGATTCGTACGACCAACGGCGGCGTGCCGGTTGACTTGCGTAACCCCGACAGCCCTGACCTCGTTGACGTCCAAGTGTCCGTCTGCTGGCAGAGCCGCGGCCGAAACTTCGGTGAAGATCAGAACTGCAACGGCATGCTCGATCCCGGCGAGGACACCAACGGCAATGGCTGGATCGATTCGCCGGCGACGGTCAGCACACGGATCGGGCGGAGGAAATAATGGTCCGTCGAGGCATGACACTCGTGGAGGTCTTGGTGGTGGCCGCGATGGTCCCGCTCGTCCTCGGGGCGTCGTTCGTGCTGGCCAAACAGTCCGAGCAGGCCTGGATGCTGACGAGCCAGCGCCTGTCGAGCATTGCCGACGCGCAGCGAGCGCTCGACCGGGCCGTCAATGAGTTGCGCATGGGATCGGCGTCGAGCCTGGTGTGCGACGACAAGTCGATCTCGGTCGAAGTCAACGGCGTGCCGATCCAATACAGCCTGACCGCGCAGAATATGCTGACGCGGACCGTCGGTGGGGTGTCAACGGACATCGCCGGTAACCTGCTGGCGTTCTCGCCGACTTGCCGATCGGATGGGTTGGTGGACCTGCGCGTCACGGCACGCGTGACGGCCGTGACGGGCCAATCGATGCAAACGCTGGACTCGTGGGTGTTCGTGCAAAACCCGTAGGAGGAGCGGCATGGGACGTGACGCGCGCAGAGGTTCGGTGCTCATCAGCAGCTATCTCATCCTCTCGCTCTTCCTCGTATACTCCAACGCCATCTCGCAACAGACGCTGTCGCAGCGTCTATCGACCGAGCGCCTGCGTCAGCGGTTCCAAGCCGTCGACCTGTGTCACGCGTCGTTCGACCAGCTCATCCACGATCTGCACCAGTTCCTCACCGTCGAAGTCTACCAGGTGAAGTACCAGGGCAATGCCGTCAATGCGCTCGCGTGGCTGGATGCTCTCGGCAAGGATCCGACTGCGGTCCGCCCGTTGTTCGACATGGCCGACGTGAACAAGGATGGCAAGATCGACGTGGGGGAAGGCGACAGGACGCCGCACGCCACGCCCACGAACCCGATCACCGTCACCGGCTTGCCGTCGATGTCGACGGCCGGCGATTTTGCGAAAGCCTGGATCGTGGACGTGAAGCGCCGGCCCGAGGACATCAATGACCCGTTGGCCGCGCGGTACGTGACGATGCAGGCACAAGCGCAGGTCGGCGGGACGACCAAGACGTTGCAAGCGACCTACGAGTTCCGCTTGGGCATGTCCGACATTTTTCGGTACGCGTACTTCGTGAACAACTACGGCTGGATCGACCGGCACGGCGATCTCATTCAGATCAATGGCGAGGTGCGCTCCAACGGCGACTTTACGTTCACGGGCGCCGGCAAAAACTCGTGGGACCTGGCCTATGTTCAGGGCGACATCTATGCGTCGGCGAACCCGCGGCTCAACAACCCCATTACGGGCGTGCCATCGAAGGGCACGATCACCGGCGACCCGTACCAATTTGACGACAACTATTGGCGCACCTTTAACGCACCGACAGCGCGTCCACCGCGGCAATTGGTCGCCGACGGGCAGCCGCCGATCGGCGGGAAGCAGGAGATACTCCCCCCGGGGTACGGATGGGACAGCAGGTACATCAATCCGAAGACGGGCAATCCGGATCAACATTTCTATGCCTCGCAGCCCACGCAGCCGATTCCCTATTTGGGCGACTTGAGCCTCTATAAGGGCCTCGCGACGACCAAGACCATCACGTGGGTGGATACCAAGGGAGTCACTAGGACACAGACGGGCGGGACGTTGACGTACACGGATATCACTACCGGACAACGCAAGACCATCAATGGCATCTACTATGGGCCTGACGGCATCCAGGGTACCGCCGATGACAATGACCCGCTCGTGCTCAACGGCGATGCCGGCATATTCGAGGTGCACGGGCCGGTGGTCATCCCCGGTGATGTCATTGTTCGGGGCTTTTCGAATGGACGGGGCACGATCTACGCAGGCCGGAACATCCATGTCGTGGGCAGCACCACCTACTGGAATGAGACGGAATGGAACGAGATTGAGCGCAACACGTCGAATGGAGACGTGCGGACCCGTTGGTCGCAGTGGCAACTTGGACGCGTATGCGATAACGGCACGTACTTCACGCAGGCCGAGGTTGGCCTGGGAGCCGTGTGCAAATGAAAACTCTGCGGACGTTGCTGGGCTTGGCGGTCGCGACCGCGATGGTGACACCCGTGGTCGCGTTGGTTTGTCTGGCCGGTGCGTCGACGGCGTCTGCGGCTGGAGGGTTCGGCAATCCGCCACCGCCTCCGCCGCCTCCGCCGCCGGGGCCGCCGCCCCCGCCGCCGCCCCCGCCGCCCCCTCCGTCGGCTTGGACGCCGTATAGCTATGTCGTGCCCGGCAACTCGACCTACGGCTTCGATAGCCCGGACCCGAACAATCAGGCTCTGATCGGCTACGCGGCCAGGGGCAATATCGTGGTCGGCGACTACACGTCGGCGCTGTTCCAAGCCACTGCCTTGCCGAAGATGGTGCCCGGCGGGCCCGGCTCGGTCACGCAACCGTATGTCGTCGATGACGCTGACCAGAACATCGGCTATGTGACGAGCCATGACCCGCTCACCGGGGAAGCGATTTTCGACGGAAACTACACCAAACCTGAGATCACCGGAGCCAAGAAATCCGACGGTACTCCGAGGAGGTATTACGAGTCAAGCCTGTCCGACGCCGAGTTCAAAGCCGTCCTCGGCCCGGCGATCAGCAATCCGGACAATCCGACGAACCCGAACTACAATGGAAACAATTACCACATCAGGCTCCAAGGCGTGTTCTTCACCAATCACGCCATGGCTGGGGTCACGGAAACCACCTATACGACGATCGACGGCACGATGATTGCGCGTGACGACGCGCTGATGTTCCGCAGGGCGCTCGATATCAACTACGACACGCGCCTGCTCGGCGACCAGTCGAACATATTAACCCTCCCCTATGCCATCCAGCGCCCACGCATGGTTGCTTGGCAGGACTGCGGTGGCGGGTGCGTCTCGACGGACGTGAGCGCCGCGGCGGCTGCGGCCACTCCGGCCGCGGTCAAGGCCAAGGCGCAGAGGATCCGGAACGCGAAGCGCAATTACGGAAACAATGGCGGATGATCGGCGGCTCCTAGTTGACGATCGTCTGGGCATCGTCACTGTGTGACTCGGATGGCCGATCGGCGATCAAGTCCGCGGGTTGCTGCCGGTATCGCGATGGCCGCGCTCCTAATCACGGATGCCCGGGCTGCGACCCTCGACGTGGTCTCGCCGGTCTACACCGTCGAGCGGCTCTACAAATCTATGGAAGGGCCGCAGAGCGCGCAACCGATCGCCTTGCTCGACAGTCCCGTCCCTGAGCTGCTCTGGATCACCGGCTATCGCGCCGTCATGGTGGGAGCTGACGGCACCACGCCTACGCTCCAAGAGTTCATGTGCCACAGCAACCTCGACTTCTCGCAGCCCGACCTCCACGGCTCGCTCTTCGGGATGGCGCGCAGCACAAACCCGCGGTTGTTCACGTTGTCGCAGGGCCAGTTCGACATCCGTTTTCCCGACGGGTTCGGCATCCCGGTGCTCTCGACGGAGCCGCTGTCGCTCACCACGCAAGTGCTCAACCACAACGTCAAAGGCCGCACGTTCCAGGTCCGCCACCACGTGAGCATCGACTACGTGCGGGACCGCGAGTCGAAGGTGCCGATGCGGCCGCTCTTTCAGAGCGGCGTGTACGGGTTGGCGCGGCTCAACGGCACCGAGCACGATGCCTACTTCGGCGTGAAAGAACCGGACGCGGCGCACCATGGGTCAGGCTGCTTGCTTGGGCAGAATGCGTCGTCGCACACCTACACCGACGAGAACGGCCGCGTCTTCACCGGCCACTGGGTTGTGAAGCCCGGCCGCGAGGTGAATCACACCTTGGTGACGAAGCTGCTCAATCTGCCGTTCGACACGACGATCCACTACATCGCGGTCCATTTGCACCCGTTCGCCGAATCGCTCGAGCTGCGCGATCTGACCACGGGCGAGACGCTGTTCATGAGCCGGGCGAGAAATTTTTCGGATCGGATCGGGCTCGAGCACGTCGATTTCTTTGCCAGCGTCGAGGGGCTGCCCGTGTATAAGGACCACGAGTATGAACTTGTGAGCTCGTACAACAACACCACGACCGTCGACCAGGACTCCATGGCGGTCATGTACCTGTATCTGCTGGATAAGGCCTATCAAGCTCCATCGCTGCCGGCGCCGCACGCCTCGCCTTAGGTGCCGTGCTCCTGTAAACTTTCCCGTGCCGGCGTCGTCTCATTCTTCAGACAATAGGGAGGAGCCATGCTTGCCAAATCGATGGTCGGAGCGGCGCTCGCCGGCGCCTTGCTCGTCGTGATGACGCCCGCTCGAGCGGAGGATTCGCAACCGCGCGAGGACATCGGCGCACGGGCCGACCGGAGTCGCTCGTCGGACGCCGCCGCACAAGACGAGGCTCGTGGGCCCGCGGCGGGCGAGGTTGAGCGGCTCAAACGGTTGCGGGAGCGCGACCCGGAACGATTCCGTCGCGAAGTGCAGGAGCGCAAGCAACGGCTGCGCGAGCGCATGGAGCATTTGAAGACGACGGACCCTGAAGCCTACGATCATTTGATGAACAAGTGGCAAGAGCGCCGCGAGCAGCATCTCGAAGAGCTGCGCCAACGCGACCCTGAAAAGTTCCGCGCGATCATGGCGGAGCGTCAAACGAAGATCGGGCAGCGCTTGCAGGAGCTCAAGGAGAAAGACCCTCAGCGGTTCGAGCAACTGATGCAGCGTCGGCAGGATCGGCTCGAGCAGATGAAAGCCGGAAGTTCGGAAATGGGTGAGCGCTGGAAAGCTCGCCGGCAGGACGGCTCGTCGGGGTCGTCCGGCGGCGGGCGCGGCGAGATTGATCGCGCCGGCGGCTCGACCGTGTTGCCGAATGCGCCGGCCGATGCGCGCACCGACAAGCTTGACGGACGTGCGCGAGAGCATGTGCTCGGCGAACGACCAAGTCAGGAACGAGCGGGCGAGCCGCGCAATCCGCGGGCGCGGCCGGGTATGCGGCGTCGGGGTCCGGGAGGAAGCGGCCGGGACGGGCAGTGACGTCCGCATGGCCGCCTGGGTGGTGTCATGGCGGGATCGACGAGCGTGCTCGCCGGCACGGTGGCTCCGGGCTGTGCTGCCCGGCGCGAGCGCCTGACGATGTCAACGACATCGGATGATCAGCCGATCGCGGACGAGGATATTCTGGATGCCGTGCTTGGCGGTCAAACCGATTGCTACGCGCAGCTCGTGGATCGATATCAGCGAGCGACCTGGGCGCTCGCCTACCGGTTCATTGGGAATTTCGATGATGCGCGCGACGTGTCTCAAAACGCGTTCGTCAACGCGTATCGGCACGCCCGGAATTTCCGCCGGCAGTGCAAATTCTCGACGTGGCTCTATCGCATCGTCGTGAATGAGTGCAAGGACTGGTTGCGCAGCCGGGCTCGGCGGCCGCGCGCGCTGCCGATCTCGCCGGACGACGAGGACGACGATCCGTCGTCGGAGGTGCGCGACCCGAGTCTCGATCCGCGGGAGCTGGCGGCGAACCGAGAGCTGGCACGGACGCTCTCTGCGGCCATCGGGCAATTGTCGGAACACCAGCGGTCGGTGTTCGTGTTGCATCATTTGCATGGGATGCCTCTGCAAGAGGTCGCGGATATTCTCGGCTGTCGGCTGGGCACGGTGAAGGCCCACTTGTTCCGGGCCTGCGAACGGTTGCGGATTCGGCTGAATCCTTGTTTGCGGGAGGGCATGTGACGATGGACGACAAGGCATTTGAATCGTGGCTGGCGGAACAATTGCGCGCGCACCCGCTCCGCGAACTGCCGACGCTGCCGCACGATGCCGCGTACACGGCGCAAGTCATGGCGCGGATCGAGGCGCAGCGAGATCCCCAACCGGCGTGGTGGAGGCTGCTCGGTCAACGAGCGGTGCTCGCCGGCGTGTTCGCGTGCGTGTTGGCGCTGGTCGTGACGGTGTGGCAGCGGCCGGCTCAGTTGGCGCGTCGAGCGGAACGAGACGGACGGATGCTCGCGGCGATCGGCGAACTCGACGACGCGGTCGAGCCTCGGTTGGAAGACGACGTGGAAACGGTGGATCGCTTGATGCTGGCCAACAGCGCCATCGGGCCTGCGAGCGACAAGGCGTGGATTCAGGGCACGATGCAGCTGCTCAACGCGCTCGATGAAGATGATGACGACAACCGCCTCGAGCCGTCCGATGAGGGACTATTGCGGCAGCTCGACGACCTCGACGCGTCCGGAGCGGGCGCGTAGGCTGCGGCCTCTCGTCGCCGGCCGCAGCGTCTCACTGCAGACACTGAAACTGAGACCTACCCCACCGGTCGGTGCCTTGATTCACCTCTCCGGATATGATAGGCTGCAAACTTGTCAGCACGGTCTCGTGTCGCCGAATCGGTTCGCCAGTCATCCGGGCTCGCACTTCCTTGGTGCCTGCAATCGGTTCGTTCGCAATATTGCGCAACCGCGATTGTCAACTCCAGGAGGTCGTTTGATGGTTCTTCGCCGGAACGGATGGACGCTGGGTCTGCTGATGTTGGTGTTGACCGCCAGCACGACCATCGTCCGGGCGGCGGACTCTTCGTCGCCGAACGCCTCCTCGTCGACGCAATCATCCGCCCCAGCCTCGACGCCGGCGCAACCGGCACAACCGGCGGCCGCCGCGCAGTCGGCAGCACCGGCCGCGACCCAGCCCGCCTCCGCCATTCAGGACAACATGGAAGTGCAGCTCGAGTACACGCTCTCGGCCGACGGACAGGTCGTCGATTCCACCGACGGGCAAGCGCCATTCAAATATATCCACGGTCGCGGCCAAATTATCCCGGGTCTTGAAAAGCAATTGGCCGGCCTGCGCACGGGCGACTCAAAAGAGATCACGGTCACTCCTGAGGAAGGCTACGGCCCGGTCGACCCCACGGCGATCGTCGATGTGCCGAAGAACCAGCTGCCCACCGGCACGATGCCTGAAGTCGGCATGGTGCTGCGCGGAGTCGACCCGGACGGCCGCGCGTTCCGCGCGACAATCCAAGAGATCAAGGACCAGACCGTCAAGCTCAACCTCAACCATCCTCTGGCGGGCAAGACGCTCCACTTCAAGGTCAAGGTCCTCGAGATTACGCCCGCCGCTCCGCAGTGAGAGACGCGCCGAGCTGCGCGCACCGGCGATCCGGATCGATTGGCGCGTGGCGCAGCGGTCCTGTGACAGCGACGGATGTTGACGACCCGGTATAAAGCCGTCTTCAACCGGGTGTTTGATCCGGTCGCCGATATCCTGGTTCGCTGCGGAATCGGACCGTCGACCGTGACGATTGCCGGGCTCATCTTTACGGCCGCCAGTTGCGCCTTCCTCTTAATTACCCACCGTGTCGTCGCGTTCTGCTTCCTCGTCACGTTCGCGACCCTCTTCGACGCGTTCGACGGCGCCGTGGCCCGGCGCAGCGGCCGCGTGACGCGGTTCGGCGCCTACCTGGATGCGATGGTGGACCGCTACGAAGAAGCGCTGGTGCTGATCGCGGTCGCGATGGAGACGGGCTACTGGCTGCTGTCGATGTGGCTGCTGACCGGCTGCGTGCTCGTCAGCTACGCCAAGGCGCGCGCCGCGATGGAAGCGCCGATCTCGAACGGCGAATGGCCGGACATGATGGAGCGGATGGAGCGGGACGTGATCTACGTCGTCGGGCTCTTGATCAGCGCGCTCGTTCCGCGACGGATCGCCGGCGAAGATGTGTTCTGGTGGACGCTGGTGGTGTTGTGCGTGCTGGTCCACGCGACGGTGTTGCAGCGCTTCTGGCGTGCGCGCGCGTTGATCGCCGCGCGCGGCGGCCCTTAGTGTTCGTCCTCGCTGCCTTGACTGGCGACGGCGGGCGGCGGAGAAGCGGGCATCGGCGTGCTCAGCGTCTCAATCTTCATACCCAACAGCTCCAGGATCGACCCCGGTAATTCCACGACGATCTTCCGCGACGGCAAAAATCCGTACCGATTTTTCCCGTCGCCGCTTTCCGCGCCGATCAGCAATTGTTGTGTCTCATCGGACTGCGACAGCTGCACCGCGATCACGCTTTCGGCCGGATCCAGCCCGTAGCGCGCAAGATTCTGGCCGCCGTCCTGCATGAAGCGCGTCAGCCTCAGGTCGCGCAACTTCCCGAGCAAGTCCGCCACACGCGCCGCATCGACCGGCTTGCCTGTGCTGACATTCACCCACTGCCCATCGTGGTTCTCGAGCGACCACCGCGCTCCTTGCCACTCGTGGTGCACGCGCGCGACCTTCGGCTCCAAGAACACGAAGCACGCGCGCGATCGCAGCGTCGAGGGATCGACGAGCAGCGCGTCGACGCGCGCCTTGCTGACGGCGTAGATCGCCCGCTCGTCGACGCGTTTCGCGTAGAGCTGGTCGGGCTGGTCGCTGGTAGCCTTGCCGATGTAGAGATCCACGGGCATCGGGCGGTTCGCGACCAAGACCACCAGGTGCGCCGTCGGCATGTCGAACCCCCACTGAGGCAGGTCCTCGACTTTCGGATCGTCGGCGATCACGCGTTCGATGGGAAGTTTCGCGACGGTATCCAGCAGCCGATCGGCCGCTTGTTGGTCGGCCGCATCGAAGACCGGCGTGCTGATGAGCCAACGTTCCTTCTCCTTGGTCAGCGTGAAGGAGTTGATGAGCGACATGACGCTGAGGCGGTCGGCATCCCACGACTTGAAGTCGAAGACGTCGTGCGAGCGCAAATCCGACGGCGGCTTGTTGACGTCGTCGAACACGGCGGCAGGGATGATGTAGACTTCCGGCTGTCCCGGCCGCGTGGCATAGCGACCCTCGCCGACGGCGGTTGATTCGCCGATGTCCAAGCGTGTCGTGCCCTTCGGCGTCGTCACGGCAATGCTGGTGACCGGCGGCGCCAGACCGAACTCGGCAAGGTTGAGCGGCTTGCCTTTTGCCGGGCGCAGCGTACGGTCGGCCTCAAGCGGAGCGAAGTGGTTGAGGATGCGGCGCACCGCGGCGTCGTCGGCGCGCGCGTCGATCGGCTGCGTCACGCGCCACGCGCCATTGATTTGTCGCAGCGACGTGGTGCCCGTCCGCGTGCGCAGCTCGAGGCCCGTGATTTCGTCCGGGAGGATATTCGCGACCTGGCTGGCAAGCTGCTCGCGCTCTTCAGGCCCGGGCTGCCTCAGCTCATAGAGGCTGACGTACGCGCCGAGCGCGACCGTGGCGATCAACAGTGTGAGGGTGGTTTTCCAACGCATGCGGAAGTGCCGGCTGAGATTCGGTGCAATGGTCCGGTGCGGTGCCGCGCGACTACGTGCGCCGCTTCCACCAGACGACGGTCCCCAGAATACCAAACGCGCAGGGCAGGCCGACGAACGTCAGCCAAAAGATCCGCTTCATCTGGGCGGCCGTGAGGTTCAATTTCATGGACCCGATCGGCTTGGGGCCGATGCCGATGAGTTGCTCTTGCCCGACGAGCCAGTGAAACGCGCCGAGGACGAGATCCGCGTTGCCGACATTGGTGATCTGGCCGTTCTCGACGAAATCCGAGTCGCCGATCGCAACCAGCCGCGCGCCGCCGGTGCTCTCCGAGGCGACCGCGATCGGGACCGGGCCTGGCGTGTCGATGCCCTTGTTGTATTCGAAGGGCTGCGTGTTCACCGATGTCTCGCCCCAGCCTTGCGGCGAGGTCAGCGCGAGTACCGTCGTGATCACGCCCTGGCGTGGCGCCCCGGCCTTTACCGAGCGCGCCAACGGAAACAGCGTCATGAGCGTTTGCATGTGCTCGACGATGGGATGTTGCGAATACGTGGTCACGAACAAGTTTGCCGGCGAGACATGCGGTAGCTGGCGAGCGGGGTCGACGACGATGTCCATGCCCAGCTCAGCACCCCAGTGCAGCAGCAGCCCGTCGAGCCCCGTATCCGTGAGCGGGTCGATCATCGCCAGCACGCGGCCGCCGTGGCGCAGGTAGTCTTCAAGCATGAGCAGCTCCTGCTCGAGGAACCGCGCCGTCGGCCCGACAATGACCACCGCTCCCACCGTTGACGGGATCGTCTTCTGCTCGAGCAGCGTGACGGTCTTGGCCTGCATGTTTTCGCGCTCGAGATCCTTCGCGAGATCCGACAGGCCCATCTCGTCTCGGTCTTCAAGGCTCTTCTCGCCGTGGCCGTGCGTGAGCCAAATCAGCGGCTGCGTGTTCTGCGTGACGCTCAAAATCGCCGAGGTCAGCGCGTCTTCGCCCTTGAACGCTTTCAAGTTCGGCTGCCCGCCGCCCATGCCCATCGAGCTGTAGTCGTAGTCGGCGAGGTCGGTGTCCGACAGGAATTTGTGGCGGGGCTTCGCGGCGAGGTTCGACGACGCGGCGGCGACGATGATCATGGCCTGGTCGCGCTTCGGGTCGATGCCGAACTCCAGCACCATCTGCCGCGCGCGCGCCAAGTCCTGCTGCGGGTCGACGTACTCGACGGCGACCTTCGAGCCGGCCCGCTCGTATTCCTTCAACACGTCGCGGATCATTTCGTAGAGCCGGTTGCTCGGCTGATAAAACACGACGATGCGCACCGGCTGCTGCAGCTGCTTGAGCGCCTGCCGCGTCTTGTCGGAGAGCGCCGAGATCTTCGTCGCGGAAATATCCGTGCGGTAATAGCGGCGGCTGGAGATGTAATTGATGAAGATGAACAGGACACCGATGAGCACCAGCGTCACGAGCAGGTTGAGGCCCCCGAGCCACTGCCGCAGCTTCATGCGCGCCACCGCGGGTTGCCGACCGCGCGGACGGTGAGAAACAGCGCGGCGGTGATGACGCTGAGGTAGAACACGATCGGGCGCGTGTCGAAAATCCCACGCGAGAAATCGCGCACGTGATCGAGCATCGACAGATATTGGATGGTCTTGGTGGCTTGCGGGTCGCGCATGAAGATGCCGAGCAGGCTGATCGAGAAGAGCAGGAGGATCAGCACGAAGCTGATAAAGCCGGCGACCACCTGGTTCCGCGTCGTGCTCGAGGCGAACACGCCGAGCGAAATGAACACGCCGCCAAGCAAGGCGGTGCAGAGATAGCCGGCGCCGACCGGGCCCCAGTCGAGCGTCGTGGTGCGGCTGACCAGCACGAAATAGACGACCGTCATCGCCCAGAGCATGCAGTACGACAGCCACGCGCCGAGAAACTTCGAGGCGACGACCTGCACGTCCGTCACGGGTGCCGCGAGCAGCACTTCAATCGTGCCCGTGCGTTTCTCCTCGCTGAAGCTGCGCATCGTCAGCAGCGGCGCCATCATCACGATCGAAAACCAATACCACATCGTGCCGAAAAACAGATGGGAAATGTTGATCGACGGATCGACGCGCGGGTCGTTGAGGATCGACACGAGAAACCAGAAGACCCACCCTTGAAGAAACAAGAAGGCGGTGCCGACGACGTACGCGATCGGCGAATACCAGAACGCCTTCCACTCGCGGACGGTGAGGGTCCAGAGGTTGCGCATCTTATGTGGTCTCGTGCGTGGTCAGATGGATGAAGACGTCTTCGAGCGACGCTTGGGCGCGAGCCAAGTGTCGAAGCGGCCAGCGCTGCTCGACCGCCAGCCGGAAAATCGCCTCGCGCACATCGCTGCCGGTCTCGGCGTCGATCTCGAACGCGGTGAATCCGCCGGATTCGCTGTGCGAGCGGACGTGCTGCACGCCGGGCACCGTGCGCAGCGCGGTCGTGATGGCCGCGGCATCGCCGCGCAGCTCGACGCGGACCAGCTGGTTGCCGGACATGCGCCGCCGCAGGCTGTCGGGCGTGTCGACGGCGATGATCTTGCCGCCGTTGATGATCGTCACACGGTCGCAGATCATCTCGACCTCGGGCAAGATGTGCGTGGAGAGGAAAATCGTCGTCTGCGCGCCGAGGGATTTGATGAGGTCGCGCGTCTGGCGGATTTGGTGCGGGTCGAGGCCGACGGTCGGCTCGTCGAGAATCAGCAGCGACGGTTTGCCGACGAGGCAATCCGCGAGGCCGACGCGCTGCCGGTAGCCCTTCGAGAGTTGGCCGAGGAGCTTGCGGCGCACGTCGCCGAGGTCGCATCGCTCAACCGATTCCGCGACGCGGTCGCGCACCTTGGAGCCGGCGACACCCTTGAGGCGCGCGCGATACGACAGGAACTCCATGACGCGCATCTCAGGGTAGAGCGCCACGTTTTCGGGCAGATAGCCGATCCGTCGGCGGATCTCCAGCGAGTGGGTTTCGACGTCGAGCTTGTCGACGCGCACCGTCCCATCGGTCGGCGCGATCAGGCCGGTGAGGATGCGCAGCGTCGTGGTTTTGCCGGCACCGTTCGGGCCGAGGAAGCCCATGATTTCGCCGCCGCGCACCTCAAATGAAATGTCATCGAGGGCGATCGTGTTCTCGTAGCGCTTGGTCAGATGCTCGGTGGTGATGCTGGATGGGTGCGGAGCAGAGTCAGGCATGCCGAGTCGGCGTTGATCCTCACGAAACTTGATGCATCAATGCGAGATTCTTACGCTTCCTTCACTTGTATTCACCTTCACGGCCCTTGTCAAGTGGACGAATGGATTGGATCGTCCCTGAGCGTCATACGTTAGTGTAAGTGCTCATGGTGTTTGCGCGGAGCCGTCGCACCGCTGGGCGCGTTATTCCGTAGCCGGACCTTCGCTTGCTTGTCGCGGCGTGTGGTTTCGGGTAGCATAACATTCAGGATGCATTCATGATGCGGCGGATCGTCTTCGTTGGGCTTATCCTTCCATTGTTGACCGCTGGATGCTCGTCGCTGTCGCCGACGCAGGTCGGCCAGACGATTGGGAGCATGGCCGGCGGCGCGTTGTTGCCAGGCGCCGGTGTTCCGCTCGGCGCGTTGGTCGGCACGCTTGCCGGCATGGTCGTCGAGAAGCAGGTCGACAAGAATCGAGAGCAAAAAGAGCGTGTGGACCTGTCCCGCCAGTTGAATCGACCCGCAGACCCGGCGGCCAGTCAACGCGCGGCGGCCGAACCCCAAGGCCAGCCGACTCGAGTCTGGGTCGACGAACATCTCGACGGCGGCCGCCTGATCGAGGGGCACTTCGAGTCGCGCACCGTTCTATAGGAAGAAGCTGATGAGCCGGACGTCAGCTGAGCCCCACAACTCTCCAGGCTGGGCAGCCGGCGCGCCCGGCCTTTTCCCATGACGCAGGTCAACGAGCTGGCTCAGCGCGCGGTCGAGCGCTTTCGCCGACGGATCATCAACCGCGCGACGCTGGTCGTGCTGTTGGTGGCCGCGTGCGTCGCGATCGCCGTGGTTCGATTGCGAGTGGCTCGCGTGCGAGCGGACTGGGCGATGGGCGTCGGCGTGGCGTTGGCCCTTGTCGCGGTCGCCGTCGTCGCCTGGTGGTTGCGCCGCGAGCGGCGGCTGATTTCGACGGCCGCGGAACACATCGACGACGTGCTCGGCCTCGACGCGCGATTGGTGACGGCGATCGAATTTTCGCACGCCGCCACACCGCCGGCGCTGTACGAGACGCTGTTGAAGGACACCGAGCAGCGGCTCCCCGCCCCCCCGGA
>OBEQ011643801.1_pt1 | contig 19189 bp, 14 predicted proteins | sample 1670901 | NCBI WGS metagenome assembly OBEQ01 (sample SAMEA104232315, study PRJEB22302) | groundwater metagenome | biome: forest; feature: aquifer; material: groundwater | place: USA | collected 2011-08-07 | depth 5.4 m
TCCGTTTTGCACGAGTGCGTCGGGTCTCCTCAAGCCTCGTAAAGGGGAAGGGCTGGAACAGTTAGTTCCTCCGGATTTCGCCCGCGAGCACCTTGTGCTGCCGCTATCGCACACCCTCAACTCGTTGACGGTAGCACTCGTCAACCCGCTAGATCTCATCATGATGGACAACCTCAGTCGTATCTCTCGCTGTGAGATCAATCCCGTCGTGACGATCAGGGTGGATCTAGAGCAGGCCATCGAGCGGTTCTACGGAACCGATACGATGCTCAAAGAGGCGATTGGGCACTCGTATGACCTCATCGACGAAACGACAGGCTCGCTGGCGGTTGATGATGACTCATTAGATCTCGATCGCCTTAAACAAGCTGCGGAAGAAGCGCCAGTCATTCGTTTGGTCGATCTCATCATTCGCCAAGCGATCAAGGAGCGGGCCAGCGACATCCACGTCGAGCCGTTCAAAGACAAAATTAGTTTGCGTTATCGCATCGACGGCGTGCTCTACGATATCTCCCCGCCAGCCCGACAGCTTCACGCACCCATCATTTCCCGCATCAAGATCTTGAGCAAGATGGATATCGCTGAAAAACGCCTGCCGCAGGACGGCGGGTTCATGATGACCATGGAGGGCCGGGCCATCGACTTTCGTATTTCTACCATTCCGTCCATTTATGGTGAGAAGGTGGTCATCCGGATTCTCGATAAAACGTCCGCGCTGCTCGATTTAAGCCGTCTTGGGTTTGACGCAAAGCCGGTGGAAGCGTTCAGGCGAGCGATCCATGATCCGTACGGCCTGGTCCTGCTCACGGGTCCCACAGGGTCAGGGAAATCCACCACGCTCTATGCCGCATTGGCCGAGATTAACTCTCGAGAAAAGAACATCCTGACCGTTGAAGATCCGGTCGAGTATCGCCTATACGGGATCAATCAAGTCCAAATCAAGCCAGCCATTGGGTTGACGTTTGCCTCCGCGCTGCGGGCCTTCATGCGGCAAGACCCGGATATCATCATGGTGGGTGAAATTCGCGATCAGGAAACGGCGGAGATCTGTGTGCGTGCCGCACTCACCGGGCACTTGGTCTTCAGCACGCTGCACACCAATGATGCCCCCAGCGCGATCAACCGGCTGATCGATATCGGACTGCCGTCCTATTTGCTATCTTCTACCATTGGCCTCGTGGTGGCGCAGCGTCTTCTACGGAAAGTGTGCGATCGTTGTAGGGAAGCCTACGAGCCGCTGCCGGCGATTCGCGAACAATTTCATGTGACCGAGGAGCTCCTCTACCGAGCCAAAGGGTGCGATGAGTGCACCAATACCGGCTATCGAGGTCGAGTGGGAATCTATGAAGTGATGATGCCGACGCGCGAATTGCGCGATGCCATTGCCAAAGGTGCTCCAGCGCACCTCTTGAAGGATTCGGCCATCGCTGGAGGGATGTCCACATTGTGGGAGGAGGGCATAAAGAAGGTGAAGCTTGGCCTCACCACACTAGAAGAGCTGGAAAGCGTGGTGTTACTGGATCGCTGACGATGCCAACCTACGTCTATAGTGCCAGAGATCAACGAGGGCAAGTCCAGGTCGGCCACCTCGATGCGCTTGAGGAGGACGAGGTGGTCGCCGTTCTCCAACGTCGAGGACTCCTGGTCACCGCCATTTCTCAGAAGAGCGCGGAAGAGAACGCCAGATCGACGAAGGTCTCATTCCAACAAATTGCCGTCCGTCGCATGCACGGACGGGTGACCGTCACCGATCAGGTGATGCTCTGTCAGCAGTTGAGCACACTGGTGGAGGCGGGGGTGCCACTGCTCAAGGGCCTCCAGGTTGTTTCGGCTCAAGTGGAGAGCCGCACGCTCCTCATCGCACTCGAAGAGATTCGTCGCGATGTCGAAGCGGGGCGGACATTCCGGGACGGGCTCGTCAAACATCCAGCCATTTTTTCGAAATTGTGGGTCAACTTGGTGGAAACAGGGGAGGCGAGCGGTCACCTCGCCACATCGTTGCAACAGCTCGCACGTCACCTCGAGTCTGCCCAGCACTTAGAGAATGAAGTGAAGACCGCATTGACGTATCCTGCGTTTCTGATCGTGACCGCCATTGGGGTGCTCGCGCTCTTCGTCTACTGGTTGATTCCCAAGTTCACCACGATGTTTTCGGCGATGGGGTTAGAATTACCACTCTTGACGCAACTGGTCATCGGGGTGAGCGTCGCCGCAAGAAAATATGTGGTCGTCATTATTTTGGGAGCGGTGGTGGTTGGGTACCTTCTCAAACGCTACTTGCAGACGGAACCGGGGGGATGGATGTGCGATCGACTCTCGCTCCAGATCCCCGTGTTTAAGTCGCTGTTTTCCTGTGTGCAGCTGGCACAGTTTGCGCGGGGGTTATCCACGCTCTTAGATAGTGGCGTTCCGCTGCTCTCCGGTCTTGAGATTTTAGAGAACAGTATGGGCAACCGGGTCTACGGGGCGGCGGTCAGGCGCATTCGGGAACTCGTGAAAGAGGGCAAGACCATGGCTGAGCCGATGGCAGAGACCGGGATGTTCCCCCCCATGGCGGTTCAGATGGTACAAGTGGGAGAAGAGGTGGGGGAGCTGGCGAAGATGGCGGGTCGCATTGCGGTCTACTATGAGGAGCAGGTGTCCATCTTCATTGCACGCATGACCCGGCTGTTTGAGCCGATTGGGATTGTGGTCATGGCAGGGCTTGTGTTGATCATCGTGTTGTCAATTTTTATGCCTATCTTTAAGTTGTCAAGTAGCGGGATGATTCGTTAACCCCCCGCAAAGGAGGTGAGCGCGCCTACGAGGACAAACGAGCGTTTGATCGTAACCGGTCATATGAAGCATCCAATGCGTGAAGATCGTAACCGAAGGAGGGAATGGATGAAACTACGACGTCGAAAGCAGCACCACGGTGGGTTTACGCTCCTTGAGTTGATGATGGTCGTCATCATCATCGCGATTTTGGCGTCTCTGGCCCTGCCGCAGTACATAAGAGCGTCCGAGAAGGCGCGGGCGGCTGAAGCGTTTCAGACACTCGCTGGGGTTCGCTCATCTGAAATTCGTTACCGTGCCCAGGATCCGCTGAACCAGTACACGACGAATGCCAACAAGCTCGACTTCGACATACCCAACTCCACCCTCTGGACTCCCTTGGGAATTGGAGCCGGTGGATCGGGTAACACCTCAGTCGGGGGAGCCCTGTTGACCCGCAATGGAGGGATCTACAGTGGCCAGACCGTTGGTCTCAGTTTTGGAACCGGGACGATCTGCGGAACCTTCGTTCCTATTGCGCCGGTCAACACGACTTGTACCTCAGACTAAGAGGCGGTGCGTAACGCCGCTACTGGCACAGTAAACCTGGGAGGTGCATATGCCAGATACAGGAGCTCTTGGTTTGAGCCTTGGCTGCGCGGTGCTGTCGGCGATGATGGTCCTGTTTCCAAAGATGGTTCTCAGCGCAAGCCATGGCTTGAATCGTATTGTCACCACACTGGATGAACCCTTGCTTCGGTATCGATATCTCGTGGGCGTGCTGCTGGCCGTCACCAGTTACGCCTTCTTTCGGCTGGCATTACTCCTTCCCATGCTTAGATCGTAGGCCTGGGAATTGGTGAGATCGCTCCAGGGTAATTCCAGCGTGCGAGCCGGGGCGTGGTGCGTATGGGGCACGACCTTGAGGAGAAGATCAGGACGTTATCTCAGACCCAAGAGGGAAGCGCTTTGAAGGGGTTCACTCGTGCCTTCGAAAGAGCGCGGCTATCCCTTTAGCGTTTAGAAGATACTGGGACATTGACGACGCCAAGACTCGTGGCGTGTCAGTAGCGGCGTTTAGTTGACCAATCCCGCCGTGTGTTGTGAGGTGTGGTTCGTGCTATTAGCGTCAGGGTAGTTGCCATTCGTGTGGTGGAACTGCTGGGCGCTCCAGTTGGAACTCTTCCGTGGTTTCATGTATCCGATCCGTGATCTGCTCTCGCGTGTGGGGGGGATGATGTTTTTCGGATTTCTCCTCTACCGGCGGGCTCGTGTCGTTCCGTCAGATTTTTGGCTGGTGGTGTGGTGGCTCGAGGTCGTCTACTTTATCCTCCTCATCCTAACCTATGTGCTGCGCAGTCAGGTGAGGGAGCGTGCCGTCGGCTTCTCCGAGCGATGGCTGCCATTCCTCATCCCCATGTTCCTGATGTCGTTAGGAACGGAGCCAATCGTGCACGCGGATCTCAGGATGTGGGCCATCAGCCTTCTCATGGTTGGAGACGCGATCCAGCTCACCGGTGTGTGGACCCTTCGGCGAAACTTCAGCGTGATGGTGGAGGCGCGATCTGTTGTTTCGCAAGGGATCTACAGGTACGTGCGGCACCCGCTATACCTGGGTGGATTTTTTTCTGGGGCGGGGGTATGGCTGTTACGAATGAGCGTGTGGACCACGGTGTTGTTTGTCCTGTTTGTAGTGGGTGAGGTCTACCGGGCGGTTCTTGAGGAACGGAAACTCGAAGGGTCTTTCCCGGAATACACCTCCTACAAGCAGTGTGTCCCGATGTTTATCCCCTGGCATGGCGGGTTCCAACGACACCGGCAGGCATCGCCCAAGGTCTAAGCCTACGCTCGGGAGCCAATTCAGAACTTCAGCGTTTGTGCATGTGACAAGGGGCAGTAGCTCAGCTGGGAGAGCGCGACAATCGCACTGTCGAGGTCAGGGGTTCGATCCCCCTCTGCTCCATTTCGCCTTCTTCCAGCACCGTTGCAATATCCCACGAGCACACTCCGATCTACTGGTGATAGCCAACACACTGGCTAGCTGCCTCATGATCAAACACCAATCTCTAGGGCTTGCGCCCTCCTATCGTAAGTGCACTTCGCATCTAGCGGGGCCAAGGTAATCCAGCGATGGTAACGACCCAGCCACGCACTAAGAACTGGACAGTGCGGATCGGCGAATTGGTCTTTGGAATTGACCTGCGTTCACTGGCACTCTTTCGAGTGGCCATCGCGCTCCTGATACTCGTAGACCTAATAGGACGCGCAACTGATCTCATCGCGCACTATACCGATGGTGGCGTGCTCCCCCGCGTCGTGCTTTTCACGCAACCCCTTCCCCCATACGCTGTGTATCCGCTATCCCCTTGGATCTCTCTCCACATGCTCAGTGGTTCTCTGTGGGGTCAGGTTCTGTTGTTTGGGGTGGCGGGACTCGTGGTGATCGCTTTGGGTGTCGGCTATCACACGCGTCTTGCGACGTGCGTGTCGTGGTATTTGATGCTCTCGCTCCATGCGCGCAATCTTTTGGTGAGCCATCTTGGAGATGAGCTCTTGCGTGCGCTCCTGTTCTGGGGCATGTTTGTACCCTTAGGGGCGTGTTGGTCCATCGATCGCATGCACAGTGGCATCATTCCCCCTTACCGCCGCGCGTACTCTGTAGGGACCATCGCACTGTTGGGACAGGTCATGGCGATGTACCTTTGTACCGCAGCGCTCAAATTAGGTCCAGAATGGCACGAGGGTAGTGCTGTGTACTACGCCCTCAGTATGGATTATTTCGTGACAAGCCTTGGAAAGTTTATCCGTCAGTTTCCAAACCTCCTTCGAGTCACCACCCATGTCGTGCTCTATGGGGAGTGGATTGGCCCATTATGCTTATTAGTGCCTGTCGCTGTGATCCGTATGGCAGTGGTGTTCCTCTTTATATTGTTCCAAATCTGTTTAGGGTTCGGGTTGACGCTCGGACTGTTTCCTTGGGTCAGCTCTATAGCCATGCTCCCATTTCTGCCAACATGGTTCTGGGATCAGGTGCTCCCTCAGCGTCAAACTCTCAAGGAGACAGCGCATTTCGTTCATGGTTCTCATGCGATGGTTGGTTCTCCACTCATGAAATCATCGCTAAGGATCAATGTGCTTGTCGGAGGTCTATTCGGCTATGTTATTCTGTCAAATCTCGGCACACGCTCTCCTGGCATGCATCCCCTCCTGGAACGAGGGGCTTGGTTTGGCCGGTGTTTTGGCTTGAATCAGCGGTGGGACATGTTTGCCACGTCGCCACCCAGAGACGATGGATGGTTTGTCGTTCCTGGTCACCTCCAAGGGGAGAGTGTGGTCGATCTTCTGACGGGAAGGGCGGTGAAGTGGGGAAAACCACCACTCATTTCAGATACTTTTAAAGATTACCGTTGGCTCACCTACTTCCGAAGGATTTGGTGGCTCAGGGATACACGTTATCCACAATATTTTGCAGAGTACCTCTGCCGTAACTGGAATCGTCACCATCAAGGAGTCACACGGCTCAATCAGCTCGAGGTGTTTTACATGTTGGAAACAACACTTCCGGATTACCAACTGCCCCGTACAGAGAGAGTGCTCATCGTTGAGCAGGCTTGCGGGGAAACGGACAATCGACTTGCCCAACTTACAAAACGTTGAGGCCGTGGTTTTGGTTGTCTGGGCAATGCCCGCGTGACAAAGATGGGATCTCTCCCTCGAGTGTTGATTCCTCCAGGAGTCGTACAGGGCAACTCCCTAACGCTCACGGAGCCCAGGGTGTTGCACCACCTGTCGCGTGTGTTACGCCTGAAGGTGGGGGATCGACTGGAATGCTTCGATGGCCAAGGCGGCTGTTACGTTGGTGTTGTGCGACAACACACACGGGATCGACTCACGCTGACCATCGAGCAGCGCGTCGAGGAGCCACCAGGACCGCTGCAGATCACGCTCGCGTTTGCCGTGATCCGTCCTGAACGGATCGAGTGGATCATCGAGAAGGCGACGGAGCTTGGGGTGAGTCGGCTGGTGCCGTTCATCACGTCGCGCACACGGATGCAGCGCTCTCCTCACGGTCACGCCCATCGTCTCACGCGTTGGCGGCGCATTGTCACTGAAGCCACGAGGCAGTGTGGTCGCTCGTTCGTTCCCTCCATCGAGGTTCCACAGCCGTTCGAGCAGCTCATGAAGGAACCGCTTGAGCAGCCCACACTCCTGCTGACGTTAGCCGCAGAACATCGGCGTGGCCTCGAGCAGTGTCTCCGAGAACTGCAGGGCATGACGTCTGTCACCATTATGATCGGACCTGAAGGTGATTTTTCTCCAGAAGAGATCGCGCTGGCGACGCAGCGTGGGGCCCAGCTCATTACGATCGGGCAAAAGCCACTGCGCGCAGAAACAGCCGCCATTGTCGCGCTGACGATCCTCCAACATGCGGTGGGTGTGTTGTGAAGCGATGGCAAGACGGGGGTCGACTCGGCCAGGATCGCACGTGTGACCGATGAGTCCCCAAGCCGCTTGGGTCCGCTGGCTTCCGTGGATCAACTTAGCCGCATTTACAGCCCTCTGGATCGCCCGCTGGTCGACGTTTCCGCTCGTCCTTGATCCCTACTACCATCTCCTTATTGCTCAGCAAATCGCTGATGCGGGCGGGCCGATCGCCTATGAGTGGTGGGAGTATGCCCCGGTGGGTCGGCCGCACCTGTACCCTCCCATGTTGCATCTGGTGTTGGCGATGGGCTTGAAGTTGGGGTGGGCGCCGCTGACGGTGATCCGTCTGGTCTCTGTCACATTCCTTCCGCTCTTACTGCTCAGTCTGTTCTTGGTGGTGCGGCGTCTCTTTACTCCGTCGCTGGCGCTGACGTGTGTATTGGTCGGTATGGTCCCGTTTTCTTTCCACCTCCACAGTGCCATTACGCTGGCGGCTACTCTGGGGATGATTGAGCTGCTCTGGTTGGTGGACGCACTTGAGCACGGTCGGTGTTTGGCCGCAGGATTGTTGATCAGTCTGTTGTGTTATACCCACTTAGGCTTACCGCTGATGGCGCTCATCACCGTCTGTTGTGCGGCGATCTTGCGGCCGGCGATTTGGCGCGTTCTGCTCCGGGCGAGCTGGGGTGTGGTGTTGGCGGTGCCGTGGTATGTGCATCTCATTCGGTACCGAGCGTGGTTTCATCCGATGCCAAGGCTTGAAAATACGATGGTGGAGTGTATGCCCCTGCTATATCTCGCCGCAGCGCTGGGTCTGTGGTCGTGTTGGCGGATGAAAGGACGTGCGGTCTGGTGGCTTGGGTGTTGGACGGGTTTCGCGGCGCTTGCGCGTCACTACCCCTATCGCTGGCTCAGTGGTGAAGGGGTGTTGCCCATTGTGTTGTTGGCTGGGATGGGGGTGTCCTGGCTTGCTGAGCGGCTCGTGAGCATATTCCAGTCGTCGCAGCAGAGACAAGGGAGCTCGCGGGAAGGGAACACGCGGCATCTTCGAGCGTCGCTGGGGATCGTGTTCCTGCTCTTCTGTTCACCAACCCTCTTGCAGACCGCTCACGGTTGGCGGTGGTTCTGGCCTGACAGCGCGCCTGCACATCTCCTCAGCTGGCCTGGCGTTGTCCGTAAAGAGGTGGACACGAGTCTGTATTCGCCTGCGGTGGAGCGACTGGCACGTGAGGTGGCGCGTCAGACTCGACCGCAAGAGATCATCTGGTCGAATGCGCCCTATGCCATCGGTCTCATCGCCGCGCTGGCGCATCGACCGATCGCTTCGGCGATGTTCAACGAGGTCGCTGCGCCACATTCCGTGGATGCGGTGCGTGCGGCGCACGTGGTGGTGTGGTTGAAGATCGGCGATCTGCCCGGGATGATCAGCCAGGCGTCGCTTGCGCGGTATCCGCTGACACTTATCGCTGAAACCGATCTGGCGATGGTGCTGCGGCAGGCCGGTGTCTCGATCAGCGCCCGAGTTCCTGTGGCGGTGATGCCGCTGAGCCTTGCGATGGTCCTGCTGGGTGCGAGCGTGGCGCTCATCGTGTGGGACCTGAGAAGGTCAAGACACCCTTCGCGAATCCCTGTATAATAAACTTCGATTTACGATCACATTCGTGGTGAGGATTTAGGATGGCGACGGTCCGAGAGATTTTTATCAGTGTGGATTCCCAAGAGACGCGCGTCGCCGTGACGGAGAATAAACGGCTCGAAGAGTTTTATGTTGAGCGCGCGTCGGATACGCGGATGGTCGGCAGCGTCTACAAGGGACGGGTGACGTCGGTGATCCCGGGGATTGGCGCCGCGTTCGTGGATATTGGGTTAGGGAAAAACGGATTCTTGTACGTGGCCGACATCGTTGAGCCCAAACCTGACGACGATGCGATCTTAGAAGGGGAGTCGCCAAGTGAGCGGCAGCCTCATGCGGCGGCGACCCATCGACGCTCACGGATCGAGGAGATCGTGAAGGTCAATCAAGAGCTCCTGGTGCAGGTCGTGAAGGAGCCGTTCGGGACGAAAGGCGCTCGCCTGACGACGCACATCAGTCTGCCCGGCCGCTACATGGTGCTGATGTGTAACGACTCCCGTCTGGGGATTTCGAAACGGATCGAGGACCCTCAGGAGCGCAGCCGGTTGCGTGACATTCTCACGAAGCTGCGGTTCTCTCAAGAGGCTGGACTGATCATTCGAACGGCCGGTGTTGGCAAGGGAGAGAAAGAGTTTGCTCGCGATGTGCGCTATCTGTCCAAGATCTACCAGCGCATCAAGCGCCTTGCCACCGGAGCCAAAGCGCCCGTCTGCGTTTACCAGGAGTACGAACTGTCCGACCGGGTCATTCGAGACAGTTTCACCGAAGACGTCCATCGGATCGTCGTCGATTCGAAAGAAGAATTTCACCGCTTGCGGCGGTTCCTGCAAGTCTTGCTTCCTGGGGTGAAAGTGCGTCTGGATCTGTACCACGGAGATGAGCCGCTCTTTGAGAAAGAAGGGCTCGAGGATCCTATCGTGGCGATTTTTGATAAGCTGGTCCAGTTGCCGTCCGGCGGTTCCATTGTGGTGGAGCCCACGGAGGGAATGGTTGCGATCGATGTCAACACCGCCAAGTTCACCGGCCGCCGGAACCTCGAAGAAACGGCGTTTCAGGTTGACAAAGAAGCCGCCATCGAGGTGGCGCGGCAGCTGCGCTTACGGGACATCGGCGGCATTGTCGTGATCGACTTCATCGATCTGGATATCCCCCAGCATCGTCGAGAACTGGTGAAGGTGCTGGAAGATGCGCTAGGACGCGATCGTTCTAAGACCAACCTCATCTCGTTTTCGGAAATCTGCGTGGCGGAACTCACGCGCCAGCGCATGCGCCGGTCCGTCGAAACGCTCAGCCATCAGCCGTGTCCGTACTGCCACGGCCGGGGCAGCATCAAATCGGCCGTCACGATGGCCATTGAAGCGATTCGTCACGCTCGTCGTGCCCTCAAGACCGCGCAGCACAAAACGCTCGAGCTCCTCGTTCATCCGCAAGTCGCGGTCCGTTTGCTCCAAGAAGAGCGTCCGAGTCTGACGAGTCTTGAGGCGAAGACCCACTCCAAAATCCTCGTCCTCTCCGATCCAAGCCTCCACTTTGAGCAAATCAAAGTGCAGATGCGAGATGCACGCCCGTGAGTCTCCGTGAGGAGCGGATGAGGAGGGAATGACCTCGCGGATTTCGAAGACCCTCGTACGGATTGCGGAGTATCTCAGGGTTCGTCTGCCACTTCCGTATCTTGCCGCACTCTTCGCGGTTCATGCCTATCTTTTCCTTAGGTGGCCTATCCAGGCCGTCGATACCGACCTCTGGTATCACCTCGAGAGTGGTCGGTATATCTGGACGCACCACGTCATCCCCCACACGAGCTACTTCTCCTTCATCAGCCCTGTGCGCCAGTGGGCCGATTATTACTGGCTCTTTCAGGTGCTGATCTATCGCATCTATGCGTGGGGGAACTACTACGGTCTCATTCTTTTCCGGACGATCGTCTACCTCTCCACGATGACCCTCATCGTTCGTTATCTCCTCCAAGCAATGCAGCACACCAGACGACGGTACTACCCCGTCATCCTTAGCGCCCTCTACTTCGTCGTGCTCATCCCGCGCTCACTGCTCGTCAGACCCCATGTGATGACCTATGGGTTTATCACCTTGTTCCTCTACATCCTCGAGTTTGCCCCTCGGTATCGCAAGCATCTGCCCTGGCTGGCCATTCTCTGGTGTAATTTCCACGGGATCACGTACCCGGTCATGCTCCTCATTACTGGAGCCTACACGCTGGAGTATTTCGTTCATCGAGCGCGGGGGCGTCTCGTGCACGGGCGCAAGGCCCAACAGTTGCTGCTACCCGTGGTGCTTTCCATGGCAGCCATCTATGTCACGCCTCACGGATTTCGACTCCTGAGGATTCCGTTCACCCCAATGAGTTACACTGCCCAGTTCATTCAAGAATTTCGACTCGTGTCATTTGAGAATCTTTCGTCGTTCAGCATTTCAGGGTTCATCCCGACGTACGCGACACTGTTTAACCTCCTGCTCGTGGCGGCATGGGCAAGTCTTGCGCTTTCACTCTCCAGAGGATCAGTGCGAATTAGCCATGGCGTGCTGTTCGCGGGAGGCCTGCTGCTCCTGACAAAAGGGGCCCGCTTCGTTGTCGAGTGTGCGCTCTTAGCGTTGCCGATGCTGACGACCAATCGTGACGAGGATCGTACGGCACCTCGTCGACGGCGAAGACTGACCGCAGAGCACCTCACCAGGGGTGCGGTCATTACCTTACTCATGGTTATCCCGGTCCTTTTTTCGCTGCGGTTTTTTGCGAACCGATCGAGGTATCCGCTCTCCTACCGTTCCCTTCCGCAGGGTGTGTGCGCGTTCTTGAAGCGAGTCGATGTTGGGGGCGGCGTCTTGAACGATCCGGACCCCGGGGGCTACCTTCGGTGGGAGCTGACGCCGCGCTACAAGATTTTCATGGACCTGGAGGTGCCATTTTTGTTCACGACGGAAGATTTGTACTCCGCGCTTGGGGCGTTTCGTGATGCTGAGGTGTTGCGGCACGTCCTGTCACAATACGATCCGGCGTTTATCGCCGTTCCCATCACAGCAAAAACGTTTCCGGAATTGATCAAGCCCTTCTCTGACTATGTCGTCGCCTTTTTCGATGACGTAGATGTGCTCTACGTGAATAAACATCGCTATCCTCTCGTTGCGCAACGCTATGAACTTCACGACGTGAATCCGTTTGAGTTCGCGGCGATGGGATTGGAGAAGTTTATGGCAGAACATAAATACGAGGCGCTTCTGACATCCCTCCCGACGCTCCTCTCGATCTATCCGGAGTGCTATGTGACCAACACGCTCTTGGCGCGTATCTATAACGATGACAAAGCCTATGATCGCGCGCTTCCCTTTACTGAACAGTTGATTCGCGCGTTTCCTGATTCACAGAGCGGCTATGCCCTGCGGGGAGACGCTCTGCTGGGTCTTCAGCAGTTCAACGCCGCGATCACCTCGTATCGCTTTGCCCTGGAGCACTCCGGTGATCAGGCGCTGTACAAAAAGATCGGGCGCGCGTTCCTTGGTTTGGGACGGTATCGCGACGCCTATGGAGCGCTCAAGAAATCATTTGACGTGTTTTCGGCCGAGGCTTCACTTGAGGATCTCTACCTACTCGGGTCAACCGCGCAGCTCGCCGGTCAACACAAAGATGCTGAAGCTATTCTGACCTACCTCTACAAGTACCGGATTCCCCCTGAAAAAGCGGACTGGCTAGAGAAGGTGAAGAGCGATCTGACTCATCTCGGGATCGATGTGGAGCATATGGAGTGAGCCCATGCAGTTGTCTATTATTATTCCTGCGTTAAACGAGGAACGCACGATTCGAGCGGTGCTGGAGGCGGTGCTGGCCACCCATTATGAAAAGGAAATCATTGTGGTAGATGACGGTTCGACGGATGGGACTCCGAGCATCGTTGAGGAGTTTCGAGCAGCGCACGGAGTGATCGTACTCCGGCATCCTTCGCGTCGAGGGAAAGGCGCGGCCTTACGGACGGGATTTGCCGCGGCTTGCGGGGATGTGGTCATCGTTCAAGACGCAGACGGAGAATATCACCCTGATGACTATGTCCATATGCTTCGTCCTATCCAGAAAGGATGGGCCGATGCGGTCTACGGTTGCCGATTTGATGGGGCCCGTCGTGTGTTTCTCCTCTCGCACCGGGTGGGGAACTGGTTGGTGAATGCGCTGGCGAACATCTTATACGATACGACGTTGACCGATCTTGAGACGGGCCTGAAGGCCATCCGTCGCGATGTATTGTCGCAACTGCATCTTCGGTCGAATGACTTCCGGATTGAAGTGGAGTTGACGGCCAAGCTCTTTCGTCATCATTGTAGAGTGTATGAGGTGCCGATCTCCTATTCCGGCCGGTCCTACGCGGAAGGGAAGAAGCTGACCTGGCGAGACGGAGCGCTTGCCCTTTTCGCACTTTTGGTTTTCCGTTTTCAAGACTAGATGTGAGGCTGAAACGAGGGTTTAGACTAAGAGAAAGCGAACTTGAGATGCCTGATGCAACTGATGCGCTTGAAGTTTCGATCTTGATGCCATGTCTAAACGAAGCGGAAACACTGGGCGCATGCATTCAAAAATCGCAGCAGGCAATTGCAGCCCACCACCTCAAAGCGGAGATTCTCGTCGCGGATAATGGCAGTAGCGATGGCTCAGTGGAGATCGCCAAAAAGCTAGGGGTGCAGGTGATCCATGTACCTATGCAAGGCTATGGCGCAGCCCTCATGGCTGGAATTGAGGCGGCTCGGGGAACTTATATCGTCATGGGAGATGCAGATGATAGCTACGATTTTGGAGCGCTTCTCCCCTTCATCGAGAAGCTGCGAGCAGGGTACGATATCATCATGGGTTGTCGGCTTCCATCGGGTGGGGGAACCATCATGCCTGGCGCAATGCCGTGGCTACATCGGTGGCTTGGTAACCCAGTCCTGAGTGGTATCGGTAGGCTTTTTTTTCGAAGCCCCGTCGTGGATTTCCATTGTGGTCTCAGGGCCTTTCGGCGAAAGGCTATACTAGCTCTCAGTCTTCAGACGATAGGAATGGAATTTGCGTCCGAAATGGTGATTAAAGCAACACTACAAGGACTGCGGTTTGCCGAAGTACCCATTACCCTGTACAAGGATGGGCGGAGCCGTCCGCCACACCTACGATCATGGCGCGATGGATGGCGTCATCTGCGATTCATGTTGGTGTATAGCCCCTCTTGGCTGTTCTTTATCCCTGGCAGTACACTGGTCCTCGTTGGGACAACATTCGGCAGTATCCTTCTCGTGAGTCCCGTTCATCTCTTTGGACTCGGGTTTGATACCAATACGCTCCTTGTGTGCGCAATGCTTGTGCTCATTGGTTTCAATCTTATGGCGTTTGCGATGTTTGCCAAGGTATTCGCAATGTCACAGGGACTTCTACCAGAGGATCCGAGGTTCAACAAGTTGTTTCGCACCATTACGCTCGAGATGGGTATCCTCGTTGGGTTATGTTTGACATTGATGGGAAGCGGACTGCTCGTATGGAGTGTTGTCTATTGGGGGCGCTTCCATTTTGGCGCCCTATCTTATCCTGACAGCCTCCGTATTGTGATCCCTGGAGTAATGGCCTGTACCTTAGGCATTGAGGTGATCTTCTCAAGCTTCTTTCTGAGTACCTTGGGTCTGCGTCGGAAATGATGTTGCGACCGCGTTATTGAAAGTGTTGAGGTTGTCCTGGCTGAACGAATACCGACCCAGTCCGTGCCCACAACATCACCACACATTCGGGTGGGTCTCGTCACGCACTATATGCCCCCACACCTCGGTGGCATTGAGTTGATTGCTGAAGTGCTCCGTCGCGCCTATTTAGCAGCAGGTTGTGAGGTGCGCTGGGTTGCGAGTCGAGTTCCTCCTACGCTTCCACACGATGAGGATGGGCGTATTCGTGTTGGCTGTTGCAATGTCCTCGAACAGCGCTTCGGGATTCCCTGGCCAGTGTGGGGAGTGGAGGGAATTCGTGAAGTCGCTCGGCTTGTGCGATGGGCTGATGTGCTCCACGTGCACGATTGCCTCTACTTCAGCAGTCTGATCGCCAGTATCGTTGCTCATCGGTGCCGAAAACCCCTCGTGCTGTCCCAGCATATTGGGTTCGTCCAGTACCGCTCACCAATACTAAGGGGTACTGAAGACCTTGCCTACCAGATCATTGGTCGCTTTGTGCTACATCGCGTTTCACAGCTTGTCTTTTGCACGACTGCTGCTGAAACATACCTCACGACTCTATTGGGCATTCGGCCACCAACAGCGATTACCATCCCTTATGGGATTGATCTGGCGCGCTTCGTTATCCCATCCGCTCAGCAGCGAGTTGAGGCGCGCCATCACTTCAGTTTGCCTGAGTCAGGCCCCATCATTCTCTTTGCGGGCCGTTTCGTAGAAAAGAAAGGGATCGACTTAGTAATGGAGGTGAGCCGAAGGCTTCCTTCGTTTCACTTTTTTCTGGTCGGTGATGGTCCCCGTCGTCCAGCCACGTCGCCGAATGTGACCTGGGTTCCTTTTGTTCCTCAGGCGCTGATGCCAACGGTGTACTATGCAGCCGATACCTTACTTCTCCCTTCGCACGGGGAAGGCATGCCACTAACCATTCTCGAAGCGATGGCGACGGGATTGCCAGTGGTGACATCGCGAGGGGAACTCTTTGCGATACAGCTGGAACGTTCCGGAGCGTGTCTGGCGGTTGAGCGTCAGTCTGAAGCACTTTGTGAGGCGCTCGAACGTTTATGGCAAGATCCACAACTCGCAGAGCAGCTGCGGGTTGAGGGCCGCAGCCTCGTCGAACGAGAGTGGAGCCTTGAGGTGATGACCCAGCGCTATCTGCAACTCCTCCGCGATGTGGTCAGAATGCAGAGACAGGTTGTTTAACTATAAGTCAGGCCCACGGATGGGACAGGCATCAGGAACACCGGCGAATCTTCAAAAACAGTTTCGTGTCTCAATGCACGATCTTCCGACACTGGACAAGATCCCCATTGTGCACGCACTGTTGGGGAAAGAGGGGAATGGCCTCGCCCTCGACATTGGCATTGGAACTGGCTATACCACCTACAGTGTGTTCGGTGAGCGTCAGACCGTGTGCGTCGATATCCATGCGCCAACACTCATAGCGTATCAGCAACGGATTACGGCCGTGACCCAGAGCTACCGTCCACTTTGTGTCGTAGCTCGCGCAACCGCCCTACCGTTCAAGCCCGGTATTTTCCATTCCGTTCTGTGTTGTGATGTGTTGGAACATCTTGAGGAGGATAGTGGGGCTGTTGCAGAGATGGCCCGTGTACTTTCAGATAACGGTAGAGCTGTGGTCACTGTGCCATACACTGGTATGGGGTTTACGAACTTCCTAGAACTGTGTCACATCAAAACAGTGCACGATGTCCCGGGTCCTGAGCGACATATAAGACCGGGCTACGACGAAACCTCACTCAAACGACTCCTTCAACGGCATGGCCTGAGAGTGGAGTGTCAGGCGTACTACCTGCGCTTCTTTACGCGGTTGGCGGTTGATTGCGTGAGCTTGCTTCACTTGATTTATGAACGGGCCGTATTCCGTCGTCGTGCGTGGACGTGGTCGGATGTAATGGGAGCGGAACGCACCGTTGGTTTCAAAGTCTACGCACGGGTCTTTCCACTGCTGTTGGCTTTTGCAAAGCTCGATCGATTCTTACATGGCAGAAGGGGTTTCGAACTAGCTGTTGCGATAAGGAAAATCGTTGCCTCATAGGAGACGATCGAGAGGGAGGAGGCGAAACAGTGATTAGTAGAGATGTTGTCAGAAGAGTGGTGAGCATCTCATGGTGGTTTTCTCAGTTACGCGATGCTTGGTTAAACGCATGGGATGTACGGTCGCAAACGCCCTTTGCAAAGATTTACAGGACTATCCGTCCTTACACTATGTGTGGTAATGCCAGATTGCGGGGACTATATGAAGCAGTCCAATGGATTGTTACTAGCCAAGTGCCTGGGGCGCTCGTCGAGTGCGGGACGGCGCGCGGAGGCAGTGCTGCTCTAATGGGGTTGACGCTCCGGCAGCTGAGTGAGGATCGAGTGCTATGGCTATTCGATACATTCGAGGGTCTTCCGCCTCCCACCAAGGAGGATCCTGACTGGAACATCGCGAAGGCCTATACCGGTCGCTGTCGTGGGACGAAGCAGGAGGTCATCAGTTTATTTGATCGTCTGGACATTCTTAAAGAGACCAAGTTTGTTCAAGGTTTGCTTGAAGAAACGCTTTCTTCTTGTGAGATAGGTCCCATTGCGCTCCTTCATATCGATTGTGACTGGTACGATAGCGTCAAAGCCTGTCTCGATCACCTATATGACTGCGTGAGCAGTGGTGGGGTAATCCAAATCGACGACTATGGTCACTGGGCAGGCGCTCGCAAAGCTGTAGAGGAATTTATTCGGGCACGATCTCTAGCTGTGCGCTGGCGCCGGCTCGATTATACTGGTCGCCAATTCATCAAACCGTAAGCGAGTTGGTTTACGTTCCTTTGCCTGCAACTGGATCCGCAATTTCGAGGATACGAATATTTCGCACCACTCAAAGCCTGCCATCCTTTCAAAGGAAGTAGGACCCATCAGTCGTTGGGCGGGCCCAGCGATCATTGCAGGGGCGTATGTTGCCATGATGGTCTGGAGCTGGGGCACCTGGCCTGACGTTCTGATTGATTTTGGCGCCCAGCTATATCTGGCTTGGCGACTCGCGACAGGTCAAGTGCTCTACACTGAGATCGCCCACCTCAAGGGTCCGTTATCGCCCTACCTAAACGCTCTTCTGTTTCGCATGTTTGGTGTTGGCCTCTATACGTTAGTCCTTGGTAACCTGGTTATCGTGGGGGGTGTGCTCTATTTGTTGTATCAGGTCCTGGTAGAGATCAGTAACCGGTTCGCGGCGACACTCGCTTGTCTCGTGTTCATTGCCATCTTTGGGTTTGGTCAATACGTGGGGATTGGGAATTACAATTTCATCTGTCCGTATTCGCACGAAGTCACTCATGGATTCACCCTCTCACTCGTGGCGATCTATTACTTGTCGAAATACCTCAAGCAGCGTCATCATGCTGCCCTCATCGGAGCGGGGCTGGCCACTGGACTTGTTTTCCTTACCGATGTCCATCTCTTCGTCTCAGTGGTAGGAGCGATGTTGGTGGCCCTAGCGTGTTCGATCTGGATGGAGCCGGGTTCCCATCGACGCTCGTTCAGCTTGCTGGGAACGTTTATCGGGATTGCGACAGGCCCTCCCACTATCGCCTACGTCCTCCTCTGCTTCGTTATGCCACGAGGCGAAGCGTTACGCGCGATACTCGGCCAATGGCAGTTGATCCTCAGTCCGACTGTCATGGCTGCAACCTTTTACCGACAAGGTATGGGTACGCTCGGTGCGAGAGTGAATCTGTATCGTATGGTGATTTGGACCGGAGGGTATCTGTGCGTCTTCTTCCCTGTGGCGGTCCTGAGTCTGCTCATCCGCCAACGCGGTATCCCGCGCGCCATCGTCGTAACGATCCTCTGTTTAATTATGATCGTGGTACTTTGGAGTATCCCGATCAATTGGTATGGAATGGCCCGTCCTTTTCCGTTGGCCATGGTGGTCTTGATCGTGGTATCAGTTAGACAGCTCCTGAACACGCGAGCGTCCATACGGCTTCATCACCGTTTGCTACTGCAACTCGCCATGGCTGTGTGGGCGCTGGCTCTGTTAGGGAAAATGCTACTCAATGCGCGTGTATACCATTACGGATTTACGTTAGCGGTTCCAGCGACACTCCTCGTCGTTTTGGCGCTAGTGTGCTGGCTGCCAGTGTTTATCTCGCAGCAGGGAGGAGACGGTGAACTCTTTCGTGCTGTAGCGGTCACGACGATCGGCGTCGTGGTAGCCTTACATTTGCGAGTTGTTGGTGCTTGGTTTAAGAGCAAGCCTTTTCTTGTCTCAAAAGGGGCAGATGCGTTTCTGGCGAATACACGTGGAGTTGTGGTGAACGAAGCCCTTGAAGAGATCTCTCGTCACATGGCTCCTCATGAGACCCTAGCGGTGTTACCTCACGGCGTGATGTTGAATTATCTGTCACGCCGTGTAAACCCTTCACCGTATATAGCACTCGACCCAGTTGCGCTTAGCGTGTTCGGTGAAGGAGAGGTTCTACGTTCATTCCAAACTCGTCCGCCAGACTACATCGCCCTAGTCCATATCGACTTTTCAGAATTTGGTTTTCGTTTTTTTGGCAGAGATTATGGACAGCAGATTTACAGCTGGATTGAGGCGCACTATGAGAACGTTGTCTTAATTGGTACCCCACCGTTACACGGTGAAGGATTTGGTATTCTTTTACTGACAAAACGCCGAATGCCGCA
>OBEQ011162266.1_pt1 | contig 19183 bp, 14 predicted proteins | sample 1670901 | NCBI WGS metagenome assembly OBEQ01 (sample SAMEA104232315, study PRJEB22302) | groundwater metagenome | biome: forest; feature: aquifer; material: groundwater | place: USA | collected 2011-08-07 | depth 5.4 m
CCAGGACGGGCCGCCTCCCTGCTCGGCCTTCAGCCGCCCGTCGATGCGCAGGCCGCTCAGGCCGGCGGCTTCGGTCTCCTCCGTGAGGGGCGTCGGCGCGAAGAAACCGCCGCCGGCCGACACACGGCTGTTCCACGCGCCACCGCGCACCAGCGCCGACACGCGCGGGCTGACAAACGCGCCGAACGCGTTGTGACGATCGAACCGCGCTGACGCCGAGACGCTCATCCATCTGGCCACCGCCACATCGTCCTGCACGAACAGGCCGGGTGTGTTGTAGGCGTACGCGAATGCGGGCAGACCGCGAGGCGTGAAGGTGGCGCGATCGAACGCCGCGCCGGCGACCCACGTGTGCCTGCCGTGCGAACCACGCACAGCGAGCTCGGCAAACAGCGTGTCGTGTCGGTCGTGTTCCAACACCTCGCCTGACCGATGATCGTGTTCCTGACGTGTGGCCGACGCGCGAGCCGTCACCACGTACGCATCGGCAATCAACAGTCGCGAGACGAACCCGCCGTCAACGCGCACCGTATCCAGTGATTCAGGAAATGGCGCCGCCGTCGCGCGGAGGACCGCGCCAGGCATCGTGCCGCCGCGCCGCCCTTCCACCGTCACGCCACCGGTCGCGAAGAACGAGCGCCCCGCCTGGTTGTCCCAGAAGAGCCGCGGCCGCACAACGACGCGTTCATAGCCGGCCAGATCCGCCCACCCATCCGCATCGCCGTCGTGTCGCTCCTGCAGGTGACCGCCCAGAAGGAGCGTGCCCCTCCACCAGGCGCTCAGCGGCTGCTCGACAAACAGCACGGCGTCGGTGCCGCCCAGGCTCGTGCGATTGACCAGAAGGTCGTGGCGCGGTTCGGCGCCGGGCCGCTTCGAGATCAGATCGACGACGCCGCCGAGCGCGCCGGCGCCGTACAACGCGGACGCCACACCTTTGATGACTTCCACCTGGCCGAGATCCGACGGTGGGATCTGCAACAGGCCCAATCCACCGACGTCCTCGCCGAAGAGTGGCAGCCCGTCCGACAGGAACCGCGTATAGCGGCCGCGCATGCCCTGCACGCGGACGCTGGCGGCGCCCAGTGACGGCGACGTCGCCTGGACGCGCAGGCCGCCCATTTCGTTCAGCATCATGACGATGTCGCCTGGCGTCATGAGCTGTTTTTCATCGATCTCCTCGAGGCCGAGCACTTCCACGCGCATCGCCTGATCTTCAATGCGCGCATCCGTGCGCGTCGCGGAGACGGTCACGTGCTCCTCGATTGTCGGCTGCGCATCGAGCGCCACGACGAACGTTTGTTCCTGCCCTTCCGCGATCGACACCGACAGCGTAACGGGCAGGAACCCATCCCGTGCAACCATCACCTGTGTCTGTCCCGGGGGCAATCGGAGGCGGGCGACACCGTCGGCATCGGTCATCGTCGCGACACCGTTCACAAGGACCTGGGCCGCGGCAACTGGTGCGTCGGCCGACGTGACACGGAGGGTGACGACGCCGACGCCTTGGTACAGCGTGGCAAGGAGCGCGACGACGGGCACAGACTAGTTCGCGCCGCTGAGGCGCAGCAGCGTGTACGTCGCGGCGGCGATGAAGAACGCGGCGGGGATCGTCAGCACCCACGCCCAGATGATCTGCCCGGCCACGCCCCAGCGCACGGCAGAGAGGCGCCGCACGGCGCCGACGCCGACAATCGCGCCGGTGATCGCGTGCGTCGTGCTGACCGGCACACCGGCCAGCGTCGCCATGAGAATCGATATCGCCGCGCTCCCTTCCGCGGCGAACCCGCCGACCGGCTGCAGCTTGGTGATCTTCGATCCCATCGTGTGGATGATGCGCCACCCGCCGGTGAGCGTGCCGAGGCCGATCGCGGAGTACGCCGCGAGCACCACCCAGAACGGAATGTAGAAGTGATCGATGTAATGCGCGGCGAACAGCACGCCGGCAATGATCCCCATCGTCTTCTGCGCGTCGTTGCCGCCGTGGCACAGGCTGAACGCCGCAGCCGACAGCAGCTGCAGGCGGCGGAACATGCGATCCACGCGCGACGGCGGCATCCACCGGAAGATCCACATCATCGTCGTCATGATTCCGAAGCCCAGCACGAGACCGATCAGCGGCGACAGGAAAATGAACACGATCGTCGTGATCCAGCCTTTGGTGATAATCGCGGCGAAGCCCGCCTTGGCCAGGGCCGCGCCCGCGTAGCCGCCGATCAGCGCGTGCGACGAGCTGGTCGGCAGCCCGTAGTACCACGTGATGAGGTCCCAGATAATCGCGCCGGTCAGGCCGGCGAAGATCACCGCGAACGTGACGATCTTGACGTCTACCATGCCGGAGCCGACGGTCTTGGCGACCGCCGTCCCGAATGTGAACGCCGCGGCGAAGTTGAAGAACGCGGCCCAGATAACCGCTCGGCCAGGCGACAGGACGCGGGTGGAGACGACCGTCGCAATCGAGTTCGCGGCGTCGTGGAATCCGTTGATGTAGTCGAAGGCGAGGGCGACGAAGATGAGGGCGCCGACCGTCCAGATGAGCATGCCGGACTATCCGTGCTTGACCATCACGCCCTCGAGGACATTCGCGACGTCCTCGCAGCGATCGGTCGCCTCTTCGAGGAAGTCGAGCGCCTCTTTCCACTTCATGACGACGATCGGATCGCGCTCGTCGTCGAAGAGCTTGCTGACGGACTGCTGGTGCAGGCGGTCGGCTTCGTTTTCGAGCCGATTGATCTCGATCGCGTGCGTGGCCAGCCCCTTCTTCTGCTCCAACGCGCCCAGCCCCAGCCGCACCTGGTCGGTGCATGCCGTGATGATGCGGGCGAGCTCGCGGGCGCCGAAGCGCACCGACTCGAGCCGGTAGAGGCGCACCAGCGTCGCCGACGCGTCGATCGCGTCCATCACATCGTCGAGCGAGCGCGCCAGCGCGTGGATGTCCTCGCGATCGAGCGGCGTGACGAACGTCCGGTTCAGGCGCTGGATGATGTCGTGCGTGAGGAAGTCGCACTTGTGCTCGACTTCCTTGATTTCGTCGGCTTTGTCCCAGATGGGACGCTCGGGCGCGAGCATCTCCTCGAGTAGTCGCGCGCCCCGCTTCAGCTCGTCGGCGAGCGCTTGGAAGTCGGTGTAGAACTTCTCCTCACGCGGAATCAGTCGGAAGGCCATACGCGGCCGAATTGTAGCAGATCCGTTTGCACTCTACTTCTGGACGCCGAGGGGGTCGCCGGTCGCATGCGCGGTGATTTGATAGCGAAGGAACTCGTGGACGGCGGCACGCGCGGCCGCTTCGTCTGTCGCGATCCGCACGACGCCGCCGCGGGCGGTCGGCTTGAACGCATATCGAATCCGGGCGGCCAGCCGCTTCATCGTCTCCACGCCAGGTGGAACTTCAGCGTGGGTCATGAAAGGCTTCTCGAAGTTGCCCTTCGCGAACTCGGCGGCAATCTCCTTGAGGTGGGCGCGGATCTGATCGCGCCCGGCGGTGTCGCCAACGGCGGTCGTGCTCACCTCGATGCCGCCTCCGGTCTCCGTCAGGCGGAAATGATGGGTCGTGGTGTCCTGATCGAAGCCCATCGCCTGGGCACCGCGCTGCTTCATCTCCGCGTCCTTCTTCATCTGCGCGAGATGCTCCTCGTGGGTCATCCCCGCCGGCATCGCCGGATGCTGCGCCGATGCGCGCGAGCCTGCCGTCACAACAACGAGCGTGACGAGCGCGATCTGGAGCGATTTGATGTACATGACACCATCCTAAACCTTGGAGTCGATTCCAAGGTCAAGAGCGTCCTATGATGGACCTATGCCGACCCCGCTGTTACGCATTGGACAGGTGGCGCAGCGCGCCGGCGTGAGCACCGACACGATTCGCTACTACGAACGTCTCGGCCTGTTGCCGAATCCACAGCGGTCACCTGCGGGCTACCGGGAGTATCCGGAGATCATCGTCAACCGGATCGCACTGGTTCGCAATGCCATGCGATTTGGTTTCTCCTTACTCGAGATTCGTGGCTTCCTGCGTGTCCGCGAAGCGGGCGGCAAGCCGTGTCATCAGGTGCGGCAGGCGGCACAGACCATCCTCGATCGCGTCGATCAGCAGATTGCGGCGTTGACCGCCACGCGCGAGACGATGCGCGCGACGCTGCTGACGTGGGACGTGCAGTTGGCGCGGACGCCGGCGACGCGGCACGCGCGATTGCTCGAAGGCCTGCCCTCAGACAGTCACCGCCCATCACGCGGCCGCCGAGGCCTTAGCGAAATTCACGAACGCTGAAAACGGCGAATTCACTCTCGACCGCGCCAGCGGTGAAGGGCCACTCCTGTTCAGTCGCTCTTCGCGGCCGCCCACGAGGTGGTGCTCTCCACCGGCGGCAGGAACAACGCGCCCACACCGGCGGCGCCGGCCAGAACAACGGCGCCCCAGAGTGACGCGATGACGCCGGCCTGCTGATACAGCACGCCGGACAGCAGTGTCCCGATCAGGCGGCCGGCCGCGTTCGCCATGTAGTAGAAGCCCACGCTGAGCGACACGCGGTCGGCCTCGGAGTACGCCAGCACGAGATACGAGTGCACCGAGGAGTTCAACGCAAAGACGATCCCAAATAATCCCAGACCGCCGAGCATCGTCAGGGCCGGCGGCGCGCCGAGTTGCAGTCCCACCGGAATCAGCGCGGTGACGCACGCGAGTCCAATACCCAGAATCATCGCCATCGCCGGACCAGGCGCGTGGCCCTTCGTGATCTTCGCGAGCAGCATCGGCGACAGGCTCTGCACGCCGCCGTACCCGATCACCCACAGCGCGAGGAACGCGCCGATCTGCGTGAACGTCCATCCGAGTACGCTCGCGAGGAAGATCGGAACGCTCACGACAAACCAGACGTCGCGAGCCGCAAACAGCGCCATCCGCGCGAGCGACAGGCGATTGATGCCGGGTGAATTCGACAAAATCCCCTTGAACGCCGGCTTGGCTTTCGCCTGACCGATCGATGCCGGCAGGGCGCTCAACACGAACACGAAGACGACGAGCACGCCCGCCGCCATCGCGGCCAGCGCGCCGCGAAATCCAAATGTCGCGAGCAGCAGGCCGCCGAGGAAAAACCCCGCCCCCTTGAGCGCGTTCTTCGATCCGGTGAGGAACGCGACCCATTTGAACAGCGCCGAGTCGTCGCCTTTCGGCACGAGAACTTTGATCGCGCTCTTCGCGCTCATCTTCGTCAGGTCTTTCGCGATCCCCGACAGCGCCTGGCATGCCATGACGTAGGCCACCGACGCGCTGATGCTCCAGTCGCGATTCAGCAGCGCCAGTAGGCCGAGCGCGACCACCTGCAGCGCCAACCCCGCCATGAGCGTGAAACGCAGGCCCGTGCGCGCGGCCAGCCATCCGCCGACCAGGTTGGTGACGATGCCGAAGAACTCGTAGAGGAGGAAAAGAAAAGCGAGCTGCACCGGCGTGTAGCCGAGCTCGTGAAAATGAAGGAGTACGAGCAAGCGCAGGGCGCCATCGGTCAGCGTGAAGGCCCAGTACGCCGCCGTCACGATCGCGTAGTTGTGGATGCCGAGTCCTGGTGTCATCGAGCGAACGCCAGCCGCGCCTTCTCAATCACGACGTCCACACTTCACCTGTATGCGATGGCAATCGCTGCGGGCCGGGCGCAGCAGGCGGAAGCCGTCACGTCGCCTGGCGCGGGGAGGCAGCAACCGGTTTTCTTCTGCAGTCGGTCGGCGTCCCGGCGCACGACGTCCACGTGTGTCAGCGCGTGGCGGACCGCGTCGCCAATCGCGCCCAGCACCGGATCGGCGAGCATCGCCATCCGGTAGTGCACCCACAAGCCGTCGCGCCGCGTCTCCACCAGCCCGGCACGACGCAGATACGCCAGGTGCCGCGACGCCTTCGGCTGCGGAACCTTCAAGCTCTCGTGGATGTGGCAGACGCAGACCTCGCCGGTCAGCAGCAGGCCGAGAATGCGCAGCCGGGTCGCGTCCGCCAGGGCTTTAAAGAGCCCTTCCATGTCTGACAGATGCTTAGTCATATATTCGTCTTGACAAATATATCACGGTCCGGATACATTGCGTATATTCGCTTTGGCAGATACAGCGGACACAACAAGGAGCAGACACATGTCAGACATTCAGCAGGCGGTTCGAGAGAAGTACGGCGCGATCGCGACGTCGGTGACACAGTCGTCGACCACCACCGGTTGCTGCGGGCCGACCGCTTGTGGCTGCGGCGATCCGATCACCTCCAACCTCTACTCGGACGAGGAGACCAGCAGTCTGCCAGCCGATGCGGTGACCGCGTCGCTTGGCTGCGGCAACCCGACGGCTCTGCTCGCGCTCGAGCCGGGACAAACCGTGCTCGATCTCGGATCGGGCGGCGGCATCGACGTCCTGCTCTCGGCCAAACGCGTCGGCCCGACCGGCAAGGCGTACGGCCTCGACATGACCGACGAAATGCTCGCGCTCGCGCGCGAGAACCAGCGCAAGGCCGGCGCGACCAACGTCGAGTTCCTGAAGGGGACGATCGAGGCCATCCCGCTGCCCGACAAATCAGTCGACGTCATCATCTCGAACTGCGTGATCAACCTGTCGAATAACAAGGACGCCGTGTTGCGCGAGGCATTCCGCGTCCTCAAGCCCGGCGGCCGCTTCGCCGTCTCCGACGTCATCGTCCGCGGCGACGTCCCGGCGGACCTCCGCCGCAACATGGAACTGTGGGTGGGCTGCATCGCGGGCGCACTCGAGGAGACGGAGTACGCGGGCAAGCTGAACGCGGCGGGGTTCGTGGATGTCGACGTGGAAGCGTGGCGCATCTACAACGTCGCCGACGCGCGGGCGTTTTTGACCGAGGGTGGCGTGGATGTGGACGCTATGGCGCCGCAGGTGGAGGGCAAGTTCGCGAGCGCGTTCATCCGCGCGCGCAAGCCCGAGGCGAAGAGCTGCTGCGGACCTGAGTGTTGCGCCTAGAGGAACGAGATGTCTTCGTCATTCTCGCAGGGACCCACACTGATTCACGGAAGCTCCCAAGTCGGGCGATTGAATTCGCCGAGTCACGAATTCACCAACCCGCCAGTTTTTCTATACACTCTCCGCATGCGCCGCTGGCTTGTGAGTCTCGCCTTTCTCTGTGTCTCGGGCTGGTCTGCTGATGCGGTGGCGTGGGGCTGTGAGGGACATCGCGCGGTGGTGATGATTGCCGAGCGGCTCGTGCCGGCGGCGAAGCTCGCGGCCGCGAGAGCTCTGCTCGCGGCATCGCCCGTCGATCCCAATCTGAGAGTCGGATGCCCGCCGGTGCCTGACGATCCCGTCGCGGAGGCGGCCACCTGGGCGGACGACTACCGCAGCGATCACCTCGAGACGTTCAACTGGCATTTCACGAACCTGCCGCGCGTCTGGAAGTCGGCGACAGCGAATCCCGCGGCCGCCTGTGCAGCCGGCAGCTGCGCCATCGAGGCCATCGTCGCGCAGTTCCAGCTGCTGACGCACTCAGCCGACACGGCGGTGAAGGCGAACGCACTGCGGTTCATCCTGCATTTCGTCGGCGATCTGCATCAGCCGCTGCATTCGACGTCGAACGGCGATCGCGGCGGCAATTGTGTGCCGGTGACGTTCTTCGGGCAGGCCCCGCAGCAGAATCCGAACAGCGACGACTATTCGCCGAACCTGCACGGCATCTGGGATAGCAGCATGATCCGGCGTATGATGACGGACCAAGCGCTGGCCGACGCCCAGGCGCTGTCGGATCACATCGTCGCGAAAAAGCCGCTGCCGGCCAGTGTCGTCGCGAGTGCGCCGACGAAGGCGAGGGTCACGTCGTGGGCGCGGCAGGCGCACGAGGTCGGCCGCACCGTCGCATACGGCAAGCTGCCGGTGGCTGTAGGGATGGAGCCGGCGACCGCGATCATTCTGTCGTCGTGCCAGGACAACCACGACATCGTCCACCGGATGCTCGCGCTGAACGAGAGCATCGGCAACGCCTATCTAGCGGCCGGCGAGCCCGCGATCGCCGGCCAGCTTCGGCTCGCCGGTGTTCATCTCGCGTCGGTGCTGAAGGCGGCGTTCCCACTATAATCCGCTATTGTGACGATCATCCTACGCTCGCCCTTGCTGTTGGGCTCCGCGCTCGTGCTGCTGGCTGTGCTAGTCGGCGCGGGCCCCTCGGCGCAGCCGGCCGCATCCAAGCAGGCCATCGCCCACCGCGGCGCGTCAGGGTACGCGCCGGAGCACACCGCCGCCGCGTACAAGCTGGCGATGGAACAGAAGGCGGACTTCGTGGAGCCCGACCTTGCCGTGTCGAAAGACAACGTGCTGTTCTGCACGCACGACGACACGCTCGAGCGCACGACGAACATCGCCGACGTCTTCCCGGATCGTCCGTCGGCCGGCATCCAGACGCGCCAGCCCGGCAAGCACTGGCTCGGGAACGACTTCACGATGGCGGAGATCAAACGCCTCGACGCCGGCAAGTGGTTCAAGCCGGAGTTCGCCGGCCAGCGCATTCAGACGTTCCAGGAAGCCATCGATCTCGTGCGTGGAAAAGCCGGGCTCTACCCCGAGCTGAAATCGCCGGAGCTGTACAAGTCGCGCGGCGTCGATCAGGTGAAGCTGTTCGTCGATGTGATTCGCAAGAACGGCCTCGAGCAACCTGCGTCGCTGAAGACGACGCCCGTGATCATCCAATCGTTCGACGAGGAGGCGATCCGCCGGGTCTCGGTCGATCTGCCGACGATCCCGCGCGTGTTCCTGACCACGAAGGACGAGGACGTCACCGAGGCGCGGATCCGCGAGCTGGCGACGTTCGCCACCGGCATCGCGCCGGAAAAGGTCGTCATCGCGCGTCACCCGGAGATGGTCGCGCGCGCTCATGCGGCGGGCCTCACCGTCACATCCTGGACGTTCCGCGCCGACGAGAAGACCGACTACCCCTCCGTCCGCGCGGAGATGTCGCACTTTCTGTACGACCTCGGCATCGACGCGCTGTTCACCAACAATCCGGATCAGTTCCCGCGCCGCTAAGACGACGCGAGAAAGGCGTCAGCCTCTTCGAGCGATCGAAACACGCCGACATAGTCCACGCCGTCGGACTCCACCAATAACTCGTACATTCGCATGCCTCGCCCCTACGCGCTGCGTCCGAATGAAGGTCACCAGTTGGTCCAGGTCGAGGACACCCGTCGCGGTCGCGATCATGCGACGGCGCTCGTCCTCCACCTGGATCGAAATCGGCATGGCCGAGTCTACCCCACGTGATTGATTCCAATTGACGCCGTGGTGGTGAGCAGCAACGTGCGACCGCTCGGCATGAACAAATTGACATTCCGCACGGGCAGGCGTGTAGACTGAGCACGTTTTCACCCAGACACCCCATCCCGCGCACTTCAGCAAGAGAGGGCATGGTTATGGTCAGGACTCTCACCGCGTTTCTCATCGTCGGATCCCTGTTGGGCGGCAGTCCCGCGTCCGCGCAGAGCGGCGGCGGCTCCCTCAACGGCTTCGTCAAGGACCAGCAAGGCGGCATCCTGCCGGGCGTCACGGTGACTGCCACCGGCGCCGCGCTTCTCGCCCCGGTGGTCGGCGTCACCGACAGCGCCGGCTATTACCGATTGAACAACCTTCCGCCCGGCACGTACATCGTCAGCGCGGAGCTGACCGGCTTCGGGACGTTCAAGCGCGAAGATATTCTCATGCGCGCGGGCAGCACCTTCACCATCGACATCATGTTGAAGGTGGGCGGCCTCCAGGAAAGCATCACCGTCTCTGGCGAGTCGCCGATGGTGTCGACGGGCACACCGACGAGCACGCTGACGATCACGGGCGACTTGCTGCGCGCGGCGCCGATCAGCGCCCGGCGCGTGTTCAGCGATGTCCTCGACATGGCGCCTGGTGTCAACTCGCGGAACTCGGACGGCGCGAGCGGCCAGCGCATGTACTATTTCCATGGGACCACGCTGTTCTCGACCGTCCTGATGCTCGAGGGCGCGCCGATCGGAACCTACAACGACGCCAGCGCGTTTCAGGTCGCCATGGGCGGCGACACCGTGGCCGATGCGGAGGTCAAGCTGGGCGGCGTGGATGCGGCCTCGCCCACCGGTACCAGCGTCGTGATGAACGTCATCGCACCGCGCGGCGGCAACACCGTCAAGGGGTCGGTGCAGTACAACGGCGCGAAGTTCGGCTGGAACAGCGACAACACCCAGAACGGCGAGGTGAAGGGCGGGACGCCGACCAGCCAATCCATCAACCAGTGGGACGCGTCGCTCGGCGGCCCCATCAAGAAGGACAAGATCTGGGCGTTCGGCTCGTACCGCTACGCGGATCTGGGGATTGGCGTCAGCCGGATTCCAACGGACCTGGCGTTTCTGACGGCCTTCCGACCGGATTTCCAGCCGTTCAACAACTACAGCAAGGGCAACCAGCGGTTCGTCAAGGTGACCGGCCAGGCGAGCGCGAGCCACGAGGTGACGGGCCTCTATCAGTACCAGCACGCGGTCAGCGCCAGCGGCCGCGAGCGCGACGAGGATCAGATCTGCTGCAGCTCTTCGGGCGGCGGAGTGGTGCAAGGCCAGCTGCTGTCGGTGTGGACGAATCGGCTCACCACGGTCGTGTCGGCGGCGTACAACAACAAGGGTGGGAACACGTTGCTGGACGCGCGCGGCGCCGGACCCCAGGTGCAAATCCATCAGACGGCCCCCTTGTCGCGCGGCGTTCCGACCGGGAACGGTATCCTGGTGATGCAGGACAACGTCCAGTCGGTGGCGCTGTCGCCGGCAGAGATGCTGATCTTCCGGGGCGATCTGACGTATTTCAAGGCAGGCTGGGGCGGCTCGCACGAGTTCAAAACCGGGGTCTGGGCCGCGCCGTGGCTCAATCGCGATCAGACCACGTTCTACGTGAACGACGGGTTCGTGCTCGAAGAGCGGCGACAGATCGATTCGAGCAACCCGGCCGCCGGCACGGTGCCATTCCACCGGGTCTATCGCTCGCCAACCGACGCGCTGACGCTCTCGACCCGCGATCGCGACGTCGCCCTGTATGTTCAGGACTCGTGGAAGCCGAAGCCCCGCGTGACTGCGAATCTCGGTGTGCGCGTGGACTTCGTGCGCCGGCACGACGAGATCTTCAACATCGATCGCGAGAAGGCCACGCAGGTCGGTCCGCGCGCGGGCGTCTCCTTCCTGGTCACTGAAGACGCCAAGAACGTGCTGCGCATGAGCTACGGGCGGCTCTACGAGCAGACCAACGGCCGGGACTACATCACGTCGTTCGCCGCGGGCCTTCCACGCGGATCGACGCTGACCGACAAGTACGACGCCAACGGGGACGGCATCTTCGAGACCACGGTCACGACGCCGGCCGCCACGGCGGCGCTCTCCGGAATCGAATTCAACAAGGACTTGCACAACCCGTTTACCGACGAGTTCATCGTGGGGTTCGCGCGGCAGTTTCCGGGACGAGTGAGTGTCGACGTCGCCGCCACGCGTCGCTACTTGCGGGATGGCTACACGCTGGTGGACATCAACGGCAAATACCCGTCGGGGCCGAATCAGGCCTTCGGGGGCTTCGGCCTCGTGGATCCGAACCGCGGCCAGATTCTGCAGGAGAACAACCGCTCGTGGGCGTCCGTGGTCATGACCAATCTCGAGGCGACCATCGCGAAGAACATGTCCCACAACGTCCAGGGGACGCTCAGCTTCACGCGCCAATGGCAGCGGATCAGTGGCACGTGGGGCCCGACCGATCCGGCGCGCTTCATCCAGCCGGACGCCTTCCCCAATAACCATGACCTCTCGCAGTATCTGTTCGGCAACGGCGACACGAATAGCCTGAGCGGCGGCGGACGGGAGTCCGGCGTCGCGTATCGCCCGTATTCGATTCGCATGGCGCTCCAGTACCTCGCCCCCTTGGGCCTGCGGGTTGGCGTCAGCTACGTGGATCAGGCCGGCGGCTGGGTGGGCCCGGTGGTCGCGCAGCTTGCCGCGGCGAATCCGGTGTTCGGACCGGCGTTGGTCACGCTGGCGGACGGCACCACGCAGTCCAATCCGTTGGCGACCACCATTCGGTTCTGCGGCGCGGCGACGTTGCCGTGCTCCGCGAACCCGGCGCGCGGCGAGGGTCAGACGCGGAACGAGGACGAGCGATACCTGCAGCTTCAGCTGAGCCGGGAGTTCCGCACGATCGGCGGGCAGCGACTCGAGACTGGGCTGGGCATCTTCAACCTGTTGAACAATGGCGCGAACTCGCAGTGGAATACCGGAGCCAACCAGATTTATTCGCCGAACTACCTGGCGAGGTTCAATCGCACGAGTTCGCGGCAGCTGCAGCTCGATTTCAAGTACCGATTCTAAGAGCGAACGGAAGGCGGGTGAAGACATGAAGAAGCTCTTTTCCATCCTCGTTGCGGCGGCGGCCATCAGCGCGGGTGTGTTCGCGCAAGGCCCGGCGCGGCCCGCGCCGGACCTCTACAGCCGTCTCAGTTGGCGCTACATCGGTCCGGAAGGCAACCGGACGGATGCGGTCGCCGGCGTATCGGGCGACCCGCTGGTGTACTACGTCGGCGCGGCGTCGGGCGGCATCTGGAAAACGATCGACGGCGGACTCCGTTGGGAGCCGATCTTCGACGGTCAGCCTGTGTCGTCGATCGGTGCGCTGGCGGTGGCGCCGTCCGATCCGAACACTGTCTGGGCCGGCACGGGCGAGCCATTCATCCGCAGTCACATCTCGGTCGGCGAGGGCATCTTCAAGTCGACTGACGCCGGGAAGACGTGGACGCGCATGGGCCTCGAAAAGACGGGGCGGATCGCGCGCGTGCTGGTCGACCCGGTCAACCCAAACGTCGTGCTCGCGTGCGCGCTCGGCCACGCGTACGGGCCGCAGCCGGAGCGCGGCGTCTTCCGCACCACCGACGGCGGGCGCACCTGGGAGCGCGTGCTGTTCGTGGATGAGAACACCGGATGTTCCGACATGGCGATGGATCCGGGCAACGCGCGCATCCTGTTCGCCGGGATGTGGCAGTTCGAGATCCACACGTGGGGCCGCGACAGCGGCGGACCGGGCAGCGGCCTGTTCACGTCGCGAGACGGCGGCGCGACGTGGACGCAGTTGACGGGGCATGGGCTGCCGGCGAAGCCGGTCGGCAAGGTCGCCGTCGCGATCGCGCGGACCAATCCCAACCGCGTGTACGCGCTGATCGAGACCGGTGACGGCGTTCCCTGGAATGGCAAGGACACGGACACGGGTCAGCTGTGGCGCTCCGAGGACGGCGGCGCGAACTGGCGGATGGTGAACACGGATCGCAACGCGATGGGGCGCGCGCACTACTACTCGCGCATGGCGGTCGCCACCGACAACGAGAACGAAACGTATTACCTGACCGCGTCGTACAGCAAGTCGATCGACGCCGGCGAGACGCTGACGCAGCCTGACGCGCCCGCCAGCCCCGGCGGCGACAACCACGACATGTGGATCGATCCGGGCAACGCGAACCGGATGGCGGTGGCGAACGACGCGGGCATCTCGCTGTCCGTCAACCGCGGACGCACCTGGAACCACGTGCGGCTGCCGATCGCGCAGATGTACCACGTGACCGTCGACAACCAGGTGCCGTACTTCGTGTACGGCAACAAGCAGGACGGCCCATCGTATCGCGGACCCAGCAACAGCCGGCTCGACGAAGGCGGCGGGCGCGGTGGCGGCGGCGGACGGGGCGCCACTATCCCGCGTTCGATGTGGCACACGGTTGGCGGCGGCGAGAGCGGCTGGGCAACGCCCGACCCCGTCGATCCGAACATCGTCTGGTCGAGTGCCTCGGGCTCGGGTAGCGTCGGCGGCATCGTCGTGCGGTACGAAGAGAGCCGGCGGCTCGGCCGCGACGTCGAAGTGTGGCCGGACAACTCGAACGGCGCGCCGGCGGATCTGAAATACCGATTCATCTGGAACGCGCCGCTCGCGATCTCGCCACACGATCGCACCAAGATTTACGTCGGCAGCCAGCACGTCCATCAAACGACGGACGGCGGTCAGAGCTGGCAGGAGATCAGCCCGGATCTGTCGTTGAACGACAAGAGCCGGCAACAGAGCTCCGGCGGGCTGACGCCAGACAACATCGGCGTGGAGTACGGCGGCGTGGTGTACGCGATTGCGGAATCGCCGAAGCAGGCGGGGCTGATCTGGGCCGGCACGAACGACGGGCTCGTGCAGCTCACGCGCGATGGCGGCAAGAGCTGGACGAACGTCACGAAGAACATCCCGAACCTCCCGCCGTGGGGGACGGTGAGCAACATCGAGCCGTCGCGGTACGACAACGGCACAGCCTACATCACGGTCGATTTCCATCAGGTCAACAACCGCGATCCGTTCGTCTACAAGACCTCCGACTACGGGGCGACGTGGAAGGCGATCACCAACGGCATTCCGCGCACCATGCTGAGCTACGCGCATTGCGTCCGCGAAGATCCGGTCCGCCGCGGCCTGCTGTACCTCGGTACCGAAAACGGCGTGCACGTGTCGTTCGACGACGGCGACAACTGGCAGGCGTTGCAGATGAACCTGCCGCACGCGCCGGTGTACTGGCTCGTGGTGCAGGAACATTTCAACGATCTGGTGATCGCCACCTACGGGCGCGGCTTCTGGATTCTCGACGACATCACGCCGCTGCGTGAGATGACGGCGCCGGTGCTGAACGCCGACGCGCATCTCTTCGCGCCGCGTCCTGCCTACCGGTTCCGTGCGATCACCGGTGAAGCGGGCTCGCCGGAGGATCCGACGGTAGGGCAGAACGCGCCGTACGGCGCGTCGATCAACTATTACCTGAAAGCGGCACCGGCAGGCAACGTCACGCTGACCATCTCGGATGCGAAAGGGCAGGCGGTCAGGACGATCAACGCGCCGCGCACCGCGGGTCTCAACCGCGTGTACTGGAATCTGCGGGACAACCCGTCGAAGGGGGTCGTGCTCCGGACGAGCCCGTCGTACGCGCCGGAAGTGCGGCTGAACGCGGAAGGGACGCGCGAGGGCGGCGGCGGGCGGATGACGATTCTCCAGGCGCCGGGCGCCTACACCGTGAAGCTGTCAGTCGGCGGACGCGATTACACGCAGCCGCTTGCCGTACGGAAGGATCCGCATTCGGCGGGCACCGAAGCGGACATCGACGCGCAACAGCGCACGCTGCTCGACGTGCGCCGCGATCTCGATGCGGCGGTCGACGCCGTCAACAGCGCCGAGCTGGTGCGGAGTCAGGTCTACAGCCTGATGAAGATCATCGACGACACGGAGCTGAAGCAGGCGGCGAACGAGCTCGACAAGAAAATCCAGGCCGTCGAGGGCAACCTTGTCGAGCTGCGCAACACCGGCCGCGGACAGGACGGCGTGCGCTGGGGATCGAAGCTCGTGCAGAAACTCGGATACGTCGGGAATGGTCTGGCGAGCGGTGACTTCAAACCCACGAACCAGCAGCTCGCGGTCCACAAGGATCTGCAGGATCGTCTGAAGAGCTGGTCGGGACAGCTTGGCGACGTGTTGAACAAGGATCTCGGTGTGTTCAACGACATGCTCAAGAGGAAGAATCTGCCGAGCGTCGTCTCTCAAGTGCCGCGGAGGCCCACGAATCAGTAGCGTGCAAGGCAGGAGGGCAGGGATCTACTGCCTTGCTGCCTTGTTTCTAGTCGGCGTTCTTGCGGCCATGCGACCCGGCCGGCTCCTTCCCGCGCCCACGCCGCCCAACATCCTGCTCATCACGCTCGATACCACCCGCGCGGACCGGCTGGGCGTGTACGGCCACACGCTCGCGCGGACGCCGCGCCTCGATCGGCTCGCGCGCGAGGGCGTGCTGTTCGAGCGCGCGCTGACCGTCGCGCCGATTACGCTGCCGGCGCACGCCAGCCTGTTGACGGGCACCTACCCCTTCACCCACGGTGTGAGGAACAACGGCGATTTTTCGTTGACCGAGACCGTGCCCACGCTCGCGACCACCCTGCACGACGCCGGCTACCGAACGGCCGCGTTCATCAGCGCGTTCGTGCTCGATCGCCGCTACGGCCTGGCGCGCGGTTTCGACGAGTACGACGACCGTGTGACGCTGGAGCGCCGCGGCGACCGCACGGCTGCCGCCGCGGCCGAATGGTTGGACGCGCACGCGAGCGGGCCCGCGCCGTTTTTCGTGTGGCTGCCCCTGTACGACGCGCACGCCCCGTACGACCCGCCGCCGCCGTTCCGCGATGCGTTCGCGGGGCATCTCTACGACGGCGAAATCGCGTTCGACGATGAGGTGATCGGGTCGGTGCTCGACCGGCTGGATCGTACCGGCCGTCTCTCGTCGACGATTGTCGCGGTCGTGGGCGATCACGGCGAGAGCCTCGGCGAGCACGGCGAGGATACGCACGCCGTATTCGTCTACGAATCGACGCTCCGCGTGCCGATGATCCTCGCGTGGCCCGGGCGCCTGCCGGCCGGCCGCCGCGTGTCGTCGCTCGTGCGCGGGATCGATCTCGCGCCCACGCTGCTGGATCTCGCCGATCGGCCGCCGCTGGCAGGCGCGCAGGGACGGACGCTGATGCCGCTCGTTCGCGGTGCGGCGACTGACGCGACGTCCGCGTACGCCGAGAGCTACTTTCCGCTGCTGTACATGAACTGGGCGCCGCTTCGATCGATCCAGGACGAGCGCTGGAAGTTCATCGATGCGCCGACGCCGGAGCTGTACGATCTCCAACGTGACGCGAGCGAGCAGACCAACCTCGCGGAGCGGGAGCCTGCGCGCGCGGCGGCGCTGAGGCGCGCGCTCGACGCGGTGACGGGCGGGGCGCCAGGCGTGATGACCCGGCGCACGATCGACGCTGATACGGCCGCGAAGCTCGCGGCGCTCGGGTATGTCGGGTCCGCCGGCAGCGGTATGACGCCGACCTCCGGTGCCGAGGGTCCCGACCCCAAACAGATGATCGGTGTCTTCAACCGGCTCCGGCAGGCGAACGCCGCCGTGCAGGGCGGACGATTCGCCGAAGCGGCCGCAATCGCGCGCGACGCTCTTCGCCAGGATCCGCACAACGCGTTTGCGACGATCGTGCTCGCAAACGCCGATCTGGAGCAGGGCCGCTACCGCGACGCGATTGCCGGGTACCGCGCGTATCTGGACCTCGTGCCGGCGAGCGCGGACGCGCATCATCGCATTGCGATCTGCTTCGCACGGCTCGGCGATTCGGAACGCGCGCTGGCCGAAGACGAGGCGGCGCTCGCGATCGATCCGCGCAGCGGCGACGCCCGCATGCTGCGAGGCGGGCTGCTCGCCGGGCGCGGCCGGACCGACGAAGCGTTGCGGGAACTGCGCGGCGCCGTCGACATCAGCCCGGAGAACGCCGCGTTCCGCGTCGGCCTCGCGCGTGTCCTGGTGACCAAGGGTCAGTTGGACGGGGCGGAAGTCGAGTTGCGCCGGGCGCTGCAACTACAGCCGCAGAGCGCCGACGCGCACGCCGCATACGGCGGCCTGATCGTGGCGCGCGGCCAGCCGGAAAGGGCGGTGGCCGAGTTCGAGCGGGCGCTGACCCTCCGGCCCGATGCGGACGACATCCGGCTCGATCTGGCCCGGGCGCTGGAGCGCGCAGGGCGGGCGGCCGACGCGCGGGTCGAATACGCACGGCTTGCGGACGCGCGGGAAACACCCGCGGACATCAAGAAGGCCGCGAAAGCGCGGTTACTTATTTCCCGCTGATCGCGCCGCGCGGTTTGGCGTCCGGCGACGGTCCGCCTTTGTAGATGTGGCCGTCCTTCATCACGACTTCAACGTGCGACAGCGCGGTGATGTCGAAGAGCGGATTCCCGTTGACGACGATGATGTCGGCCACCTTGCCGGGCTCGATCGATCCGAGTTCGCGACCCTTGCCGATGATCTGCGCGTTGACCCGCGTCGCGGCCGCGATGGCGCGCATCGGCGTCATGCCCATCTCGACGTGCACCTTGATCTCCCGCCACAGCGCTTCGCTGTGAAAATTCATCGGCGTGCCGGAATCGGTGCCCATGCCCATGACGGCGCCCGACTCGATGAACTGCTTCACACCGCGCTCGCGGTACAGCATCTCCCGATCGGTCCGCTGGAAGTAGCCGAGTGTCCACCAGTTCTTGAGCGAGTCCTGCACCTCGGCGTAGATGTCGGGGCCGAACGCCTTCTTCAGATCCGGGTCCTGCAGCCGCTCGGGGAAGGCCGCGGTGTCCTCGTACATCCAGGCCCGGTGGGCGGCGGTCACGACGACCGGCCGGCCGGAGTTGACGATGTCGGTGATCAAATCCTTGCTGTACGGCGGCGCGGTCCCAGCGGAGCCAACGTGCTGGAGGACATCCACGCCGGCTTCGAGCGCATGTCGCACATCCTGCTCGGCATACACGTGCGCGTACACCTTGATCCGGTGCTTGTGCGCGGCATCGACGATCGCTTTGTAGTCGGCGGCAGTCAGGCCCGAGTGCGCCTTGATGAGATCGACGCCTGCGTCCGCGAGCCGCTCGGTCTCCCGCTCCGCCTCCTGTGGCGTCGCGACGTTGAGGCCGCCGAAGCCGACCTGCATGGCGCCGCCGCCTGCTCCTGAGAGGTGGGCGATCCACGGCCCGCTCACGAGCATGCGGGATCCCACGACCTCGCCCTTGTTGATGCGGTCGCGGATGCTCAGACTTGGATCGAGAGGCGCACCCAGGTCGATGGTGGTCGTGACACCAGCCATCAGCAGCTGTTTAGCGGAGATCTCCATGACCCGCGTCATCATCGCGTTGCCGCCGTGGCTGTGGATCCACGGAAACCAGGTGTCGTAGCTGCCGTGCCCGAGGACGACAAGGTGTCCGTGCGTTTCGATGAGGCCCGGCAACATCGCGCGGCCGCTGGTGTCCACGATCGTGGCGTCGGAGGGAATCTTGATCTCGGACGCCGGTCCCGCCGCGATGATCGTGTTGCCCTCGACGACGATGGCCGCGTGATGGATCGGCGGGACCTCATAGCCGCTCAGCAACATGCCGCCGACCAGCGCGACGTGTCTGGGCGCTTGGGCGTGCGGAATGGCGACGCCCAGGATCGCCGTGATGGATGTGACCGCGACAACGGCGGTCACCATGGCTGTCGTGCGCGTACGGATCAACGACATTGTTCTCCTCGCTACTTACTTCACCCCGAACGCCAGGAGCACATTCCCGCGGACGCCAGTGCCGAGATCCGAGTAGCCAGAGGGCG
>OBEQ011987113.1_pt1 | contig 19179 bp, 29 predicted proteins | sample 1670901 | NCBI WGS metagenome assembly OBEQ01 (sample SAMEA104232315, study PRJEB22302) | groundwater metagenome | biome: forest; feature: aquifer; material: groundwater | place: USA | collected 2011-08-07 | depth 5.4 m
ACAGAAGCGAAACGTTTTACGGTAAATCGCTCCCCGTTTGTTCATGAGGATTCTCAAGAACAATACGAGATTAGAGCGCATAAAAGATTGGTTGATATTTATGAACCCACGCCCAAGCTTATAGATGCATTGATGAATTTAAGCCTGCCCGCAGGGATTGACGTTGAGATTAAAAGTATTAGTTAGAAAGCGTTCAACTCTGTCTTTGAGCCAAAATACTTCGCGTGTGTGCACAGAGGTGGTTCATTTGTCTTTGGACGCCCCGCTTTACGGGGTTGTTTAATTCCAAGATAAAAAACTATGGGCATAAAAACCCATGGACATTTCTCTGAAGACCTTTTGCCTTTAGGCAAAAGACGGAGAATCACGGCGGCTTGCCCTGAGTTTATCGAAGGGCAACGCCGTGGGGAATCTATTCTTAATGGTATGGAATTTATCAATGTAAAAAAAATTGGAATGACCCAGATTTTTGACGAACGAAATCGTTTAGTGCCTGTTACTATTGTTGAAGTTCTTTTATCAAAGGATGAAAAGGCCGTTTTACCCCCAAGCATTAATGTTGAAATAGGTAATGTGCTTCGCGTTCAAGGAATTTCCAAGGGCAAGGGATTTCAGGGAGCGATGAAAAAACATGGCGCGCATGGAGCGCCGGCCAGTCATGGACGCAAGCACGATATGAGACGTGTAGGGTCTATTGGTTCTGGTTGGCCTGAACGTGTAATGAAGGGGAAGAAAATGCCTGGACGCATGGGATCAAAACGCGTGACGATTAAAAATCTTCCTGTCATAAGAGTGGATAAGGTAAATAGTCTTATTGCGATGAAAGGATCTATTCCGGGGGCGCGAGGTTGTGTGGTAAAAGTACAACTTTCATGATAAATCGACAAAACGCGGACCTCTTATACCAAGTTGTCCGGAGTAAAACATTAAATAAGAAACGGCCCGTCGCTTCCAGTAAAGATAGAAGTGAGGTTTCAGGAGGAGGTAGGAAACCATGGCCGCAGAAAGGAACCGGAAGAGCTCGACATGGCTCTATTCGCTCCCCATTATTTCGTGGTGGAGGAGTAACATTCGGCCCTCGCAAAGAAAGGAATTACAAGAAGCGCATTCCTCGCACTATCTCACAAAAATCTTTTGCTATAGTATGGGAAAATAAACGGAGCGAGCATGAAGTTAAAGAGGTTTTGACCCCTACACTCAAGGAGTACAAGACCAAGTATCTCGCGGCATGGATTAAAGATATTATGGGCAATGCCACTGCGCTTCTTGTCGTTTCAACAAATGTAGAGATGCTGAAGCGCGCGGGGAGGAATATTCCCAAGCTTCTCATACGCGATCCGAATAATTTTGACGCGCTGGATATATTAAGTCATAAATACGTTATTATTTCTAAGGATGCGCTCCCGGCCATTCAGCGAAGATTGGCGGTTGCGGTTAAAGAAAAGAAGGAAATTGTGGCGGAGGTTAAAAAGGAATCTTTGCAAAAAAAAGAAGAATAAGTAAACTAAATATTTTAATGTTATTATTACAACCCATTGTGAGCGAGAAAACAGCCAAACAGGGCAGCGGATGCTATGTATTTAGGGTGCAGAAGCGGGTAAATCAAATTGAAGTCAAAAAAGAGATAGAACGACTTTATCGCGTTAAGGTAAAAAAAGTTCAGATTATCAATACGCCTTCAAAAAAACGAAGATTGGGGAAATTCGTGGGCGTGCGCCCCGGGATTAAGAAAGCCATTGTAGTACTCAAAGAAGGACAAAAAATTTCCGCACTTAGTTAAAAAACTCTTTATTCTCATTAAGTTTTATTCTCATTAAATTTTATTCTCATTAAGTTTTATTCTCATTCAGTTTTACTATGCGTCAGGTCAGAAGAAAACAGGATTTTAGAATGATAACGAAAAGCGAACCAGAAAAGTCGCTTACTTCGCATATCCCGTATAAAGCAGGAAGGTCTCGGGGTAAAATCTCGGTGAGGCATAAGGGTGGAAGGGTAAAACGTCTTTATCGGGTTCTTGATATGGGATTAAATGAGAAATTAGGCATTCTGGGGAAGGTCGAAACTATTGAATACGATCCTTATAGGACAAGCCGAATAGCATTAATCCTTTACTGCGATGGAGAGCGTCGTTATATACTTGCCGCCCAAGGAATGAATGTGGGAGATGAAATTCTTGCCGATGAAAAAAAACTTCCTTTCAAAGTAGGAATGCGCATGCCTCTTGAATATATACCCGCGGGCACTCTTATTCATAATATCCAACTTCATCCTCGAGGGAAGGGAAGAATTGTACGCGGCGCAGGGACGAGTGCGCAGGCGTCCTCACCCCAAGGGAATTTTATACAAGTTAAACTTCCGTCTTCAGAAGTGCGTCTTTTCCATAAGAGTTGCTTTGCGAGTATTGGTCAGGTTTCAAATCCCGAACATGGAACCATAACCTGGACAAAAGCGGGAAGAATGAGAAAAAGAGGTATTCGTCCTACTGTACGTGGTGTGGCAATGTCCCCTTACGCTCATCCTCACGGAGGAGGCGAGGGAAGAACAGGTGAAGGTCGTAACCCAAAGACTCCATGGGGCAAGAAAGCTCGTGGGGTAAAGACGAGAAGAAAGCATAAATACTCAAATACGTTTATTATATCCCGAAGAAAGAAGTAAAGTAGTTACTTAACGAAAGCTAATAATTTCTCACATGTCGCGAAGTCTTAAAAAAGGTCTTTTCATAGAGCCAAAACTTCTAAAAAAGATAAAAGATAAAGATCCCAAACAAGCCGGTGTTATCAAGACATGGTCACGATCTTCGGTTATTTCGCCTGAAATGATAGGATTTACCTTTGGCGTGCATAACGGAAAAGATTTTATCTCGGTGAAGGTGACAGAGGACATGATAGGTCATCGTTTTGGAGAATTTTCTTTAACCAGGAAGTTTGTTAAACATGGGGGAAAACTTCAGCGCACCGTTGAAGGAAAAGGTAAGAAGTAGAATGAATCATATGGAAAAGGTTATTGCAAAATTACATTATCTTAATATAACGCCTCGAAAGGTGAATCTGGTGGCGCGATTAATTGCAGGAATGGATGTTAACCAGGCGAAAGTTCAGTTGGAGCATCTTCCTAAGAGATCGGCTTTGCCAATAAAAAAGCTTGTTGATTCAGCTCTTGCAAACGCCATACATAATTTTCAGCTTTCCGAAGGCAATTTATTTATTCAAGAAATAAAAGTCACCCAAGGGCCTATGCTAAAAAGAGGATTTCCCCGATCGCGCGGGCGAGTAGACACTAAAAGAAAACGTATGTCCCACATAACGATTGTGTTGGGGCAGAGATAATTTTCACTATGGGAAGAAAAGTTCATCCAATTGTATATCGGCTGGGCGTTAATAAGGAATGGGATTCCCGTTATTTCGCATTGCATTGGCATTTCACTCCTTACATAAAGATTGACGAAGCCATCAGGAATTATCTAAAGGAGACATTTCAAAAAGGGGTTATTGAAAAAGTATTATTTGAGCATTCGAGTAATAAATTCAGAGTTATTATTTATACCCCTCGGCCCGGACTTGTGGTGGGAAGGCAAGGAATGCAAACAAAACTAATCGAGAAAAAGATAAACCAAATTATTGAATCCTCTCGGACTCTTTTGAAGTCTAAGAATCAACCCGCAGAGAATAAATCAAAACAACTAAATAAAGAAAAACAGCCGCTTGTATCAATTGAGATAAGGGAAATTAAAGATTCAGACGCAAGCGCGTCTATTGTCGCACAAGATATTGCAGTCCAATTGGAACGCAGGATGCCTTTTAGAAAAACTATAAAGGGGATGTTGGCAAAACTCATGCGCCACAAAGATATTAAAGGAGCAAAAATAAAAGTAAAAGGAAGGCTCGATGGGGCTGAAATAGCACGTTGCGAATGGGTAGCGGGCGGTAGCGTGCCTTTACAAACTCTCCGTTCCGATATAGACTATAGTCTTTCCCAAGCTATTACTAAATTTGGGACAATTGGCGTAAAGGTTTGGATATATAAAGGCGAGATTTTTAAGTCTTCTTACCAACAGGCAGAGGATTAACCTTTTCTATTTCAAGATAAAAGAACACCATGGGCGCCTGCCTGTCGGCAGACAGGTAAGCCCATGGATGAATTCTTCTTAAATCATCCGCCTTTGGCGGATGGCGAAAGAGAGAACCACGCCCATGAAGGCGTGGGAATCTATGCTAGAACCCAAAAAAACAAAATATCGGAAACAACACAAAGGTGTTGGCGGAGGGAAGAAACACTTAGGCGCAAGCCTTGTGTTTGGCAATTTTGGGTTAAAGGCATTAGAAGAAGGTCAAATTTCTCAACGTCAAATTGAATCAGTTCGTCAGGTACTCGCACGCTTTGTGAAGCGCTCGGGGCGTCTATGGATTCGTATATTTCCTTCTCGATCAGTAACCTTCAAAGGCATTGAAGTAGCGATGGGAGGTGGTAAAGGAGATGTGATTGGTTACGATGTTCCGGTGCAAGCAGGGAGAATGCTTTTTGAACTTGACGGTATTCAGGAATTAGACGCAAAAGAAGCATTCCGTAAAGCCTCTCATAAACTCCCGATTAAAACCCGATTCATTAAGAGACTGTATCATGAAAGCTAAGGAATTACGTCAAAAATCAAGGACAGATTTGGAAAAATTGTTAATCAAAACACGAGATGATTTACGTCTCCTTCGATTCAAAAAGGCAGGCGGCGAGCTCAAAAATGTACGAGAACTTGCTCAAACAAGGCGCCTCATCGCTCAAATTTTGACTATCTTAAACCATGAAGAATAATACACTTTCTCTTGAGAGTAAAAATACTCCGACACGACAAAAACTTTTTGGCGCTATTATTTCGACCAAAATGGAGCAGACGGCAGTTATACGTTGCGAGCGATTAAAACGGCATCCAAAATATAAAAAGACATATCGGGTCTCGAAAAAATATAAAGCTCATAATCCTGATAATAGATATCAAGAAGGGGATAAAGTTTTCATACAAGCGGTACGTCCTCTTTCTAAAGACAAAAGGTGGCTCATCATAGGAAAAGTTGCGAGTCTTGATAAGGTGTAAAAATTTTTACCATGATACAAAAAAGATCAATGTTGAATGTTGCCGATAATACCGGTGCAAAACTCCTGGGCGTTATTGGTATTCTCAAGGGCTCAAGGCACCGCTATGCGGGCTTGGGTGATGTTATTGTTGCTTCAGTAAAACAAGCAGAGCCAGGGAAAGAAGTAAAGAAAAAAAGCATTGTGAAAGCTGTTATCGTTCGACAGAAAAAGCCATTTCGTAGAAGTGATGGTTCCTATATTGCTTTTGACGAGAATGCGGCTGTTATCGTTGATGGCTTCAATCCCAAAGGGAACAGAATTTTTGGGCCAATTCCTCGAGAATTAAAACAAAGAGGTTTTGGGGGTATTGTATCTTTAGCTAAATATGTGGTATAACTCTTGCTATTCTCGTTCATGAAAGTAAAAAAGGGAGACAAAGTGATGATGCTTTCCGGAAAAGACAAAGGAAAGCAAGGGAAGGTGCTCGCGGTATTTCCAGAAGGAAGCGCCGTTATTGTTGAGGGGCTCAATCTTTTGACCAAGCATCAGAAACCCCGCAAGCAAGGGGAAAAGGGGCAAAAGATACAGGTTCCTCGCAAAATATCAGTGGGAAAAGTATTCTTTGTTTGCCCGCGATGTTCCAAAGGAAGTCGTATAGGGTATCGTTTCCAAGGCGATAAAAAAGAACGAATTTGTAAAAATTGTCAGGTAAGCATATGATAAACATTAGAGAAAATTACGAAAAAAAGGTAATCCCATCATTTTTGAAGAGCGGATATAATAATAAATTTGCGATACCTCGGATCGAGAAGGTAGTTATTAATGTGGGCTTAGGTTCTTTGTTAAAAGGAGAGGGTGGACAAAAGGATACACTAGAAAATATCAAAAAAGATCTTAGTATTATTACTGGCCAGGCGAGCGCACCAACAAAGGCAAGAACATCTATCGCGGGATTTGGCACACGGAAAGGGCAGACATTGGGTTTGAAAGTTACTTTGCGCGGAAAACGCATGACGGATTTTTTGAATCGTTTCATTAATATTACCCTTCCTCGAACTAAAGATTTTGCCGGTGTCAATCCTGACGCATTTGATAATTATGGAAATTTGACGATTGGAGTGAGAGATCATACTGCATTTCCGGAAATAAATATTGAACACGCCGCTCAACACATTAAACGGATACTCGGATTAGAGATTACTATTGTAACAAGCGCAAAGAATAAGAAAGAAGGCTTCTTTTTCCTCAAGACAATGGGATTTCCTTTACGAGAGGAAGGAAAAGAATTAAGTTAATACTGTGGCGAAAAAATCACTTATTGTAAAAGCAGAGAAACCAGCGAAGTTTTCTACAAGAAAGGTAAACCGTTGTTTTCGTTGCGGGAGAAAGCGTTCATTCATGAGGTTTTTTGGAGTATGCAGAATTTGTTTTCGAGAATTAGCAAATGAAGGCAAAATTCCAGGTATAAGAAAAGCAAGTTGGTAAATTTTCCATAGAGTTTGACATTAATGTATCATCATGCTCCACAACGATTTAATTTCTATTAAAAATGCCTATCTCGCTCGTCATGTTCATGTGTTAGTTCCTTACTCAAAACTTTCTTTGAGTGTTTTGAAAACATTAGAGAAATCAAAATATATAGGTGAGGTTGTTATTGCGGGCAAAGAACCTAAAAAAAAGATTCAGGTTGAACTTCTTTATACGGAGATGATTCCGCATTTGAATGAAATGAAGTTTTATAGCAAACCAGGGGCGAAAATGTATGTAAGGCAGAATGGTTTGAAAAAGTTTTATCAGAAATATGGGGACGTCATCATTTCAACCTCGCAAGGAGTGATGACAGGTAAGGAAGCATATAAAAAGAAATTAGGCGGAGAAATAATTTGTGGAGTGTTTTAAGTTTGTAAATTTTAATAAATTTGGCATGTCTAAAATCGGTAAACAATCAATTATTCTTCCAAAAGGCGTGACCATTGAAGTAGATAAGGGCATAGTGAGAGTTTCCGGTCCAAAAGGAACTTTGCAAAGGCCGTTTCCTGAATCAGTTAAAATAACAGATAAGGGAAAAACAATAGAGGATCGTGGCGAAGTAAGCGTTCTAAGCGCTGTTCCTGCATTGTGGGGCACGTGGCGAGCTCATATCGCTAATATGGTCAAGGGTGTCACTGAAGGATTTTCTAAAAAATTGGAGATTCACGGTGTTGGCTATAAGGTTCAGGGCGAAGGAGAAAATCTCACGTTCGCTCTTGGATTTTCCCATCCAGTGAAGGTAAATGTTCCAAAAGGCGTTAACGCACAAGTGAAAGATAACGGGGTTATTTTGGAAGGAATCGATAAAGAAATAATTGGCCAGTTTGCAAGTTTTCTCCGGTCATTGAGACCCCCAGATCCCTATAAGGGCAAGGGGATTAGATATTCAGGTGAGTTAATCAAATTAAAGCCCGGCAAAAAAGCCGGCGTGGGTTCAGGAGTATAATTACCATGGAGCAAAAGACGAAAAAAAAATATTCATTTATCCAGTCGCGTCAGAAATCTTTGGCTTCACAGCGCAAAAGACGATCTAAGAGAGTTCGGGCGAGCATAAAAAAAGATTCAAAGAGATTGAGATTTTCTATATTTCGTTCACATAAATATATTTACGCGCAAATTATTGACGATCTTAAAGGCAGTACACTGGCAAGTTCCTATGGAAAACTTAGTGACGCGGCGACGATTGGCGAAGGATTGGCTCAAAAAGCCGTTGAAAAAGATATTAAGAATGTTGCCTTTGACCGGGGTAAATATCTTTACCATGGCCATGTAAAAGCATTGGCCCAAGGCGCACGTAAAGGCGGCCTTGTATTCTAAATATTATCTATCCTGTTAAATTATGCCCACTCAACACAAACAATCACAATTTTCCTCCACTCAACACAAGCAAGGCGCTTTTGGTCGAGGTCAGGGCAAATCTTTTTCGCCCACTCAAAATAGAAAATACCAGAATCGTTCTCAAAGGCCTCAAGAATCGGAGTTTGAACAGCGTGTGATAAAAGTAGATCGGGTAACGAGAGTTACTGCGGGCGGAAGACGTTTTAATTTTCGCGTGCTTGTGGTGGCAGGCGATAGAAAGGGGAGGGTGGGTATGGGCTTGGGGAAAGCGAAAGATATTAGTGAAGCAATCAATAAAGCCGCCCGCGTCGCGACAAAAAAACTTATTACCGTCCCTTTATTCAATGGCACAATTCCTTTTAGCATTCGAGCTAAGTTTAAGATGGTAGAAATCCTTTTGAAACCAGCTCCAGTCGGTCGAGGTATTGTTGCAGGCGGAACGGTCAGAGATATTTGCGAATTAGCGGGTATTGAAAATATCAACGCAAAGGTTATTAGTGTGTCCAAGAATAAGATTAATAATGCAAAGGCAGTCCTTTGGGCGTTTGAGCGCATAAAGAATATTCTTAAGGTTAAACAAGCAATTTTCCCTTTCGAGCGAAACCCAATCATCAAGCACAGCAAGGAAGGCGCGCAAAAAACGATAGATTCTATTGTTCAAAATGCGTCCAAACAAGCGCCATCATTAAATCACCATGCAGATACACCAGATACAACCCCTTCACCAACCAACTAAATCCAAGCGGATAGGCCGTGGAGGTAAAAAAGGCAGGTATTCGGGGAGAGGAATAAAGGGTCAAAAATCCCGTGCGGGCGCAAATATTCGCCCCGCTCTCCGAGATTTTATAAAAAAGATCCCCAAATTAAGGGGTCGCTAATGTCTCTATGCTTAAAAAGTTTACCTCTCTTTTCAGATTACCGGAACTTCGCAATAAAGTTCTTTTTGTATTAGGAATGATGGCGCTTTTCCGTTTGGCGGCTTCTATTCCTGTTTCAGGAGTTAACGCAGATAAATTACGAGAGTTTTTTTCAGGTAATCAAATTTTTGGCATCCTCAATATTTTTACCGGCGGATCGCTCTCTCAACTTTCATTAGTAATGTTGGGGTTAAGCCCTTATATTACCGCTCTCATTATTTTACAACTCCTGACGATGATATTCCCCTCGCTCAAAGATCTCTATTATGAGCAAGGAGAGCAGGGAAGAGAAAAATTTAATACCTATGCTCGTTTAATGACCTTACCTTTAGCGCTTCTTCAAGGATATGGCTTCCTTAAACTTTTAGAGGCAAAGGGCGTTTTGGCTTTATCCGGACTTCACCTTGTCGCAGACGTCATCATTATTACTGCAGGGGCCATATTTCTTATGTGGGTAGGAGAGTTAATATCAGAACGAGGAATAGGAAATGGCATATCGCTTCTCATTTTCGCGGGAATTATATCCCGCATTCCTTTAGATATCTTTCAGGTTTTAAGACTCATTGATTGGTCTTTGCCTTTACCCGAGCTTTTTTCTCAATTGAGCGGGTATCTTTTATTTTTAGCCATAGGATTTTTCATTATCGCGGGGGTTGCCTTTGTGAGTGAAGCTCAAAGAAACCTTCCTGTTTCATACGCAAAAAGAGTCCGAGGACATCGAATGTATGGGGGCGCGACAACCTATCTCCCCATTAAGGTGAATCAAACAGGTATGATACCTTTACTTTTCGCTCTTTCCGTTTTAGTATTTCCCCAAACAATCTTTAATTTTTTGAAGACAACGAATACTTCATGGGTTGCGGATATAAGCTCCTATCTTACTACGTTGTTTCAAAATCAGTTTTTCTACGGGTCGTTGTATTTCTTTTTAGTGGTGGTGTTCACTTATTTTTATACACAAATTTCTTTTGAACCCCATACGATAGCAGAAAATCTTCAAAAGCAAGGGGCATTTATTTTGGGCGTCAGGCCCGGACAGGAAACAACAAATTTTTTGAGCTCAACGGTAAATAAAATTACCCTCGCGGGGGCAATATTCCTTGGGCTTGTGGCAGTAGTTCCGATTACCGCGCAAGCGATTACCGGTATCACCGTCCTTACCATTGGCGGAACCGCTATTTTAATCGTCGTATCGGTTATCTTAGAAACAGTGAGGCAAGTAGAAGCGCAAATTGCTATGCGCGAATACTAAACAAGCTAATGAAGCTCATGAAGATTATTATTCTTCTTGGCCGACAAGGATCAGGAAAAGGAACGCAAGCCAAGCTCTTAATAAAAGAATTTGGACTCACCTATATTGGCAGTGGAGAAATACTGCGCGCAAGAGGCGAACAAAAGGACTTTACCGGTGTAAAGATACGAGAAGTTTTAGATAAAGGCGACTATCTTCCTTCCGTAGTCATATCTATGATTTGGATGGCGAGACTGGAGTTATTGAAATTGAGCAGTGGTATTAAGGGTATTCTCTTTGATGGAAGCCCGAGGAAATTAGTCGAAGCAGAACTCTTAGATCAAGCGCTTGATTGGTATGAATGGAATAGTATACTTCGCGTCTTTCTTATTGATATCTCTCGACAAGAGGGATTTGAACGATTGACGCGTAGGAGAATATGTGAACATTGTAAGAAATCTATTCCATGGATAGGGGAGTATAAAAATCTTACTGCCTGCGATATATGCGAGGGAAATTTAATTATACGTTCTGACGATACACCCGCGGCTATCAATAGTAGATTAGATTTATTCGAAAAAGAAACAGTCCCGGTTATTGAGTACTATCAAAAGAAAGGCCTTTTACAGAGAGTCAACGGAGAATTATCTATTGAGGATGTTTATCAATCTTTACGCGCTCAATTATTATGATTATTAGTTCTTCCTCAGAATATAATGCATTTCGAGAGGGCGGGAGAATATTAGCGGCGCTTACTCAAAAACTCGTTGCCGCGATTCAGCCCGGGAGAAGTGCTAGTGATATTGACGAACTTGCTAAAAAAATCGCATTTGAAGCCGGTGTCAAAACAGCATTTGAAAATTATATGGGTTTTCCCGGTTCAGTTTGCGTGTCATTAAATGACGAGGTTGCTCATGGCGTTCCCCATCGCGATAAAATTTTCAAAGATGGCGATTTAGTAAGCTTGGATTTTGGTATTATTCATAAAGGATTTTATACTGATTATGCGCTAAGTTTTGTGTTGGGGTCGCCTGATTTGAAAAAGCAGGCCCTCGTTGAAGTTACTCAACAAGCTCTTGAGGAAGGCATTAGCGTAGTTCGTGCCGGGATAAGAACAGGGGATATCGGAGCTAGAATCGAGGAGTTTATCTTGAGGAAAGGAAATTTTGGCATTGTCCGCAAGCTTGTGGGTCATGGAATAGGAACTCATATTCACGAAGATCCAAAGATTCCCAATTTTGGCATGGCAGGCACCGGGTACAAGCTTTCGGCGGGCGAGGTTATTGCAATAGAACCAATGATAACGTTAGGATCTGGCGAGGTTGAATTGAAAAAAGACAACCAAACCTACAAAACAGTCGATGGTTCCTTAGCGGCACATTTTGAGAAAACAATGATTGTACAAGAAGACGGCGTGGAAGTTGTCACACAATAAAAAAGGTGGTATCATGGCATTGAACTGTTGATAACTTATGATGGATAGTATATGGACATCACATCGTAAAAGTGCACTAATGGTTGATGTCCATGTAGATGTCACCTTTCTGTAAAGTGCATTTTTGAATGTGATACCTATAGAACAAAAAGAAACGGGAAAATTCCCTTTTCAAGTAACGATTAAGGTTCAGGAATCAAAGAGAACCCCAAGTAAGGCAGTAATTTATTTTGAGGGTAAGCCCATTCATTTAGACCCTGATTATCGGGGCTTGCGAATAAATGATGATGTAACGATTGAGATTCAAAGAGAGGATGGAGATCATTATGTCGCTCGTCTTGTTGGCGCATGGAGAGGCGAGGGCGATAAAAGAGAACAAGTTTATTCTCATCGGATTTATTCTCATCGGATTTATTCTACAAAAATTATGGAACGTGAACCAACAATTCAGCCAGAGGGTGAGGAACAGGTCTCTCCACCTTTTTTGTCTCAAGAAGCAGTAGATGCATTACTGCAGGGGGTTGAAGAACAAAAGCCGACTGAACAGGAAACAACAGCGCCGAAGGAAGTCACTCAACCTGAACAATCAGAGCCTATTGCTCCTGAACCTGCTCCTGGCTATGCGGGAGAAGTAAGAACAGCGGCAGAAGTTGGATTTGAACGTACGCTTACGATAGAAGATATCCGTAAGAAATTAAATACAGAAACAATTGATAGGATACTCCCAAAGATAGAGGCGCAAACAGGCGTTTCTTTTGAGATTCCTTCCGAGAAATTCCAGCAAGTAAAAAAATATCTCGATGAAAGATTCGCGTCGTTAATTGCTCATAAAGCCGAGCAGTTTTTGCAAAATTATAATCAAGAAGAGCTCAAGGGAAGAGGGATAGTTCCCAACGCAAAAGGAGTCGCCGCCGTTGAAGCAGTGCGTCAATTGGGCGAAGATAAAATTCAAGCAGTCATAAACCAGGATTCGGAATTAAGCAAGATTAATGAAGTTATTCTTGCGTGCAAGCAATTCTCCGGCAAGGAGTTGCCTTTAACCGCGCGCGCATTGATAATACGAGAGCTCAATGAATTACAGGCAATGCCTGGTCATGAAGGTGACGAAACGCTAAGAGGTCTTCGGATCCTGATGTTTCAGAAGTGGACGGGGCGAGAACCTGATATCGCCGAGCTTCCTTTACAAACGAAAATAGATGAGCTTTTTACCACTCAAATTCTTCCTGCAAAATTAGCAGAAGCAAAAAGTAAACTCACTGACGCAGAGAAAGCGATGCTTGCTCCTGGAGGGTTTACAGATGAGCAATGCGCCATAATAAAAGCATCCGGGTATCAGTTTTCTAGTAAGTCTACGAGAGTAGCGGGAAAAGGATCATGGCTACAACAAAAATTTTTAGGCGGAGAAAAAAGACAGACAATCTTTGCCACACGCCAAGGTATAGAATTCCCTTTAGCGCAATTAGTTGAAGGTTTTGACGAAATTGAAGCTTCTTGGGAGAGTGGTTTGAGACAGTCCGCGCAAGAACAATTAACGGTACAAGCAAAGACAGAACTCGGTTCAGCGTTTGTTCATGATGCGCTTGGAGATTATTCTGATCAAATCGAGAAGATATACGCGAATATGCGCTATGATCTTGACGTTGCGTTTAACGCGCAACTTCAAAAGCAGAAGGAATGGCAAAAAACGCAAGGAGAGGCACGTGAAGTATTTGAGAGCCAAGGAGATGAAGGCAAGGATGTTGAAAACTATATGCGTAAAGCGGGAACGCTTGAAGGGTTGACGGGCAAGATAGAAGATGATTCACAGATATTGTACAATGAGCTTGCGAATAATTGGGGTTTTGACCAACTAAGCCCCGAACAGATTACTTCATTTGTGAAAGACAGAGGTTCTGATTACGCCGCACTTATGAAGACTCCACGAGGCAGGACATTTTTCATGTTAAAGTTGGCAAGGCACTACTTTAAAAATATTTTAGGTTTAAGATAATTTTATGCACCCATTTTTATCCGATCAATCATTAAAAGATCTTTTGAATAAATCAGGATTATCTTCAGAGAAAAAGGTAGAGTACGAAACATTAATTCCCACATTGAATGTTAAAGGGCGCTCTGCGTTGTTCGATTTTTTGGTAAGTTTGTATGAATTGACTATTGAGGAAAAAGGACAAGCAAAAGCGCGGGCCGCGTATCATGAATTTGCAAAAGATACTGATTACGATAAACTTTTGAAAAATTTATAGGAAGTAGATCAATTAGTTTAAGCCAAATAATGAAATATATTATTGGTAATTGGAAGATGAATCCCACAAGCCTCGCGAAAGCAGAGGCGTTTTTCAATGAGTTAGAGCGTGGCTTGCAGGGCATTGATGTAAGCGAAAAAAAAGTGGTGGTATGCCCGCCATACTTGTATTTGCGAAAACTTTCCAATATGTTTCTGGGAGCTCAAAATTGCGCGTTTAAGCAAGAGGGAGCGTTTACCGGCGAGATATCAGCGGCCATGCTCAAAGATGCCGGAGCGGAGTATGTGATAGTCGGGCACTCCGAGCGCAGGAGATTTTTCTTCGAGAATAACGACATAGTGGCAAAAAAGGTGTATACGGCAGTAGAAGCGAATTTAACGCCAGTCTTATGCATTGGTTCTCCCACGCAAGAAACTGATGAGGAAGAAAAAGAGACCATAAAAAAACAGCTTGAAGCCGTATTTACCACGTTATCTCAAACCCCAAATCTTCCCATACCCTTGACCATGCTCATAGCATATGAGCCAGTGTGGGCGATTGGGACTGGCAACGCCGCCTCACCTCAACAAGTAAAGGAAATGTTCGATTTCATAAAGTCCATAATTCATAATTCATTATTCGAGATTCATTATTTATATGGCGGGAGCGTTTCCGCTCAAAATATTCGAGACTATACATCTTTGGAAAATGTCGGTGGTTGCTTAGTAGGAGGGGCGAGTATTGCAATACCTGAATTTATTCAGTTAATAAAAAATTCCTAAGGGGCATTTCAATCGTTTTTTATGAACGTGAGCATTGATCTTGACCAGTAATAGAAAGCTTGATAAGCGGGAAGAATAGATAAGAGATATTTTAACTCTACGATATTTTTCAATCCCCATCCGGCAAATCCAGTGAATGTGAAACGACGTAAATGTGCGATTGCCCATTTACCGCCAATAGGTATAATAAAACGAAGTTTTTCTGGATAGCACTTTATCTCTTTTAGGCCCTTTAAGCCGCGCATAAGGGCGTAGGCCGTTTTTTTGCCTTCATAAATGCCTTTTTGAGCCGTCCATGGGACAACGTTTCCTTCGCTATCTTTGAAAAGCGTGGCATCACCTATGGCGTAGATGTAGTCTATGGATAGACTATCTTCACTCATTGGGTGGAGACAGTCGGTCACTGTGAGCATGCCGTTTTTCTCTTTTTTGAGGGGCAAAGATTGAAATATTTCATGGCCCCTTAGTCCCGCGCTCCAAAAAAGGTGGTCATACGCAATACGCTCATCATTATCTAATAAAAGACCATGGGGGGTTACTTCTTTTATATAATTCCCGAGTCTAAGGTCGACATTAAGGGAATGAAGGCGTTTTGTGGCTATATCAGAAATTTTTTCCGAGAAAGAGGATAAAATGCGTTTTTCGCCTTCGACAATAGTGATTGCCGTGTTTTTTTGTTTAAGTACTTTGCGAATCTCTGCGGCTAATTCAACGCCCGTAGAACCTCCTCCGCCAATGATAATGTGCTTTGGCGGTTTGCTAGTTTGAATTGCATGGCGAATACGAAGCGCATCAGTAAAATCCTTGAGCTTTAAAGCCCATTTTTCTAATCCCGCGATGTTGAAAAAATTAGTCTGTGCTCCAAGCGCTATCACGAGATAATCAAAATCCTGCCCGCCTTCATCAACAAATTCAACAAATTTCCCTCCAATATCAATATTACTCACCTCGGCTTTTATAAATTGAATTCGCTTTTTTTTGACCAGGTCTTTTATGAGAATGTTGACGCGCGAAAAGAGTACGCGCTCCTCAATATCAGGAGCCGCAGAGGCGATTTCATACAGAGAGGGGATAAACGTGTGGTAGCGATTTTTATCAACAAGAACAATCTCGCATTCTTGGGATAAACGCGCTTTTTTTAAGAGTTTTTCAAGCGTTAACGTTGCGCGTACGCCCCCAAACCCCGCGCCCAAAATAAGGATTGTTTTCTTTTTATCATTCATCGAAAAAATCTTTTTTGGAAATACCGATATCTTTGATGATTTGATTTAGCAAGATTATCCCGATATCTTTTCCATGAGGATTAGGGATAAAGATTTTAAGATCGTCTTTTCTCATAAATTGATGCCTTCCGCCAGAGAACGGGCCAAAAAATCCTAAACGTCGCAGGATCTTAATGAGACCTCTACGGCTTATGGTTTTTAGCATGAACGTAGGACTTAATTCCAAACCTTTGGAACTCCTTGCCTTCTTGAATGCTGATAAAAAGATATTCTTCCAGTGTTTCAGCAAGCTCGTTTCGCACTAATTCTATAGTTTTTCCTTGAGCATAAATTCCAGGAAAATTTTCAATCCATCCAACCCATTCTTTCACGCTCTCATCAAATTTATACTCGGCGCTCAAGAGCTTATTTTCTATGAATTGTTGAGTTTTTAACATAAATTAACATTATCATATTCGGAAGCGAAGTAAAGCTTGACATATAATAAATAGTATGGTATCCTTTCTTTAATCAAGGACAGGGCCACATTGACAACCAAAGCCGTGTCGGCAATCATTTCGTGATTGACGTTTACGCGGCAAATCGCAGGAGAGAAGAAAGATGGAACATGTTAGACTCGAGGATGGCGAAGAAGGGCATGAACTTTTGCCCTCGACGCCCAAGTGGAAAGTTTTTGCTAAAATTGCTGGTCTGGTGGTTGCCATAGTAGTCCTTGTGGGGCTACTAGTGATGCTTGTTAACAAAATACGTGAGGTTCATTTGAACGCCTCCGTGGGGCCTGCGCGCGAGAGTATCATATCAAGGACTGGGGAGGTCGAGCGGCAGGATGTTGAAAATCTTCAGGCGCAGATTGACCAGTTAAGTTTCAAGATTGGTGATCTGCGAGATGAAATTAAAGACTTTACAACCGCGTTGAAAGATTTGAAAAAAGCGGTTGAAGCCAAGGTTCCTACACCCGCGTCTCCACCGCCAGCCGCTGGCAAGAGAACGGAGATAGAGCGACAGGTCGAATCTTTAACAGACAAAGTTGCAAATTTTGAATCCATAGTTCTTGGATTCAATAACCAGCTGGTTGAATTAAAGACGAGAGTGAATAGCACTTCGTCAGCGCCAGCAAGCAAATGAGGAGAAAGAAAATGGCACTAAGTGATAGGGCATTTTCCGTTGTAGCCGATATTATTGGTATCAGTGCGGCCGAGTTGTTATTTGGACGCACTCGGGCCCAGAGTGGTGGGCAACAAACTGCATCGCCTCCCCCCCCGCCTAATATTCCCCAGGCGTTAGCGAGGATTCCCGAGCCGCAGAGGACAGAGGTCGCCCAGTGGTTAGGCCGAGCCTCGGCGGCAAAAAGGCAGTATATGGATCGGATCCCCGTAGACGGATTGGTAGCGATTTTTACATTGCCAACCGATGAGAGGGATAAGGTTCTTGCGGGCGCGCCCGGTAGCTGGGTTGAGTTGGCACGCCAGGCAAAGGCGTTTCTGGAGACCCGCGCGCCCGACTTTGATAAGACAAGGAAGCGCTGGGAAGGATACTCCGAGCGGCACGGACACAAGGACCGACAAGCGCGCGATGCGGCGGCGAGAGAGGACGGTCCTGTCGGAATCCCGCAAATGTTTAAAGGATTGGGTCCTCGCCTCAAACGAGGCATGACATTTGAAGGACCTAATCTATGGGAACGATTTCTTAGAGGATTTTTAGGAAGGAGATAGAAAAATGTTAGACAATATCCTGGATTTCCTCCATGGTAAAGCAGAGTTTGGAGCTCGCGCCCTCAAGTTTTTGACCATCATCGCAATTCTCTACTCCCTACTTGGAATATTAGTGGGGGTGGGGTATGATTGGTGGTGGCGAGCCGTGTATGTTGTTGTCGGGGTAGGTCTCTCTTTGATGTTTTTCATTCTTCGAGGAGACCATCCTGAAGAGGGTAGTTGGTGGCTGTTTTTAGGGTTCACATCTCCTCTCATACTGTTTCTCGGCGCGGCCTATAAGCCCTATGGAATATTGCTGGGCCTTGGCCTTGCGCTTATCCCATGGGTACTGATCGCGTTCGGAATTGCGACTGGCACACTTGTAATTTCGGCTGTTGGCGCGGCCGTGTCCGCAGAGGAGCTTCCCGACGCTGAGAAGCGAGCGGGTAGTACCTTTAAGGGTATTCTTGGTTTCGTGGTTTGGTTGTGGGTAGCGGGTCTGTATGTGTTGAAGGTCGGCCCCTATCTGACGTTGGAGTTGGGAATGACCTTGCTATTTTCCGCCATTCTCCTCATGCTCATGAATTGGGCATGGAATTTTGGCGGAGTTCAGGGAAAGCTCATTGCGTTTGTCGCCGTTATAGGAGTTTTTGCGACAACAAATGCTTTGATTTTTTCCGAGTATGCCGAGGAAACAAACTTTTGGGACACAAGGGTATGGTATACAGTTCAACCCTTCGCCCATATGTTTTTACTCGGAGTCCTTCCTTGGTTGTTCTTTGTGTGGTCTCAACGCATGCGCCCGCTCAAGTGGTTATTCGGGCTTGCCGCGTTGTTTCTTTTCTTTCGCGCGGGAGCGTTAACAGTCCTTCCCGTGAGCGCTCAAGAGGCGTTCTTTGGCTATAATATAGCCACTCACGTCCTTCTGATTGACCCAATGCGCGACGCGTGGAATGATATTACAGAGTCGCGCAGAAACTCCCGTAGCCGAGAGGTTGCCCGAGTGAGGAAGGAAATCAGGGACCAGAAAAATCCTTCTTCTGCGGATTGGGACGCGTGGAAGAAAAAGTTGGAGAGAGTAGCTCGCGATTTTCCAGAATTTTCTAACCCCCTGATGTTAGATGTGGGGAGAAATATTTTGGATGCCCAAAGGAGACTCTGGGAAGGGGAGCTACGCCTGTTAAATAGTTCCCTCCTTGCGACAGTCGCTCCTACCAGTATAGATATAAAAAGCTGGAAGGAGGACTTGCAAGGGATTGAGGATCGCTATCCCGAATTCAGGCAGGAGGCGTTTCTCAAAATAGTAAAAGATAAAATTGAAGAGGGGTTTAAAAAAATGACCACGAAATAGCCTGCCGAGGGCGGGTCATAAAGCTTATGGGCGGTTTGATTTCTGTTAAGAACAGAAGTTGACCGCCCTGTTTTTCTCCTATACAATAGATTATTAGCTAATAAGTAATTTATTACTATGGCAGAAAGAGAACGATCAGTAACCAGAGAAGATATCCTTACTCAACGAGAAGAATATAAAAGGAGAGTGGGGTATGAAAGGTTAGATGCGGTAAGTAAAATTTATCACACCGTTTTGATGATAGGATTATATCCTTTACCCGGAGCTGAGGGGCGCATTGAGCGGCGCGAAGGATCTCTCGAATTAAGCGAGGCCATTGAATGGTTGAAGGTTCAGCCCGGTGAACGCTTCTCCTTTTCCGGAGGCGGTAAAGCATTGGAAGGCGCGACGATTGG
>OBEQ012998493.1_pt1 | contig 19176 bp, 22 predicted proteins | sample 1670901 | NCBI WGS metagenome assembly OBEQ01 (sample SAMEA104232315, study PRJEB22302) | groundwater metagenome | biome: forest; feature: aquifer; material: groundwater | place: USA | collected 2011-08-07 | depth 5.4 m
CCGCATGATGCGCTTCTTTGAGAATCATTTGCTCGTTGGGGCTCAGAAAGTTTCGCACGGATACTTTATCGTATCCACGCCCCGTTTTATAAAGTCATTTTGTACCAAAATATTCGTATTCCTATTGCTTAGAGGTATAGTTACATTAAAATTTGATGAGATAATTCACATTCCGAACGCTAATCGAATCTTGCCAAGTGTATAAAATTGTCTCATAAAAATAACAGGCTATCCGTTTTCAGGTATCTGCTTTTGCGCTTTCTCTTTACCGACACCTACGAGTTTTGTCAATGCTTCTGCCAAAATAATCTTATCTCATAGACGTGATTTCCAAAAAGAATTAAACAAACTCCGAGCAGAACAAAAATATGTGATCCCCAAAGAAAGGGGTCATGAAATGTGAAAACAACTTCGCTCTGCCCAGTCACGGTTTTTTGTATAAAGACAGATTGAAATGCATAATTAGCTCGATAAATTGAAGAGGCAACGCCGTTAACGCTAGCTCTCCATCTTGAGTCATAGTTGTTTGCAATAATAAGAATCGCCGGTTTTTTAGATTCGACTTCTAAAATAATTTTATCCGGCGCATAGTAACGAATGGATGCTTCGGGTTGCTTTCCGCCTGATCTCAATTGCATATTCGAATTTTGCGAATTTACACTGTAATCTTCTGCTGAAAAAAAGACTGTTTTTCTAAGTGTTTCAACTGACTGAACAGAAATGGTCTCTAAAACTTGTTCATAATTTGGCAACACCCTAACGGCGTCTACGACGAATGCTCTATCAAACGTATTTCTTAATGAATAAACATAAAAAGCAACCGGCGTAAAAGCACGCCAGGCACGATCAATTAATTGCATATTAGCAAGCGGATTCTTAGCGCGTGGAATCACAGTGACTTGGTTTGATATCCGCTTGAGTTCCGGAATCTCTTTTGTCGTAATTATGTGAGTTAAGTTTGCAGAAAGTAACATGGGCCAATTCAAATTCAATTTAATATTTGGATCATCTTCAAATTTGTAAAACGCGGTTCCGTTTTCGATTGAAAGCACATGGTGGTTCTCCATAAAATGTTGCTCATCCGTTTGAGATACTAATTGGTTTTGAGCAGCCTTCATGATGAAATCCTTATAATATTTCGAGAAAAAAACGCCCCGCCCACCAATATCTTCTAATCCCATTGCAACAGGGATAGATAACGGAAGATGAAACGAACCAATTCTTCCAACCTTTTTGTCATCTACAATCTTTTTTAGTTCGTCTAATTTTCCATAAAAATGGTTATATGGAATAGATTCCCACATTGAGAAACGAAGCGATCTAACGAGAACAAAAGAGAGGAAAAATAGAGTTAAGGAAAAGACAAGAAATGAAAATTTTTTATTATTTCTGATCCTTGTTACCAAACCGTAAAGATAACAAAAAACGCAGAGACTCATGAGTATGTTGATCAGATAAAACGATTCAAATTTAGGGACAAGTGGTTTGAAGAAACGGATTGCGACAAGGCCGATTAGCCCCCCCCCCTACAAAGCGGCTGAACAGCGCGGGTCGAGCAATTACGAGATTGATTGCATAAGAACTTACAAATATCGCCATAATGTTCAGCGTCCAATAAAAATGAAAGAGGTCCATTTTCATAAAAATGGTTCCAAATAAGAAATTCGACTCGATTGAACGAAAGAATGACGATAAAAAAACAAAAAAGACAGTTGCGTAAACCAAATTACGCAAACTTTTGGAGTAACATATTAAAAACAAACTGCCACAGAAAAAAGAAATGGTCATGGAATAAGTCAGATAAGCAAACCCGTACTGTTTCATAAGTGAAAAAATGCTTTCGCTATTGGGACTGTAATACCGTGACATCACTGGTAGATAACACCGCAAAGATTGTATGACTGGATAAAATAAAAATAGATATCCCAACCAAAGAACGGTCCATTGCAACAATTTTTTAATTCTTTGACCTTTTCCATCTTTAAAAAATATTAGAATTAGATGCAACACAGAAAAAAATGGAAAGGTAATCACTGGATAGGAAAATAGCATAATTACAAGCAAAGCGCATCTTTTGAAAAAATTTTGGTTTTTGGAAAACACCATCCATGCAAAAAGCGGAAAAGTGTACAAAAAGGCAACAGTGGGAGTAATATTTAGCTGGATTTGAGAGCTTAAAGCAAAAAGAGTCCCGCCAAGAATTGAAATATCGATTCTACACTCAAAAAAATCTTTGAGCAAAAGATACATCCCATAGCCGGCTAAAAACATCCATGTAATGACCAGAAAAAAATAAATAAACCATAAAGGAAATATAAAAGCTAGTAAAACAAAAGGGTGATACAATGCATACTGATTTGCATATGCAGGCATCCCTCCCGCTATATTTGGTAACCATTGGATCAAGCCAACTGTACGAATCCACCCAGCCACCGCTTTAAATTGCGGAAATTCAGAATCGAAAGCGTCGGTAATGGTTACAAAGCCATACGGCCCTAAAAGAAGCTTGTCCAAATGGAACATACACGATAAGGCGAGAAACAAAAACGCAGGAAATTTATGAAGAAATAAGTATTTTTTTCTAAGTAATTTAAGAAACATTATTTGGTTGAATATCAACTTAACAAAACTTAATTGCCCCCTTTGTTGGGGAAGAACTAGTGGTGGAGCGGACAGGTCAATACGCGAACACCCTGCTTCCGGCTCAAAAATTACTCGCTAATGCTATTGGCCGTCAAATAATAATTCTAAATTTTCGCGATGTTACTCACATTCCAAACAGCAATCGAATCTTGCAAAATGTATCGAATTAACACAATCGTGTTAGAACTTCGGTTTCAGCTCTATTTCTTCTTTTGTAAAATCAAGTCTGACTTGAAACTTATCGAAAAATCCCACCTGACCTAAAAGGCTATATGGTGTTTTCAAATCTTCGGAAAACGCGCAATAGCACGAAAATTTATGACCGCCAATTTCCATTTGAACAGTATGAAAATAAGCAAATTGCTTACCTCCACCAACACCAAAGAAATGCTGCTGCTTTCCGGATTTTAAATCTATTCCCAATTCCTTTGCAATTTCACCGTGAAAAATACACCAATCAGCACCTGAATCAATCAAAGACTGAACTCGTAAAGAATTATTGGAGCCAAAAAGAGTAACCGGAATAACTGGCCTTAAACAGGATTTTCGATCAGGAAATGCATGAGATGGTTCGCTTGGAAATTTGAGGTATGAAAACTTCACAGAACGTAAGCGCAGTAATGTTCGGGGACTCTTGTTATAGTTGGATTTTGACAACCATTTTTTCTTGCCTGAATCATGGCTTCGTGCAAAGTTTTTCCGTGCCCAACCACTTTTGTCTGATCTTCAGTAAGAGCTACCCACTCATCCGAATAATTGGTGAGCAATGTAGCTAAATCGTTTGAAACTGGTTTTTCTTGATTAAACATCTTTTGTCCCTCTCATGTCTAAATTATAGCACTTTCAACTGCTTACTTCATCCCAAATTATTAGGTGAAAACACCCACAATACAATACGCGAACACCCTGCTTCCAGCTCAAAAATTACTTGCTAAAGCTATTGGACGGCAAATAGTTACATTAAAATTTGATGAGATAATTCACATTCCGAACCGAATCGTAATTTTAGGAAGTGCTTCAATTTGGTACATCCGCTTGCAGGACGCTTACTTCACTTATTCAGCTTCGCTATGTATTTCGTCTATTGTTCTAAATTTTGAACGATATTGAAGAATAAACAACAAGCAGAAGATATAATTAAATGGAAACTCATAAAAAAACCACCGTAACACAAACCATAAACCAACAAAGCAAAGAAATGGCCCCAAAGTTATATGCGGGTATCTTTGTTCAGCTTGATAAAAAGTTAAAACCATCCAAAATACAAGAAAAAATTTTAATATTACCGACCACAAACTATTGGGCAGGTACAGAATGAGAAACAAAGGTACGAGGAAAGTCATGCTGTACACTATTACTAAAAATTTTAGCGGAAAGAAGTTCTTCATAAGTCTGGTTTATTTTTTGGCTTTTCCTTCAAATAATTCAAGCTGTCCATTCCTTGCTGGACAATGTTGATTTACGGGTTTGTCAAGCAATAACCAAAATCAATTGAAGGAAAAGCGAATTTTGCTTTTGCGTTTCTAGCTAAATCCAAATAATACTTGGTTTCTTGTCCGGTGCCGTCTCCTCTTAAAAAACCAAAAGCACTTAACATATTTGAAGATTCAAATTTGTCAAAAATATTTTTATATAGGTTGATATCTTGATCAACAAACGCTTGATTCATATACACAATAAGAACGAAAGGCAATGGTTTGTAAAATGGTGTTTCCGAAAGACTTTTTATTTTCTCTAATGCGTTAGTCGCGTCCCATTCTGCCCAACCGAACAATCTCCATGCAGACATCGTGAAAACACTGCTTCTAGCTGCAATTTGGTCAGTTAGTCGATTATTTGAAATTTCTTTCACTTCGGCATAAAAATCACCATTTCCACCAGCCGACACCAAGTAATCCGGAGTCTTATTGCCTGGATATTTTCCATCCAGATACTCACATCCCCACGAGCGTTGTTCGCAAAAAAGTTCAAATAAAATTTCTGATTCGTTTCTCATCTTTATTGCTTTAACCATCACAATTCATAATGTAAAAGCAGGATCGCATCAAATATCCCATGTTTACTTTGCCCAGCACTCAATCAAGCTACCACTACCACATGCCACCCGCCAACGAACATGTTAAAGAACGCAATTTTGCTCGTTTGGCAGGGTGTTCGCATGAAGCAATTAAATTTATGCTAATTTTGGCAAGAGTCTTTTTTTCAAGAAAGAATGCCCAGAACCACTTTTCAGATATTTTTCAAATTGAGCGGCAAGAGTTTTGTCACTAAAACCAATATAAGTTTCTAAAGCCCAGGGAAGAAACTTGTTTGTGTAAGTGGAATCACCACGATCGTGTTCCTTCAATCGTTTCTCCAAATCTTCAGTTTTCCCAATGTAAAGCCGCTTCGATTCTTTTTGACTACGGAGAATATAAACAAAGTACATATTTTAACTCACTGTTCTCCTACGCTCAGTCCTTAACGGCTGAGCTTCGGAGCAACATTCTTCTTCGCCCATTGCTTCGAAGCCCTGCGAGCTTGACGAGACAGGGCGAAGAAGAATGGAGCGGAGGGGATTTGAACCCCTGACCTCTACAATGCGAATGTAGCGTTCTCCCAGCTGAACTACCGCCCCACAAATACCTTAATCAACAAATCCAATCTTCATTTAATTTGTGGGCAGTCTCTGACGTTTTTACAGAGGCCGCCCCGTAACAACCTTAAACTAATAAAATTACATGAATCAAAGTTACGGGCAGTCTCTGAAGTTTTTACAGAGGCCGACCCTTAATAGCTTTAAAACAACAAAATTAAATAAATCGAAATTAAGGGCAGTACCAACTGCTTTATGTTGGTACGGCCCGATTAACTCTAAATTACTTTTTATTTTCAAACCAACTCGAAACCTTTTTCTTGAAATCGGCTAATTTCTTTTCCCGCTCTTCTGTTGCAAGATGTTCATCGTACGTTATATACCCGCGGTCTTCTTTCTTCTCACCCCACAGCGATTGCAAAGAGCTTCTTTTTTCCGGATACCAATACCATGCAATTCCTGCTGCAACAATTAAAAAAATAGCCACTAACAATAAGCCGCCAATCAGACCGCTCTCCCGGCGCATTTAATTAAGCCCGATTTGAAATTCATAATTTCGGTCAAGAATCACATCGCGTAATTTCTCAATTTTGAGCTGATATTTGCTTTGAAGCGCCTGCTCGGTCTCGTTTGAATTTCGGCCAATTTGAAAAAAGTAAAAACCATCAACCGCTTCATGCGGTCCAATCTGAAAAACATTCAGGACATCTTTTGCTACTGCCTCCCGAATTTTTTTATTGGCGCGAAACGAATCAATTCCCGCCGCAATTGAGAATGGGACGCTCAAAATAATCAACCCCGCAAACCCCCAGCCGATCATGCGAAGTGACGTGTGTTTCAATACCTTGCGGGATACTTCAGCAGGTTCCATCGGCTTAAGTTGAACTCCATCTTTTACGAGAACAAATTTTGCCTTGCTTAGATCATACGTTTGTTCTCCGTAATTGAATGCGATAAAATGAATCGCCAGAAACCCTTTGTCCAAAAGATTGGCATTAAAAATGTATTGGTTTTTGGATGCGCTGAAGTAAGGATCCGCCACCAAATAAAGCTGGTTAATCTTGGTTTTATTGTCATAAAAATCTGGCACTTTAATCATTAAAGTGGGGCGCTTATATTGTGCGCAGCCTGAGAAAACAATACAGACCAACAAAAGAATTGAAACGCCGTTCTTTAAACGCAATTGATTCCAAACAATCTGCATCATTTTCACAATTACTGAGCTCCGAAGATGGTTTTGGTGCCGTACCAGATTCGAGATGCATCACGGCCTACGCCATGAACGGTTTCCCCGCAACCGCTGAACACAATCACAGATAGCAATAACAACGCTAGGCCGATTGCTTTTTTCATGATGGATTTTCTCCGATCTGAGTTTGCATAAATTGTTTTAGGTCTCGGATTGCCTGTTCGTTTCTTTCTTCATTAAAAATTTCATGGTATAAATCCGGATAAATCACAATTGATTTACTCGGCGCATTCAATTTTTCAAAAACACGTTTTGTCGCGGAAAGTTCTACAATCCGGTCATCTCCGCTTGCCAATACCAAAACAGGAATATCTAATCGGATATTTTCACGTTGGATATTTTCACAAGCATTTATAATCGCGCAAGCCAAGTGTGCCGTCACTCGCCGCTCGATCAACGGATCTTGCCAATAGGCCTTCATACTGTCAGCGTTGTGAAATAAATACCGCGGTTTCACCAAATTTGACATCACTAAATGCGGTGCTATGCGAGAAAGCGCTTGGGTGCTCCATTTTGCCACAGGTGACCACGAAATTCCATACAACTGAAAGCAGGGCGATGATAAAATCAAAGCCTTCCATCTGGTTTGATTCTTGAGTACTGCTTTTAAAGCAATCAAACCGCCGAGGCTGTGCCCTAGTATCATGAGCCGCTTTGCCGCAAGTTTCCCGCTCTTTTCTAAAAAATCAAGAAACTCGTAGCAGTCAGAAACATAATCATCTGTTGTTTTTGCGTAAACCCGCTCTCCCCCGGAACGGCCTTGCCCTCTCAGATCAAACGCGTAGAAAGAGCAGGGTAAATCGGAAAGTTTGTTTACAAGATCTGCGTATCTCTCTGAATGGTCTCCGTAGCCATGAATAATCAAACACGCATGGCCGGAATTTTGATGCCACGCACGATATAAAAGTTTGGTTCCGTCACTTGCAGAAAAAAATCCTTCCTCGCCCGTCACGTTATTTTTTTTCTTCCCCTTCTTGGTACATACTTTCAATCAGATTTTGATACCGCTCGCTCACCACTTTGCGTTTGACTTTAAGCGTCGGAGTGAGTTCTCCGTTTCCCTGCGTTAATTCTTCGCACAAAATCCGAAAATATTTAATTTTTTCATAATTGGCGAGATCGCACCCCTGTTGATCAATCTCGCAGCGCATCAGGTCAAGCACTTTAGGATTGGCTGCCATGTTTGCTCTCGTTTCATTCGAAAACCCTAATTTTTGACACACATAGTCGAAATTTGGCAGCACAAGCGCTACCAAATAGTGATGCTGATCACCCAAGACAACTACTTGTTGAATGGCGGGGCTTCGCTTGATCATATTTTCAATATTTTGCGGAGAAACATTTTTACCGCCGGAAGTCACGATAATATCTTTCTTCCTGTCCGTGATAACCAAGAATTGGTCTTCGTCAAATTTTCCGATATCGCCCGTATAGAACCAGCCGTCTTTGATCACTTCTGACGTTGCATTTTCATCTTGATAATAACCGACCATGACACTGGGGCCTTTCACTAGAATTTCTCCGTCGTCTGCAATCTTCACTTCAACACTTTTAAACGGAACTCCCACAGTCCCGAACCGCAGCCGGTTCGGACGATTAACCGAAATCACGGGAGATGTTTCGGTGAGGCCATAGCCTTCCAAAATAACAATGCCTGCGGCATAAAAAAATTCACCAAGCGCTTTTGGCAGCGGCGCACCACCTGAAATGAAAAACCGGAGCCGGCCGCCGAATTGATTTTTGAGTTTCTTAAAAAGAAGAAGATTTGCAATTTGATATTTCAACTGTAATAAAACCGGCAGTGTTTTCTGGCTGATGCGGAATGGGATGGTTTCATAACCTGTTTGAAATGCCCATTGAATCAACTTTTTCTTAATGGACGGGGCCTCTTGAATTTTTTCCATCACCTGGGCATGAATTTTTTCATAAAGCCTCGGAACCGCGCAAGCGCAGGTGGGGCGGACTTCCAATAAATTTTGGGGGACTTGGTTCATATTTTCTGCATACGCGATGGTCGCGCCAACCATGACCGGAAAATAGAACCCGGCCAAACGCTCAAACACGTGACTCAACGGAAGAAATGAAAGTGTTGTGTCGTGTTCGCCGAGGCCAATGACTTCTTGTGCATCCAACGCATTGACTAAAAAATTTCGATGACTTAAAAGAACTCCTTTTGGCGGGCCAGTCGTCCCTGAAGTATAAATGATCGTTGCGTAATCGTCAGGTTTAACGGATTGCGATTCGAGCTGAAAACATTGATCCAGTTTTGCATCGGACAGCTCAGCTAAGCTATAAAATTTTTGCCAGGAGAGGCATTTTGGCCCAGAATCCGGAACATCTTCAAACAGCACGATTTTCGCAAGCAGCGGCTGGTCGGCTTTTAGTTTTTGGAGCTGTTCAGCCGTCGAAACAAAAATAATTTTAGCGCTGGAATGATTTAAAACGTATTCAATTTCTTTCGCGGAAGAAGTTGCATAAATGGGAACGGTGACGGCACCAATTCCCAATGCTCCCAGATCCACAAATGCCCATTCCGGGCGGTTTTCGGATAGCAGTGCAACGCGGTCTCCTTTTCGAACTCCCAGTTTTTGAAGTGCCAGTCCGACTCGCTCAACATTTCGCCTGAACTCAGACCACGAAATGGAGTGATAACATCCGTTTTTTTTTACCAAAAGAGCGGTTCGTTCGCCAAAGCGATTTGCCTGCGTTAAAAACATGCTCGCGATATTTTGATAGAGGAGCATTTGGGTAGACACTTCACGCTTTCAAATTATGTCGTGTTTTTTTTAACAATTGGGATTGGTTGAATTTGCGCTGGGGATTTTATAACTTGTTGAATCGGCTGAGCGTGCGGAAGATTTTTGAGAGTCTCTTGTGTTTGTTTCACCTCATCAGCTATCAGGTGAATCTTTGTATTTCTGATAATCTCCTCCGTGTTAACGGGAGTGACCGGCAGAAGAACCGGCTTGGGAACTTGCACCGTTTGGATCAATTTTTTTTGGATTTCAACTTGCTGCATGATCGTTTGCAGCCGTTGACGATCCGCTTGACCTTGTGTTTGAATCGCTCTTGTTTGCTCAGTAATCGCCAAAAGATTGGTCTGGATTTTTTGGATTTCCGTATCCGGATTCTCTGGAATTTGATTTTCTTGGGGACTTGCTTCCTGATCTTCGACTTGGTTGTTTCTAGCTCCCTCCGATTGCATGGGTTTAACTTTAAACTTTCGCGTCAAAGAATTCACTGCTTCATTTATCTCGGCTTCCTTTTTCTCTTGGGTTTTCGGCGAAGGCTGGTTGGGCTCGCTCTGCTGAACTGCCGGCTTTGGTTCCTCTGTTTTTACCGAGTTTGGTTTTGCTTGATTGGTTGTTTCTGTTTTCTTTTTAGGCGCCGGATCTTTTTTCTCCATCCATGGCCACTGGACATCAAATCCATATGAAAACAAAACAAGGGTTACCATGCTAATGATTTCAAATTTCCGTTTCATTCGGCTCGTCCTATCGATTAAAAATTTTTACTTGTCTGAAAATTTGGGCTGCCTTTTCTCCAAAAAAGCTTTCACGCCTTCTTTTTTGTCATCGGTTGCACATGCTTTTCCGAAAAGTTTTGCCTCAAGTTCAAGCGCTTCTTTTAACGGCTTTTCGAAGCCGCCCCAAATTGCTTCTTGAATGAGCTGAACGGCTATCTGTCCCTTGCTCGCAATTTTCTTTGCGATCCCAAGTGCTTGTTTCAAAACTTCGCTGTCTGGAACCACTTTATTCACGAGACCGATCCGGAAGGCTTCTTGTGCCGTGATGATATCACCCGTTAAACATAGTTCACGTGCCCTTGCAATTCCGCAAAGCCGGGCGAGCCGTTGTGTACCGCCAAATCCGGGAATAATTCCAAGATTAATTTCCGGCTGGCCAAATTTGGCGCGGTCCGAACAAACTCGAATATGACACGCCAATGCAAGTTCATTGCCACCGCCGAGACAAACCGCATTGATGGCAGCAATCACCGGTTTTTTTGAATTTTCAATCCGGTTAATAATCTTCTGCCCATCCGCCGCCAGACGAGCCCCCTCGGCTTCTGAATTGATGGTGTTAATTTCTTTCACATCCGCCCCTGCAACAAAAGCAAATGAGCCTCCGCCCGTCACCACCAACACTTTTACTTGGGAATCTTTTTCGCATGACTCAAGAACGGTATTGATTTCAGTCATTGTTTCCGTGCTCAGTGCATTGACCGGCGGGCGATCAATTGTAATAATTGCAACCCCTTCTTCCACTTTCAGCTTTATAAATTTAAGCGCATCGCTCATGAATCACCTTTCGATTGATTTAAGATGATGAATATTCAAAAAAGCCGCGGCCTGTTTTTCTACCCAAGAAATTCGCAAGCACTAAGCGTTTAAGCCTTGGAGCCGGCCAAAAACGTTCACCGTGTTCTGCACATAAAGATTCCAAACTCTTCAGGACCTGGTTTAATCCGACGGAATCCGCATAATGCAGTATCCCTTCCTTGTCCTGAGGAAATCCAACACCCGCAACCATTGAAAGATCTATGTCAGCCGCAGACGCGACACTTTCTTCCATGCAAAGCGCTGCTTCATTAATCATGGGATAAATCAGGCGTTCAATCGAAAATTTGGTTTTCTTCTTGGGAGAAGTCGCCTGCGCTGATGCGATCAGCTGTTTAACTTTCTCCGGTTGTGAATCTTCATAATGATAAAAACCGCCTCCGGTTTTCCGCCCGAAACGCTTTGCTTCATAAAATTTCATCCAAATATCGGCCGGCTTCATCCGGCTTCCGTAAGAATTCAAAAGCACTTGAACCACATCAAAACAAACATCAAGCCCGAGATTATCCACCAGCGTAAAAGGTCCCATCGGAAGGCCAAACGCCACGGCCGCCTGGTCAACCTCTTCAATCGTCGCCGCTTCTTCTTGAAGGCAAAACGCAGCTTCATTTAAATACGGCATGAGAAGCCGATTCACCAAAAATCCCGCACATTCATTCACTTTAATGGGAATTTTCCTGAGCGACTCCGCGAAGCTCATCACATCCGTGACCACATCCGCATCCGTTGCAAGCCCCGGGACAACTTCGATTAATTTCATGACGTGTGCGGGATAAAAAAAATGCATTCCGATGACTTTTGACGGGCGTTTCGTAGCCGCGCCCATTTCTGAAATTGACAAGGCAGACGTATTGGACGCTAATATCGCGCTTTCCGAAAGAACCGCTTCAACTTCCTGAAAAACTTTTTTCTTGATTTCAATTTTTTCCGGAACCGCTTCGATCACAATATCAACTTCTTTTAAGGCATCCAGGCTTGTCGCGCCTGTCACAAGCGCCATTTTTTTTTCAACCTCATCCGCCGACATTTTTCCTTTGGCTACGCGGTTGTTATAGATATCCCGAATTTTTTTCATGCCGCGATTCACCAAATCATCGTTCACATCCCTCAAGACAACCGGCAAACCAGCATAGCTGATCACTTGCGCAATTTCAGCACCCATCGTTCCGGCACCAATCACACCTGCTTTATAAATGTACATGTTGTTTTATGATTTCCTCTCGAGAACCATTGCGCCGCCCTGCCCGCCGCCCACACACATCGTCACAAGCCCAAGGTTTAATTTTCTGCGTTTCATTTCATGTAAGAGTGTTGCAATTACTCTGACGCCCGTTGCGCCCACCGGATGGCCCAGTGCGATGGCGCCGCCATTGACGTTCACAAGGTTCCTATCAAATTTCATTAAACGTTCGCACGCCAAAAATTGCGCCGCGAAGGCTTCGTTTAATTCTATCAACTGAATATCTTGTAATGTTAAATTGGATCGTTTAAGTGCAATGGGAACTGCGCACGACGGGCCAATCCCCATTCGTGCCGGCTCAACACCCGCAAATCCGTAGCCGCGAATATATCCAAGCGGTGTCATTCCCAACTGCTTGGCTTTCTCTTCGCTCATGACCAACGCGCAGGCAGCACCGTCAGAAATCGGGCAGGAATTTCCGGGTGTCACGCTTCCGTTCTCCCGAAAAACCGTCGGGTATTGCGAGAGAATTTGTTCGGTAAGTCCCACATTGATTCCTTCATCTTCCGTAAATATTTCAGGCGGCATTTCCTTACCGGCCGCTTTCTTTGGAATGCTCACTTTGATAATTTCATCTTTGAATTTTCCTTCCCGAGTCGCCCGAAACGCCTTCTGGTGAGACGTGACTGCAAACGCGTCCTGCTCTTTTCGTGAAATTTTAAATTCATCCACCAAATTCTCGGCGGTTTCGCCCATGATTTGATTGCAAATTGGATCTGTAAGCCCTTCCCAGAGCGAATCGATCATGGTGGAATGCCTCATTTTCTTTCCGAATCTGAGATCTCGATTGACATAGGGGGCGAGAGACATGCATTCCGTACCGCCTGCAATAACAATTTCCGCTTCCCCGCACTGAATCATTTGGTAAGCCGACACAACGGCTTGCAAGCCCGACGCACAGTTTCTCGCCACCGTAAAAGCAGGGGTGGTGTGAGGAATCCCCGCCATGAGGCTGATCACGCGGGAAACATTAGCAGCGTCACTTTGCTGGGCCACACACCCAAAAATAACCTCATCAACAGTTTTCGGATCTAATTTATTTCTTTCAAGAATTGCACGCACTACAATTTCACCTAATTTTTGATTCGAAAAAGATTTTAAAGCGCCCCCCAAGATTCCTTGGGCCGTCCGGACTGCATCCACAATCACAATTGGTTTCATGATTTCCCTTCTATTTTATCGAATTGACTTGTTGTGATTAAAAAAGTCTAACATAGCGATTTACCCGAGTCAAATAAGAGAATCGCTCATTCTTTGACAAGCTTTCGGATCGCGGCAATGTGTTTGCGAGTTTCTTCCTCGCCGCATCGAATGAATTTCTCATGATCAAAAAATTCAGCCCAATGCGCGTCGGTCACCACAGGTCTTAGCGTAATGTCAGCTTGTTCAGACGCCGCCTCTGCCATTCCATATTCCATAAATTGAATCGTTTTCATGAGAACATTGAAAATGTTGGCACTTTGTTTGTTCAAAAAACTTTTTTGATTTTCATAAAAAAGCCTCTTAAAAAAATTTTTGTGTTCGATGATTTCACTGGCGCGCTCTTTTTTCTTTTGGATGATCTGAAGTCTGTGAAAATGATCTTCGGGAGACTGAAGCACATTGACTGCGATAATTTTCTTAGCGCCAAACCGATTGAGTACCTGAATGGGCAACGGATCGACTACGCCGCCGTCTATCAAATATTTGCCTTTCACATAAATGGGCCGGAAAATTCCCGGGATTGAAATGCTCGCCCGGATCGCCTGTAAGACAGAACCTTCGTCAAACAAAACGGGAGAACCCGTTGACAGATCAGTTGAAATAATTTTAATCGGAATCTTCAAATCCCTAAAATTAATATCGCCGACATAACTTCTCAGGAAACGGACAACTTGCTCTCCTTTAAAAAACCCGCGGTGCGCAACCGAAAGGTCCGCAAATCCGAACAACTTAAAAAACGTGTTTCGCCGGTCGAGCGTTTTCAAAATTCCAATTAACCGGTTCGCTGGAATTCCAGCTGCCCACATACCGCCAATGACAGCGCCGATACTTGAGGCAGACAGAATATCAACTTCAATCCCTTCCTCTTCTAAAACTTTTAATACACCGACGTGTGCATAACCGAACGCCGCTCCGCTGCCAAGCGCAAGCCCGAGCGCCTGCCCGGAAATTTCGCGTGCCAGAAATCGTACGGTCCGCGCATAGCGGTGATTTGGTTCCAGTTCAAAAAATTGTTTCTTTTCTTCAGCAACCCGGTTTTCAATTTCGGGAAGCCGGGGCAAAGTGGAAAAGACAGGCACCACAGGCTCAGGGCTGTACAGATGTTCATTTTTTTCCTGTCCGTCATCTTCTTTTAAAATTAAGCGGATTTGGTCTTCTGTAAAACCATAAGAGGACTTAAATTCCTGAATGGCCATGCGAATTTCCTCAGAATCGCGTTCGCTCTCATCAATCAAGAAATAAACGACATCCGACTGGTGGATTGCTTTGAAAATCAGCGGATTAATTTCGATGGGCAAATCCACTAAAACAAATTGATACCGCGAAAGCAGATGAATCAATAGATGCGATAACTTTTTCTCCACATCACTTTGCGATTCAGCGGCCAAAACTTTCAAAATGTCAAAAGAAGCTTTATTTTTAACAATGAAACTCTCGAGCTTGTGAGAGTTTGCCAAACCAAATTCGGAAAGTTGAAATGCCTCCACATTTTTAAAAACCAAATGTTTTTCTTGAGCTCCCGCAAGATCGCTCAGATCTAGGAAAATCACTTTCTTTTTGGTTTCCCGAATTAAAGCCGAGGCCAAATTCGCTGCAAACGTGGTGTTGCCAACCCGGGACCGTTTATGACAGAAAGAAACGATTTTTGCATCACCCGATAAAACCCGCTCATCCACATGCCTCGTAAGCCGGTGTCCCAGCGTTCTGCTAATGTGTAAACTGAGTGACGGAATCTGCTTGACCAGCGAGAGAAAATCATCTTTTTCGATTTTTAAAAGAACCGAATCATTGAGCGCCTCAACAGTAGCGCTGTGCGGCCGGTTGGTGAGTACGGAGGTTTCGCCGAAGTAATCGCCGGGATGCAGGTGATTGATGATTTGACCATTTTCTCTCAAAATTCGGAGTCGTCCGGTCAAAATTAAATAAAAGGCTGTTTCGGATTCACCCTTTCGGTAGACCGCCTCTCCTTTTTTAAGTTCTACCAAACGGACTTTACTCTCGACCAACTCAATTTCAGAGGGAGTAAGTTCTGAAAATATTGGGAAAAAAGTAATGCTGTAATCGCGCTTAATTTGGACTTTCTTTTTAAAACTGAACCAAGACATAGATTTTCCGCTGTTTTAAGTGAAAGTGGTTACTTTTAAGATATCGGCTAACGGAAGAGAGAAATACAGTTTGAAATCAAAATATTTGGCTTGCAGTCAGTAAATTCGGGGGAATTTCAAAAACTAAAAACCAGAAATGATTTAGACAGCCGTTTGATCATTTCTGGTTTTGAAAATGCGCCGTCGACCGGCTATTTTAATTCGGATAATTCTTCGGGATCTGAGAAATCGTTCACTTTGGTTTCAAGCCAGTGATTATAGGCATAGTCCAAAACTCTGAATTTATCAACTGGATCGATTGACACAAATTGAATACCGTAATCAACGCCTTCTTCCCCGTCAGACGTTTTTGTCCAAACCACTTTTCCGGCCGTTTTGATAGGGCGCGGATCATCCGGCAAATCAATTTCTAAATCAATGGTCGTTCCTTTTTTAATTTCGTCGTTAGAATTAACGCAAATCCCGTCGCGCGAGACATCTTTTGTGAGGCCAATATTCAATATCTTTTCAGCATCCTGCCCCGCACCACATTTTACGCTCATATACGCGTCAAACCGCTTAAATTTCCTGCGCTCTTTATCCATAACCGCCTCCTGTGTCATCTGTTTTCTCCCTTCGATCCGTATAAAATGATTTCTACGCATAATTTCGGCTTTCTATCAATCGCAATTGAGTTTTTGTTTGCCATTTGTTTGTCATCCAGAAAATTTCTTTTATTAGAACTAAAAGAAGTATAACACCGCTTTTTGGGTTTGCAAGGGATGAGCGGTAGTTTTTTTAAACTAATAGGTTTATAAAAGAATTTAATTTTTATAACCTACTATAAATAATAAGCTTACATAAAATATAAAAACAAAAATTTCAATAATTTTTATAGAAAATAAGGAAAAAATGACTCTTTTTTTGGGAAATTATGAGGTTCTGAAATTGGAAAATTGGAGAGCAACATTAAACTGGCTGGCCTTTAAAAATTGAATGGCCGTCTGCAACTCATCTTTGGATTTCCCGGAGACACGCAATTTCTCGCCTTGGATGCTCGTCTGGACTTTCAATTTTAAGTCTTTGATCTTCTTTACAATTTCCTTTGCAGTTTCCTGCGGAATTCCCTGAATAATTTCAGCTTCCTGCCGGATCGTCCCCTCAAATGCTTTTTCTTCAAGAAGGTATTTTACGGATTTGAGCTGAATGGATCGTTTGACAAGTTTGGTTTCCAAAATATCTTTTAAATTTCGGAGCTTCATTTCATCGTCCGCAAGAAGCGTAATTTTTTTAACCAGGCGATCAAATTTAAGTTCGCTTTTGCTGCCTTTGAAATCAAACCGAGTCTTCATTTCCTTCACAGCTTGATTGACAGCATTATCTATTTCTTGCAAATCCACTTCGGAAACAATATCAAATGAACTTTCGCTGGCCATCGGATAAGAAAGCTACATTTACTGTGCGTCTATACCACTAGTTGTGGTGAGATTCATGTTGAGCGCTGATGAGCCGATCGATTCTTTGGCGGGCGTTTTCTGGAAGGCTCATAAATTCAATACCGGTATCATGCGTGAGTTTTTCCGAGACAAAATCGCGGCTTGGCACAATCCAAACAACACGCCCTTCACAGCTGATTTTCTCTCCACCATCCGAAAGATCAAGATCCATTTTCACCTGCGAAAATTTTTGGAGTGACTCATTTAAAATGACACAAATCCCACCCATGCCGATATTCTCCGTTACTGATTTAATTGATTTTCCGCCATCAATTTGCTTGATATGGATTGCGCAATCAGCTTTCAAACGCGGAAATTTTCGGCTCTCAAATCCACCCCACATGCTTACAACCTCCGAATATAAGAATCTGAAAATTCTTTTGAAATGGGGAGTTGTTTAAATTCCGAAAGCCGCGCCTGAGCGTCTGAATAGGACGGTTCTTTTCCAAGAAGCACTAAAAAAAACTTTGAATTGCCGCCGTCCTGCCGCCCGGGAACTTCCTGATAGAAAGCGGAAAGATTCGACTCTTTCAAACGTCCGACTAGCTTCTGGGCATCTGATTCTGAACGGTAGGTACAAATTTGTACCGAATACAATTTTTCGCCCGGAATGATTTTTTGAATTTCCGGCTCTTCTTTGGGTTTCATTCCCGCTCGCGCAGAATCAACAGCCGCGGCCGCGGCCAAAGAATCTTCACTTCTTACACTTCGTGAAATAATAGGTTCAATTTTGATGTCTCGTTTACTGGAGATTTGGGCCTGATGTGCTGTTTTTGCTGCAGATTCTAAAATGGGTGCCGGACTTTCGGAACTTTTCTTGGCCTGCAGAGCTGATATTTCCCGGCGCGGTTCTTCAAGGATAGCTCGATGCATGACAACTTTACTTTCCTGATAGCCATTCATCTGTTTTCTGGGCTGATGCTTGACAAAAATTTGACCGGCGAAAAGAGTTCCAATCAACCCGATCGCAATCAGGCCGCTCATTTTTAAAAGTGAATTCACCTCTATTTGTTTCCAAATGGGTTGCCGCTCTTGCTCGGTTTTTATGGGTGAATGAGAGGTAAAAACCGTGTTTGTTTTTGTGAAATTGGTGTATGAGATTGAATTCGGTTTTTGAGTTTGACTGAGCGGCTTTTGTGCTGAATCAGTAGAAATATTCGAAGGCTTGGCGATGAATTCAGATGGCGAAGCGAGCGAACGATCTAAAATCTCAGCTTCAGAACCGGTTGCTTCCACGGCTTTTTTGGGAACTCGGTACTTCCCATATAACTTCTCTTGAATTTCTTTTTCGTTTAACGTTTTCAAATGAAGACCACCGCTCATTCCATATCAACTGTTTTAAAGTCACTACACCCCGGCTAGATGTAAAACAAATTTTTGAAGCTCTAAACCGCCAATTTCTAATTTGGCCCGTGGATGAAAACCTTTGTTTTGGCAAAGCCGGATGGCTTTGTCCATTTTGATCGAGGTGCGAAATACAATTTCTTCGTATCCTTCCCCTTTACAAAAATCAATGGCATGATCGATTAATTGAACTCCAATCCGTTGATTCCGGTGAGACGAACGAACAAAAATTCTCCTGAGCAACGCAATGCGTTCATCTTCACGTTTAATTCCAACAGTTCCCACGATATGTTCATGATGGACCGCAACAAAAAATGCTTCTCCCGGATTTCCATAAGACTTGGGTATATCTTTCAAATCTTCCGATGGATAAGCGTCACTCGTTTGTGGAAATTCTTGATTCATAACTTCAGTGATCAGCGATTGCACCGCTTGCGCATCTTTCACATTGAATTTTCGGATGTTCACGGAGTTTTGCATGAATGTCATTTCCCCTGACAGATTATTTTTGCTTCGGTACGGGCGTTTTTGCCGCGGGTGTCGGTGCCTGAGGTGTTCCTGCCGGTGCTGCACCTGCGGCTTTTTCTTCCGTTGCTTTCTCCGACTTGGCTTTTCTCACCTTAATTTTCATTGATTTTACTTTGGGAAGCCCGAACACTGATTTCCGATCCTGCCATTTTTCAAGCTCCTGCAACTTCTTGATTCTTTCGTGGCGCTTGAGAACATTCCGGTGTCTTGCGCCAACGCTTGCTACTTTCAAACTGGTATGCTGGGACATTGACTCTCCTCGATTCCACAATAAAAATTGACAGATAATTATACTTGGATTAAACGGAAATGGCTAGAAAATAATCAGAAAAATTTGTACTGCATGGGCACATGGTATCCACCCTGGAAGGTTAAGCTTTTTTGAAGATAAGCTTTATCAGTTAATTGAAGAATTAGGAATAGAAGGGGTTAATGGCCATGAGAAGGTTGGAATTGAAGAGGAGAAGGGTTTTGA
>OBEQ011787604.1_pt1 | contig 19172 bp, 12 predicted proteins | sample 1670901 | NCBI WGS metagenome assembly OBEQ01 (sample SAMEA104232315, study PRJEB22302) | groundwater metagenome | biome: forest; feature: aquifer; material: groundwater | place: USA | collected 2011-08-07 | depth 5.4 m
AGTCCCATGGGTCATGGATGTTGGTCTGGACGCTGCGACACGCGTTTTCACACGTTCGACGCGAATGGATATCGGGCTGGCTGCACCGCGCTCACCGCCGAGGACACTGTTCCGGGTGTATTTCGCATCGAGGCCCAATCCCTTGCATCACAGCGTGAGCGACGGCAAGCACCCTGCGCAGTATGCCGATATCGCCCCGTCTGCTCATCGGGTTGCATGGCATCCCCCTATCTCGACGATTCCGGTGAATGCGCGGGAGGACGTCAACTCTTTGAGGCAATAGACCGGTTCGTATTTCCCAACGTTGTCCGTAATCCCTGAAATCGTAACATCTGCCAATACCAGATTGGCGTGAGACATAAGCCCCTGCCGATCGTTGTCGTGAGACGACTTTCGTCGGCTTGTACAGGCTGGCGAAACTAACCTGCATTGCCTTTCTGCGGAATTCGGTTTCAAGGATTGGAGAAAAACACTGGCAGTCCGCATGACAGCGGCTTCTATGCTGGCAGGTGGATTGCTGCCGAAACGCAGCTTCTAGGCCAACTGCTACTTGTCTGTACAGATCAGAAATGTTGCCGCAACGAAGTTGCGCCGTTGTTCGGTGCGATTACTCTCCCTTCACCGTCGCGCCCTACTGATCAATGATATGAGAGAAGATCGCGTCAAATTCTGTCGCGGCGTTGCCTTTTACGTCACGATGATCGCTTGCGCAAAGAGTGCGAGCTTCACCCGCGGTGATGATTTTTTTGCAGAAATGAATCGCCTTTGCGGGTTTGCCATCCCCCAAAATGCCGTCCGGGTAATAGTCCTCAATTGAGCCCCGTTCCCACACGAAAACGCGTTCATCGCGTAGTGCCTCAATGAGCGCGACGAGCATCGCACGAAGTTCGTTATTAGGTGGTTTTTCAATTATGTCGCGCCTCGGCCAGTACTTTTCCCACGCGAAGAATGCGTCAACGGCATCCGTAACTTCTTCTAGCTTTGCATTGCCCGCATCGAACCTTCCCTTGACCTCTCTCGCGCGCTTCCAGAGAGCATGAACATCCACCTTCTCCACTGCTTTCTTGACATCTTTTGCCTTCGGTTCTCCGAAACCTCCATTGTTATTGATGTACGCATCGATCGCAGCGAGTAGATCGACACGCTGCCGACGGAGCGGCTCCGCCGCTACGACTTTGGCAAACTCCTCCCCCAGGAGGAAATCGAGGTCAGTCAAAACGGACACTGTTATCCCGAACCGCTGAAAAAATGCACGGTAACGGACGATGTTGGATTTCCCGCCTATCTTTGCACACCGGACAGGGGCACTCCCAGTTGCCCATCCTGGGCGCAATAGGTTGGCGACATGCGGCACGACTATATAATCGCTGTCACCTTCAACCAGCATCACGCGATCCGCGAAGAACGCGATGTTGTTATTTTCGTAGCAGACTAACTGGAACTGATCTCGCCCATCTCCGGTACTGACGTCGACCATCATCTCTTTAGAGAAGGGTTTCTCGTCTGCCGTAGTCGCCTTTAACTTTCGCATCTTAACGAAAAGTGTTGTGCCATCTGGCCCGAAAAAGGAAGGTGAATGTGTTGTAACCAGCACAGGGTGCTTTCTCGAAAATAGACTCAGCGCTTCGAATAGAATTTGCTGCGCTTTCGGGTACAAATAGAGTTCGGGTTCCTCGAACAACAACAAGTAGGGCTGTGCAGGAATTACATCCGCCGCATCGGCTCTGGCAGCAGCCGGAACCGCGACACGCTCAGTGCGCCCCTGCGCAGGCGACCTTTCCTTGTTTGTGCCATCTCCTTCGTTCGCGCCTTCATCGGCCACTGGCAGTAGTTTGCCGGGTCTGTTTAGCTCGACATAAGAACGTAGTATCGAGAATACGACTGCCCGCTTAAGGCCGTCGCCTTTGGTGTCGATTAAACCCTCCACTCCGTCATTGATGATAATTTGTGCGCCTGAAAGAATGGCCTGAAGCTTTGGCGGCGGCATCTCAATACGCAATTTTACTTCAGCGAAGCTCTCTTGAACAAACTGCTCCACCGTGGACTCGATAAGTTTCACTTCAGTCAAGCGCTCATCGTCAATGATGGTTCCGTCAGGTTTTAGTACCCTATTTAGTTTCGCGTTGAGTCCATCAAATAGCACCTGCTGTTGCGCCAACTTCGGTGCGATCACATCCAATAAAACCTTGAGAATCTTACCGAACGGTGTCCCAGTAGCGGTCTTCACATCGTCAGCGAGATCCTTCACTGCAGGGATGTAAATCGGCTCTGGCAAAAGTGCAAGCACGCTTGCATCGATCCCCGTGTCCAGCGCCTTGTCGCGTGGTTCCGTTTGATCATCCGGCAGACCGATCGCGAGCCCGTCAACAGCAGCCCTCATATCGCCGATCTTGGTTATGTCCTTGGTCTTTCCAGTAAGCTCGGGAAATCTATTTTCTACAGCTTCACGCATCTCTTTTGTGACCTTCCCGGAAAGTAGCTCCGCCAGTTCTGTTTCGTTGAACCGGGCATCTTTTGGCATTCGCTGGACATACCTGAATGCACTCTTCTTATCAGGCTCGAATATACGCACTAAGACAAGTGTGCCATTTCGGACCATTGCAGCGACCTTTGCCTGATGTTCTGGCACCAGTCGCCTCAAATCAACGTCCGCAATTTCGCTGAGAATAAGCTGGATGCGAATTGGCTTGGCTAAATCATAGAAATGCGAAGCGTTGAGCGTGCCGCCATCAATCAGAAGCTTCAAGGCCTGCAAAACCGAGGATTTGCCGGCGTTATTTTCCCCAATCAAACATACGAAATTGGAGAGCGGGACCTTGATGTCTTTTAAGGCCCTGTAGTTCTTGACCGAAAGCTCTCCAAGCTTCATTGGTTGCGACTCCGTTTCCACTATGTGTACGTGCGTGACGTAGACTGCTACTGCTGCGAACTTTACTCAGAATCAGACTTCGAACCTGTAGGCGCTTCAAGCGCTCGAAGCTCGAGTCCCTCAATTTCCTGCAATGATTTGCCAGCGATGCCCTGCAAGTCCCCGTACATACCCACCGTCGCTCCCATCACGCGCTCAATCTGTTCTTCACGCTTTGCCCACTGCTTCATGATGGCCTTTCTTTCTTTATCGAGGTCTTCCTGCATGGTGGAAAACGCTTCGACGATGGCTTCCACGCGCTGACGGAAACGCGGACCGGTGAGGTATTGGTAAATCATTTCGGTTTTGGTTTGTTGCCCTTCTGAAGCCTGCCGAGCCATCGAAACTTCCAGTAACGACTGCCGCAAGATAGCTGCTACCGGTAAGACGGCGCGGGGGTGTGTTACCCAGATGCCGTCGATCATATCGAAGGTCTCAACGCCTTTCGGTAATGTCTGGCTGACGATCACTGCAATTTCCGCCTTTGCGGCGCGCTGATCTTCTCGCAGTTTGGTGAGCCAAGCATCACTCCAGTTTTTGGTGCGTTTTGATTCCCACAGTATGGCGCCACCAACCTGGCCGCCCGCGCCGACGACACGCTGAAGCGCATCGCCACCGTATTCACCCTTGGCCACGGCTTCGATGGCATCAAACGGAAATTTGGCGCGCAGCAACTCCTCCAGTATTAGTTCCTGCACTTCGCCCTGTAACTGTTGCGATCCTTGTTCAGCTCGGCGTTTTAGGTCTTCGATTTTTTCTTGCATCGAAGCAATGGTCAGGTCCTTTTCCTTGACCTTGAGGTTCAGTTCGTCTTCTGCTTCTTTTTTGGCTTCCTGCCGCGTAGCAGCAAGACCTTCTTGGATACGCTTTTGAACGGTCAGCTCCATTTCCCGTTTAGCGTCATCTAGTTCCCGCTGCTTCTTGATTAACTCAGCCTGGGCGTTTTGCGCCTCGGCTAATTTTTCATTGCGCTGCTTCAGCACCTCATTCAGCTCGGCCAGTTCTTGCGTTTTTTGCTCCAGATCAGTCGCCGCAGCTTGCTTTGCCTTCTTAGCCTCCTCCGCCACAATTCTGGTGCGATCTTTCTTTAATTGCTCTTCAACTTGATTCGCGACTTGCTCATCAAGTCTACTTTTAGCATCAACTAGCTCCCTCTCCTTCTCCCGCGTGACCTGCTCGCGCGCCGCAATATCAATATCCTTCTGAGCCAGTTGTCTCTCAAACTGCTTTCGTGTGGATTCGATCAGAGGCGCGGCCAGAGATTCGGTGAGCTTGATTTCCGTCTTGCAGTTTGGGCAAATGATGGTTGGTTCGGTCATCGCTGAATCCCTATTTGCATTTTTCAATCCGTCGGTCAGAGCACTTCAAACTTGCGGAAACTGTATTGAATCTTGTCCAAAATGCTCCTTACCCACCCTTGTTGGATCGGCTCTTCATTGGGTTCCAATTCTCAAATTTGTAAATCATCCAGAAATTCAGATGCCGGATCGGTACTGGTCACAAGCAAGTGATCTCTTGCTCGGGTGCAGGCAACATAAAGCAGATGGCGTTCTGTGTTGTAGACTTCTTCCAAATCTGCATCATCTGCAACCGATTCTATTCTTGACTGTAAAGGGATGACCTCGTCATCGCAGCCCATTACTACTACCGCTCGAAACTCCAGTCCTTTCGCCAAGTGCATGGTACCGATTGAAGCATGTGTACTGCTCGTTTCAGCATGATCGTCGAGCACCTTGAAAGGTAATTCAGCTCTGACCATTGCCGCGCGCGCACGCTCAAGTTCTGTTTCTGACCGTACGAATACGCCGACTTCGTGAGCCGTCATGCCATCTTTGCATCGCTCCGAAAGCCAAGCAGCAACAGCCGCTATCTCCTTTTCCTGAGTGTCGAAGCTACGAACCACCATTGGCGGTCCATTGAATACCGAAATTGTGCCGCCCCGCTCTTCCGTGTTTCCGTCAACGTCCGAAACTTCCGGCGGCAGTAATCGGTCCGCCTGAGTCCTAATCTGATGCGATGTTCTGTAGTTGATACGCAGAGTGTGTCCGCGACCACGAATATCCACACCGACGGACAGCCAGGAGAACGGCGCTTGAAAAATTCGTTGCCCCAAATCGCCAGTAAAAAACAAGCCGTTTGGTCGATTGGCGCCGAGCGCGGCCAACAGTCGCAACTGCGGCACTCCGAAATCTTGCGCTTCATCGACCACGACGAACTCAAAGGGAGGTTGTTTACGTTCAGCTAACTGGCCCGCTAAGCGATAGAACATTCCAGCATGCGTGATAAATCCCTCATTCGCTAACCGGCTGCGCACAATATCCAGAATTGACCAGAGCGTGGCGCGCTGCGCTTCTGACAAGCGTGTCTTTCGACCCAAACGCTTTACGTCCCGATAAGACTCCCAGCTATTAAGCTGCCAAGCATCGACCAGCTCCTCCCACTCCGATTGCAAAAGGTGCAGACCAAATTTCGTATCAGCGGATACTGCGACAGAGTCTGTTATAAATCTTGCGACGATCTCGGGCGTGGCGATTTTTGGGTGCCCGAAGTACCTTTCGTAAAGTCGCTCAGCAATGGCATTTATGGCATGCACTTCAAGGCGCTCGGCCAAGCGAGGTTCATTGCTGATTAGACGCCTTAGCCTGGTCCGCAAAGCATTAGCCAGAGCCTCGGAAAACGTCGTCAGCAACACTCTGCTGTCTGGATTACTGCGAGCCAAAAATACCGCCCGATGCAACGCCACAATTGTCTTGCCCGTACCAGCAGAACCGGAAACTCTCGCCGGCCCAGCGTAGTCGCGCTCGACTAACTGTTGCTGTTCCGGATGAAGGAAAACCGTCCACTTATCCCACGGAAAATTGAGTGCGCGTTCTAACTCCTCAACATCAGCCATCACGCGGAACCGGCGCTGTGCATCGGGATGATTAAAGGGATTAATTTTCCCAACACCAGGCTGTGGTGCCCGAGGTTTACCACCGGTTGCCAGTTCCAGGAGGGCCTCCGCCGCCTCTCCCGGCAGATGATCCGCCACAGTCAACAAAGTATCTTCGGTGGCATCGCGCACATCTGCCAGCCATTCCACAGGAACACCATACGTCAGCAACTCGTCGTCGGAAATCTGTGCGAACAGCAACTTCGGAGCTGGCGCTGGCTTTGGGGCCTCGATATATGTCGGTACGACGATCTCCTGAACGGTCTCTCGAACCTCCACCAACTGCGCCGCACCCGTCTTCGGGTGCGTCTCCAGTTTGCGGCGCTTTGCCCAAGCGTAGGCTTTATCGTGGTGGTCCACATAACAGAGCAGCAGTCTGCCTTGTGTCTTGTGAACCACCAGCCGGATATCTGCATTTACGCGTACCGACCAGAAATTCTTGTCCTTCGATTGCTCGATCTTGTGAAAATTCATTCCCGGATTTATCGGATTGAGCTGTAGATCAAAGGCGGTCGTCTTAACAGCCTTCTGCTCGTCACCCGTAAGGCGCGCAAGGCTATCGGTAAACGTGTCGGCGATAAGAAATTCCATTTGAATACCTCGCCTGCTACACCCAACTATTTGAATGCGGATGTCGTGTGCCGAGCATATATACGCCGCTATGAACGTCAACGAGACACCATTCTTCTTTTAGTCCATTAAGTAGATCGACGAGCAGTTGATTATTTTCATATAGCGCTCCAGGCTCGAATGCTTCGTCATCGAGTTCGCTACCAGACGGAGCACAAGCCAAAACACCTGCTTGATGCAAAATTTTGAGGCCATTGAAAATCGGTCCTCCCGGCGGAAGAATCGGTTCTTGAGTTCGTTGCGTCATGGCCAATTCCGGTTGCGCAAACAGCGCCATCATGAACATGGCGGTCGCGTTCCAACTGCCGATATACGGGGGTCGTTCCGCTGGATTTAGTATCGGAGTAAGCCACCGCTCCTGTGCCCTGCCGAGACGATCCAGGGAGAAAGGCAACGGCGGTGGTGGCAATAACACCTTACTGAACAGTATGTGTGCACCAGCAAGGGATTGCCGTATTGGGTCCGGTCCACGTTCTAAATGGAATGAACACGCGGCGGATAGATCATCGTCGTTCCATTCGGATAATGCACCTACAACGTGACCCGTAAATTCAACGTCCTGTTTCGCTAAATGGCCCCAGCAGAGCCCCAACGCAAAACAAACATGCCACGAATTGGCCGTTGGGTACGCGGCAAAGTGTTCCGCCATTTCCTTGTAAGCCAAAGCATTCAGACGGCGACCACTTGAGCGTATGAGGTCGAGGACCTTAGACGCGATCGGGCCACCATTCTTTCCGCCACCTTGCTGACATAACTTCACGAACTCTCGTTGAGTATCGTTTACAGGATTTGCCAGATATGCCTTCATTGGTTCCATCCAAACTGCGGCGGGTTTATTCGGCAAGTTCTATGTCAAGAAATTTTATTTTCTTCTGTGATTTTCGGATTACGCGGACAACGACTGGTCGATTCACCATCGGTCCAATCACATCGTCCACTGCATCTTGAAGTCCCTCGACATGCACTGATACACCATCCACGACTACATCCAGCCAATCTTTATCCAAATGCAACGCCCGCAATGTACCGCGCAGTTCTTCGAACACTTCATTAGAAGCTGATTCAACAGTCGCCTTTTTCTTCAGCTGCTGATTGATATTCGTGCGCGCATCAACACCAAGAGAAACGGGCTTCATTTCTCCAGATGCGCGGAGTTCAATACTATCGAAAGTCTTTCCGGTTGGAGCCAAATTCCTAGTAAGCTTTAAGAACGTGCTGCGATAACTGTCGTCTGGCACCAATTGCTGCAACTTGGCAATGTCATCGCCGGACGAGGCGCTAACAATTTCCAAAAAGTGCTGCGCAACTCGCTCTGGTTCGATGTCTTGCTTAAAGAAATCAGTCTGCGTGGGCTTTTGGATAGCTACGGAGAACTGATAGCTTCCAGGGGCTGATTGGAACAACCAGGGCCGGCAAGTTTCCTGTAATTCTTTAGACGGCCTACCAACTCTGCGCAGAGAATCACCCCGTAGAAATTCGATTGTCCTGTAGAACATGGACTGAATTGTTTGAACCTTATCGACCACTAAATCGAGAGGCGCCCCACCGGTAACTACTTCGCCACCTTTTACGGACACCATGACTTGTCCAGGAAGGAAGGTCACGCCTGCTTTCTGTTTGGAATTTTCGGTCCAGATGGCTTGAACTAAAGTTCTTAACTCATCACGGGCAAAATCGGGAACGCGCGCATCAGCAAGGACTGAATATGCGAGTTGTTCTGCTAATACGTACTCTCCAGCTTTATACCAGAGGGCCACAGCACTAATTGCCGTTATACCTCTGGTACGGGCCTTGGACACATCGAGCAGGTCGAATGCGCGCCGTTCGATTTCCGCAGCGCGTTTGTATAACTCGATTGCCTTTGATTTGTTGCGTGTGCGAAGACTCAATTCAGCTTCGATCGCGAGCCGCTCGCTTTCGCTATGAAGTTCGGCCCAAGTCATTCGCTGTCACTCACTTTCTGGATTGCAATGGCTCTTTCCTTGAATCCCACAACCGATGCGATTGCAGGTAGATTACTTGCGCCCCGTCTCGTTTGCTCAATCTTCTGCCGCAGACGCACTTCGACCGCCGATCGACTTCCAGAGTCAACGCCCGATACTTCCAGTCGGAAGCAATTCTCTAAATCATCCGGTTCAGTCCCAACGGGTGCCACGTACCAGTCCGCCCCGGTAAGCGTTTCGGCCCGTCTAACTGCAACTAAGTCCTCCTCTACTTCCACTGCAGCCAAACAGACGCCGTACGCGCCGCACTCAGTAGCGTCGATTTCGTTAGCCCAAGCGTTTAATACACGCATATCCGGTTTCTGGAATTCGGCTAAGCGCGTGTTGGTACTACCATTGCGAGCAATTTCAATTTTCACGGGCGAGTCATGGTGCCGACTCAGACAAACCGAAGCGGCCTCGGAGAACGTGCTAGCCAGAGCGGGCGTCAAACCAATATGCCGCTCATGGAGTAGTTCTAATGGTAGTTTCTGAATTTCTGATTCAGCCATATGTCGTCTCGGTCCCTGTGCTCGAATGTATACTCCGAATCAGACTACTCGGAACACCTTCATCACCTCATCCCCGAGATGATTAATGACCTTTACTGCGATTCTTCCCGATTTCGGTTTCGGGAACGCGCGCGATGTATCGCTGTTTAGCGTCGCCCACGCTTCTTCGTTAATCTCAGCTTTCAACGTTGTCTTCAGCGCACTATAGGGATCGTTAGCGCCGAGGAAGTAAGCATGACGGACAAAGAAGCTTTCTTCGTTGTAGTCAGTATCGATGAACCAACAGGCGATCCCTTCGGGGCCGTCGCTGCGCACTTCTCCGGTCTGTGGGTGAAAGACGTCTACGCCGTTGATCTTCAACCGTAACTTGTCGTCCTTCTCCGGAAGGATGACGATGTCCGGCTCGCCAAAGATCACAAAGAGATTACCTCTGCCGGTGTTCTTGAGGTCATCGGCCATGTGAAGGTCCGCGTTCATGCGCGCTTTGAGAACCGGAATGCGCCCGAGCTTGTTGAACTCGGTGGCGTGGGCCTCATAGTTAAAAGCACACGCAATGAGCACGTCGAAATCGGCGTCGCCGGCCTCACGCGCGGCTTCTACTAGATCGGGTCGAGTGACGGTACCGAACTCCGGTCCAATGAAGATGGCGGCACGCTTCTCGGTTCCCGTCTCTGCGTTACCTTCTAAATATCGGCCTTCTGCGCAGACTAATTTTCCGGGCCAAGGCTTGAGCGCAGTGAAGGCAATCCGATCCTCCTTGTGCGCCTGTTGGACTCCCGCAGTTTTCAGGTTTTCCAGAACCATCTGTGAAAAGGTTTGCTTCTCTCCATATCCGGAACCTGGTTCTGCAACACGGTCGGTCAATTCGTCATTTTCGTCCACACCCAGTACCCGATGTGGCGAAAGACTTTCGACCGTGAACGGTCCGGCGACGCGTACGATTTTTTTGTCTTCGTAGGGCTTGTCGTATAGAAACTCGAACTCGGCTTTGGCGGCGATTGAAGCGTCAATCTCCTTCTGGCGCGCGATGCGGGATCGCCACCAATCGGCATGCAGCTTCTTCGCTGCTTCCGGCCAGCCCGAATCCGCTTCGCGTGCGATCTCCCATTCCTGCCACTTCTGCTTGAGGGCGGTATTCAGCTTCTCGCGCAGCGGTTCCAAAGTGGCTTGATACTTATCCCAAATGACGTCGATCTCTACGTTGTTTGCAATAGACTTTAGCGTGATATGGGGCACACGCTCGTAGACAAAACCGTGGCGGATATTTCCGTAGACGGGCTGGCCGCTGGGCGCCGTGCGGGTGACTTCCGCTTCCTTGAATTGTCCTTCGCGGGAATCGGCCAGCATGTAAAAAGGGTAGCGTGCACCCATAATGCGGGCGCGGGCCAGTGCCAGCGCCACTCGCGAGGTATCGATCGTGATCCAACGGCGACCCCATTGCTCCGCGACGGTGGCTGTGGTGCCAGAGCCGCAGGTCGGATCGAGCACAAGGTCGCCGGGATCGGTGACCATTAGCATGCAGCGTTGAACAATTGTTTGGCGTGTCTGCACAACATATATCTTTGGCTCTTGGAATCCTCCGGTTCCAGTATCGCTCCAAAGGTTATTCAGATCGCGTACACGATAGTCATCAAAGAAACGAACAAACCGAATTGAAGTACCGGTACTCCATAGTCGATCAGCTTTTTCCACACGCAGCATCCCTGCCTCAGTTGTGCCCCACCAACGATTCCCGGGCGTGTACTTGCGCCCCTGAAACTCGTATGTGAACTTACTGCCTGGCCCCGGCTTTGTGAGGTTGTCGACGCCAAACCGAGCGAACTCACTGACCGGTCTCCCCGACTTCTCGAAATCAACAATCGATGTGTACGTATGACAATTGGCGTCTCGAAACATGTAGTAAAAGTTGTCCGCAGCATCTCCGCGCCGGTCTATGGTGAGCTGACGATATTTAATGTTGGATACTTTCTTCGCATACCAAACAATGTAATCGAAAGATCCAGAAAGTCGTCCAGCCGCGCTTAGTCCCGATGTCTTGACTGTGGCAATCTCTGACACGAAGTTCTCGGGTCCAAACACTTCGTCGAGAAGAGCCCTTACGCGATGCACGTTCTCATCGCCAATCTGCACGAAGATAGAACCGGAGTCTGATAGGAGATCACGCGCAACAGTCAAGCGATCGCGTAGGTAGGTAAGGTAACTGTGAATGCCGTCGCGCCAAGTGTCGCGGAAGGCTTTGACCTGCTCCGGTTCCCGGGTGATGTGGCCGACATTCCCGTCTTTCACATCGCGGCTCGTTGTACTCCACTGGAAGTTGCTATTGAATTTGATGCCGTAAGGCGGATCGAAGTAGATGCACTGCACGTTCCCGCGCAGACCTTCGCGCTCTGCAAGGCTCGCCATTACCTGTAATGAGTCGCCCAGAATCATGCGGTTCGACCAGTTCTGGTCGTGCTGATAGAACTCCGTCTTATCGATACCCTTCGGAATTCCATTAAAGTCTGCAAAAAGATCGGCTGTCGTCTGACCGGCGCCGAATTCACGTTCCTTTGTTTCTCTCAGCAAGTCATCGACCAGCGCCTTGGGATGAACTTTCTCCTGGATATACAGCGGTGGCGCATGGACAACGAGATCGCTCCAATCCTGTTCATCCTTACCGCGCCAAACGAGCTGCGGGTCGAGGTCATGATTGCGGCGCTCATATGCCACCTGTACCGGATTTTGTTCCGCTTTTTGCAGAACGGCTTGATACTCCGCCGTCGGAATGTTTTTCCGTTTAGCCTCGTCGTGAAGCAAAGTTTCGACGGATTTCGTTAGGGATTTTTTCGCCATCTTTGATTTTACCAGTATGGATTGAGCGCGACGGCGCTATTCAGTGTATAGATTGCAACCGACGTGGCCGACTTCGTGGTCGTCGCCGGATGTGAGGCAGTGCTTCGACAGGAACGACCACTTTAGAATGTGGTTGGCGGTCTTACCCTGTTGTTGGCATGGCAGATCGGCGTCCATTTTTTCGCGCAGCTTTTCAACCAGACCGGCGATGTTTTGCTTGCGGAAGTAAACGATCAAAAGACCGCGGCATTCTCGTCCGGTGGTGTAACGTCCCAGCAACTGTTCCAAACCCTTTACGTGATATTCGGGGCCGTCGTAGATTTTTGCCTCGCCGAGCTTTTTGCGTGCCGGGAAGCAATGATCGGCAACGATCGTCAGATCGACATGGCCGTTCGAGTAGGTTTCCGTAGTTACCGTCAGCCCCGGCGTGGAAAGCGCCAAGGCGAGCGCACCTGAGAGGCCGACTTCGTCCAGCGTCGCGAAGTTTTTCTTTTGAGCCTCAATCCCGGAAAGCGCCTTCTCCAAGAGTGCATCGAATGCCTTTTCGAACTCCGCTTGCTCCTTGGATGTCAGCAGATCGATGTACTCGGGTGCTTTTCGCCTCATCTGGTCAACCAAGGCGAGCAAGCTGTCGGCGGCGTCGTTCATGGTACATTCTCGCCCGTTTCAGAAATTGTCCATTTCACCTTTATATCCGCCGCCCATCGCTCCCATTCTTCACGCGTAATGGTCTTGTTCTTCCACCAGTCGCGCAACTTGCCAACAAATTCGGCTACGGAAACGGGTTCTCCCTTGCGAGTATCCGAACGAAGCTCCATTCGAAGAAGCCCTGCCGACGGGCTCGATAGAATGGCGACCACACCAAGCACGTCTTCGGGCGTGCAGCCCGCCATGCGTGACGCGATGTCGAGGTTCGATAAATGGAACGCCCGATCCACATTCGAACCGATTTTTCTCCAGATGGCGTTACTTATGTCGATCAACCGCGTTCCATCTCCGAAGCGTTCTCTGAAATAGCCAACTGCCCGTCCATTTGCTGTCATTACCTCCTCGGGCCATTCGCCGGCAACGGATTCGATCATTCTATTGAACTCGGCTTCGACCTTGGCCTCGAAGTCGGACTCGATTTGATACACCTCGGTAAATTCGGCGAACGCCCAGCGGCCGTGCGTGCCGAGGTTATTCACGCCGGGCACCCAATAGGTCTCCATGGCGGACTTCTTTTCTTTCGCGTCTTCGCGCCGGTAACCTTTTATCTCGACAACAAGACGCAAGAGATCGCTGTCGCCGCGGCCGTCGTCCACGAGCACGATGAAATCGGGCAGATATTTGCGTGTTTCCGAACCATATCGATAAGGAACTTCCAACCCGAGGTTGTGGTTCTTGACGTAGGCGCGCACTCGCGGATGCGACTCGGCCACGCGACAGAATTCCGCTTCCCAATCGCTGTCGAGCACCACCCAATTGATATGGCAGCGGCGAGCGTCGGTTTCCCAGCGTAAGAGCTTTGAAGTATTGAAACGAACGTGGGCAGTGGAACCCACGGAATTGTACGGATCGAGCATCGCCTTGATGGGACGATTCTTCGTCGATTCCGCGCGCGTGATAGCGCTCGTGATCTTGTTGCAGGCCATGTCGGCCAGTTCCTGGTACATCAACAAAGCGGGATACGTGCCGCCCTTGCAGATCAGATAGCCGTCCAGCCACTGTTTGGTAATGCGCTTGAGCTGGCCGAACAGATGCAGCTTCGGTTCTTCACTCGGATCGCGCCATTTGGTGTAGAGCAGACGGTGCGTAAGGTGAAACAAGAGCGTCGAGGGCCGCATGTCGCCCAGGTGCTCCAGACTGAGATCGACCGACTCGCCGATGATGCCGGCGTTTCGGGTTTTTGATGGACCTACTAATTCTGGCGTTAACTCGAGAACGGAGTCGTCATTGAATTCGGCGGTCAGTCGCTCATCGGGCAACTCTACACGATAGCCTTCCACGCGCGGGAATCGGATTTCGAGTGCATCGCGCTCTGGCCGGACGGCTTTTACGACGACGGTCTCGCGCGGTGGCTGCGGTGGCGCCACCACCGGCTTAGCTGTGAAGTCGAACGGAATACCGAGCACATCGGCGTATTCCACATTAAACAGACCTTCTTCGTTCAGCTCATACGATTGGCGTCGAAGAGCGCGCCCGACGACTTGCTCGCACAACAGCTGAGTGCCGAAGGCGCGGATACCGAGCACGTGCGTCACGGTATTCGCGTCCCATCCCTCGGTAAGCATGGACACCGACACAACGCAGCGAATCGATCCGCCCAACTGGCCGTGCTTACCCACGGTGTTCATGACTTCGCGAAGAAGCGTTACATCGTCAAGCTCCTTGCCTTGCTGAACTTCCGCGGCAAGTCTGCCACCACGCTCAACAATCTCGCGGCGAAAGCGCTCGATTTCATCCGCGGCCATGCTGCGGAAACTATCATCCAGCGATTCGCCAGATTCGAGTTGCTCGCTATCGATAAGCAGCGTATTCGGTCGAGGAAGCGGATTGCCGTGCTCGTCGAAGTTGCGGAATAGCGGCAAACGTCCGTTATACGGCGTGGCCGAGCCGTCATCATTCTGGCGCTGGAACCCAGAAATGTAGTCGTACACCAGCTTAGAAGTCGATGTGTTGTTGCACACGACGATGAAGCACGGTGGGACTTTGATACCGCCGTCCTGCCAGAGTCTGAAGGTTTTTTCGTAGTGCCCATAAAGCGCTTCCAACGCTGTTTGCAGACGTGTGGGCAATGCAAGGGGATCCAGCACATCGGCCTTGCCGCGACCTTTCTTCGGCATGTCTTTGCGGATGTTCTCCCAAAGGTTGCGGAACATCGGCATGTCGTCGTGTCGGATAACGTTGTTATCCGCGATTGGAACGCGGGGCAGCTTCACGATGCCGCATTCGATCGCATCCATGAGCGAGAAGTCGCTCATCGTCCATGGAAACAACGTACCTTCGGCATAGCCCGAGCCGCGCAGAAAGAACGGCGTGGCGGATAGGTCGATAACCCGAGACACGCCGAGCTTTCGGTTCACCGCCTCCAAGCCAGAAATCCACACGCGCGCCGCTTCGTTATTCTTTTCGGCTTCCTTCTTGTCGTCGCCTTTCAGGTCCTCTTCTTCGTAGTCGGCCTGCGGTTTCTCGCGATAGCAGTGATGCGCCTCGTCGTTGAGCACGAGGATATTCTTCATGCCCATCAAATCGGGCATCACGCGCTGCAACATCTGACCTTCAGTCTCCAGCGTCTTCAGCTCTTCGCCACGCCCTTGAAGCAGGGAACGGCCGCCCTTCGAGATGTCTATCCGCTCTCGCAGCTTGAAGGCATGGAAGTTGGTAATGACGATCTTGGCCCGATTCACGTCCTCCAGCATGTCGCTGGGGACGAGTTCACGGCTGGCGTAGTAGCTGTCTGGGTCGTTCGCCTGTAAGACGCGCAGGCGATCCTTAATAGTGAGGCCCGGCGCAACAACGAGAAAACCGCGCGTGAAACGCTTGCTTTGCGGTCGGCGCACCGCATTGATCGTTTGCCAGGCGATAAGCATCGCCATGACAGTGGTCTTGCCTGCGCCAGTGGCCAACTTTAGCGCCAGACGCATCAAGTCTGGATTAGCGTCGTTATTGGCGTTGGCAAGGTGGCTGAGAAGGCCCTCGCCGACCTTGCCCACATGCGGCGCAACTTCTGTAAGCCAGATGGCCGTTTCAACTGCCTCGATCTGGCAGAAAAATGGGCGAATGCTACTGAAGTTGTGATGGCGCCAATGTTTCAGCAGCCGCGCGGTTTCGGGGCTTACTCGCCAGTCGTTCGAGTTGGGCAACTGACGCCAGCGATCCACCTGCTCGCGGACCGACTGGATGATAGCGGTATGATCGTACCGCTGCGTGTCCGTTGAAAGACCCTTTCCCTCATCGAACAACAATGCGGCCTGGTCGGCCGACCCGCTTCGCTTCTTCGGCTTCGGGATCGGCGTGATGAAATCGGCACGACGACGCCTCTCAATAATTTGTTGAGTCGGCTGACCCTGTTCGTCGAGCTCCCAGTGACGAGACGGATACTCGTAAGGAGAATTCAGAATGGGTTTTTCGAAGAATTTATTATCCATTTAAACAGCGGCCCCCTGAACTGCCGCGGTAGCAGCCCATAGAAAATTTCCAATATGTTGCAGCCCGGTCGTCTGCTGTCCCTGCCCGTTTTAGCTGCGGAATCAAGGCCTTTTCTTAAAATCCCCGAAATTTTAGTAGGGGAATCCTAACAATCCAGCTGCCATAGGTCACGTCCAGATTCAGCGCGCTGGCTAGCCGTAGTTTCCAACTTACTTTTTAGCCACCAATCCCCGCAGTTTCATTACTGCCCCCTGCACTGCCGGAAACGTCGCAGCTAGATTTTCCAGATGGAGAATTACGGCTTGGGCGTCGTCCAGCCGCTTTGCCTTCTGATAGCCGACACCGGCCCTGTAATACCACTCAATTGCTCGCTCGCGGTCGGGGGGAATGCCGACGCCGTTTTCATAGAGATACCCCAGACTGTTCGCAGCGTCGGGGATGCCGGCCTCGACGGCTTTTTCGTAACACTCAATTGCCTTGCCGACGTTACGCGGCACGCCGCGACCGTCGGCGCAGATCGCACCGAGTGCGTATAAAGCCTGTGCGTGACCGCACTCTGCCGCGCGGCTGTAAAGTTCGGCGGCCTTGGCTTCATCGCGCAGCACGCCTCTACCGCTTGCGTACAAATTGGCAAGAGCGAACAAGGCACGGGTATCGTTCTTCTGCGCGAGCGGTTCGAGTAACTTCAGCGCCTGCGCAAATTCGTGGCGCTCAATCGCGTCGATGCCTTGCTGATACTGCTCACGTCGCGGGCGGTCGGCTCGGCGTGATTGGTAGATTTGATAACCGGCGACGATGGCGGGCGCGGCGAGAAGCATTACGACCCAGAAGTGCCGGACCAGAGTAACGGCCACGAGTATCAGAAAAACGCCCGCCAGAAACGCGAACCCTGCGATAGCGGGGCCGACCATGATGGCGTTGAGTTTTGTAAGCCAGCTCTCCTCCTGGGTAAGGTCAGTAGACGAGGACTCAATTACTAATTCTTTTGCCCAATGCCGTTTGCTTCGGAAGAATAAAAATCCAATGGCAAGCGCAAATGCGGCGCCCGAGAGATGGGCGACAAAATTTACATAGCCGCCAGTACCTGAAAGTTGATCGTAGAGATTCCATCCGACATACCACGTGGCGACGATCCACGCCGGTATACCGATGGTGCCGACCGAGAGCATGAACCAAAAGAACATCCGGATTTTTGCGCGTGGCAGGAAGTAGGCGAAGAGCGCCATCATTCCCATCACGATGCCGGAGAGCCCCAACGAAGGTCTAGGATCGCCCTCCCAATGGCTGACGATCTGGTCGAAGAAACCAATGCCGAAGGCCAGCAGGACAAAGGTGCCGACAAAGAGTACCGATCCAAGCACCAGCTCTACCGCAGCAGCGAAGGCAAAGAACGCGATCAGATTGAAAATGACGTGATCCCAACTGCCATGCGCGAGTGTTGCGGTGAGCATACCGACCGGATCGAAGCGCGAGCGATCATGCCATAACCGCGCAGTGAGCAACGCCGGTGCGCGCTCAGTAAAGGCGCGGTACTGCAGGCGTAAGCGCTCGGCGCCGGCGGCATCGCCTGCATCGGTCATGTCTTTTGTATGCCAGGCGAGATGCTTTTCCGGATCGGGATCGAAATAGATGTGCAGTACTGCTTGCTCACACGATAACTTCCATCTACCCCACCGGTGGCCTTCGGACGCCAAGTTACCTTCGCTTGCATTAGCGAGTTGGGCGCAGACGCTCTTGGCGTGCACATCTACTCGCTCTTCGTTTCGTTGCTGGAAGAAGTAAATAAGAAGACAAACAACCACCACTGTGATCGTGACGGTCGGAACCTTGTGCAGCTTGATCTGGGCGCGATAGGGGAAGAGGAACACGTGGCGTCCCTGCGGGTGCCTTTTGGGGTCTTTCAGGTAGCTCGATTAGCTTTCTTCTGAATCGCTTAGCAATGGTCGAGCACTTTATCGAAAGTCTCTGCCTCATCGAACAAAAGATCGTCTTCCACCATCAGGGCATAGTCAGCGGAAAGTGTCTTGAGTGCGTCACCCGTCGGCACAAGCTGAAGCGCACCACGACAGAAGCGCTCGCCGCCACGGAATTGGGCGACCGGATTTCTCCACTGCAACATCAAGAGCGGCGCGGCGATCTCCCTCGGACAACTGAAGAAAAAGGTCAGGCATTACGCACTAGCACGCTAATCTCTTGCGCCATCCAGGTCGGCAAGCGCCCACGCACGGCCGCGATCTCGCGAAGCTCGGCCTTCGGCAGATTGCGCTCCAACGTGCGAATCGCTTCCTTCGATCCCTTCGGACCGATCCACACCAGTGCGCGCACTGCTTCGCCTGCCAAGCGATTCGGCAGCACAAGCTGCCAATTAGGAGCATGTCGCAGTTCGACCACTTGTTTGCCGAACTTCAAACGCCGGCTACGACCAGAGGTGAGATAGACTTCCCGAACCGGAACCTGTGTCGTTAGTCCGAGCGCGTTCGCCGCCGCGGCGCCGTGCGAAACGACTGTCTCACCCTTCTGCTCGGCAATCGCCTTGACAACCTCTGACACCGCTGGCGCGTGCGTACCGAAGCGGCTTTCGACCGGGCGCACGTAAATGCCCCGGCCGGCACGCAGCAGCTTGCCCCGCTGAACCAAGCGCGACAGCGCCTGGTCCACGGCGGCTCGACTGCCTAAATGCAGCAGTGCTTTGGCCGTCAAAGGAGTGCCCTCCGGGAGGCTGGCAGCATAAGAGAGGATTTTCTGGCTCAGGACTTCCATGTCAGCAATTATACATACGTTTCTGACGGTCTCATCACAGCGATTTCACAGGAAATACCAGAGATGCCGGGAAGGTTAGGAGATGAGCACTTGAGTGGTATTATTGATATATAAGCAAATATATCGGTAGACAGCATGAATAAACTGCGTTTGTCGAAATCCGTGGCGGCGATCATCGTCGGCGCGATCGCGGAGGCTGCCACCGCCGGCCTTGGCCATCTCGGGGATCGCGTATTTGCACGCCCATACCACGGCCTTGAGCGCCACGAGCATGATCGAGTCCCACGCGTCGTTCTCGAGCTCGGTGACTCGCCGGTCGAGCTTGCCTGGCCCCATGAGTTCGGTGGGTGCCGCGTTGTTCACGAGCGTGGTGATCTTCCCGAACCGCTCGGCCACGGCATCGGTGACGCTGTGGACGCTGTCCTCGCTGCCCACGTCGAGCTGGAAGAACTCGGCGTCGCCGCCCTTCTCCTTGATCAGGTTCA
>OBEQ012859033.1_pt1 | contig 19166 bp, 14 predicted proteins | sample 1670901 | NCBI WGS metagenome assembly OBEQ01 (sample SAMEA104232315, study PRJEB22302) | groundwater metagenome | biome: forest; feature: aquifer; material: groundwater | place: USA | collected 2011-08-07 | depth 5.4 m
CCACCCTACAAGTAGTGCTAATTCGCAATATTTGCCTCTAAATGTAGGGTGGGCACCGCCCACCGTTAGACTTTTACGACACCCTCGGGAGCATGGGAACGAGAAAAATCTGCAAGGGCGGCTTTAACCGCTACGAGAACTGCTAAAGATTTACCACGCTGACAAAGTTTCCTACCTGCGTTTTTAACCCTTCAAAGTCAAACAGATCTCTGTCACCCAGCTGTGAAGGGGCAACATTGGTGATGCTGGTAAAAATTGATTCCAATCGACCCGGATGGGACTTGTCCCAGCTTTGTAACATCTCCTTGATCACCTGACGCTGCAAATTTTCCTGCGAACCACATAAATTACAGGGAATGATAGGAAATGTTTTATAGTTGGAAAATTCTTGAATATCCGCCTCTTTGCAATAGGCCAGTGGCCGAATGACAATATTCTGTTTATCGTCACTTAATAACTTGGGGGGCATAGCTTTTAGTTTTCCACCATAAAACATATTAAGAAATAACGTTTCCATAATATCGTCCCGATGATGGCCAAGCGCCACTTTGGTAGCACCAATCTCGGCTGCAAATCCGTAAAGACTGCCGCGCCGCAAGCGAGAACACAAGCCACAAGTCGTTTTGCCCTCGGGGATTATCTCTTTGACGATACTGTAGGTGTCTTTTTCCAGAATATGGAAAGGCACACCGATTGACGTTAAATAAGTCGGTAATACGTGCTCAGGAAAACCTGGCTGCTTTTGATCGAGATTAACTGCCACTATGTCAAAATCTATCGGCGCACTCTGTTGTAAGCCCAACAAAATATCTAACATGGTGTAAGAATCCTTACCACCCGAAAGACAAACCATCACTTTGTCGCCCTGCTCTATCATGTTGTAGTCGGCAATAGCCTGACCCACATGGCGCCTTAAACGCTTTTGCAGTTTGTTGAACTCTAAACGCTCTTTTCGTGTGTCCAATTTATTCATAGAAGTTAGTTCTAAAACCCCAGGTTAGCCGAGCGCGCTATTCTACGTGTTTATCTCTTTGATGAAAATTGTTTGTTCACTGATCTTAATTAAACCTCGATCGCTCCGACCACTGCAAACAGATGCCAGGCAAAAAGTTGCCGTATATACAGCCAAATACTAAGCAATCCCACCGCTAGGACAACGAATTTCGTCGGCTTAACTCCTGCATCGGCTTAATTTTTAACTTAGAAAAGACCTATTTTTAGTTTAGGGCATATAAAAAAATCCCCTTAAGTGACTGGCATGTGGATTGCAGTTCCTAGAAATATCAACCCAATACCGACAATCATCTGTCAGAAGGACGATAGAAATACAATGAAATTACTTAAACGCTTTTTGGGACTTGAGTCTTTTGCTGACAACTTTAACACGCACGAGGACCCCCTGTTAGAAGAGCGGAAGTATCCCGATCTCGACAACCATGAATACAAAGAGCTGGTATATCTCAGAGATAAAAGAAGTTTACTTGAGGTATCAGTACCCAAAAATTCGGAAACATTTCAAACTATCATTCTCGATGTTAACTTTGATGACCGCTACATCACAATCGATGAGTTTTTCCCTACACCTCCGCCTGGGCTGCTGAAGATGGGCAGCAACATTGAACTCAAACATCGACGTGATGGCAGCGTATTAAAATTCAGATCTCAGCTATTAGCGAAGAGTAATAGCAGCGGCGTGCCCTATTACGCCATCAGCATGCCACTCGCAATAATTAAGGGCCAGCGAAGAAGCGTCCAGCGCGTCGATATCCCGAAGGATTCCGGCATAAAAGTCACTTGCCAATCACCCAAACGCACATCTTGGTTTGCCACTGTCAAAAATCTATCGATTGATGGCATTAAGTTGAATATCGCAGGGAATCTAACAGATGAGTTATACCGGAATATTGTCCTGGGTAACTGCGAAATTGAACTGCCGACTGAGTCGCGCATTAGATGTCAGCTCGAAGTGAAAAATTTTCACTACGATCGATCTCCCTATAAACATACCACCATCGGCGCAAGGCTGGTGAACATCAGCCCGGTCATGCAAGAAGAGATAAATCAATTTTTGCAGACGATGCTTGAAGAGCCACCCATGCCGCAAACAGTATAATGATTGCTTTATTTTTATTTCTTTGATTCTTAGCTCTACAGACTACTCACTCTACCAGACTTATCGGCGTTACCACACAGTAACGCCAGTTGCCTCACTAATGCACTCGCTGAGACTCTAAATACGAAAGCACCTTGCGAACACTGGCGTCAATCGCCGAATGATCCGTGCAGATCTGATAAAGCTCGTTCAGATGCTGCACTACAATGGTTTCCAACTCATGCTCCTGAACTTCCGACAAGTTCAATTGATCAAATTCAACATCCAACTGAGCGATAACTTTATTGAGCAATTGGCGGGCGCCAGATTCATCTACCTTATACTGAGTTCCTATCATGCCCAGTAATTGTTGCGCTTCTTGCAAGCCCTTTTTCAATGCATCTTTGCGCGCAATATCTTGCATTTTGGCTTCCAGCGCCTGGATAACGACTTCTAAAAAGCCGCGTAAACGTAATTGATCTTCGGGCTCGCCAAAAATCATATTTTTTATCAAGATGGTGACATGTTTTTCATTCAGCGCTAAGCCTTCATCAAACTCGAGAATTTCACCGCGCGGTTTCACCATGTCGAAAAGATCTTCCTCAATCGGACTGCACGGCCTGATACCGGGTCGCAGATTAAGGGTCGCCGTCGCCAGCCGAATTTGCAGACATCCCGACAAATGAAATGCGGTCATAAAATCAAAACAGGTTTGTGCAAGCGCATAAACATCCTCGCAACCGTAGGTCTGTTTAATAAAACGCACTAACGCCTCGTATTGCTCTGATTCATTTAACGTCTTGGCGATGACATCGGTTTTAGGGTGCGGAACGAGAAGATTTTGCTGTTGAATGTGCACCAGGGCTCTAACCTTGGCACAAAAGTCATCGACTTCAAAAGGCTTTACGAAATAATCGACCACCCCTGCTTCATAACAATAGTAGCGTTGTTTCAACGAATCATTACTAGAAATAACCCCAATATGCAGATGATCAGATTTATCGATCGCTTCAATATCACGGCAAAATTCCAATTCCTCTAAACCGTTAGTCGACAATTCGAGAAGCAATATATCAGGTTCAATCTGTTGAAATAGACCGATCGCCTCGGGTCCAACAGTCGCTGAGACAATTTGATAGGATTTGGGTAGAAGGCTGCGAATATAATTCGCCTCTCCTTCTCCATTGTCGACCACAAGGATTTTTACGCCGGCCACATCTCTCTCCTGATAGTATCCGTTAGAGGAACTATGAGCACCTGTGCTCTTATTTTTTTGTATTGCGCTTCCATGCATGGGCCGCAGCCAGATATGCGTTTTGCTCTGTCTATCTGTAGGATAGGTAAGAGGTAAGTCAAAATTCTCCTCACCTGAATCTAGATTGAATTATGGAGTAACTTCAGCGCTGCGTCGATACATTCAAAAATAGTTTAAAGTTTTCCAAAACAGATTAGAGTTTTCAATCTAGAACCCAGCTTAAAATGTCTGAAAGGCGACTACTGGATTGCGCTAGATTTTAATAAAATCGGTTTGCCATCAAAACAAATTACACTTGCAGTCTTTGCGCCTGATCTGCATCCAGTTGTTCGATAATCTGTTCAGAAAGATCATTGAAATCTTCGTCTGACAGTTCAAAGTAGTCGAGCACTGAAGTCCTTACCGCTTCCCATTCATAATCTTCTTGTGCGCCGCCCAAAATCTCATACTCCATCGTTATGTGCTCGGCCATTTTGAGCATTCCCAGCAGTGTGTGACTGTCAGTCATATCCAACATAAGGTCGGGAATCGCCGTTCGATTGTGATGCTCCAATATGGTTTCGCACATCGCATCGGATAAACCCCAAGTTTTACACACATAATAGCCGACCGCTGAATGACTGCTGCCGATAAGGTCAGCTTCTATTTTCATAATATCAAACTCAGCTTGCTGGTAAGCCTTAATTAACAGATGGGCGTACTTGGGCTGCTTGCTCATAAGCAGCGGAATGCCACAATTATGAAACAGCCCGACGGTGTAGGCTTCATCCGCCATCGAAGGGAGTCCTAAAAACTGACACAGGGCTGTCATGGCCACCGCCGTATCATTGGTCGAATCCCAAAATCTGGTCATCACTTTAGGATCAAGATTAGTGCCGACAGAACCTCTCAGTATTACCGCGTTGACAAGATTGATGACGCTGTCCAATCCCATATACACGGCTGCCTGCCGGATACTTTTGATTTCGTAACGTAAACCGTAAAAAGGCGAATTAATGGTACGCAATAAAGCTGACGCGATGCCTGGATCCCGTGAAACGACGTTAGCCACTTTTTCCACATCAGGATACACTTCTTTTATTTCCAGACTCACCGTGGGTCGCGGCGGAATGGTGACACCCCGGAGGATCTTTTTAATCTCATCAGCATCTAAGTCGCGCAAGTCTTGGGATTTTTTATCTGACATGTTTCATCCAACACATTTCATCTGTCGTATCAGTACGGCGTATTAAACCTACCATATCATTTTCCAGTATAGTTCATGCCCTGAGGTTACGATTGAGATACTGATGATCAATTCGTAGTTACGGAGAGGAAAAAACAGGGAATTCTTAAGTTTAATTACCATTTAACTTAATAAATTATCTACTAAGAAAATATCGCGCTGAAAACTCCATGAGCATTAGAAAAATCAACTGGGGAAATGAATAGTCAACCAGACCGTTTCACACTGGGGGTCTGTCCAGATTACCCGATGTCGAACATGGGCAAGCAAAAGTAAGTAATCACCCGGAAGTAGATTTAACGGCTGCTCGCTCCCTTCTATGATCAACTGCGCTGCGCCTTGCAATAACATTACCCACTCGTTCTCATCTTGGTCGTACCAATATCCCTCAGGCGATGTCTGGCCAAATGAAACAATACGTTCGGCACGAAAATTTTGCGCCGCAAACAGTTCGGTAAACTGCTCTTGTGACATATCTAGATTGGAAAATTGGTAAATATTTTTAACATCCATTTATGTCACCGACAGAGAAAATGCATCAATCAAACGCCCAAATACTTGTTGAGCATGGAACGTAATAGCGCCCTTTCGAGTGGTTTGGCCAAAAAATCAGTCATGTTGCGCGCCTTCTCGGAACGCTCAATAACTTGAATATTATGTGCGGTTAACGCCACTATGGGTACCGTATCACGCGCGTTTTTTGCCTCAAATTCGCGGATGAGATCCGTAGACTGAAACCCATCTAAATTCGGCATTTCGCAATCCATAAAGATCAGATCAAAGGGTAGTTCCGCCTGTTGAACGCTGGTGTAGGCTTGCTGCCCATCCTCAACCACAGTCGCTTCAATCCCTAATTTTTTAAGCACGCCGGTAATGACCATGCGATTTACACTATTATCCTCTGCAACGAGGATACGCAACTCCGACATTTTTTTGCGCGAGTGTGCAATTGGCGTATTTTTTTGCCGGCGCTTTTCCTGCTCGCTCTCAAATATCGCGATCTCTTCATTGCTGGCTTTAGGAAAAGTGACAACAAACCAAAATTTCGCGCCTTTGCCAAGTTCGCTTTCCACGCCTATTTGACCGCCAGCCAATTCTATCAGGCGCCGCGCGACTGTTAATCCGAGTCCCGTGCCGCCATATTGCCGGGTATGGCTATTTTGTAATTGAGTGAACGATTTAAAAAGATTGCCCCGATTTTCCTGAGAAATGCCAATACCGGTATCGGTAATAACAAATCGCATCGTGGTGTCATTATCTGTTAATTCTTCTACAGTCATCGTAACTTTGACTTTACCGCCCTCGGTAAACTTAATGGCATTGTCCACCAGATTGGTCAAGACAGTATAAAAGAGTTTGGCATCGCCAATGATGTAGCGCGGCGCGGTACGGTCTAGCTCTACATAAAGCCAAATATTTTTATTCTCGGCAAAAGATGCATAATCATTTTCGACGCGCTCTATCACTTTTTGAATGCTAAAGACCACATAATCAACTTCCATTTTGTTAGCTTCAATTTTTGAAAAATCCAAAATGTTATTAATCGTCGACATCAGATTTTTGCCGGACTCTTCAATGGTATCGATATAATTTTGCTGCCGATCATTGAGTGAGGTTTCCTTTAATAAATGAGTCACCCCCAGTAAACCGCTCATTGGCGTTCGAATCTCATGGGTCATCTGCGCTAGAAATCGACTTTTGGCGGCATTTTGGACCTGAGCCCTAATGGCGGATTGTTCAGATTCAGCCTTTTCATTGCGCAGTGCATTGATGTGATCCGACAAACCAAATGACAATAAAATCAACATAATCGCGATACCGACCAGTGGCAGCAACAGTATTTGTTCGGAGTGTTGGATAATGCCGGTCGCGACAAAAAGATGTATTACCCCCGCCACCATCAGCACAGCATTCGCCAAAAAATAAATTTTAGCGGGTCTATAGCCTGCTTTAATACTCAGTATGCAACCGGTAAATTGCAAACTGATCATCACGATTGCCGCTGGTGCCATTGCTATAGCGATGGTGTAGTAATGTGTGAAAATGGCGAGTGGCAAACACACGACAATCAGATACACCAAAATAAAATACATCCAGCGATCAAAACGCGGCATGCGTTCTTTTGTGGAAAGATAAACTCTGAAAAAATGACAACCCATATACATTGAAAACACAGCAAACACTGGCGTGGATATTTCATTCCAATCAACAAAATTCGGCCATAAAAAATAGGGATAACCCATGTTAGAGGTGTAATAAAATATTTGGGTAAAAATAAACACTACCAGATGCAAATAATTTTTATTCTTGGTCGTGCGGTACAAGAATAAGTTGTAGATGAATAACCCCACCAATATGCCCAATAAAAGTCCCTCGGCCAACTTGATAGTGCTCAGATATTCGTAATATTTGTCGCTGGTAAACAGGTTCAGTGGTGTGTAAACCGACGAACTGCTGGTTGATCTGGAATAGACTCTGACCTTCTCGCCAGGAGCCATTTGCACCGGAAACGCCAGGACATTCAAGCGAATTTTTCTTGCCGATAATCGGTGAGAACTTCCGCCCACCCATGATTGATATGCGCCGTTGCGCAGCCAATACAATTGAAAACTACTGAGCAATGGATTGGCCATTTCCAGTATAATGTCGACATCGGTGTCCGTGGTATTTTCAATAACAAACGTTAGCCACACGGCAGATTCAATAAGACCAAAATCATTCGGTGTCCCAACCACTGGATAATGGCTGAATTCTTTCTCGCTTAATTGGGCAATTTCTTCCACCGTGAGAGCGGCAGTTTCATCCACATAATATTTAATAAAAGGCGCCAGCTGATCGTGCTGATAATCTGAAGTGAGCTGGTAAACTTCGCCCTGATAAGCAGTATTAATTGTTTCGGCACGGACCGCTGTACTTTTCAAAAAACAACTAAACAACGGTAACAAAAAGCCAAATGCAAAGCCAATGAAGGCAATTATGCTCTTCTTGAACAAACTACTTAGTTTTTCGAAACAGCGAGCGTTCACGGAATTTTTAATACCTCGCATAAAACATTGCGTAATTTCATCAAAGATATGGGCTTAGAAATGTGCGCGTTCATGCCTACATCGACACTCTGCTGTATATGCTCAGGCAAGGCATGGGCCGACACAGCAATAATGGGTACACTTTCCCTGCCATACTCTTTTTCTATTTTACGAATAGCTTCAGTCGCCCTGTAGCCATCTAACTTCGGCATTTCACAGTCCATTAGAATTGCATCAAATTTGCCAATGTTTTGTCGAAAGGTTTCCACTACTTCAATACCATTCTTCGCAAGCTGAGGGGAGACACGCAGCTTGTTGAGCATACCCATAATGACTTTTTGATTAATGGGATTGTCTTCGGCGACAAGTACATTATAGGTATCTTGCCCATTTTCACTCGAGAGGTAAATTTTGGTGTCCATCGTGTTGGATCGACTGATAATTTTTTCCTCGCCACTGACACTTTTCAGCAAATTAATCAGATCATTACGCAATACACTTACCGCTGGTGGCACAGGTGTTTGCAAATCTATTAGACCAATAGCAGGAATGTCTTCGTCTCGTTTCTGGACTTCTTGTTTCTGGACCACTGAATTATATTTTACGTAGAGACTATCTCGTGTGGGCTCCAGTGATTTCAAACAGGTTATGCAATCTGACACGGAAATATTGCCAATGCCAACGCCGATACAAACTATATCAACCCGGTTATCTCTGGTCATTCGTTCACGAACCAGGGAGAGCGCTGCTTCGCCACTTACCGTGTAATCTACACTCATACCCCAAGCGATTGCTTGTTCAGTAACGAAATTAACAAATGAGACATTACTGTCGATCAACAAGAGGTGACGCCCTTGCAGTACCTCAACTTTTTCAACGCCATTCGCTAAACTAAGATCTTTATCCGGTTTAAAGGGCGCGGTAAAGTAAAAATCCGAACCTATATTAGGAGTACTCTTTACTCCCAAATCACCACCCATCATTTCGATCAGTTGCTTTGAAATAGACAACCCAAGCCCAGTTCCACCATACTGTGATGCAGTCCCTTTACCGGCCTGAACGTAGGACGCGAATAATTTTTTCTGTTGCTCATACGTAATGCCGATGCCAGTATCCTTGACGTGAAATTGAATAAAACATTCATTGTCCATCGTCGTATCCAATTCACTGACATAGACGGTCACTTCCCCAGCTTGCGTGAATTTCAATGAATTACCAATTAAATTCAGCAGCACTTGACGTAAGCGCAGTGGGTCGCCAATCAGTCGCGTAGGTGTTCCAGGTTTAATACTACAGATAAATCGCAGATTTTTACTGTCCGCCGTTAACGCAAATACCTCAGCGCAATCAACCAGGACTGTTTCTAAATCAAAGGCAATATCAACCAACTGAACCTTGCCTTCTTCAATGTTGGTGAAATCGAGTATATCATTAATGATTGTGAGTAACGCCTGACCTGAATTATTTATCACGCCCACATAATGTTTCTGCGCTGGATCTAATTCTGTATCATTAAGCAATTCAGTGGTCCCCAGCACACCGTTCATGGGCGTGCGAATTTCGTGGCTCATGCGCGCGAGAAAATGACTTTTCTCTTCATTTTCCGTCTCTGCTCGTACGGCTTGTTTGCGCGACTCATTTCTTTCTTCGGCGAATACGTTAACTCTTTCAGCCAGCCCCAACGAAAGCACTATGAGTAACAACATATCGGCGTTGGTGATCAACATGAGCAACCATATGTCGGCAGAAATAAATCCGGCAATAATTAAAAACTGCGACAGACCGGCGATAATAAGCAGCAAGGTTGCGACTAAATAAGCTCGCGCCGGACTGAACCCCTGATAAACTCGAATGCCGCCAGCAACGATATAAAGTGCGGCAATAACAAACGCCACCGGTGTATAGATCATTTGAAAGGTCGAGACCCTAAGATGAAAACAAATCAGATAAGTACACAGCGCGGTATAGCCAATAAAAAATTTAATGCATTTATCTATTTTGGGTAAATACTTGGGCAATTCGAGATACACGCGAGAAAACCAAGCGTGCGCCATAACGACCAACAGCGGTGAAAAACTGTGAGAGATGTTGTTCCACATGATCGCTTTGGGCCAAAACTGTTGCAGATAGTTGTTGTGTACGGCGGAGGAAACTATCATGAGTGCTGCCAACACAATATAGGACAAATAGCCTTGCGCTCTGGTATTGAGATAGACCATGGCATTGTAAGCCAGCAAACCAAACATAATTCCCAATACCATGCCATTGATGACCTGCCGAAAAAACACTTCTTCGTAATAGGCTTCTCCGGTGTAGATAGCGATGGGGAATGTGGATGAACGCAAACTCTTAGCGCGGATAAAAACCTTAAACTCTTTTGCCGCAGGCAATTTTATCTGGACTATATGGGAGAAGGTTTTAATGGTTCTTTGGTCGAATGGTATTTCGTTGCCAACCAAAAAGTTTTTATATAATTTACCGAGGCTTTGGTTTGCAGGATTCTCATTGCCGTAACCCTGGTTACTAAAACGTTCGCTAGCAAAACTCTTATCATAATTGCCGTCAGAAGAGCTATCGATGAAATAAATTTCACCGCTATCGAGAATTGGGTTGGTAAGTTCCAGGACAATTTTAATTTCTGCAGCAGAAATATTTTTAACGCTGAAGTGCAACCAGAAGGTCGACCTGCTGGCACCAAAATTCGTATGCGCATTGGGATTTTTGTATGCCATAAACGTTGCTTCACTTAACTGCGCGCGAAGCACATCTGATAACACAAGATGCCCCGTGTTATCTTCCAAATAAGTGATGTAGGGAGCCAGATGGTAAACCCGCGAACCCTGGTCAATATCAACAACCTGTTGTGTTGAAGACGACACATCTGCGGCCGACAATGCTGAGGAAAAAACGAATATCAACATTAACCACAGGAGGTTCGACTTTTTAAACCTCGGCATGTTGAATTACTGCCCTCCAGAGCATTCTAAGTTCCCGATTTTAGTAGCGATTTTAAAACCCATATGTAATGAGTTTAGCCGTGAAAAGCGCTAAATTGAAACTGAGCGGACCAATTACACCAGGGTAAAAAGTTCTACCGCAGATTTGACATGTTGATAGAAGCGTCACAAAACCAATTCGCAATTAACACTGGTTTCGTTGGTAAGGCTTTTGATCTTAATAAATGATATTTTAACGAAAGCGAGTAAGGAAAATAATTCAAAGCAGATTTTGCAATAAGATTACTCTTCTAATAATTCTCCATTCAACCATTACTGTACAATCATGATGGCTCCGCCAATCACCATAATGACCTATTTCAAGCTAAGAGCGTCTAACAAAATAAACCTAACTTCACCGTCATTCCCGCGAAGGCGGGAATCTAGTATCGTAATGCCTGCATAACTGGATTCCCGCCTTCGCGGGAATGACGATCAATGCAGAATTGTTTCATTGAGTTAGATGCTCTAAATAATTCTACTCCTCGAACAATGACAACTGCGCTGGCGATCCACCGCCGTTTAGATCGATGAACCTTACGCCAATGCCTAGCAGCCGAACGGCTTTGTTACCGCGCTCATGCGCCTGGCGGCAAAGTTCTTTAAAATTATGCAGTGTCAGGTCATTGCCAACTCGCTCTAGAGTAGTAGCGGAAAAATCAGAAAATTTTAATTTGACGAAGATTTTGTGTATCAAGTAACGTTCGTCCACGCGGCGCAAGCGAGATTTCAATTGAATAAAAAGCTCTGGCATTTGTTCCAAGCAGTGATCGAGGAGATCGAGATCTTTCGCGTAGGTACGCTCCACACTAAGTGATTTGCGAATATGTTGGGTTTCAACGGGCCTTTCATCAAACCCGCGCGCGAGTTCATACAAGCGTCGACCAAAGCGGCCGAATTTTTCGGTCAGTTCATAAATAGAATATTTTTCGAGATCACCACAGGTTTCAATGCCTACCGTTCGCAATTTTTGTGCGGTCACTTTGCCGACACCAAATATTTTTGTCACCGGTAAATGAAAAACAAATTGGGTAACATCTTCGGGCCGAATAACTTTAATGCCATCCGGCTTATTCCAATCACTGGCGATCTTGGCGAGATACTTATTCGGTGCGACTCCCGCAGATAAGGTAATGCCGACTTCATCCTTCACCCGTCGTCGAATATCTTCGGCAATTAAGGTCCCACTCCCCTGCAAATAGGTGCTCTCCGTGACATCTAAAAACGCTTCATCCAATGAGAGAGGTTCTACCAAATCTGTATAATTGAAAAAGATTGCCCGAATCTGTTGCGATACACGACGATATTTCTCCATGTTGGTCGGCAGGATCAAGAGGTCAGGACAAAGGCGTTTTGCTGTGACTGATGGCATCGCCGATCTCACGCCAAATTCACGCGCCTCATAATTACAGGTTGAAATCACACCGCGACGATCAGAGGCGCCGCCCACGGCGACGGGGCGGCCACGGAGCAGTGGATCATCTCGCATCTCTACCGAGACATAAAAACAATCGCAATCACAATGGATAATTTTTCTCTGTCGTTGTAGTTGTCGTTGTTCGCCCATCTTTATCCCAGAAGATAAATGCAAAGAATTTCATAACCTGTACATTAAACCAGTAAACAAATGCATCGACAACACCGTAAACAGCTTTCTTACTGTTGCTTCAAGAGCAATTTGTTATACTCTTGTAGCTCGGGTTCAGGGATAGAACTTTTCTCTCCGCCCAAATAGATCTGACGGACGAAATAACAAACACTAGACGCGCAGTAAACAGACGGGCAACAATTATTATAGGTTGAATGACATGACGACTGGTACCTGGGACCCCACTGCGGGAGCCAAAACCGCTAACACCAATGTCGATATCGACATTTTAAAACAGTTCATCCACTACAGTGAAAACGAACAACTTGAACAACTGGCAGACATCATTGAGCCACAGATACAGATGGAACAACGGCCGCTGATGTCGCTCGCAGCGGAGGAGTGGCAAACCCTGGGCGAAACTTTTAGTGAAGATCAACTCCGTCACTTAATACGTTTTTTTACACGCGCTGAAATGTTGTTAGCCAGTTGGGATGCTGGGAGTAAATCGCCGGTCATTGCCTTAGTAAAAATTCTGAAAAATAAAGGTGCTGCACTGGATAAAGATTTCATCCTCTGGATCAAGCACAACACAACCAATCGATATTTGCCCCATGGACCGCTTTAGTTTAGAAAATAAACACATCCAATTCACTAAATAGGGAGACGATAATGTTGATATGCAGAAAAATTATTTTGTCATCTGTCATCACGCTTTTCATCACGCTGCAACTCTCGGGGTGTGAAGTTTTATTAATTGGCGGTGCCGCTGCCGGCGGCTATTATGTTGGTGAAGATGAGCGCCCCGCCACTGTTGTCGCCGCAGACTCTTTGGTGACATCCAGTGTAAAGACTGCGCTGTTTAAAGATCCTGATATCAAAGCACTCAATATTGATGTCGACACCTATAAGGGCGCCGTTACCTTGACTGGCCATGTTGCAGAAGCTTCATTAATCAAAAAAGCCACGAATTTAGCTAAATCACAAGAAGGAGTGCAATCGGTGAAATCGCGCTTGATTGTCATTCCGGCCAAAAAATGATGGCTGATAGGGTTTTTAGCAGACATAGTTTTTAGCATTTAGTCTTGCAGATTACAGTGCTCACGTGATGTTTCATTTGCTCGATATTTTTCTCGCTTAATCATTTTTTTGGCAAAAAATAAAAATAGTACTTATAATTATTCTTCAATCAGTTGTTTTTATAAATTAGTCGCTCCCAAACAGTTCTGCAGTAAAACCCAGCAAGTCATTAATCCAATTCATTTTCAATAGGGAATATATTATGGCAGCAGCGAAGAAAGCCAGTAACACGATCGGATCCATTCAAAAGGAAATCGATAAACTGACCGCTCAACTCGTTAAAGAAAAAGCAAAACAACTGACCAATGCGGAAAAAACTTTGGCTCAAGCCACCAAAAATGCTGCGCAGGTTTCTGCAAAACTCAGCGCAGGAAAAGGCAAGAAAAATCCCGCCGACAAAGCAACCGTGGCGAAAGCAGCCCAGGCAGCTGACGCCGCCAAAGTAGCGGTAAACTCTGCCAAACAAGCCCTTGCTAAATTAAGCAGCGCAGCCAAAGCCGATGCAGCAGCGCAAAAAGCTGTAGCAGCTTACGAGAAAGAAATTGCCAAAAAAGCCGCAGTTGAGGCGAAAAAACAGGCAGAGACAACGAAGGCCAACGCAAAAAAACAAGCGGTAAAAGACCAAGCGGCAGCTAAGAAAGCCGCGAAGAAAAAACCAGCTTCCAAAAAAGCCGCCACCAAAACTAAAACTGCCGCAAAGAAAAAAGCGACCGGCGCTAAGAAAGCAAACGCTAAAAAGAACACTAAATCCAATGCCAGTGCTTCAGCTGTCGCCATTGTTAGCAACGAGAGCGAAGCGACAGTGCCAACTACAGAAGCGGAAACCATGCACTAGAACCGTGCCAGTCAATAGTACTCAGCGCGGGTAGCGGTTATCCAAAAAACCACTGCACAAGTCTTACAGAAAAGTCTTCAAATGCTTTAAATAAAAAAACCCAGTTGATCTGGGTTTTTTTATTCGACCTTGTTTTTAAATTAAGGGTTTTTAATTTAAGGATTTTTAAATTAGCGCATTTTATCGTGCCGAAATATTCATGTGGATCGCCTCACTCTCATAATCCACTTCACAAATAGCACGTTGTTTACGTACAAGACCATAAGGGCCAGCAATATCAAAATCAATCAGGAATTTAGCGAGTCCGTTTTTTACCGCATTCGGTTCATGATTATATTCATCTATAACTTTAACACCCTGCATCTTATTGGTCCGCTCACGAAACTCAATTGCGCAGCGTTTCCAGCTTTTAGAAATCGTCGCGAGGTCATCCACCTTGCTGAGTTGCGATAGGCTCTTTTTACTTTCAGCATCCAAATCTATCAATTGACCACTGATCACATTATAGATGAGTGGATAAGTTGCACCGGATTCACTTCTACAGACCAATTTAAAAACTGGACTTGCTATTGTCGAACGATCTTCAGAAATACTCCCAGAGATTGCTTTGACGCATTTTGGCGTGGCTTCCGCCGTCAACACCGCTGTTTCTAATGAAGGCATCAGCGCTGAATAACTCCCCGGCAACCAGAAGTTACCTTGCAGCGCGGCAATTGATGAATTGGAGAACAAAAAAAGAAGAAGCGCAAAGCGTTTTGTACTAAACATCACAGACAACCACCCACCTACACTAAAGACCCAAGCTGATTTTTAAAAAGTATAGGTCATCAATTATCGTTCTGTGAATAGAATCATTGCACTTTGTGAGTTTAATTTTTTCGAAAAATTAGCGTTCTTAGATCTTCAAATTCTTGTAACTGGACGGCGAGTAACACTGAACAAATTCGTAATAAAACAATTCAGCCCACTCGATTTTTTTAGTATTAGATGGCTGTCTAATGTATGCCAACTAAATGGAAAAAAGTCTTTCCTTAGTGGCAATTATCGCGCGGTGTAACTTGCAATAGCTGATCGATAATCGGAATTGATCTATCGCGTAAGCTTTTTACCTCGCCGTTACAGCTAATTGCTTCTTTCCTTTATAATAGTTCGATGAGGAGCAACGCCCATGCCAATGGACTGAAGTTTTTCAATTCAGGCGCGTGATCTGCATCAAGTTTCTGAGATACATTTATTCTCTCTACTTATTCTGCGTGCAATTAAGGATCGGACTTAAATGTTCTGGGTGAGACGGATTGGCAAACTGCGCGGACCTCGCATCACTGTTCCCAGGGGTGCACTTGCCAACGGCTCTAATAGATGTAAATTAGGCAGACGCTCAATCAATATTTTAATCGCAATCTGTAATTGTCGTTTGGCCAAATGTAGTCCTGGGCAGCGACGCTGACCAGTGCCAAAAGTTAACGCTTTCGTACAATCACGGCCGATAATAAATTTATCAGGTTCAGCAAAAATTTTCGGGTCGCGATTGCCGGCAGCTATGGCTAACAACACAATCGAATTCGCCGGAATCGTCACGTCCGCAATTCGACAATCGCTAATGGTCGACGAAGTTCGAGGAAGAATAGCCACCGGCGATTCAAAACGTAATAACTCATCGACCGCCAAGGGGATTTCTGCTGGGTTCTCAATGATTCGTTGCCAAGCGCCAGGTGTTGTTTGCAACGCCCAAATAAGACTGCCAAGTGCATCATGCGTCGTGGCAGCCCCCGCGGAAAACATCAATTTAACCGTCGCGAAAAGTTCTTCCAATGAAAATCGCTCGCCATCGACCTCGGCCCTTAATAAGTCAGATATTATGTCGTCACCAGGGCTGATTCGACGCTCATCCAACACCGGAGCCAAATAACGCGACATCTCATCGGAGCAACGCTGGGCGTTTAACGGATCTTTAGCGAAACTTAATATGCCTCCTGCCCAGTTAAAAAACTTTTCCTCTGCTTCCGGCGGAATGCCTAACAACCGAGTAATCACTAAGTAGGGTAGTCGCTGCGTAAACGCGGTAACCAAATCAACTCCTGCTCGCTGCGAAAATGAATCGATGATCTCATTGACCAATTTTGATAACACCGATTCTTCATGCTGCTTAATGGCATTGACGCGAAATCCAGGCGTCGCCATTTTGCGATAAAATTGATGATCAGCTCCAGATCGTGTTTGAAACGTCTGGCCAATTAAAGGTTCCAGAAACATTTTATAGATGTCGGCAGGTGGAAAAGATTCCTCATCTCGAAAGGCTGCGAGGATGGTCGAGTAATCCGTTATCAACCACGCAGGCAGGCCAAGAAAACGCACAGCGGTTACCGGTTTAGTATTATTAAGCCGACGCAAATACTGATGTAGCTCATCTCCGGCAAAAGTCTGCAACGCAATATCAATGGTAGCGTCTGGTAAATCGGCCGTACTATCCAAATGTTGCTTCACCGTTCTCTCCTCAAGTCTAACAACTGCCCGAAATAAGACGCATGTCTCACAAGGTACTGCACTCTCGAACCACCTGTCAAGACATATGTCTCATGTATGAAATGAGGAGTTACAAAATATTAGGTTAAGCTGGCGAGTCTCGAATGAATTCGTCTTTGCAGAACTCAATTTTGAAGGGCTAAGTTTTGAGGAACCCAGATTTGAAGAGCAAAGTTTGGCTAAGCTAAATTTTGATGAACTAAGTTTTGATGAACTAATTTTTGATTAACACTGCGATAATTAAGTAGCTGCCGTTAAAATGCTGGGATCAATTGACGGGGCTTCTTTGAAATTAGGCGTGGTGGCGTCTTTGAGGGTAGGAATTTTATTCCAACTCACCAATATTTTTGCCAATACCATGCCCTGTGCTTGTAAACACTTAAGTTCGTCTTTAGTGCCTTTTTGGCCACGAAAAATAGGCACTTTTCTGAGGATTTGCGCCATTGTGGAATTGGGCACTTGCATGCGAGCAAGTTCGAGTTTCCAGCGAATATTATTGACGATCATCCGAAACAGCACGAGTTTAGTTGGCAAGTTCAGTCCGCCGACACCATCCAATCCCAGACGTTGTAGATCTATACCGACCAAGACAATTTCTTTCGACGCAGGGTCAGCCACAATAGTAGAAAACCGTTGATTGCCGAGAAACATTGCGGTATCGCCAACGATTTCGCCGGGACCAACATGACTGATTTTCTCCGCATCAGTAAGTTTGCTGGCAATCATCGACGTCTCGCCAGCATAAACCAACAAGCTACCGCGAGAGACAAAAAAGAATCCGATACCTTGATCCCCAGCGCGCCACAACATCTCGCCCGGTTTATAAGAATAAAGTTTTGATTTTGAGAGGAGAAGCTCATATTGCCAAGGGTCGGCTTTTTCAATCTCGCGGAAAAACGTAATGCCTGACAAATAGCGATCAGCTTCGTGCTTCCCTAGCGCAAACATTTCTCTGGTTTCCATGACCTTCGACCTATCCCTGAGTACTTATTATGAGTACTTATCATGAGTCTTACAGAAGCTATCACCTGTGTGCGCTACTAAAAATTGAGAATACAAAAACTCAACTAAAGTAGGACTAAATTCTCACAAGTAATAATTAGCTGAAACCAAAGTATTGTACAGTAATTGGATCACATCATTCAGTCTAATCGCTAAATTTTTTCTCTACGTCGAGAAATTCTACGCAACGAGGATAGAGGCGGATCAACTGATAAATAACAAATTTGCCAGTTCCGGTTTTTTCTCGATCGAGTCATAACCAGAATTTGCTCCGCATTCACTGTCCTAGATGAACAAAGATGATGAAAGTGTCGCATTGCGAAGTCCAAAACCGTACTCAATATTTGCCTGCTGATTGGACTCAAGCAATACCTGCAACGGCTCTTTCAATGCAGCCAAAAGCATGTACTTATTGGAAACTAACCGTATGGTTTTAAAGAAAAAACTTGAATCCGCCGCGCGTTGAGGTAAAGTTAAAGCACAGTTTGCGTGACAGCAGATGAAACTGCGTGGCTGTTGAGAATAGGCTTTAGTCTAATCAATTTTTTGCCTATCGCAAACTGCGATAGAAGAACCCAAGAGAATAGCGCGATAGAACATAACCAATTGCCGAATAAAAAAAATAACTTGAAAATTTTTCTCTGGCATTAAACGGTACAACGGATATCTTCTATAATAAAAACAACTACTAGGAGATTTGCGGCAGGTTTGAGGATAAATGTCCGCTAACCGACATTAACCGAAGTTTTCTAGGAACGAGGATTTCACTCTCATGTTTCACTCAGGCTCAGGAAAAGAGAGCCATAAAAGTGGTGGGATATAGCATTTCAATATTGAGCAGCATTTCAATATAGGGAAGCACTGAGATAGAGAGGCACTGAGGGAAATGGCACAGTGGAATTAAATAACAATGATCTTGTGCGAGTAGACGTCGAGAAACTAAAAAATTGGATAACCGCAAGCAAGGATCTCCTTAGAATTAAGACCATGAAAAAACTTTGTATTGTTATTCTGAGCCTCGTTATTTCCTCCTTCAGCAGGGCAGCGGAAAATGACCTGGTGCTGAACGGTATATCGGTTTTCTCACGCCTCAACACAGATTTTTATATTGGTGCCTTGTACCTGCCCAATACCAATAGCAACCCTGAAAATATCATCGATCAAGCCGGCATGCAAAAGATGGAAATCCGGGTGCTGTTAAAGCGACTGTCGACCCGAAAATTTTCCGAACTCTGGTATGAAGGCATCAGTATTAACAATCCTGCAGCGCTGGTTGAAGCTTCGCAAAAAGATATTTTGGAGTTTACCAACGTTATAAAAGATCTGCTGACCACCGGCGATAAAATCACGATCCTCCGCGAGGACGATGGCTCTACAGAAGTGCGCATCAATGACGTGAACTTGTTGGAAATCACCAATAGAGAATTCTATGGTATGTTGCTGCGCTCCTGGATTGGCAACCGCCCTCCTTCCACCGAATTTAAAAATGAAATCCTCACACTCACACAACGCTCAACTGCGCTTGGTCGATTTAAAGCACTCAC
>OBEQ010333555.1_pt1 | contig 19161 bp, 14 predicted proteins | sample 1670901 | NCBI WGS metagenome assembly OBEQ01 (sample SAMEA104232315, study PRJEB22302) | groundwater metagenome | biome: forest; feature: aquifer; material: groundwater | place: USA | collected 2011-08-07 | depth 5.4 m
CATCAAGGCGGCGCCCGATAAGCCCGTCGACATCCTCCAGTTCCGTGAAGAGTCCGACATCGCCGAGGTGGAAGCCAACAAGCGCATCACCGCGGCCCTGCGCGTCTTCATCGGCGCCATCGCCGAAGGCAGCACCACCGTCGAGAAGATCGACAAGACCGTCCTTGATCAACAGATCGCGGCCATCGACGAAAAGATTTCGTCGCAGCTGGACGCCATTCTGCACCATCCGGATTTCCAGAAGCTGGAATCGTCCTGGAAGGGGCTGAAGTTCCTGGTCGACCGGACCGACTTCCGCAAGAACATCAAGATCGAGGTTCTCGACATCTCCAGGCAAGCCCTGCTCGAAGACTTAGAAGATTCCCCCGAGACGATCCAGACGGGTATGTACAAGCATATCTACACCCAGGAATACGACACCCCGGGCGGCGAGCCCGTGGGCGCCATCATTTCCAATTACGAGTTCACGTCCAAGCCCCAGGACGTCAGCCTTCTGCAGAACGTGTCGAAGATCTCCGCTTCCGCACATTGCCCGTTCATCGGCTCGGTCGGCGCCCAGTTCTTCAACCGCAAGAACGCCAGTGAACTCCCGGCCATCGAAGACCTGTCCAACTACATGGAACGCGCCGAATACCTAAAGTGGAAAGCCTTCCGCGAATCGGAAGACTCCCGCTACGTCGGCCTCGTCCTCCCCCGCTTCCTGCTCCGTCTTCCCTATGGCCCGGACACCATCCCGGTCAAGGAATTCGTGTACAAGGAAAAGGTCACGGGCGATCAGCATGACAAGTACCTTTGGGGAAACGCCACGTTCTCCCTGGCGGCGAACCTGTCCCGCGCCTTCGCCGAAAACGGCTGGTGCGTAGGCATCCGCGGTCCCGAGGCGGGCGGCAAGGTCGAAGACCTTCCCATCCACCTGTACGACGTGGGCAAGGGCAACCAGATGAAGATTCCTACGGAAATCCTCATCCCGGAAACCCGCGAGTTCGAGTTCGCGAACCAGGGCTTCATCCCGCTCTCGTTCTACAAGAACCGGAACTATGCGTGCTTCTTCTCGGCCAACTCGGCCCAGAAGCCCCAGCTGTACGATGACCCGAACGTCACCGCCAACAGCCGCATCAACTCGCGTCTGCCCTACATCTTCCTCAGCTCCCGCCTGGCCCATTACCTCAAGGTGATCCAGCGCGAGAACATCGGCGCCACCAAGAGCGCGTCGGTGCTGCAGGACGAGCTGAACAACTGGCTCAAGAACCTGGTCACGGAAATGAAGAACCCGAGCCCTGCCGTGGCCGCCCAGCGCCCGCTGAGCGCCGCCCAGGTCACGGTCGCGGAAATCGCCGACAACCCCGGCTTCTACCGGGTGACGATGGCCGTAAGCCCGCATTTCCAGGTCGAAGGCATCGATGTGAACCTGCAGATGGTTTCCCAGATGCCGAAGGGCAAGTAAGACTCAGTCGTCGTTGGTTCTAGTGTTGAAGGCGCTTCCTCTGGGGGCGCCTTTTTTTATTGCTTGGTTTTGATGGTGGTCTGCGGGCCGGGATGTGCGGGTTCCGGCGTGAACTTCGCTCGCCGATGGATTAGGTCGATGGCGTCCTGGATGCGCGTATGCCCGCAATCCTGGGCTTTGTCGCTCGCCGGGCAGCGGGCTTTCAACCCATGGTTTCAAAACGCGCATCCAGGACTTTTCCGCTCGTAATACGCCGGAACCCGCACATCCCATCCCGCCCTCCGCAGCAAAAATGCACAAAACAACGGCCACGTGGAAAGCATTCACCCACGGTCAGTCCGGCTTGCCCTTGGGCGAATCTGGTTTGGCGTTGAAGAAAAACGAAGAGAAGTCCCACAACTCCTTTTCGTTTGGCGTTCCCTGGCGCCCCGTCTTCGCATTTCCCACGACCCACTAACCCGACCCACGTCTTTCCCCACGAACCAGAACAGGTGGGGCCATATTGATGCATGATGCCCCACTCCGTGTTGTCTCCGCGGCCTACCGAAGGGCCCTCCGAGGCCGATTTCATGCGGGCTTCCGCCGGCCGCAGGGGCTGGTGGGGCCGGGGCGTGTTTCCGGCGCGTTACAAGCGGAGGGCCGTCTGGAGAAGGGTGGAAAACTACAGGGAATCGATAGGGCGCGCGCCCGGCGCGTGACTCAATGCGGAATGCGCGCCCGTGCCCTTCTCCAGACGGCCCATCGATTTCATTAGTGGTCTAGCGCCGTCCGCGCCGGAAACACGCCCCGGCCCCACCCGCAGACAACGTCCCGTGGAAAACCGCAACGTAAGCGGCACAAGATTGCCCCGCCGTTGGCCCGCGCCGCCCATTCGCACACCAAGGGGGGATCATTCATCACACTTATGCCCCCCATGTGATGCCCGACACAGACCTTATTTCGCCAGGAGATTAACTTATAAGCGTATGACAAGGAAGTGCTATATTTCTGCATACGAGAAACCCTCTCACTCACTAGAAGGAGTATTAAAATGGCGTTGAATGCATACCTCAAGCTCAAGGGCCAGAAGTCCGGAGAAATCAAAGGCTCCGTGACCCAGAAGGGTCGCGAAGGCAAGATCATGGTGATCGCCGTATCCCATGAAATCATCTCCCCCCGTGATGCCGCTTCGGGCCTGCCAACCGGCAAGCGCATGCACAAGCCCTTCGTGATCACGAAGGAACTGGACAAATCCTCCCCCCTTCTGTACAACGTGCTCGTGAACAACGAGAACCTGACGGAATGGGAACTGCATTTCTGGACCCCGTCCGCTACGGGCGCCGAGAAGCAGCATTACACCATCAAGCTGACCAACGCGAACATCGCGTCGATCGACTTCCGCATGGCCAACAACAAGCACCCGGACCTGATGAAGTTCTCCGAGTACGAAGAGGTTGCGTTCACGTACCAGAAGATCGAGTGGACCTGGGTCGACGGCGGCATCACCGCCCTGGACGACTGGGAATCCCCCGTTCACGGCTAATCGTTCTCATTCAACGCCCGGGGGGTTTCCCCCGACAAGGCCGGGGGAAACCCCGGCCTTTTGTATTTTCCGGCGCTGAGGAAACGCGGATTTCGGGGTCCAGGCGGAACGGCGAAATCCGCGGTCCGGCCGGTTCCGCGAAACCGTGGTCCAGGCGGAAGACCCGCCCCCCTTATTTTCTACGTTTTGATCCATGGCGGGTCCTCGATCCCTTCTCCCCGAAAGCCTTTTCGAAAAGCTTGCGGACCAATATGCCGACGGAACCCCGATTAGCGCGGTTCCCCAGGAATACCGGCGGGCGAAAAGCATCGCCGATCATCTGTGGCGCATGTTCAATACGCGCCAAGGCGCCCTCCCCCATCTTCCCGAGTACGGACTTCCGGACATCAGCGAAATCTACCGTAAGCTGCCGGCCAGCATCAAGGATTTGGAAACCACCATCCTCGCCCTGGTGTCCAAGTACGAGCCACGGTTGGAGCGCGTGCGTATCCGGCCTTTGCCCACCCTGCCGAACGAATTCCGCCTGAGCTTCGAGCTCAGCGCCAGCGTCAAGGGCGGGGACCGCATTTCCTTCCAGACCAGTTTCACCACCACCGGCGAAACCCATGTCCAGCCCTTGAAGGCCAGGACGTGAGGGCGCGCGGACCGGAGGCCTGATGTCCGACTTCGAAAAATTCTACGAAGAAGAGATGCGCTTCCTGATGGAGGGCGGCCAGGAATTCGCCGAGGCCTTCCCGGAACGCGCGCGTTACCTCAACATCACCACCATCGAGGATCGCGACCCGTACGTGGAGCGGCTGTTCGAAGGCTTCGCCTTTCTCTCCGGACGCATCCGCCAGAAGCTGGAAGACGACTTTCCCGAATTCTCGCAGAACCTGATGGAGATGGTGGATCCGGCCTTCCTGCGCTGCATCCCCTCTTTGGCGATGCTGCAGATCGCCTACCGCGCCAACATGCTTCCCAAGCCCTACCTGATTCCCAAGGGCACCCTGTTCCTGTCCAACCCGGTGGGCGCGGACATGGCCATCTGCCGCTTCCAGAGCACCCAGGACGTGACTTTGTTCCCGTTCACGCTTTCCGGAGCCGAGGCGCTGCACCATCCAGTGCTGGGCGAAGGCTTCCGCTTGTCCTTCCAGATGGATCCGGGAGCGGATCCGGCGCAGTTGGAAATCCCGGAGCTGGCGATCTACCTTCATGGGGAACGGCCGGTGGGCTATTTCCTGCATCATTATTTCACCGATAAGATTTCCCAGGTGATTCTGGAAGGCGAAGGCTATTCCAAGTCGCTGGGCGGCCAGGAGCTGGTCGCGCCGGGCGGCTTCGGCGAAAATGAAAACCTGCTGCCGCATCTCGACAATTCCTTCGAGGGCAGCCGCTTTCTCCAGGAGTTCTTCGCCTTCGAAGAGAAGTTCCGCTTCATCCGCGTCAAGGGTTTGGGCAAGGTCACGGAGATGCCGGACTACAGCCGCTTCAGCGTATGCTTCTTCTTCAAGGAGGCCATCCCCGAAGGCAAACGCATCAAGCCGGACAACTTCCGCCTGTACGCGACCCCGGTGGTGAACCTGTTCCAGACCCAAGGCGAACCGGTCAATCTCAACCACAAGCATTTCGAATACCCGCTCTACGCGGACACCCGTAGGCGCATGGAGATCTACGAAGTGCAGTCCGTGATCGGCATCGACAAGAATACCGGGGCCCAGCGGCCCTTCCACAAGTTCAACGACTTCCGCCACCAGATATTGGCGAAGGGCGGCGAGGCCGAGGACTCCTTCTTCCAGGTGCGCCAGGAAATGCAGGGCAAGAACCGCTTCCAGACCTATCTGTCCGTGGGTACCCACAAGAAGGTGGAATCGATTTCGGAGGAGTTCCTGTCCGTGACCATCATGGCCACCAACGGCACCATCCCGCGCGAGGAGATCCTGGAGAACGGCATTGTAAACCCGTCCGCGGGCTTCCCAACCTTCAGCCACTTTTCCAACTTCACGCGGCCCACGGTTCCGGTCTATCCGCCCAAGTCCGATCATTACCTGTGGTACGTGCTCTCGCACATGAACATGAACTACCGGTCCCTGTGCCAGAAGGGCAACCTGAAGGAAATCCTGTCGCTGTACGATTGGACCCACAGCGCCGTGAACCGCAAGCTGATCGAAGGCGTGTTGGGGGCGACGGCGGCAAAGCGCAACTTCCTGCTGGAGGCGCAGGTGGTGTCCGGCGCGGAAATCACCGTGGAGATACGCGACGGCGCGTTCTCGGAAGCGGGCGAACTGCATATCTTCGGCCGCGTGCTGCTGGAGTTCTTCACCCAATACGCGTCCATCAACCATCTGGTGTCCTTGAAGGTCGCGCTCCAGCCCTCGGGCAAGAGCTTCACCTTGGCCCCGCGGGAAGGCCGATGCCACTTAATCTGAACCGCTTCATCCTCAAGGACGGCACCGACCTGAATTTCTTCCAGGCGGTCTACCTTTTGGAGCGCCTTTTCCACGACAAGGGCAAACTCGGGACCGGGGACGACATGCGTTCCGAGCCGATCCGCTTTGAGACCCTGAACAGCCTGGCCTTCCCGGCCGCCGAGGTCGCCGCGGTGCTGCCGCCCTTGTCTTTCCGCCATCAGGCGGAAATGCTCGAGACCGCCAAGCGCGGCGACGAGCCCCCGGAGGACATTGATTCCCTGCCGTCCCTGCGCGAGATGCTCAAGTCCGGCATCGGTCCCTTGCGGATGTCCGTCACCTTCATGGGGCTCTATGGGGTATCGTCCCCGTTACCCTCGTATTTCACCGACCCCATCACTCTGCGCAAGATCGAATATTTCGAGCTGAAGAAGTTCCTGGACATCTTCACCCATCGCCTCTATTCGCACTTCTACCGCGCCTGGAAGAAGTACCGCCACTACGCGCAGTTCCAGCCCCAGCGGCCGGACGACTATACCCTGCGCCTGCTGGCCCTGACTGGCCAATGGCCCCGCCGCAACCGCCAGGCCAATACGCAAGGGGGCTCGGCCGAATTCAATCTGCGCCGCATCCCTTATGCGCGCTTCCTGGGCAACCGGGTGCGTTCCGCCAAGGGCCTAGAGCAATTACTGCGCGGATACTTCGGTTTCGAGAAGGTGAAGGTCCGCCAGTTCGAGGCGGCCTGGGTGGAAATGCCGGTCAAGACCAGCCTGGGCTCCACCCAGGTGCGCTTGGGAACGTCGACGCGCCTGGGCGATCGCATGCAGGATCGCGTCTCCCGCTTCACCGTCGAGATTGGACCCCTTCCCCGCTCCGTCTTCAACAGCTTCCTGCCGTCCCATGGCGAGACCCAGAACCTGGCCCTGGGCCGGCGTACCTCCGCCGGTACGGGCTCCGTGTCCGGGACTGCTTTCGGCGCCATCCGGGGCGATGCCGAAACCGATGGGCTTGCTGCGGGCGGCTTGCTGCCCCAGGTCCGGGAGCTGATTGACGCCTATCTCCGTGACCCCTTGGATTACCAGGTCAAGGTGATTCTGGAACCGGAGGAGAACCAAATCCCAGTGCTCGGATCCGACAATGCCCGCATGGGCATGGGCATCTGGCTGGGAGACAGGCCCAGGGGGGAGATTGCGTGCAGGCTTTGAGAAGTCAAAACGCAAAAGTCAAAATGCAAAATGCAAAAATAAGAGTGGTGCGGCTTAGGTTCGTGGACTCACGCGGAACAACGTCCGTTCCTTTTCTTCAAAATTTGACCTTTGCATTTTGCATTTTGACTTTTGCGTTCTATTCCAATAGTATATTACCCCCGACTCATCAGCTTTGGAGGCCATAGGCATGCATCTGCGTTTCTCAACTCTCATCCTCCCCCTCGCATTCTCCTTGTTCGCCGGTATCGCCGCCGCGGTCGCCCCCATCAAGCCCGTGGAATTCTGGGTCAACTCGCAAAGCGACGAGAAGTACTACACCAACATGATCCAGGTCTACAAGACCAAGGTGGATCCGACCTTCGAAGCCAATGTGCGCTCGTACGGATTCACGGAGATGCCTGACAAGTTGGCCATCGCCATCAAGACCGGCGTCAATCCGCCGGACATAGTGCAGTTGGACGAAATCTATTTCAGCCTGTACCTGCGCGGCACCATCCCCTTCACGGACATCACCGAGCGCGTGCAGAAGTCCGGACTGGACCAGGGCATCCTGCCCCAGCGCATGGGCCTGTTCACCTGGAAGGACAAGATCTACGGCCTGCCCCAGAGCGTGAGCAACGTGGTCCTGTACTACCGCGACGACATCTTCAAGGATCTGAACATCACCCCCGGAAGCATCGACACCTGGCCCAAGCTGGAGGCCGTGGCCAAGAAGCTGCATACGGACGCGCGCAGCATGCTGGCGCTGGACTGGTCCTACTTCGAAATCCTCATGCGCCAGCGGGGCTATGAGCTGTTCGACAAGGCCGGCAATCCCCTGCCGGATTCGGTGGTGGCGGTGCAGACCTTGCAGAAGCTGTTGGACTGGAAGAAGGAAGGCGTGGGCATCCTGCCCGATCGCGGCAGCATGTTCGAGGCGGAGTTCTTCAACGCCTACGTGGCCAGCAACGGAATTCTGGCCGTGGTGGGCGCGGACTGGTACGGCCTAGACATGATCCAGGGCTTCGATCCCAAGCATGCGGGCAAGTGGAAGGCCATGGCCATGCCGGTATGGACGGACTCCCTGTCCCATGGACAGAATCCGACCTCCAGCTTCTCCGGCCAGGGTCTGGTCATTTTCAAGAAAAGCAAGCAGGTGGACCGCTCCTGGAAGTTCATCGAATGGGTGATGAAGGACGTGGACGCCAACGTGGAGCGTTACCTCCAGGGCAATTGCTTCACACCCTACCGCCCCGCCTGGGCGGACCTGCGCTTTAACCGCACGGACGCCTATTTCGGCAACCAGTCCCTGGCGAACCTGCTGATCGAGCTGGCGCCCCGCGTGCCCACCGTGATCCAATCCCCCTACCGGGCCCAATTCGTGCAGTTGTTCCGGGAGAAATACTGGAGCTCGATGATGATGGGCACGACGCCTCCGGATTCGGTCTACCATCAGCTCAAAGCGGAGTTGCTGGCCGCCGGCGCGACTGGGAACGACGGCGCCGCTAAAGAAGGCGTAAAGAGCGACGCGAAGGGTGGAGCCGCAAAAGAGGGTGCAAAGAGCGGCGCGAAGGGCGGAGCGACCAAAGGCGGGGCCAAACCCTGAAGAGGAGTCGGGTCAAGCCTCTACCTGTTTTCCTGCTCGTCCCGTTCTTTTCGATCCTAGTCGTGTTCTGGCTGATCCCCATCGCCAAGGGATTCCATCTCAGCCTGCAATCAGACACCTTGTTCGACGAACCCGTGTTCATCGGGTTCGCCCATTACGCGGGGCTGCTTTCCGATCCCCGCTTCTTCCACGCACTGCGAAACACCTTCCTGTACGCGGGCATGACCATCGTCATCGTCACCTCCTTTTCCTTAGGCCTGGCGCATCTGCTGCAACGCGCCTACGCCGCCGCGCGCGGGCCCATGCTGTTCTGCTTGATGCTGCCCGGCCTCACGCCCCCGGCGGTGCTGGCCTTCCTCTACCTGCTCGTCTTCAACGGCCCCCACGGCATGCTCAACGGGCTCATCGCCGCGCCCTTCGGCCTGCCCATGGTGGACTGGATCCGCGACCCGCGGGTGATCAAATTCTCCCTGGTGCTGCTGACCCTGTGGCGCTGGTCCGGCTTCACGACCTTGATCCTCCTGTCCGGCATGGAAGGCATTCCCAAGACCTATTACGATTTGGCGCGGGCGGAAGGGGCCGGATCCTGGAACCTGTTCCGCCACGTCACCTTGCCGATGCTGTCCCATGTGCTGGCCTTCACCGCCGTGTTCCTGTTCCTGGACGCCTTCGTGCTGTTCGAAGGGGCCTACATCCTGTTGGGCGGATCCGGCGGGACCCTGGATGCGGGCCTGCTGCTGGTGGCCTATACCTATCAGACCGCTTTCACCTTCGGCAAATTCGGGACCGCGGCGGCGATGGGCTTCTCCATGGTGCCGCTGTTGATGGCCGTGGTCTGGCTGCTGCTCCTGCGCGGGCGGGGACGCGCCGCGCGCGTTACCGAGGCAGCCACTCCTGAGGAATCGGATGCAACGGCTTATATGGCAGGAGTAACCGGAATGGCCAATCTGGCCGGCGCGGCCCCGGTGGCGGACGGCAGAGGGGCAGCGCATGGCTGACGCCGTGATTTCGCCCTCATCCTTCATGGGTAACAGGCAAGGTACGAGCAAAGGAACCAACCGTAAGGCGGCCCTGTCCGCGGCGGCCACGGGATTCCTGCTGCTGCTTTGCGCCCTTTTCGCCTTCCCCTTCCTGTGGATGGTGTTGGCCACCTTCAAAGCCAATCCGGAAATCTTCCGGCCCTTTCCGCTGCTGCCCGAGGAATTCCATTTGCGCCATTACCGCTCATTGCTGTCCGGCGAATGGATCCCCTATCCGCGGCAGTTCCTCAACTCCTTGTTCATCGCCGGCGTGCAGACGGTGTTGGCCCTGGGACTGTCCGCTTCGGCGGGATTCGTCTTCGCCAAATATTCCTTCCGGTGGAAGCGGCCCTTGTTCGCCTTGGCGGTGCTGGTGGTGCTGATTCCGCGGCAGGTGATGGTGCTGCCCCTGTTCGTGTGGATGAACGATTTGGGATTGTTGGACGGGCCCTGGTCCGTCATCTGGCCCGGGGCGGTATCGGGCATCGGCGTGATCTATTTCACCCAGGTTTGCAAACGCATCCCGGATGAATTGCTGGACATGGCCCGAAGCGAAGGGGCTTCCGAGTACCGGGTGTTCCTCGCCGCCCTGCCCCTGATCCGGCCCGGGCTGATCGCCTATGGCCTGGTCCATTTCCTCCTGGCCTGGCACGAACATCTGATCCCGCTGGTGATGCTGAGCACGCCGGAGCACATGACCTCGGGCGTGGCCTTGAGCAGCCTGTACGGCAGCAGCCTGCGCATTCCGTATGGCCTGTTGATGACGGGCTCGGCGCTGACCGTGATCCCGACGGCGCTTTTGTATGCGCTGGTGCAGAAGCATTTCAAATCATCTTTGGCCGAATTGACGTTGCAATGACGCGGGGGCCAAAGGTTGTGGAGATCATGGAAGTGATTCGCCGGCCGAAGAAAGTGCCACAGGAATAAAATGCCGCAATTGAAGCTACAGGGCCTTAGCAAAATCTATCCGGGCGGTGTGAAGGCCCTGGATGGATTCACCTTGGACATCGCGGAACGGGAGTTCCTGACGGTGGTGGGGCCTTCCGGATGCGGCAAGTCCACGTTGTTGCGCCTGATTGCGGGTCTGGACGAAGCGTCCGGCGGTTCCATCGAGTTGGATGGGAAGATCCTGAACGGCCTGGCGCCGCGCGACCGGGACATGGCCATCATGTTCCAGAACTACGCCTTGTTCCCGCACATGACCGTGGCGGCCAACATGGCTTTCGGGCTGAAACTGCGCAAGACCCCGCGCGCGGAAATCGACCAGCGGGTACGGGAAGCCGCCAAGCTCTTGGGCATCGAAGGCCTGCTGGAGCGGTATCCGGCCGAGATGAGCGGAGGCCAACGTCAGCGGGCCGCCCTGGGGCGCGCCATCCTGCGCCGTCCCAAGGTGTTCCTGTTTGACGAGCCGCTTTCCAATCTGGATGCGAAGATGCGGGCGCAGATGCGCGTGGAAATCTCGCGCTTGCACCAGTCGCTACCGTCCACCATGATCTTCGTCACCCACGATCAAATCGAAGCAATGACCATGGGTGACCGCGTGGTGGTGCTCAAGGACGGCGTGATCCAGCAGGTCGCGGATCCGGAAACCCTTTATCGCGAACCCGCCAACGCCTTCGTGGCCTCCTTCATCGGATCTCCGGGGATGAACCTGTTCCCGGGACGTATCGGGGAGGTTACCGGTGCGCCGGCTTTCATCCATCCCCTGTTCTCCTGGAAGCTGCCGGACGCGGCGCGCCCACGGCTTGCGGCCTATGCGGGCAAGCCCATCTTGTTCGGCATTCGCCCGGAGGATATCGGCTCCGCCGCCGCGCGGCGCACTTCCGATGCACCCACCGTTAAAGCCGTCATCGGCGTGGTGGAACGCCTGGGCGGTCAGGCTTGCCTATATATGCGGGCCGAAATCCCCCCGGGTACCAGCACGGATGCGGAAGCAGGGAAAGCGGGTGGCGTTTACCCATCGGCCGGAATCGACTTCGCGGCCCGGCCGGAGGACGGCACCGGTTGCCATACCGGACAGACTTTGGAATTGCCTTTATTCGCCGCGAATGGTAGGTTTTTCGATCCGGTTACCGGCGCCTCCCTGGCCTGACTCCGCCGCCTGACTTTTTCCACCATCTCCTCGCCCCAAAGGTATTTTAAGGGTAGCGAACGGCCAGGCCGGGTTTTCCGGCACGATGGGCTTCTTGCCAAGGAGGACGGCATGTTGCAATCCGCGAACAAGATGAGCGAACTCGCTTTGGGAGCGCACGACGGTCGTATCGGTCATGTGGAAGAATTCTATTTCGACGATACCCATTGGACCATCCGCTACCTGGTGGCGCAAGCGGGAAATTGGCTGACCGGCCGCATGGTCCTGCTTTCCCCGCATGTGCTGGGCAAACCGGACGAGCATGAGAAAGTGCTCCCCGTGCGCCTGACCCAAGACCAGATCCGGCATTGCCCCTCTCCGGAGAGCGATAGACCGTTATCGCGCCGGTTCGAAGAAGAGTACTACAAGTATTTCGGATGGCCGCATTACTGGACGGGCCCGTATTTGTGGGGTCCCAGCCCGCTGCCGGTCATTCCCTCCGCGGGCCTGGAAGGGCCTTTCAATATGAGTGAACGCATGCGCCCGGACTTCCCCAAGGGCGATCCGCATTTGCGCAGCACCAAGGAAGTGGCCGGATACCATATCCGCGCCCAGGACGGCGAGATCGGCCACGTGGAGGACTTCCTCTACGATGACAAGGATTGGTCGATCCGATACTTGGTGGTAGACACGCGCAATTGGTGGCCGGGCAAAAAAGTGCTCGTGCCGCCCTCCTGGATCGGCGAGATCCGCTGGGAGGATCGTTCCTTGGATGCTGATGTGGTCAGGGAGGATATCCGCCAGGCCCCGGCCTATGACGCCTCCAAGCCCATCACCCTGGGATTCGAGATGCAACTCGCGCGTTACTACGAGGCCGATTTGCATCGCGTCTGACTATCATGGCCTCCGGCCCTCCGACATTGGGGGCTCCCGGAGACATGCCAGGGCGGTCCCGGCGACACGCGGGGAGGGATCTGGTCGGGCTTGACCCCGGCCTTTCCCTTGCCGCGCGCCCATCGGCGCGTTTCGGAATGGGGGTTTTGTTAGCTTTTCTCCACCGATGATCAAGAAGTCACGGCCGCCGGTTTCCAGCCGGCCGGCCTTTTTTACGGCGCTGGGCGTCATTCTCATCCTCACTCTCGGCTCCGCCGCAGTGCGGGCCGAAGCTCCCGGAAACCGCGAACGCGCCCCCGGCTTCCGGCTCCAGGACGTGGAAGGCAAACCCTTCGACCTGGGCGAGGGCCTCGGCCGCGACGTGATCCTGCTGGACTTCTGGGCCACCTTCTGCCTGCCCTGCATCGCGGAACTGAACGCCTTCAAGGATCTGCGGACGCGCTACGCGGACAAGGGCTTCCGGGTGGTGGCGGTTTCGGTGGATCAACCGCAAACCCTGGCGCGCGTGCGCGCTTTCGCCAAGGCCCGCGCCTTCCCCTTCGACGTGGTCGCCGATCCCGGACAGGACGCCTACCGTCTGTACGGCGTCTCCGCCTTGCCCACCAGCCTCCTCATCGATGCCCGGGGACGCGTGGCCTACCGCCAGGAGGGCTTTCAACCCGGCGAAGAAGGCAAGCTGGAAGAGCGCATCCGCTCCTTGCTGGAGGAAAAGATTGAAACGGAGCAAAGGAGCCCGGCGGCGGCGACCCGGCCCGAAGACTCCGCGACCCGGGCCGGAACCGTAACTGACACGTTACCGGGTGCGAAGGCTCAACCCTCCCCTGGCCCGGCCATTTCCGAAGCGCCCCCAGCGCAGTCCCTGTTTCAATCCCCGGCTCCTTCCCTAACGGCGAAGGTTTCCCTCACCGGATCGAATTTCCTGCGCGTGGATTACGGCCGCGAGTCCCCGACGCAACCCGATCCCAACGGCTGGCTGGAGGATTGGTTCGACGTGCGCCTGGCCGAAGGCCCCCTGGCGTACCAACTGCGTTACCGGGCCTACCAGTTCTTGCGCGACCTTCCCGGCGAAGGCGACAACCTGATCCGCGATCCCAACCACCGCGTGGTCAAGCAGGCCTTCTCCTATGCCGGAACCCATGCGGACATCCGAGCCGGCAACGTGTACGGCAGCGTGGGGCGCGGGCTGCTGTTCCGGTTTTTCGAAGACCGCCAAGCGCGCATCGACAAGGATCTGAACGGCGTCTGGGCCGCCTTGGAAGGCGGCGAGGCCGCGAAGGGCGTCGCCAACGGGGGACCGGGCCGCGGGCGCATCTCCGTGTTCGGGGGCAAGACCTTTTCGCGCTTTCCGGATTTGCATACCGTGGACGCGGAAGAGGACGCCTTCCGGGATCTTTACCTTCAAGGCTCCGAAGCCGCCTGGGAACCGGTTTCCGGCTTCACGGCCGGGGCGCAATACGCCGAGGCCTTCCGGGACGGATGGAACGCGCGCCTGGCCGGCGGGAACGCGGAGTTCCTGGGCGGGCCCACTGCGGCCTACCTGGGTTACATGGATGTTACGGGGGAGGACAAGTTCAACTACCCCCACGCCTTCGACGGCCGCGCCCTGTACGCCTCCCTGTCCGAAAATCTCGGCAACCTGGAAGGCGGCGCCGAATACAAATACTACCGCGACTACGATCTGGGCTTCACCGATCCCCCCAGCCTGGTCCAGTTCCATACTTTCCGCCTGATGGCCCGGGACATGCTCTTCCCCAACAACCAGGCCGAAGAAGGCGTGCAGCTGCGGGGCGCCTGGCACTTCGGGGACGCGGCCTTTTACGCCGCCAACGTATCGCGACTGATATCCCATCCGGAGCGCAATGCCGCCTTGCTCATCCACCACGTGGAGCTTCCCTTCCTGGACGTGGACCAGCAATTGCGCCTGCCCTGGGCCGGCCGCGGCTCCGCCTTGCTGGACGTGGATTGGATCCGCCAACGCAAATTCTCCGAAGGCCAATTCGAAGACATCGACGCCTTCTCATTGGGCCTGGACGCGGAGCGCCCCGTGGGTCCTTGGGTGATGCAGGTCGTGGGCGAAGCGCAATACCGCGCTGTCGACTTCCGCGATCCTACGCCCGGCGATCCCACCGCGGGAAGACTGGGCGGGGTCGGTGCCATAGCCGGCGCTCTGAAAGCCTGGCAGGGAATGGTTTCCGGCACGGTGGGCCGCGGCTCCCTCTGGTCTTTGACTTTGGATTACGAAGCCACCACCTCCGGTCGCGAAGCGGACCCGGAGTCCTTTCATTATCTTCTGGGCGGCATCAGCAACGGATGGACCTCGGCCTACCTGACGCTGAACCTTCCGGAAGGCAACCGCATCACCTTGTGGACGGGCCAGCGCAAGGAGCGCGTGGTCTGCGCGGGCGGAAGCTGCCGCCTGGAACCGGCCTTCGAGGGCGGAGAGTTGCTATGGACCAGCCACTTCTGAAATCCGCCGCTGGACGCGGAGCGATTGCCGGGCGGGCCGCCGTCGCGAACTGTCAGGCCCTCGCCGGTTGCACCGCCATTGCCGGCGCTGCGCCTCTCACCCTTTGGTCCACCATGGCGGGGTGGACAGCCATGGCAGGTTTTGCCGGCGCGCTCGCGATGGGCGGATGCTCCCTGTTCAACGATTCCCTGAACGAACTGGATCCCGCCTTGCGCGATTCGACCCTTATACTTTTGCCCGCCTCGGAACACCGGCCCGTAGCGCGCCGGCATATCCTGGAGTCTTTCGGATCGTTCGGCTGCGTATCCTGTCCGGAAGCGGAAGCGCGCCTGGCGCAGTACATCCATCCGGAGTTGGGGAGTCCCGGATACAATCCGGATCTCATCGTCATCAATTACCATGTCAAATTCGGCAGCATCTCGGATCCCTGGGTCACGCCGGCGATCCAGGCCTGGAACGATCGCAACGGCTACGTCAGCCTGCCCCAGGCGGTGATGGATGGATCCAACGCCCGCTACGGCATCCGTGAAAAGGACGTCTCTTTCAAAGAGGGCGAATACGACTCCCTGGCCGCCCGCGCCAAGCGCTCCCCCGCCGATACCTGGCTCGACCTGCGATTGGACAGCTCGGGTATCGCCTATGATACCGCCGCCGGCCGCATCCGGTTCCGCTTCGAAGTCCGCAACCTGGACGTTACCTCCGCCGGCGCCTTGGATTTCCGTGTCCTGGTGGTCAAAAACAAGTCCGCCATCATCCCCATCTACCCCACTCCGTGGGAAGTCATCGTCATGGAAACGGGCGACACCGGCGCGGACGGCCTTAAATTGGCCCTGCCCGGCCTTTCCGCCCTGACCGCCAAGGCCTTCAACGTGGATCTCTCCGTTCCTTCCGAGACGGGAAAACACGTGCGCCCGCCTCCGAAAGGGCCCGAAACCCTGACGGACTATGCCCTGGTGATGCTGGCCAGGGACGCGAATGGCACGGTTTTGAACGTGGCGGCCTGCAAATACAGGCCAAAATGACCCGGTATCCGGCGGAATCGATCGTCGCGGGGATTTGGCGTAACGATTATATTTAGACGGCTACTAAAAGGGTTGGGGACCCGAGGAGATACCATGAACAAACCATTTTCGGCATGGGCCAAAAAAAGTTTCACGACTTTCGCGATGTTGGCGGCAAGCGTGCTGATGACCGCGGGATCCGCGTATGCGGTGGGCAAGGTCGGGGATATGGCGGCTGATTGGAGTGGTCTGAAAGGATTGGATAACAAGACTTATGGCTTGAAAGACTTCAAGGGCAAAGTCGTGTTGCTGATGACCGTTCAATACAATTGTGGGGGATGTAGAGCGAACGCCCCTGAAATCGGAAAAATCGCGAGCGGTTTTCAAGGCAACAAATTTCAGGCAGTTGGGCCTGATATCGCCGGTGGGACTACGGAGCAACTTCACACGTTCGACGTTTTGTTGAGAGGCAAGGACTCGACTCTGAGCTTTCCTTTGCTATCAGGCTTGTCAAAGCCGGATGACATAAAGGATTCAATAAAGAACAACGCCAACTTCGGTACGATGTGGATCCCCTATAACGCACTTAGAGACGTCTACTTTGTCATCGACCATACGGGTAAAATCGTTTTTCGATTGGATGGCGATCGGGGCGGCTCAGTTGGTACGGCCAAATACGCGACTCTGTCGAGTGCGATAGCATCGGCGATAGCAAATGTCCCCACGGTTTCCATTTCCTCCGGTTCCGGAAGTCATGGATTGTGTTTGCAGGCATGTAAACGAAACGGCGGCTTCCTATTCGATGTAGGCGTAGGCGGAAAAACCCTGACAGGCAACGTAAATCTGAAAATTCTTGATTGCCAAGGACGCACTGTCCGCAGCCTGGACTGGAGCCCTAGTGAAAATGGATTCGGGAATCGGCAAGTGGCCTGGAATGGACTCGACTCAAAGGGCAATCCCGTTGCCTGGGGAAACTATTTCATCAGTGCGACAACTCAAGGTCAATCGACCTCATTGTTGCTTTCCTGGCTTCCTTAATCTTTTGGATTTAATTTGAAAGAGGCGGTATAACCTTCCAATAGGTGCCGCCGTGCCAAACAAGTCCCGCAAGAATACATCCCTTATTTCCCATTCGCTGACCTACGATACCCGCCGGCAAATAAAACTCGGTTGTGGACGCCCCTAACTTTCCAGAGGTCCACAGCAATCGCCCAACAGGGCTGTAAAGCCGGATTTCCTTTTCAATACTTAGACCTTTGAATCTGAATTTAAACCCTGTTTGCTGAGAGGAAATCTCCATTCGAGACTCCTTAGTGAAGCTGGACCTTGATGAACCACGGACTCCGGAATTGCCTGCTAGATACTTTACGGTATTCCCTTCGATCACAAAATCGCTTCTTCTAGGAAGATACCCGTTCCTGGGCCGAATTGGCGGCAAGTTGTCCGGGTCCCATTTGAGATTCCATGTCCCGAAGCCAAGCACGGTATCAGACAGCCCCGTTGTCCGAGAACGGCAATACATCAATGCTCCCATTAGAGATTGTGCAGGAGCCGTGAATTGAAATGACTTCGAATCAACCGCTGGAAAGAATTGAAAATGATGTTCGGCTTTGAAATGCCCTTCCTCAAATGCGTAAGGAGCATTTGCACCATGGATACCAGCTTTTAGGCCGTTCAAACAAATTTCATCCGGGCATATTTGAAGATCCCAATCCGAGGCCGAGTCCCCACCCACATTTTGCGGCAATGCCCACAAAGTGTCAATGCCGACATAAAAACTATCGGGCGTGTTCTCAGGATCGGAAAAAATCCAATTGTACAGTAGCTCACCTTTTGCTGGAAGGATATCCGATGTACTATCGAAAGTTCTATACCAATTGGGGTTGAACTGTAGTTCCGTAAACCCAGGTTTTGCGGTACTCGGAATGCTTACGAATAAAACCAAAGCTGCCAATATTCTGAATTGCGGAATCCTAATCCAAGTGCGTATTTCCATATTGTTAATGTAGGCAAATGTGTTTCGAGATGCGCCCAGAATTCCGCTATGGTTCATATGATGTTTTGACTGCCGATACCTTACCGCCTTCAGAACCGTCTGAAAAACCAACAATTGGAACCCCTGCTTCAGTAACGACAAGCGAAAAATCCCCGGAGGATCCCGACGTTATTCCCGGTACCCCGATAATTTCCCATGACGCGCCATTAAAACGCATGACCGTCATTTTATCCGAATGATCTGCATCGGAATACGCAATACAAGGAAGTCCACTGGAGTTAGTGGCCAAGGAAATGAAATAGGCGCTATTCGCAGTTGAAAAACCTGGAGCACCGACATTTTCCCATTGGCTTCCATTAAAGCGCATCACAGTCGCTTTGTTGCTTTGTGATTTATCCACGAACCCTACATACAAGGTTCCAGTGCTGGTAACGATTAATGACACCTTATCTACTGCTGCGGCTGAAAAGCCGGCCGGGCCGACGTGCTGCCAGGATAAACCATCAAAGACCAGGACGCTTGCCTTGTTTCCGGAAAGGGAATCACTGAATGCGACATACGGTTTGCCATTTTTCCCAACCACCAGAGTTGGATCCGTGTCACCGGATGAAATTCCAGAAGCACCAACAACTTCCCATGTTGTACCGTTTAATTTCATTACGGTTGTTTTCATTCCAACACCCGCGTCACGATACGCCACAAAAGGCACATTTGAAGGATCCAAAGACAATGACATTGTGTACGCACCGGAAGCAGAAAAACCCGCATTCCCGAGGGTTTCCCAAGTCGTGCCATTGAGTCTCTTAACTGTTACCTTCTGACCATGGCCCACGTCAGCATATGCCACTATCGGTATCCCGCTACTATTTACCGCGAGGGATGTGTAGTACGCACCTCCTGTCGAAGCAGCAGTACTTCCAGTTTTTACCCAAGCCGATCCATTGAACTTCATCACGGTTGCAACATCATTGTTGGCAGCATCCTGGTAAACTACATAAGGGTTTCCGGAAGCATCTGTCGCCATTGACGGAGAAAAAATAATCCCATCAGAAAATCCAGCCGTTCCAATAATTTCCCGTAGGGCAACTACAATAGCCTTAGAGGATGAGGAAGACCAATTTCCTGAGGAATCTCGCTCCTGAACATAGAGGGTATGCTTCCCCTGGCTCAAATTCACCGTTGGTTTATAACTGGCCTGGTCCAAACTCCCCGCCCCCGCCACCAAATCAGCCGTATCCACTTTGTACCGGTAAGCTCCCATTCCCCCTCCCCCACTGGACCATGTCCAATTGGGTTGAAGGCTATTTAATGGAGACAATGGGGTGGAAGCAAATACTGGGGCCGCTGGTGGAGTAAGGTCGATTCGAACCGCAACAGTTCCCGTCGCCGACCAATTCCCAGCCGAGTCTCGCTCCTGTACATAAAGCCCCTCACTGCCTATCTTTAGTTGCACAAAATCATGATCGAATTTACTGAGCAGGGCGAGATAGAATAGACGATGTCGAAGAATCATTTTCAGGGAAATTCATTAGGTGCGCCGGGTCCCGATCCGGAGGTGGTGGCTAAG
>OBEQ010792580.1_pt1 | contig 19160 bp, 17 predicted proteins | sample 1670901 | NCBI WGS metagenome assembly OBEQ01 (sample SAMEA104232315, study PRJEB22302) | groundwater metagenome | biome: forest; feature: aquifer; material: groundwater | place: USA | collected 2011-08-07 | depth 5.4 m
AGGGGCCCTCCGAAGATGCGACCGCCGCGACAAAGGCCGCCGTAGCCGAGGGAATCGTCCCCGGCGCCGGGCTCACGCTGATCCGCGCCGCCGACGCCCTCGCCCAAGAGGAGAGCAAGTGTGACGGAGACGAGCGCAGCGGCCTGCGCATCTTACGGCACGCGCTTGAGGCACCGGTCCGACAGATCGCGGACAACTCGGGAGTCGATGCAGGTGTCGTCGTGGACCGAATGCGAACCGGAAAGGGGAACTATGGCTTCGACGCGGCAGCGGGCGCCTACGTCGATCTCGTCGAGGTCGGGATCATCGATCCCACGAAGGTTATCCGCGTCGCTCTTGAGAACGCAGTGTCGGTGGCGAGCGTGCTGCTGCTGACCGAGGCGACGATGACCGAAATCCCAGAGCCGCCGACACGGGGCGAAGCGGCTCCTTCGTTCGAGTGAACTCAACCCCCTGCAACAAGGAGAGACGACCATGAGCCAGACGACGATCGAGTTGAAGAAGGAACTGAAGAAGAGCCTCGCGCTCCTCCAAACCCTGCGCGATGAAGTTCGCGTAAAATTACATCTCGCCGGAATGGACGCGAAAGGCCAGTGGAAGAAACTGGAACCTCGACTCAAGGAAGTAGAGCACGCCGCGGAGGAGATCACGGAGGCGTCGCGGACAGCGGTCGTCGATGCGGTGAAGAAGCTCAAGAAGTTTCGCGATTCCTTGAACTGAAGGGGCCAGACTGTGACTGACATACGCCTTCTCATCGTCGATGACGATCGAGGTGCACGTTTGGGACTGCAGAGACTCCTGTGCGACGAGGGCTTCGTCGCACATACCGCAGAGAGTGGAGCGGCCGCGTTGGAGATGGTCCGTAACGATCCTCCGGACGTCGTCCTCACCGATCTGCACATGCCAGGAATGGATGGCATCGAGCTCTGCCATGCCTTGAAGAACCTGGACGCCGATCTTCCCGTCGTCGTGATCACGGCGTTCGGGGACATGGGTTCCGCGGTGAGCGGGCTACGCGAAGGAGCGGCCGACTATCTCACCAAACCGGTGGACGTTCAGGCCGCATGCGCGAGCGTAAAGCGTGCGGTCGAGCGACGCGCGGCGAAGATCGAACGCGAACAACTTCGCGTGCGTACTGAGGAGCTATACGAGCAGGCGCTCTCTGCCGTGCGAGCCCACGAGGATGTTCTTTCGATCGTTTCCCACGACTTAAGAAATCCTCTGGGCGTAGTTAGCATGCAGGCGCAGCGGCTAGCCAAACTCGCAGTTCCCCCCGAGCAGCAGGCCCTCGCGGCGAGCATTCTCCGAGCCACGGCGCGGATGGAGCGTCTCATCACGGATTTGCTGGATGCGTCGCGCGTCCAAAGCGGGTACCTGCGTCTCGATCGTGAAGTCCATCCGTTGAGCCGTCTGCTCGGGGACGTCTCCGAGCTCCGTCCGCTGGCGTTGCAAAAGCGGATTCACATTCAGATCCAGCAGACGCCGGAGGATCGCGCCGTCTCTTGCGATCGTGCGCGGGTGGGTCAAGTTCTCGCCAATCTCGTGGTGAACGCCATCAAGTTCAGCCCCGAGAAGAGGCACATCTCCGTCTTCGCCGAGGACGTGGAAGGTGGCGTGCGATTTGGCGTTCGTGATGAGGGGGCGGGGATTGCTCCGGAAGTCGTTCCGCGGATCTTCGACCGCTTCTGGAGATCCGAGGAGAGCGGGCGCTCGAGCGTTGGGTTGGGTCTCTACATCGCCAAGGGACTCGTCGAAGGCCACGGGGGACGCATAGGGGTCGAGAGCCAACTGGGAGTGGGGAGCACGTTCTACGTCTTTTTTCCCGACATACCCCTGTCGTTCCAACGACCGGCGAGCTCCGAGGTCAATCCGGCGGCGTCGGCATGACGCGTGCCTCAATGCAATCCATGCATTCGTCATCCGAACATGGAATCGAGGGCACCGCGAACCACCTCAGGCAGGGGTTGAAAGACGACCTTCTCCGCCCCGAAGCCTTTCTGTCCTGCGCGAAATCGCAAACTGTCGGGTTCATCGAGACACACATCTCTTGGGTGTTCGTCCTCGAGCATGACGTCTTCAAAGTGAAGAAGCCCGTGAACCTGGGCTTTCTCGACTTTCGCACGAGGAAGCAGCGACGAGCCGCTTGCGAGGCGGAGCTCCTTCTCAACCGGCGCCTCGCGCCTCATGTGTACCTCGACGTCGTCCCAATTCGGTGCGCCAAGGACGGACGTGCGCGAGTCGGAGGTTCGGGACCGGTCATCGATTACGCCGTCCACATGGTGCGGCTCCGCGACGAATCGCGGACCGATCAGCTCCTTCGGGCAGGTCTTCTCACCCCGAGCATGGTCGATGCGATCGCCAAGGGAATCGCCAGCTTCCATGCACAGTGCCGATCGGACGCTGCCACGGCTCGTTTTGGTTCGCCGGCGGTGATCGAGCGCAACATCGAGGAGAACTTCGCGCAGACGCGAGGAACGATCGAGAAGTACCTGCGCCCTGAGGAAGCCGACGAGCTCTTGCGCTGGCAGCGGTCGTTTCTCCGGGGGCACACACCGCTCTTTGAGCGTCGAGCCGCGGAGGGGCGCGTGCGCGACGGCCATGGCGACCTGCGCCTCGAACACGTCTACCTCGAGGACGGACGCCCCACCGTCATTGACTGCATCGAGTTCAACGAGCGCTTTCGCTTCGCCGATGTCTGCGCCGACATCGCGTTTCTTTCCATGGACCTGGTCGGACACGGACGCGTTGACCTCGCGGAGCGCCTGCTCGCTACCTACGCACGCGAAACCAACGACTTCGATTTGTACGCACTGGTCGACTTCTACGAGAGTTACCGGGCGTACGTGCGCGGGAAGATCGCGGCGATGCTCGCGGACGATCCGTCAGTCGACGAGGTTACGCATCGCCGGGCCGAGGAGGAAGCGCGTCGGTACTTCCTCCTGGCGCTTTCGGCCGATCGACGATCGCTGCTCTTGCCGTCCGTGGTCGCCGTCGGCGGGATCATCGCCTCCGGCAAGAGCACGGTTGCGGCGCACATCGGGTCTGAAATGAGCGCGCCGGTCATCGACGCCGACCGAACGCGCAAGGCAATGCTTGGCGTGGAGGCAACGCATCGAATCGAGGAGCCGGCGTGGACGGGAGCCTACGATCCTGCATTCACCGAGAGCGTGTACACGGAGGTTCTCCGGCGGGCGGGCATCGTGCTCGAGTCCGGACGCCCCGTGGTCATCGACGCATCCTTCCGCTCCCCGGCGATGCGAAACGCGGCTCGTGAGCTCGCGATCCTGCACAATGTGCCCTTCCGGTTCGTCGAGTGTCGTGCTCCCCTAGACGTTTGCCGGGAACGCCTCACGCTGCGCGAGCAATGCGGAGGGGTCTCCGACGGTCGTATCGCGATCTTCGATGACTTTTGCGCTCGCTTCGAACTCGTCCGAGAACTCCCGCCGACGGAGCACGTCGTGATCGACACAACGCAAGCGCTTGAACGGAGCACGACGACGTTGCGGGCAGTGCTGGACTTGTGGCCGCCTGGATTTGTCGCGTGATGACCGCTGCCACCGCGCTCCCGACCGCTTCGAACGCCTGCCAGGGCGAACACGCCGTGGGAGCGATCCTTGTCGGAACGAGTGTGGAAGTACGAGCGTGCGCGATTGCCAGTACGATTCGAATCACAGAGTTCGTACGAACCCTCGGAGAAAAGCCGCGGACAATTCATTCGAGCAAGACGCACGCAACGCTGGAATACGGTCCCGGGCAGTTTCTGATCGTTCACGACTTTGGGGCCATCGTGTTCCTTGGTGTGGCCGAGGCGGAGCGCCGGCGGGTGATCGACGCGCTACTCGAACTCGTACCCAAGGAGTCGCGCCCACCCCTCGCCGAGAACTTCGTCTTGGTGGTCGACCCGACGCAGCGGAGCTCGGCCGGCTTCGACCGGATGGTCCTAAAGGAGCTGTCGGTCGCCGCCGTCGAACTCGTTGCGTTCGTCGTGGGGCAGTCGGTAGCCATGGAGTACTACGAGGACGACGTCGATCGCATCCTTGCCCGCATCGACGCAATTGCCGCGCAGATCGCTGCTACCGGACGGTTCAGTGGAAGAGTGCGCGTGCTCACACAATTCATCGGAGAGGGGATGGTCCTACGGAACCGCGTCATTCACACGCTTGCACTGCTCGATGCTCCCTTGATGACGTGGGAGGACGAGACGCTCGATCGCGTGTACCGGGAGCTGCGGACGTCCTTCGCCATCGACGACCGGTATCGAGCCCTCGATCACAAGCTGTCGATGATTCGCGATAACCTAGAGCTCATCGTAGATTTGGTGCGCCAAAAAAGGAGCCTCTGGCTGGAGATCGGCGTCGTCGTTCTGATCGCGCTCGAGATTCTGTTGGTTCTTCTCAAGTGACGGATGGTTCGCCGTCGCCGGGGGGGCGCCGCTTGCGTAGGTAGATGAACCAGTAGACGAGGCCGACCATCGCGCCGCCGCCAACGACGTTGCCGAGCGTGACCGGGACGAGGTTTCTGAGGACGAATGCACTCCACGTGATCGAGCCGCCGGCGCCACCTTCCATGAGAAGTCCCACCGGCACGAAGTACATGTTCGCGCTCGAGTGCTCGAAACCCGTCGCCACGAAGGCGGTGATCGGAAAGATGATGCAGAGAATCTTGTCGGTTGTGCTCCGGGCGGAGAAGCTGAGCCAGACCGCAAGGCAAACGAGGGCGTTGCAGAAGACGCCTCGAAAGAATGCTTGCCCCCACGTCAGCGAGACCTTGGTGACCGCAATCGCGAGCGCGGTCTGCCCGACCTTCCCGCTGCCAAGGGAGTGGATGCCCGAAAGGTGGACCCCGAAGGCCGTTGCTGCGGCACCGGCGAAATTCCCCGCGTAAACGATGACCCAGTTCCGGAGCAACGCGAACGTCGTGACCCTTCGCTCTGCCCACGCCATGACGATCAGATTGTTCCCGGTGAACAGCTCAGCTCCTCCGACGACGACCAGGATGAGGCCGAGTGCGAAGGCAAGTCCCATGAGCAGTCGCGTAGGGCCGTACCCCAAGCCCGTTTCGGTCCCCACCACGGTCGAGAAGAGGGCGCCGAGCCCGATGAAGGCCCCAGCGAGCACGCCGAGAGCGAACGTTCTTCCGAAGTCGAGTCGAGCCTTGGCAGCCCCGCCCGCCTCGACACGCTCCGCCATCTCGGCGGGGGTGTAGGGATCGAAGGACGGGCTCACGACAGCGCTTGCCGTCGGAACGTCAGGAAGCCTGCGGATCGTGCCGTATGGCCTCGTGCAGGGGCGGCCTCCCATGCCGTGTTCGGAGCGCATTGACCTCGCGAAGAACGCCCGGACGCCGAAGAAGCCAGCGGAGAAGTCGCGCGTGACCTGGAAGCTTGCAGGAGGCGAGACCGATCAAAATGAGGAGGACGCCCGGACCGGGAAGGAACAAGAGGACGATCCCGAGTGCGACCAACGACACGCCAATGAGGGTCCCCCGGAGACTCACACCGCGAGAGCTCGTGGTCCTGCAGCAGGAGAGCACGTTGGTGGGCAGATGAAGAAGCGCGCGGCGCGCAAGGACCCAGGTCACAATGGCAAGGCCGACACTGAGGAGGGCGGAGACGGCAACACCGGTGTGGTTGAAGCTCATGCACCGTCCTCACTGCACGACACACCCAGGCGCCCGCGCGGTTCAACGAAGCGGGCACCGGGTGCGTCCTTCGGATCGTCAAGACTTCTTGGCCGCCGACTGCACGGCGATCTTCTTGGGCTGCGCCTCGGGTGTCTTCTTGATCGACAGTGTGAGGACACCTTCCCTCAGATCCGCGTGCACGCTGTTCATGTCAACCCCGTCGGGCAGCGTGAACGAGCGGGTGAAGTCGCCGTACGAACGCTCGTACGTGTAGTACGTGTCCGTCTGCTCCTGCTTCTCCGCCTCGCGTTTGCCGGAGACGGTGAGCCGATTGCCGGTGACCGTGACTTCGAGGTCATTGTCCTTCACGCCCGGGACGTCGGCTTTGAAATTGTAGCCGTCCTTCGTCTCCTTGATTTCGAAGGAGGGAATGAATCCAGCCGCGGTCTGCGAGGCAAACGGCGCCATCTCCCGAAATGGGTCCCAGCCCATGAGATCGCGCATGAGACGGTACGGCTCCCAACGCGCCTCCGCGGTCGCGAGTGTTGCAGGCTTGTTTCCATTCTCTTTTCGAATAGCGATGTTGGTCATGATGTCTTCTCCTTGGGTTGGTGGGTCAAAAGTGAATGCAGGAGTTGTGCGCGTGCGCTCAGGCTGTGCCGTGATGCGAGCGAAGGTGTGAACGCGGCACGTCGTGGAACGTCTCCAATCGCGATGTCAGGCGTCGCAAACGGAACGCGAGGGCGAGCATCGAGGCCCCGAAAAAGAGCGCGTAGCAGCCGAGCATGACGACGATCACGAACGCGCTAGCCGCCGGCCATAGGAACATCAGGACGCCCAGGAGCACCGACGCACCACCGGCAAGACCCAGCAGAAACTCTCCTGGGATCTCGCGCCGCAAGCGGACGGCGAGCGCTATCTCGAGGATGCCGGTGAAGATCGCCCAGAACGCGACGATGTTGACCAGGACGACCGCGGTCATTCCCGTCCAGAGAAAGGCCGCGAGACCGATTCCAAGTCCGATGAGGCCCTCGAGGGCGAGCGTCCAGGCATGTTCGCGCGCTTGCTGGCGGGTCGCCGCCGTAATCGTGAACAATCCGTCGACGAGTGCGTAGGCGCCAAAGAGAAGGACGAGTCCCGCGAGTGTGATGGATGGCCAGAGGAATGCGACGAGACCGAACAGCACACCCGCGAGCCCTCGGAGTGCGAGCGGCTTCCAACTGCGAACGATGAAGATCTCCACGATGTCCTCCTCTGAAACTGAAACCGACGATGCGCGAGACAGCACGATGCGTTCCATGATCGGTACGCGGCGCACGCCCGCGCGTGATGTCGCTTGTCCAATCCGCTCCGACGCAAGCCGTGCGCGGCAGCGCAAGCAAAGCGCGGTCAGAAGCCGCATTCGGGGCGGTGTTACGGACCGCCCGGCGGCGCTTCCTCGAATTCCGCATCGACGAAACTCGCTCGTTCGCCCTTGGCGGGTCCCCCGGTCGGTTTCGGAGCCGCTTGGCCCCCGGAGGGTGGACCGCCTGCGCCCTGGTACATGGCGCTCGCCACCCGATGCGCTTCCTTCTCGAGCCGCTCGCTCACGCTCCTGATGAGCTCGTCGTCCTGCTTTTCGACGGCATCGCGACCTTCCTTGATGAGCGCTTCCATCGACGAGCGGTCTTGGACCGGCAGCTTCTCCTTGTTCTCTTGAAGAGTCTTTTCGAGCGTGTAACAGAGGTTGTCGAGCTTGTTCCTTCGCTCCACCTGCTCGCGACGCGCCCGATCCTCCGTCTCGTGCTCCGAGGCTTCCTTCACCATCTTCTGGATCTCGGCTTCGGTAAGGCCGGAGCTTGCCGTGATCGTGATCTTCTGGTCCTTGCCCGTGGCCATGTCCTTGGCGCTGACCGACAGGATGCCGTTCGCATCGACGTCGAACGTCACTTCGACCTTCGGAACTCCGCGCGGTGCCGGCAGGATCCCTTCGAGGTGGAATTTACCGAGCGTACGGCTGTACTTCGCTTCGGCGCGTTCGCCTTGGAGAACGTGAACCTCGACACTCGGTTGACCGTCCGCGGCCGTTGAGAAGGTTTCCTTTCGCTGCGTCGGAAGGGTCGTATTGCGAGGGATCATTATGGTCATGACTCCCCCCATTGTCTCGATGCCGAGCGAGAGCGGCGTCACGTCGAGAAGCACCATGTCCTTGACGTCACCGGACAGAACCCCCGCTTGCACCGCCGCGCCCACCGCGACGACCTCGTCCGGATTCACGCCCTGATGCGGATCTTTCCCGAAGAACTTCTTGACCGTTTCTTTCACGAGCGGGATGCGCGTAGAGCCACCGACGAGCACGACTTCGACGATATCCGTCACGGCCTTCTTGCTGTCGGCCAGTGCCTTCTTGACGGGATCCATTGTCCGATCGATGAGCGGTTGCATCATCTGCTCGAGCTTCGACCGCGACAAACGCAGGTCGAGATGCACCGGCCCGCCCGGCCCTACCGTCAGGAACGGTAGATTGATCGACGTCTCCTGCGTACTCGACAGCTCGATCTTCGCCTTTTCTGCGGACTCCCGCAGGCGCTGCAGCGCCATCTTGTCGTTCTTGACGTCGATACCGCTGGTCTTGCGAAACTCGGCGGCGATCCAGTCGATGACGACGTTGTCGATGTCGTCCCCACCGAGATGGGTGTCACCATTGGTGGAGATGACTTGCACGATGTTGTCGCCGACCTCGAGAATCGAGATGTCGAAGGTCCCGCCGCCGAAGTCGTAAACGGCGATGATCTCGTCCTTCTTCTTGTCGAGGCCATAGGCGAGAGCCGCGGCGGTCGGTTCGTTGACAATGCGCTTGACGTCGAGCCCGGCGATCCGCCCGGCGTCCTTGGTCGCCTGACGCTGGGAGTCGTTGAAGTAAGCAGGGACGGTGATAACCGCATCGGTCACCTTTTCGCCGAGGTAGTCCTCGGCTGCCTTCTTCAGTTTGAGGAGCACCTGCGCGCTCACCTCCTGCGGACTGACCATCTTGCCGCGAATGGAGAACGCGCTGTCGCCATTCGTTGCGCGCGCGACCTTGTACGGCACGCGCTTCATCTCCTCCGAGACCTCCTCGAACTTGCGTCCAATGAAGCGCTTGGCACTGAAGATCGTGTTCTCGGCGTTGGTAACCGCCTGGCGCTTTGCAATCTGGCCCACGAGTGTGCCGCCCATTTCGTCCCAGGCGACCACGCTCGGCGTGATGAGCGAGCCCTCCTCGTTGACGATGACTTTGGGCTCTCGCCCCACCATGATGGCGACGACGCTGTTCGTCGTACCCAGGTCGATTCCGATGATCTTGCCCATGGTCTCTTCCCTTCGAAGGAGCTCGCGGTGCGAATGCGGTGTCTTCTGAGCCATGAGCAAGCGTTGGGCCACGATCGCGACCGGGGTGTGAGCGGCCGAACGGCGCGCGTCCGTCGTCGCGCACGATGCGACCCCAATTGACTGGACGCGCAATCGCGGACAACGTTGACGCTCGTCGTGCGCCTCCGCGCAAACGATGCGTTCAAAGATCGATCCCCGCCCTACGCGCGAGCTCGGTCTCGATCAGCTCGTGCAGCGCCCCTTCGACTTCATGCCGGAGCCGACGAACGGCGTCCTTGTCGGAAGCCATTTCCGGCCCGGGTGGAACGATGGGACCGCCGAAGACGAACCGCAGACGAACGAGGTGCGGGATGGGCAGGATCCGCGAGGGGAGCGGGATCGGGATCCCGGTGCGTCGTAGCAAGCGCTCGCCGCGTCGGTAAGCATTGCCGACAAAGTCAAAGAGGTCATCGGCGCCTATCGAAGCGAGGGGAATGATGGGCGCCTGGTTTCGAATGGCCGCTTGAATGAAGCCATATCGGCGCCCCCAGAGTAGGCGGTAGCGGAGCTCACGAGGCTTCACCGCTTCGCGCAAGCCGCCGGGCAATACGAGGACAAGCTCATCATGCGCGAGCAATCGGTCCACGTTTTTCGGGGTTCCGTCGACCGTGCCGACGGCGGCTGCGAGACGTCGCACGAAAGGGACCTTCCACCAGGCATGCTCACCGAGCGCCCAAACAGGACGATGAAGGTCCTGCCAGACAGCAGCCATCGGGAGGATCGCATCCCAACCGAAAGCGTGGTTGGCCACGAGAAGAGCCCGTCCCGAGGGGATGCGTTCCGTACCCTCGATCTCGACATGGAGCCTACGCGACAGCCACGCGAGGCCCGCATAGAGACGGCGCGCGACGTTCGGATCGAACGCGACGAGCGCTTGCCGCTGCTCCTCCCGGAAGCCATCAATGGTCACACCGAAGCAGGAGCACGTTGCGTGCCGGGTACCACGCTTGGACCGACCGATTGTGGGATTGCGGAACGCGCGTTGCAGTTGGTCGGGTCATGGCCGATCTGCCGAAGGATCCCGTATGTGGAATGCCCGTCGACCCCAAAACCGCGTGCAGCGCGCGCCTCGATGGTCACGTGGTCTACTTCTGCTCGAATTTCTGCCGACAGGAGTTCTTTCGAAGGCCCGGTGGTGAGCACTCGATCGTCCACGAAGCAGGTCCGAATCGGCGGATTGCGTACTTCTCGATGGAGGTCGCGATCGATCCGCGTATGCCCACGTATGCTGGAGGGCTCGGCGTGCTCGCGGGGGACACCCTGCACTCCTGCGCCGACCTCCGCGTTCCGGTCGTGGGCGTGACCCTCTTGTGGCGGGGGGGGGCGTTCCTTGCCGACCCTCCTGCGCGTGGGGGGGGAACCGAGCGCCCGGCATCGTGGACGCCCGAGCGACTCCTCACCGAGCTCCCTACGCGCGTCCTGGTCGAGATCGAGAGGCGACGAGTGACCGTGCGAATCTTCAAGCACGAGATCATCGGTGCGAGCGGATACGTCATCCCTATCCTTCTCCTCGATACGGACGTTGCAGAGAACACGCCCGACGATCGCCGTCTCGCCGATGCCCTCTACAGCGGAGACGAACGACATCGACTCGCCCAAGAGATCGTCCTCGGAATCGGAGGCATTCGCGCTCTCACGGCGTCTGGGTACGATCGTGTCGCGATGTTCCACCTCAACGAAGGGCACGCCGCTCTCGCCGCACTCGAGCTTCTGCGCGAGCGTCACGGCGCGAAGGACGAAGGAACCTCTTCGCCTCACGCCACGCAATCGGAAGCGTCAGCGGGTGCTCACAGCCCGGAGAAGTGGGACTTCGACGGCGTCCGCGCGCGATGCGTCTTCACGACGCACACCCCCGTACCCGCCGGGCACGACCAGTTCGATTGGGGGCTCGTGGGTCGTCTCCTCGGCGAACCGATCCCCCAACCCATCTTCACGATGCTCGCGGGGCGTGAGCGGATGAACATGACGTTGCTCGCGTCGAACTTGAGCCACTACGTCAACGGCGTTGCGCGTAAGCACCGCGAGATCTCGGAGCATCTGTTCCCCGGGCACGATATTCGACACATCACCAACGGTGTGCATTCGACGACGTGGACATGCGAACCGTTCCGTGTGCTCTTCGACGGCCACGTCCCCGAATGGCGCGACGATCCGGCGATGCTGCGCAAGGTGATGAGCATCCCGGCCGAGCAGATTTGGGAGGCGCACACGAAGACCAAGTCTGCGCTCTTCGGTTTCATTCGCGAGAAGACTGGACGCACCTTCGAGCCAGACCGACTCACGTTGGGTTTTGCGCGACGAGCAACCGCCTACAAGCGGCCCGACCTCCTCTTTCAAGATCTCGGTCGTCTACGGGCCCTTGGAAAGGACAAGCTCCAGATCGTGTTCGCTGGCAAAGCGCACCCGCAGGACGGCGACGGGAAGGGGCTCATTCGGCGCGTGGTGGCTGCAGCGAGCGAGCTGGGCACGGATATCCCCGTCGTGTACCTCGAGAACTACGAGATCGAGCTCGCAAAGAAGCTCATCGCAGGGGTCGATCTGTGGCTCAACACGCCGCTTCCCCCGCTCGAGGCCTCTGGCACCTCCGGCATGAAAGCCGCGCACAACGGTGTGCCAAGCCTGAGCATCCTCGACGGGTGGTGGCTGGAGGGATGCATCGAAGGGGTGACAGGTTGGTCGATTGGACCGGCCCACTCACGCAGCGGCGGGGACGACGGAACGAAAGAGGATGTCCGTAGCCTCTACGAGAAGCTCGAGCGTACGGTCATTCCCATGTTCTACGGCGATCGCCCGCATTGGATCTCGATCATGCAGCACGCGGTTGCGCTCAACGCGTCGTTCTTCAATACGCACCGGATGGTCCAGCAGTACGTGACGAATGCGTACCTCGATTGACTTCCGAGGAGATCGCAGTCGAGACTCGTAAAACGAAAGGGAGGCATGGAGAGGCATAAACTGGTTGGCGGAATCTTCGTGGGGGGAGCGTCGCGGCGAATGGGCCGCGCGAAGGGGCTCCTTCTCTCTCGCGAAGGGCTACCCTTGATCGAGCGAACGGGGCGCCTCTTCGAGGTTCTCGGAATCCCATGGGTCCTCGTGGGCGTGCGTGAGGAGTACGCGTATCTGGGTCGTCCTGCCCTGGTCGATGATCCACCGTTCGTGGGTCCACTCGGTGGCCTTCGGAGTCTTCTGCACTACGTGGCGGACGGCCTTGCGATCGCCGTCGCGTGCGACATGCCCTATGTCTCGGGAGCCCTCGTCGAACGCTTGATCGCGGCGACTCCTGGCGCACCAATCGTCGCTCCGCGTCGGCGCGATCGCTGGGAGCCGCTTTTCGCCAGGTTCGACGCGCGCGCAGTGCTCCCCATCGCCGACGCCCGCTCCACACGGGGGCAGTTCTCGCTCCAGGGCCTGCTCGACGAGGCCCGCGCCGAGCGGCTCCCTCTCACGCCCGACGAGGAAGCGATGCTCGACGATTGGGATACGCCCCTGGACATGGCGATCGGAGATTATCCAGAGACATGAAGCTCAGGATTCGCGGCAATTCAATTCGTTTTCGGCTTCAGCGATCCGAGGTGCTCACGCTGCTCGAGCACGGTCGCGTCGAGGAGTGCGCGCTTCTCGGTATCGGGCCTTCTGAGCGACTCACGTATCGAGTCGAGCTCTCGGACAGTGTGAGCGCCATTGAGACCACGTGGCACGACGGATGTCTTTCCGTCCTCCTGCCGCGTGCCATGGCGATTGCCTGGGGCCATGGTGACGAACTCTGCCTTGAAGCGACGCAGCGGGTCGCCGGCGAGCAGGTGCTGCGCATCCTGGTGGAGAAGGATCTCGCGTGCGTAACACCGCGTCCGGGCGAAGACGATCACGACGCGTATCCCAATCCCGCCAAGTCTTGTTGACGCCCAGAGCGGTCCCCGGCCGCGCCCCGAGCCAACGCGTGCGCCAACTCCTGGCGTGGACGTTGCTTGTGGTCTCGCGGACGGACCACGCCATGATCGGCTCACTTACCCCGGAAGAAATCGAAGACGTGCTCACGGCCGAGGTCGTCGGTCGCGTCGCGTGCATCGTCGCAGGACGTCCGTACATCGTGCCGGTCACATACGTTTATGACGGCGAGTTCGCGCACGCGTACGTCCATTCGGCCGAAGGGACGAAAGTACGGGCGATGCGGGAGAACCCAGACGTCTGTTTCGAGGTCGAACAGATCCGCGACATGGCCAATTGGCGCACCGTCGTCGCGCAGGCGCGTTTCGAGGAGCTCTGGAACGACAACCAGGAGCGCGCGATGGACCTCCTCGCGTCCCGATTTGCACCGCTCCAGGTAAGCGAAACGGCACGACCGGCGCGCCGCGAGGAGGCTCACCGGCAACACGGCATCGCGCGCCCAGTCCTGTATCGTCTGCAGTTACTCGAAAAATCAGGGCGCTACGAGCGAACCTGAACGGGGAGCGTGACCTCCTTGGCTCCGTGCTGGGTATGCGCCTCGGCGCATGGTTTGCGCCCGGGGTATCGCGCGACGAGGAACCGATGGTGTTCCATGGGTGCTGTTGGCGCGTGATCTGCTTCTGACGGGCCCATGCCCCAGTCCCCGTGGAACGCAGCGCGGATTGTACGGACGGCTCTTTCGCTCCTCGCTGCGTCGCTTCTCATCTTCTGGATGCTCCGAGGTACCGGCACTCAGCCTTCTCGGCGCATCCCCTACAGCGAGTTCGTCACAGCAGTGGAGACCGGCCGGGTGCAAGAAGCCGACATCCGCCCAGACGAGATCGTCGCCACGCTTCGAGGCGAAGCGGACAAGCGCGGTGAGACCGTCACCGCGGACCGCATCCCGAACATGGACGAACACGCGCTGCTCGAAACGATAAAGCAACACAACGTCGTCGTGACAGGACACCCGGAGCGAACGTCGTGGTGGGGGCCGCTCTTGGGCGTGCTCCCCTTCCTCGCGCTCCCTCTCCTCTTCTGGGGGATGTCCGCACTCGCGAGTCGATCTGCCGGCCGCGGACGGCCGATGACGTTCGGTCGGAGCAAAGCCAAGCTCTTCGATCGCAGTTCGGAGAACTCGGTGACCTTCGCCGGCGTGGCGGGCGTCGACGAGGCGAAGGCGGAGCTCAGCGAGATTGTCCGTTTTCTCAAGGAGCCCGCGCAATACCGCGCCATCGGCGCGCGCGTACCGAAGGGGGTGCTCTTGGTCGGTGCGCCCGGCACCGGCAAGACGCTCCTCGCCAAGGCCGTTGCCGGCGAATCCGGCGTCCCCTTCTTCTCGATGTCCGGGTCCGAGTTCGTCGAGATGTTCGTCGGTGTGGGCGCCTCGCGCGTGCGCGATCTATTCGAACAGGCGAAGGAGCGTGGCCCCTGCATCATCTTCATCGACGAGCTCGACGCTGTCGGTAAGGCGCGTGCCGGCGCCCAAGGCTTCGCCGCCAACGAGGAACGCGAGCAGACTCTGAACCAACTCCTCGTCGAGATGGACGGCTTCGACTCGGGCTCGGGGCTCGTCATCATAGCCGCGACGAATCGGCCGGAGATCCTCGATCGTGCACTCCTCCGCGCAGGGCGCTTCGATCGCCAGGTGCTTGTCGATCGTCCCGACGTGCGCGGGCGCGAAGCAATTCTCAGGGTGCACGCGAAGAAGGTGCAGCTTGGTGTGGATGTCGAGCTGAAAGTGATCGCACAACGGACGCCTGGCATGGTGGGTGCGGATCTCGCGAACGTCGTGAACGAAGCTGCGCTCGCCTCCGTGCGCCGCGGGAACAAGCAGGTCGCCGCGCAGGACTTCGAAGAGGCGATCGACCGACTTCAACTGGGACTCAAGAAGGAGGGCCGCGTCATGACCGAGGACGAGAAGCGTCGCGTCGCCACGCACGAAGCGGGGCACGCTCTCGTCGCGCTCTCGATGAAGCACGCCGATCCGGTGCACCGAGTCACCATTATTCCGCGCTCCGTGGGCGCTCTAGGCGCGACATTGCAACTTCCGACAGAGGAGCGCTATCTCATGACGCGCGACGAACTGCGGGACCGCATTTGCGTTCTCCTCGGAGGCCGCACAGCAGAGGAGCTCGCGTGCAACGACATCTCGACGGGGGCTGAGGACGACCTCGAACGGGCGACCGAGATCGCGCGACACATGGTTTGCCGCTTCGGGATGAGCGACGCGCTTGGACCGCTCACGTTCGGCGGAAACCCAGCATCGCGCTTCTTGCCATGGGCTCCCGAGTTTGGGCAATCCCGCACCTTTAGCGAAGAGACTCTCCGTCTCATCGACAAAGAGGTCAAAGCGATCGTTGTCGCCGAGCACGCGCGCGCCCACGAACAGCTGACCCGACAGAACAAGGTCCTCGACGCCATCGCCCGTGAGCTTCTGGCGCATGAAACACTACAGCGAGCGGAATTGGAAGCGATCGTGCGCGGGGGCGCTGGCGGCGCACCGCGAACGGCCAGTGCGGCATCATCCGTGCTTCACGTGGACGCGTGAGTTTGCGCGCCACGCGCTCGCTTTTTTCTCCGTGGCGCTCGGATCCCAGGGATGCACTCATCGGTCTCGGCAACCAACTCACAGCGACGAACGCAGGAGGTGCGTCTCTGCGCAGAACGCGCGCGAACTTGCGGCATCACTGATACCGACGACTGGCCGTAGGTCCGCCGGCTCGGTTCTCGCATTCGCGACCACCCATGATGCTTGATCTCCAACGTGCGCGCGTCAGGATGGTCGACGTTGACCTCGCTCGGCGCGGGATCACCGATCCGAGGGTCCTCGAAGCATTCCGCGCGACGTGCCTCGAGATGCTTTTCTCCCCGCGGAGCTCGCTGAGTTTGCCTATGAGGACACTCCGCTTCCCATCGGGGAGGGCCAGACGATCTCGCGGCCGTATATCGTTGGGTTGACTGTTCAGGCGCTGTGCCTTCGAGGCGGTGAACGCGTCCTGGAGGTCGGAGCAGGCTCTGGCTACGCGGCCGCGATCCTGAGTCATATCGCGAAGGAAGTCTACACGATCGAGCGCGTCACGCTCCTTGCGGATTCAGCGAAGGAGCGACTTCTACGTCTGGGCTTCGCCAACATCGAGGTCACCTGTGGTGATGGTTCGCTTGGGTGGCCTGAGCATGCCCCGTACGACGCGATTGCGGTAGCCGCGGGAGGTCCGAAGTCGCCGCCAGCCCTGCTCTCTCAACTGGCGCTCGGTGGCCGTCTTGTCATTCCGATCGGACCGGACGACTCGTCGCAGGTCCTGATGTGCATCACACGCGTGAGCGACACCGAGTACCGGGAGGAGCCGCTTACCGACGTTCGCTTCGTGCCGCTCATCGGCGAACAGGCATGGGGAGAAGACGGCGCCCGGATCATCCAGCCGCCGCACCGGACTCGTGGGGCCACCGGCCTCGCCGTGCTCGTGCGCGAGGTGGCCGAACCCATCGACGACATCGACACCGCCTCCGTCGACGCACTGATCGAGCGCATCGGGGACGCACGGCTCGTTCTCCTCGGCGAGGCGACGCACGGCACGAGGGAATTCTACCGGATGCGGGCGCGCATCACGCGAGAGCTGATCGCCCGACGCGGCTTCCAGTTCGTCGCGGTGGAAGCCGATTGGCCCGACGCCGCACGCATCGACGATTACGTGCTCGGGACCACGCGGCGGTCGAAGCTCGATTTTATGCCGTTCGCACGCTTTCCGACCTGGATGTGGCGCAACGAGGAGGTCCACAACTTCGTCGACTGGCTCCGTGCCTACAACGCCGATCGCCCCGATCAGAAGGCAGGCTTCCATGGGCTCGACCTCTATAGTCTCTTCACCTCGATCGCCGCCGTCCTCTCCTACCTCGACGAGGTCGACCCCGATGCCGCGCGGGTGGCACGCCATCGGTACAGCGCGCTGACGCCATGGCAAAAGGATCCCGCAGCCTACGGCGAGGCGGTCCTCGTTGGACGCTACGGGAGCTCCGAGCATGCGGTCGTGGCAATGCTTCGCGACATGCTCGAGCGGCGGGTCGATTACGCGCGAAAGGACGGTGAGCGATTCTTCGACGCCGCCCAGAACGCGCGCCTCGTCGCCGACGCCGAGCGCTACTACCGCGCGATGTACTACGGCACAGCGATGTCATGGAATCTGCGCGATACGCACATGTTCGACACGTTGCGCTCGCTCCTCGCGTTCTACGGGCCCGAGTCCAAGGGGATCGTCTGGGAGCACAACTCGCACGTGGGCAATGCAGCCGCAACCGAGATGAGCGTTCGCGGCGAGCACAATGTCGGCCAACTGTGTCGAACGCTTCTTGGTGAGCGGGCGTACCTCATCGGATTCGGTACGGATCACGGGACCGTCGCCGCAGCATCCAACTGGGATGAACCGATGCAGAGGATGCGCGTCGTCCCTGCACGGGACGGAAGCTACGAACGGATTTTCCACGACACCAACGTGCCTGCGTTTGCGCTGCACCTTCGAAGGCCGGCGCGATGCGCGGTGCGTGAGGAGCTCGCCTCACCGCTTCTCGAGCGAGCCATCGGCGTCGTGTACCGCCCGCAAACGGAGATCCAGAGCCACTACTTCTACGCAAGCCTCCCCCGGCAGTTCGACGAGTACATCTGGTTCGACGAGACAGGGGCCGTGCGTCCACTGGAAGGAGATCCTCGTCCGCGTCTCCGTGAGTTCCCCGACACGTACCCGTTCGGGTTGTGAGGAGTAAGTGTGTCACACAGAGCAGATTCGCCCTCGTCAGCGGACGACGCGCGTCCGTGCGCGCTTTAGGACCTCTTTCGCCGTCTCGGTGTTGTCGGAGCGCACGGCGACAGCGAATCCGCTGGTGGTGGCGGTCACCTTGGCCGTCACGTCCTTCGGGACTAGCGGGCAGTAGGCCATCTCCGGCACGTCGTGCCCGAGCGCAGCGTTCCGTGCGAGGTGACAGTCGACGACACGTTGGAGCCATTGCGCCGTCATGCCGGGAACGGCTCGGAACGTCACGACTGCGCCCTCCGTGCGGACGTTCTGCGATTTGCCGCTGGTGGTGCCAACGGTCAGCGGCTCGACGCTCGCGATGTCCTCGCGATGTTCGAAAGGGCTCTCGTCGCGATCCTCGTCCGAGATGCCAATGCACGCGCGCGCCTCAGCGTCGCGAAGAGCCTGGGATGCGCCACGATGATCGGCGGCCATCTTGTGGTGCTTTTTGGCCTCTTCGAGGTGCTCTGCCGTCGGGTTCGTCACGGAGGTCCAGCAGCCACCATCGACCTCGGCGCGAGCGCGCCCACCGCGGCTGCACCGCTCGGTCTTGACCGAGGCGTTCGGATTGTACTGCGTCGTATGAACCTGGGCCGTCTTTTCTTCGTTGGCGGCCATGGCCTCGTGCTGCGCAGAGCTCATGTCGTGGGGCTGGGCTCCTGGAGTACTCGACGCACATCCAGCAAAGCTGAAGGCGCCGAGCAGCAGGAAACTCAAGAGCGGGGTTCGCATGATCTCGCCCATCGCAACTTGCGCGCCACGGTGAGCCAGAGCCGGATTTTCGCTGGTGAAGGCGCGTCCTGCAGAAGGCGGACGCAAGCTGAGCACCCCCGCGCAGGACTTGCGTCGCGATTTGCGACCTTGCGACTCCGCTCGGACTCTGCCGTGCAGATGCGGTTCCATCATGCGGGCACGAACGGTGCTTTCCGAACGCCACCATGAGGGCCTCTGCCTTGGCGTTGCTCCTTTTTGTCCCGCTCGCGTCGCTGAGCTTGGCACCCCGTGCCCGCGCCGATGAAGGGGTCGACGCCTTCGTCCGCGAGGTCCTCCTGCGCAATCCTTCGCTGCGCGCTGGTGGGCTACGCCGAGACGCCTTTCGGCAGGAGGCGCGAGCAGCCGGGACATGGCCGGACCCGATGGCGAGCGTGATGGTCGACCGCGTTCCGAACGGCATGGTCGAGATGCCAATGGTCCGTTACCAACTTTCGCAAATGGTGATGTGGCCGGGCAAGCTCGGCCTCATGCGCTCCGCCGTCGAGCGGCAGGGCGACGGCGCTACGGCGGAGCTCGACGCACGCCGACTCGAGCTCCGCCTCGCCGCGCAGCGCGGGTACGCCATGCTTCGTTTCAACGCCAAGCGTCGGGAGGTGAATCGAGCCAACCGGAGCCTCGCGGCCACGATCGCGAACGCGGCCCTTGGCCGATACAGCGCGGGCGTCG